>Ga0315339_1001681_pt1 | contig 18762 bp, 15 predicted proteins | sample ASW17metaG_FD_204514 | JGI IMG/M metagenome (GOLD analysis project Ga0315339, IMG submission 204514) | Ammonia-oxidizing marine archaeal communities from Pacific Ocean, United States - ASW #17 | ecosystem: Environmental > Aquatic > Marine > Oceanic | place: USA: California | collected 2016-12-05
TTGCCCGTTCCAGAGCCGCCTTTCGAGGCCAGTCGCAATTCAAATCGCCGCAAGCCAAATGCCCGCTTAACTCCCAGAAACAACGCGACTTGTCAGCGGAGAAACTTGCGTTAGCCGGACAGTAATGGACCCAGATATCAAGGTTGTTGTCTCCGCCGCGGTCCGAGGAATAGGCGAGCAATCTGCCGTCGGGCGAGAGAGCCGGATCGGCGGTGTAGCCGATATCGCGTGTAATCTGAGTCGGTCTGTATTGAGGGGGAGCGGCCGGCTGGGGGGAGCTGGTGAGCCACCAAGCTAAGCCCAGACCCGCCAGAACCACCGTAGCCCCGGCGGCTGCGAGCGTCGCTCGATTGACAGGCATGGCCCTCGCGCTAGGCTTTGGTGTCCCGGGTTCCAGACCGTGGCGACAGGCTTGCAGATCCACAAGCAGATCGGTGATGTGCTGGTAGCGCTCCTCGGCATCTTTCGCCAGGCACTTGTCAGCGATCCGTTCGAGTTCTTTCGGCACTCCCGTGCGCAGGATGGTCAGCGGTTGGTGCTGCTCGTTGGCAATGGCATAGATGACGGCTTGATCGACCTCGCCTTGGAACGGTGGCCGCCCTGCCACCATCTCGTAGAGAACGACGCCGAGTCCCCAGACATCCGAGCGGCTATCGGTCGGCTCTCCCCGCGCCTGCTCAGGGGACATGTAGGTCGGAGTTCCTAACGTCGTACCCTCGCGGGTCAGCTTTGAGCTTTCGGCGAGCTGCGCCAGCCCAAAGTCCATCAGCTTCACGAGCCCGCGCGAGCCCTTCATCAACATCACGTTGTCGGGCTTGATGTCGCGGTGAACGATCCCTTTCTCGTGCGCGGTTTCCAGCCCGTCGGCCATCTGAATGGCGATCGAGAGAGCCTCGGACAGCTTGAGCGGGCCGTCGGCAATCTTCTGACTGAGTGTTCGGCCGTCGAGGAAGGCCATGACGATAAAGGTGCGATCGTCGGCCTCATCAATTTCGTAGACAGTGCAGACGTTCGGATGATCGAGCGCGGCGTCGGCCATGGCTTCCCGCTGGAAGCGTTTGCGGCTCTGTTCATCGCGCAGCAAGTGCGGCGCCAGGAATTTCAAAGCGACGGGGCGTTTGAGTTTGATGTCTTCGGCCTTGTAGACGACGCCCATCCCGCCTTCACCGAGTTGCTCGGTGATTTTGTAGTGCGAGATGGTGGTACCGATCACGACCGTCCGATTCTACCTCGAAAACTCAAGATGGCGATAACATGTTTCTCAGGTATATTTGTCAGGATCTCTCTGGCCAGGCGCTTGTTCTCGTCCTTCCGGGCCTCTACAAAACCACTTTGGTTGCTCTGTCTGCATCGCCAACTCCTCCACCAATCTATCTTTGTAGATCTGCCGCTGCCCTTCTAAGTCCTTGAACCCTGACACAGGCCTAAACCGTAAGAGGCTGTTGTGGTGGGCAGAACTCTAGCAGCTGGATTTCTGGCGCTGCTGCTGTCTTCTTGCGGCATGCGGCACTATCGGCTCGAGGTCGCGGGCCGGAGTGATCTACTGACTCCCCCGAAGCGAAGCGGTGAGCCCGTCTCCTCTCGCGAAGCGTATCGGCGAACGTATGGCCGGTTCGTGAGCAACGGCTATATCGATCTGCGGGACGGCATGCATCTGAAGGTCGTGGCGCCCGCGATGCCTCCCGGTAGTGAGATCTCGACGAACGTGGTCTCCGCGGTTCAGGAAAGTGAATCGTCGATCACGTTGACGGTCGAGTCGAATGTGACGGGCTGGGAGACGGCCTACTATCTCGTCGAGCGTCGAGGCAACGAGGACACATTGGCGTTCCGGTTTCTGGAAGGCGAGCCTCAAATCAAGGGACAACGCCGTACGCTCCCGGCTCCGGAACGTGCCCACCCGATTCCCTCTGTTCCGGCTTGTGTTCCGCCAAGGCGAATCGGAGGCGGACCGGAGTGCAGGTCTGATCGCCGCCTCGACCCCGCAGGCCCTCGCCCAAGCCCTCACGCATTTGGAGCGGTCTTGTGAAGGGCCGTCCGCAGGGGACTTTGCCTGCTTGTCGATCACCGGCGGTGTCGCAATCAATGCGGTCGTCGGTGTGAGCGCAAACGGGCGGATGCGTTACTTCCCGCTCGGCACGCCTTTGTGGCGTTTGCTGAGTAACGCGCAGGGGGTTCCGCGTGGGACTTTGCCTCCAGACCTAAAGGTACGTCGCCGCTTTCGGGATCGGCTGGCGGCAGTCCGATATGACCCAAAAGCAATTATCCAGTTGGTTCTGATGGACGGCGATCGCGTCGAGTGGTCCCCTGTCGCCGACACCTCTACACAGTAAGTCAGACTAGCCTTTACGCTTCCCGCTCCCTTGTACTCCCGGTCTTCTCTTTATCCAGTAGTTGGAAAGTCGCACCATCGCTGTGACATCATGAATCCTTCCGCTCAGCGCAGTCGATACCCTTCCGGCGGCGAGCAACCAGGAGAAACGAATGAAAGATTCAATGAGTCGACGACCGGCGAAAGCGGTGAGGCCGGCCGGCGCGAGCCGGCGTGAGTGGCTGGCTGCTGCTGCATCCACGCCGCTACTTGGCCTAGCTGGTTGCGCCCGCGCGCCAAGAGGCAAGACCAGCAACGAATGCTTCCAGAAGCTCGGCGTCGAGCCCGTTGTCAACGCCTCGGGGTATTTGACCGCTTTGGGTGGCGCGCTCATGCCGACCGAAGTCGCTGATGCCATGCGCGCGGCGGCTGACGTGTTCGTCCCGTTCTACGATCTCTATCGCAACGCTGGCGATCACCTCGCCAAGGTGATCGGCGTCGAAGCAGCGCTCGTGAGCGCCGGGGCGGCCAGCGCGGCGACCATCGCGGCGGCGGCCTGCATGACCGGAACGGATCGGGACAAGGTTCATCAGCTTCCCGATACGACGGGGATGAAGGATGAAATCATCATCCAGAAGAACCATCGCCAGGGATACGATCACGCCCCTCGTTCATCTGGCGCGAAGCTTGTGGTCGTTGAGACGGAGGCGGAGTTCCGGGCGGCGTTCAACGAACAGACGGCCATGGTCTATCACCTCGCCGCCGAGCGTCATTTCGGCAAGCGGGAGCCGGGCCTCGTCCCGATGGAAAAGGTCATCACGATCACGCATGAACATGAGGTACCGTTTTTCGTCGATGCGGCCGATGAAGCGCCGCCGAAGAGCAATCTGCGTTACTACACCGCCGCGGGCGCGGACCTTGTCTGTTTCAGCGGTGGCAAGGGGTTACTGGGGCCGCAGTCGACGGGGCTGCTGCTGGGCCGCAAAGACCTGATCGAAGCAGGGATGGCGAACCACATGCTCGACAGCAACTCGATCGGCCGCGGGATGAAAGTCGACAAGGAAGGAATCGTCGGTCTCGTCGCGGCGGTCGAGCGTTTCGTCGAGTTGGATTGGGAAGCGCAAGAGGCCGAGTGGTGGGCGCGGCACGACCGCATCCGAGGCTACTTGGAAGACCTGTCGGGCATCAAAACCGAGCGGCTGCCGGAAGACATCGAACCTCCGCATGTCCCGCGCATCTATGTCGAGTGGGACGAGGATGCGCTCGGTATCACTCGCCGCGAGGTGGCGAAAAAAATGCGCGGAGGCAGCCCGTCAATCGCAACCCTAAATAGCCACTACGGGTTCACGCTGGTGTCGGCGACGCTGCTGCCGGGCGAGGAAGAGATCGTCGGGCAGCGGCTGCGTGAGATCCTCAGTGAGGCGATCGAGGGTTAAAGAGAGTTCGCAGACCTACGCCAAGTCGATCCGTTTTACGCGGATCTTCTCATCATCGAAGACGCCCAAGCCGAAGTTGCTTGCGATCTCGATATGTTCGACCTGGCAGTTGAGCCATTGGCTGTCTTTGTCGGGCTTGAGCAACGCGACGGGGGCGCGGCCCATCTCGGCCCGTTTTTCATCGATTGCCTGCCAGCCGACCTTGTCAAGAGAGACCGGGTCCGTGGCGAAGTACATCGTATTGTGCGCCCAGGTGTAGTCGCGGACCTTGGCGTTCGGTCCGCCATGGTAGGCGCCTTTAACGCCGTCGAGAATATGCAGAATGCACTTCTCGCGGATGACCGGCAGATCGACAACCGCCGGGATGAAGATGCCGCAGGCGTTCGCCGTCGTGGTCACATGGCTGCGCGATACGTTGTTGACCAGTCCGTGCGACATGTTCTTCAGCGCCAACGTCACGCCCGCCGACTGATGGTGCTTGAGCAGCGGCACGTTGATCATCTTATTGACGTCTTGGGTAAGGAACTTCGCGACATACGACCGCCGAGGATGCGAGTCAGATAGATCGTACTCCGATTTGTAGTCGGGATGCACCAGCGGTAGTTCCATGAAGACATCGCGGTCGTAGCCGTCCATGTCGAGCTGGATCCGGACGCCTTTTGGCGAAGCGTAGGTCCAGCGGACTCCCTCGGGCAGCCAGCTCTCAAAGCCGGAGGCATCGAAGGCGGTCTTCCAGCGATCGTAGCAGACGATGTCCTGGCGTTTGACGCCTGCTGACTCAAGACCGCGGATGATGGAGTGCAGCACGGGAGCGTCCGAGATCACGTATGGCCGCCCCGCGCCGTTGAGCTTGACGCCGACAACGTCGCCCGGTTCGAAGAATTCCCGCCAAGCCTCGACGGGAGCTTCGGCGTGGGTCAGCTCCATCATGCCGCGGTCGATCATCTGCTGAACCGGCTCGGCCTGAAACTGGTTCTCGATGATGCTTCCCGGATGATGGACCGATACGACTCGCCCGGGGTAGGGTCCCGGCATGCTCAGTTTTGACACCGCTCCGGTGTTTGCTGCCGCGGCGTTCTGGTCCATGGTTCGCTGACAGGCTAAACCCGTGGCTGCCAGGGATGCGGCTAGGAACTCTCTTCGATCAAATGACATTGCTTACCTCGTGTACCGACCTATGTGACATGATCCCAGACAAGCGGATCTTCACGCTACCTTCGTTTTTGGTTTTGTTTTGCCATTTGGATGTTGACGAGCTTTGGGATGGCGGTTCGTTCGGGGTTTGGTCTGGCCTGTGGCAGGGGATGGCAGATTCTGTCACCCGGGGGGAGTTTCGGAAGGTCTGGGGTGATGCGGAAGGGCCGGTTGGCGGGGCTTTGGGTAGTTGGTGGTGCGGCTATCCTGTCGCCCCTGCGGGGTTCACTCTGTTTTGGAGTCTACCCACGGTTCCGCCTTTGGCTCCACCGTGGGCTACTTTCTGGCCGCCCCTTCGGGGTTGGGGTTGGTTGGCTTCTTTGGGTTGTGTCGGGCTGGGGGACTTTCGGCCGACACGGATGTCGGCTCTGCCGGACGGGAGGCCCGCGTCACCTGCGGAGGTGTGATGGGTGTTGCACTGGGGGTGGGAAAGGCCGCGGATGGCCGCACCTGTGGAATTGTTGATGAGATGTGGGAAGAGTGTGTTGGGTGTGGAGAAATGAGACAGAATGTGGGTGGCCCTGACGGGAGCGGCAACTCCCGCCGAGGCCTTTCGCCGCCACGGACGAAGCCCACGGTAAGCGACATCACCATTCTAGCGGGCCTTCGTCCGTGTAGTTCTTTTTGCCTGTTGTTCAGTGGGAGAGAGCCACGATGGATGTTCAGAAGATTTTGCAGGCGCTCTACGAGGAGCGCGCCCGGATCGAACACACGATTTTGGCATTGGAAACGCTCGCGGACGGTTCCCGGAAGCGGTGGGGGCGTCCGACGAAGTGGGTTGTGGAGGCGCGGCGGCGCTTGGGGGGTGGGGAGACGCGGGGTTCCGAGGAATGGTTCGGGCGGGTTTTTTGGGGTAGGGCGATCAGCCGAGGTTGAAGCCAGTCATTCGTGGAGAGGACGATGGGGACTGGTGGGCGTCCGGGGTGTTTGTTTCGCCCTTTCAGGGTTTGGCGGGTTTGGGTGTTGGTAACCCAGGGCTGACGCCCTGGGCTAGCCCCTTCGGGGCGGGTTTTGGGGGCTTCTTGTGGGCGGATTGAGTGGGGCGATGGTTTGCCAGTGGCACGGAGGTTGGTCAGCGCGGACTGACGCCAGCGGCTCTGAGTGACTTAGGCGGTTTCGTCGAAGGGCCAGAGGCGTTCGATCGTCTTGCCTAGGATCCATTGGCGGTCTTCGTCGTTGAAGAAGTCCATTTCGTCGCGGACTAGCTCTAGGGTCTTGCCGTAGTCGATCTTGCCCTTAGAGACCGGCCAGTCGGTGCCCCACATGATGCGGTTGGGGCCGAAGGCGTCGTAGACGGCTTTGACCTGGTCCCAGGTGTCGCGGTGGGGGTAGGGCTCGGCGGAGATGCTCCAGGTGTGCGAGATCTTGCAGTAGACGCGCGGGAACTTGGCGAGTGTGAGTAGCTTTTGGCGTTCATCGAGATCGGTCGGCGCGCAGTCGGCCATGTGGTCGATGACGACGTCCATGTCTGGGTGCTTCTCGATGTGTTTCTGGACGTCGGGCAGGCGGGCGGTCTTCGTCAGGATCAGCATCGGGACCTTGAGTTGCTCGGCGCGGTCCCAGATGGGGTCCATGAGATCGTTGTTCGCGATCCAGTCGCCGGCCTCGGAGGCCGAAGGGCTGAGGCGCACACCTTTGTAACCCCACTCCTCGGTCCACTTGGACAGTTCGTCGGCTGCGTCGGTTGCTTCGGGGTTCACCCGGCAGACGCCTTGAAACTTGTCGGGGTACTTCTTCATGACGTCGCCGACGTAGCGGCAGTCCCAGCGGTAGGCCATCGGGTGGACGATGACCGTGTTCGAAATGCCGTGGGCCGCCATGAGGTCGAGCAGCATTTCGGCGGTGGCGTCTTCTTTGGGCGGATTCTTGTTCTCCTCGGGCCAGGGGTAGGCGGGATCGTTGACCCAGACGTGGACGTGGGGGTCGACGATCTTAATGGGTTTGGCCGCGGCTGGTTCGGGCTGGGGTGGTTCGGAGTTGCCGCAACCGGATGCGCCGATGGCGGCGCCGGCGGCGAGTAGGCCGGTGAATTGGCGCCGGGAGATGGAGTTGGGCGGTTGGGGTCCGAGCGGGGGGTTTGGCATGGGTGAATTGTAGAACAGATCACGACCGTAGGGCTAGACTGTCTGTCGGTTGCTTCGGATGTTCCGCGGGCTTGTGCGCGCAGGCCCGCTCCTTGACAGTTGCGGCTCTGTTACCTGGCAGGTAAGTAACCTATAATCAGTAGCTTCCGGTTGCCGGAGGGTGTTCTCTGATTGACTGAAACCAGTCCCCTTACACGTACGTCGAAAGGATTGTATGGCCGCTGCTACCGCCACATTACCGATCGACGCCGCTCTAGGGGCTCGGACGCGATCGAAAGTGGCTTATAAAGATAGCCCCGAAGCCGAAGTTGTTCGCCGCTGTCAGGCCGGTGACGAGGAGGCATTCCGTCAGATTGTCGAGAAGCACCAATCGAAGGTGTTCGGCATTATCTACAGGATCGTCCGGAATCGCAACGATGCCGAAGACATTGCCCAGCATGTGTTTTCGAAGATCTATCTTTCGATCAAGGGCTTTGATTTTCGGTCTTCGCTGATCACGTGGGTCTACAAGATCACGGTCAACGAATGCTACGACTACTTGCGCAAAGCAAAGGTGCGCAAGTTGGTCTACGAGAGTGACCTTGGCGAAGACGACCAGCGCTCGATGGAGAACTCGCAGCTCGGGATGGACAGGCGGGTGCGGATCGACGTCAAGACGGAGAAGCGGGACTACCTGATGAAGATTCTCTCCAAAGTATCGGAGGAGGAGCGGGTGCTGCTGATCCAGAAGGAAGTCGAGGGGCGGACGGTCCAAGAACTCGCCGAGACGACGGGTTTGAACGAGAACACGATCAAGGTCAAGCTGTTTCGCGCCCGGCAGAAGCTGGTGAAAGCCGCCGCGAAGTTCGGTAAGGTAAGGGCCTAGGGGGCGACGGATGGTGAACACGGGGGACGGGGACGATGGATGATCTTATGAAGGAGAACCTCGAAGACCATCTTGAGGGGATGCTCGCCGGTGAACGGCAGCGGAAGTTTGAGGACTACTTGGCGAAGCATCCGAAGATGGCGGATGAGTTGGCTGAGATGGAAGAGTCGTCGGCTCTCTTCGCCGTGTTGCGGTTGGATGAAGAGGACGAGACGCTTGCGCACCCCGCGCCGGGCTTTTATGGCCGGGTGATGCGAGAGGTTGAAGAAGAGCGCGGCGAACCGTTCTGGATGGTATTTCTCGAGCCGTTTCTGATTCGCCGATTGGCGTTCGCGAGCCTGATGTGGCTTGCGTTGCTTGGCTCTTATATTGTTGTGGCGCAAAGCCCTGATACGACTGATCCGCAAGTGTTGACCCGGATCTTGACGCAGCCTCCGGAGTACCAAGTTAGGTTGGGTGGTGATTTGGACAAGAACCGGAATTCGATGCTGAGAGTGATGCTGGCATCCAAGTAAGCGTGACTCAGGAACTGACCCCATGACAAGTGCTCACGTTGAATTCTATAAAGGCAAGATCGTTGGAGTGTTTCTTGTCGTTTTCATCTGCGGCATGGCTGCGGGTGGCGTTGGTATGAAGGCTTATCTTGATCACGCCGAACCGCAGCCGACGGCTGTCAGCCTCGATCGGACACGTGAAGTGATGGACCGTCTGAAGGCGGAACTGCACCTGAACGACAATCAGTTCTCACGAGTGCGCAGCGTGCTGGATGAATGCATCATGTACGAGGCGGACATGCTGTCCCAGATCGAGAGCCTGCGCTCGGATGGCCGAACCCGCATCGAGAAGATTCTCGATGACGAGCAGCGGGAAACCTTCCGCACCGTTTTTCTCGAACCGTCCGACAGGCAGTAGCCGGTTTCTCCGGGTTTCTGCGTTCTACCTTATTCAGTCCAGTGGCAGTAGCGTTTGCTGCGCATCGGGCGTTTCCGTGGGCACGGAGGGAGCAGGCGCCCAATCGCAGCGGTGCGAGCGGCGGAGCCGCAGCCATGACCGTCGCGCTAGCACCACGTTACCTTGAAGCTAAGTTTGGCGCGTTAGACTGGGCGCTATGAAGCCCGAACCTGCCGCTATCGATCTGTCACGCATTGCCGAAATGGCGAAACAGGTCATGTCGGATGCGAAGTTCCCGATGCTTGCTACGATGGACGGCAATCAGCCGCGTGTGCGTCCGGTGTCGCCGGTGCGCACAACGGGTTTTACGGTGTACGTCGCGTCGTTGCGGCACTACCACAAGACCGAGGAATTGGAGGCGAATTCCAGAGTGGAGCTTTGCTACATGGATGAGGGTCACGATCAGGTTCGCATCACCGGATTGGCGGAGACCGTCACTGATTCGTCGGTGAAACAGTCGATCTGGGATGAGAATCCGTTGATGCGGCAGTTCCTCGGGACGATCGACAACCCGGAGTTGATCATCTATTGCATCGAACCCGGTCGTGTTCGTTATATGAAGGAATGGGCTCTCGAATATCACGAGGTTTCGTTTAGCGAAGAATAGGCTTTGGGAGCTGGGGAGAGGCCCTTTCATGACACCCTACAAGGCCCATGTTTTCGGGCCGCCACGCGCCGCGAATCAGCCCACAAGTCTCATGCCGAACCCCTCACAAGCAACCCTAGGTGAGGGCAATACGCCCCTTATTTCAAGCGTCTCGATGGGGCCGAAGCTCGGGCTGAAGAACCTTTACTTCAAGCTTGAGAATTGCAACCCGACAGGCTCGTACAAAGACCGCTTCATCGCGGCGGAGGTCACTCGGCTCGTCGAGCGCGGAGTCAAGGCCTGTGTCGCCACCTCCTCGGGCAATACCGGCGCGTCGCTTGCCTCCTACTGTGCCCGCTATGGGATCGTGTGCTCGATCGTCGTCAGCCCGGAAACACCTGCCGGCAAACTCGAACAAATGCGTGTTCACGGCGCCCGCCTGCTCCAGGTGAAGGGATTCATCTCCTCGTCGGAAGTCACCGAGACGGTGATGCAAACGCTCGAACGCCTCTCGGGAGAACAAAACATGCCCTTGGTCGTGTCGGCATTTCGCTACTGCCCGGAAGGGATGGCGGGCGTGCAGTCGATCGCGCCCGAGCTGAGCGAGCAATGTGACGGCGAACTGGATCACGTTTTCGTTCCCGTTGGCGGTGGAGGTTTGTTCACGGCAGTTTGCCGCGGGTTCGACGAAGTTCCCGGTGCGGCACCTAAAGTGCATGTTGTTCAGCCGCAAGGCTGCCCTACTGTTGTCGAGGCTTTCGAACGAGGTGTGGACACGGTTCAACCTGTCGAGAGCACGACGAAGATCAGCGGACTTTCTGTTCCTTTTGACGCTGACGCGACGACGGTGCTAAAGGCTCTCCGCGCGAATGGCGGACAGGCCTTCGGCGTCGAGGACGCCGAAGTCTACGAGGCGCAGCGGATGATGCTCTCTGAAGAAGGCATCTACTGCGAGCCCGCCGCTGCCACGGCCCTTGCGGGTCTACGCCGCGCCGTCGGGAAAGAAATCGTGGGGTGCGACGACCGCATTGTCTGTCTCGTTACTGGCCATGGTTTCAAAGACCCCGAATCGATCGCCCGGGCTGCCGCCGAATACCCGCCGGTTCTGCTGGAGGCGGGTGAGTTGGAGTCGCGCCTGACCGCGTGAGGTCAGGTTCTCAGCGGATACAATCTTGACAAGTGGCCCGACGCTCCCTCCAACTCCTGACTCCTGAAGCCCTCTTCGAGTACGCCGTCGAGACGCTCTCGCGCCGTTCGCTGACCGCCGCCGAATTGCGTAGCCGGCTCGTACGCCGCGCCGCCCGTGCTGCTGACGTTGATGAAGTCCTCGAGCGCCTGAGCGCAGTGGGCTATCTCGATGACTCCCGCGTCGCCGAATCGTACTCGCGCTTCCGTAAAGAGTTTGAAGCGCTCGGGCCGAAGCGGGTTGTCCGCGAACTCCGGCGGCGTGGTGTTGAGGCGTCCGTCGCCGAAACCGCTGTTGGTGAAGCCTATGAAGGCAGCGACGAAGCGGAACTGATCCACGCTCACCTTCAGAAGAAGCTTGTCAGGGACTATCGCGAGCGTAAGATCGAAGACCCAAGAGTCATTGCGCGGCTCTATCGCGGCCTGGCGAGAGCCGGATTCCCCGGTGATAAAATCGTGGATACGTTACGCGAAATCTCCGCTGACAGCGAGTGGCTGGATGCTTTCGCCGACGACCCCGGCGACGAGGGTTTGGACCTCTAACGCAGTCCGCGCACCCACGAATCAGTCGGACTCAGGCAAGCGCACTCGCTAGATATTCCGCACCGTTCCCAATGATCAGAGTTTCCTCAAGGATCAAAGTTTGACAGGCGACGACGTCAGAGAAAAGTTCCTTCGCTATTTCGAAGGTCACGGTCACCGCATTCTGCCGAGTTCGTCACTCGTCCCGGCGAACGACCCGACGCTGCTCTTCACCAACGCCGGGATGAATCAGTTCAAAGACGTCTTTCTTGGTGCTGAGAAGCGTGACTACAATCGCGCGACGACCTCGCAAAAATGCGTCCGCGCGGGCGGCAAGCACAACGATCTCGAAAACGTCGGCTACACCCGCCGCCACCACACGTTCTTCGAGATGATGGGCAACTTCTCGTTTGGCGACTACTTTAAGCAGGATGCGATCGCCCACGCCTGGGAACTCGTCACCAAGGTCTACGGGCTGCCGAAGGAACGTCTCTACGTCACTGTCTTCGACGACGACGACGAGGCTGAAGAGCTGTGGAAGAAGACGACCGACATCGCGGCTGACCGGATCTTCCGCTGCGGGGCGAAAGACAATTTCTGGCAGATGGGCGACACCGGCCCCTGTGGCCCGTGTTCGGAGATCTTCTACGACTTCGGCCCCGAAGCGCTTGAACCCGATGAAGCCGACGAGCCTTTCCCCTCGGACACGAACCGCTTCGTAGAGATCTGGAACCTTGTCTTTATGCAGTTTGACCGTGACGCTGAGGGTAAACTCACGCCGTTGCCAAAGCCGTCGATCGACACCGGCATGGGGCTTGAGCGCACAGCCGCGGTGCTGCAAGGCAAGCTCAGTAACTTCGAGACGGACCTGATCCGGCCCATCATCGACCGCGCCGCCGAACTACTTGGTGCCGGTATCGTCTTTGGCGCCGACGGCAAGGTCGACACGACGCTCCGTATCATCGCCGACCACAGCCGGGCCGCCGCCTTCCTCATTCACGACGATGTTGTGCCTGCCAACGAAGGGCGCGGCTACGTGCTGCGGAAGATCATCCGCCGTGCGCTACGGCATGCCCGGCTCGCCGGCCGCGACAAGCCGTTCCTCTACGAACTCACCGGTTTTGTCGCCGAGCACATGAAGGCGGGCTATCCCGAGATGATGGACTCGGTGCCGCGCGTCGCGCGTGTCGTCAAGGAAGAGGAGACACGCTACCAGCACAGCTTCGCGCTCGCCGAGAAGATGTTCGAAACGGAGACCGAGAAGCTCGGCAGCGGTGTGTTGCCGGGATCGGCCGCGTTCAAGCTCTACGACACGTTCGGCCTCTCGCTCGACGAGCAAGAGGAGATGGCGCGCGAGCGGAATCTCACCATCAACCACGCCGGTTTCGAAAAAGAAATGGGCGAGCAGCGCAGCCGCGCCCGAGCGAGTTGGAAGGGTGGGGATCAGGCCACCGTCGCGCCGATCTATCAAGAACTGCGCGAGAAGCACCCCACTCAGTTCGAGGGCTACGGCAATCTCGAAACGCCCGACTCGACCATCGTCGCTCTGCTTGCTGATGACCAACTCGCGGACGAAGTCGCCGCGGGCACGAAAGCCGCGTTGATCCTCGACCGTACACCTTTCTACGCCGAAGCCGGTGGACAGGTTGGCGACCAGGGCGTCTTACTTGCCGGCGGTGAAGCCGTGGCGCGGGTTACCGACGTGCAAGCACCGATTCGCGGATTGTCGGTGCACTCGATCACAACGAGCGCGCCATTGAAAGTCGGAGAGAAAGTCGCATGCCGCGTCAGCGACGAGCTACGCGCCGCCACGATGCGCAACCACACAGCGACGCACCTGATGCATGCCGCGCTCCGCAAGACGCTGGGCAAGCACGTCAAACAGGCGGGCAGCGTCGTTGCGCCCGACCGGCTCCGTTTCGACGTCACGCATTACACGGCCGTCGATGAAGCGGAGCGTGAAGAAGTCGAACGCCTCGTCAATGAAGAGCTCCTCAAGAACACGCCGGTCATGACCGAGGTCCTTGATCTCGACCATGCCCTGAAGACGGGGGCCATGGCTCTGTTCGGAGAAAAGTACACCGAGAAGGTACGAGTGGTGAGTATCGACGGCTTCAGCCAGGAACTCTGCGGCGGCACGCACGTGAACCGCACTGGAGATATCGGTGTCTTCAAGATCACATCGGAAAGCAGCATCTCGGCCGGTGTCCGACGCATTGAGGCGGTTACCGGCTCCGGCGCATTCGACGGGTACAAGCATGCGAGCGACACGATCGCGCGGCTATCGGCGGTGCTGCGTGTCTCGGAACCGACACTCGTCGAATCCGTCGAAAAGCTTGCCGCCGAGCGCAAGACTCTCGAACGTGAAGTCGAACAACTCAAAGCCAAACTGGCCCAATCAAGCACCGGAGATCTCACCGAGAACGCGCGTGATGTCAACGGCATCAAGGTCGTATCGGCGAAAGTAGACGGTCTTGACCGCAATCAAATGCGTTCGCTTGCTGACTCGTTGCGGAACAAGATCGGCTCCGGCGTCATCGTTCTTGCTAGTACGGATAAGGGCGCCATCGCTCTCATCTCGGCGGTGACCAAGGACCTCGCCGGAAAGAAGGTTCACGCCGGCAAACTTGTCGGCGCGGTCGCGCAAAAAGTCGGTGGACGCGGCGGTGGACGGCCCGACCTCGCCGAAGCGGGCGGTAAGAATACCGGCAAGTTGCCCGAAGCTCTGGAAAAGGTCTACGACCTGGTTAGCGAAATGATCGGCGAGTAGTGGACTATCCTAAAGCGACTGCTATCAAAACGTAGGGGCACGGCATGCCGTGCCCGCGGATCTCCGCAGGCTCCATCCACCGCGTGCCTTCCTCACCAACTTACGACGAAGCCGGCAACCGCGAGCGCATCGCTCACTTGGTCGCGAGCGGCGTTGACGTCTGGGGACCTGAGCGCGTCTACATTGCCGCCGATGTGTCTCTCGGGAACATCGAAGCGGGCGCGTCGCTCATCAACGTCAACCTAAGCGGGGCCGACACTCGTGTTGGGCGAGGCTCGCGTATCGGCCTCTCCGGCCTTACCCGGGTCGAAAACTGCCAGATCGGCCGAGACGTCGAACTCGGTGCGGGCTCTTATCAGAACGCCACCCTTCTTGACTCGGTGCGCGTGCGCGGTTTCGCCGAGATCCGTGAAGGGACGCTGCTCGAAGAATATGTTGACGTCGCCCACTCGGTTGCCTTCAAGAACACCGTTCTTACCGCGACCGTCGTCACGGGTTCGCTCATCAATTTTTGCGACATCTTCATGAGCGGCGGTACATCGCGCGACGACCACAGCGAGGTCGGTTCGGGTACGATTCACTTTAATTTCGATCCGCGTGGAGATAAGTGGAGTAGTATGCTCGGCGACGCGACCGGAGCGTTGCTGCGGTCCGCCCCCATATTCATCGGAGGAAACAGCGGTCTTGTCTCGCCCGTCTCCGTCGATTTCGGCGCTGTCGTTGCCGCCGGCTCGATCGTCCGCCGCGACATCGGTCCCAATTGCGTTCATGTGGAAGTGATGCGCACTCACGAGACCCAGCCCTTTGACCGTGAGCGCTATGGCCTGCTCGGCCGGAGGTTCATCCAGACTGCTCGGGTCGTCGGTAACCTGCACGCGCTTGATGCCTGGTACGAGCATGTTCGGCTCTCGTCGATCGCGGACTATCAGAAGCCACTCTATGAAGCCGCGCGACGCCAGATCGAACGCCACATCGCCGAGCGCGCCCGCCGCATCCAGAAGATCGTCGACAAGCTTGACCGCTCGATCAAGAAATGGGAGCAAACCCCCGGCGACAGCGGCACCCGCTGCATCAACGAACACCGGCTATTGATTGAGAACCAGCAACACATCACCCAGGCTCTGATTGAATCCAACACACTGCCTCCTCCTACGCAAGCGGTCGAGGCCTACCAGAAACAAGACGCGACGGACGGCCATGTGTCTCGCATTCGCCGTGTCGATGACGCCGCTGCCGGGTTGTTCGCCGAGTGGCTGCGAACGGTCGCCGCTCAATCCGCCGACAGGATCCACAAACTGCTCGGTGCGCCTACTGCCTAGGTGATTTCGAGCGATCCTTGTCGGCCCGGTCAAGTGCTGCTTGCGACACCGATGGAAAGTGAATACCCTTGGACCGTGCAGTTCCTAGATCGGGAAGTCCGGATAAGGCAAAATTGCATCGCTCGATGCGCGATCGTAGTTTCTCTGTCAGCATCTGTTTTGACCGCTGGCGATTGGCCGCAGTTTCGCGGTCCGAATTCCTCGGGCGTTGCCGCGGACAGCGGACCTCTTCCGACATCGCTTGACCTGAAAAGTGCGCTGCTTTGGCGCAGTTAAGTGCCTCCCGCCAAGTCCTCGCCTATCATCCTTGACAACCGAGTTTTTCTGACTGCACACGACGGAAGTGGTCGCGTTCTGCTCTGTTTGGAAGCGCGAAGCGGTAAGACACTATGGGAACGCAGAACGCGGGTTTCCCGGACGGAGCGCCGCTATCCAGTGAACGAACCAGCTACCCCCGGGCCTGTTGCAGCTAAAGGTGAAGTCTCGGCGTTCTTTCCGGATTTCGGGCTCGTCTCTTACACTCTCGACGGTCGCGAGCGGTGGAAGGTCCCGCTTGGACCCTTTTCGAGCCAGCACGGTTTGTCCGGGTCGCCCGTACTGGCGGGAGGCAATGTCGTTCTCCTGATCGACCAGCTAAGGAACTCTCACATTGCCGCCTACCGACGGTCCGACGGATATCTGGCCTGGCACAGTGAACGTGCGAACGTGTTCGGAGGCTACACGACACCTGCGGTTCGGCGTGAATCGGGAGGGGAAGAGCACGTTATCGTTTCCGGGCCGAACGAACTCAGTGCATACGACGCGGCGACAGGTAAGAGAATCTGGTGGTTTCGCGGTGTGTCAAGTCAGCCGAAAGCCGTCCCGGTACTGGGCCTGGATACAGTCTATGTGAACTGGCAGGTGACGGATCTGGGCAACAACACGTTCGATTTCGCGGATGTCATTCGATCGTATGACCGTAACGCTAACGCTACAGTGGAACTCGGTGAGGTCGAGGGCGCTATACGCGACCTCGTGGAACATGTTGATAGCGTGACGGGCCACCAGGATGGGAAGGTTGACATGGCTGAGTTTCAGAAATGGGCGCGCAACATTGCCTCGTCACAGGGTTTGTTCGCGATTCCTCTGGGTCAAACCGGGGCCGTGCCCGCCGACGCGGTCCGTTGGAAACAAACCAAAACACTGCCGGATGCCCCTTCGCCACTACTCTACAAAGAAGTACTCTATCTATTCAAGAATGGCGGTATCGTTACGGCACTCGATGCCAAGTCGGGGGAACTACTCAAGCGTGGTAGGCTGCCCGAGGCTGTCGATATCTACTATGCCTCGCCCATTGCCGGCAACGACAAAATTTACGTTGCCAGCGAAACCGGAAAAGTTTCGGTTCTAAAGGCGGGCACCGACTGGCAAGTTCTCTCTACAACTGATCTTGGTGAGCAAGTTTATGCCACGCCCGCGATCTCCGACGGAAGAGTTTACGTACGAACAGATACGGCGCTCTACTGTTTCGGTGACAATTAAGCTGGACGCAGCCGAAACTACTGTTGACTCCGATCCGTTTCGATCTCTTCGAACCAGGTCTCTAGCTCTCGAAGCATCCGGTCAACCCGATCCGGATTCGTCTGGGCGAGGTCGTGCTACTCACCAGGGTCGTCCGCCAGGTTGTAGAGTTCGGGAGGTTCGGGTTCCGGCAACCGCAGAGCGGGGTAGGGAAGTGTTTCCGTCACTGTGGCGGGGTCTTGCTTGTGCTTGAGGTCGGCGGCTACGAACGCATCGACAAGCGCTTGGCCTTCGGGATTCTGTAGCATTTCTTTGTTGAAGAACCGCGTTCCTTCGATCAGCGGACGCACCAGCTTCCTATTTCCGCCCCGCATCGCGGCGTTGGTCGCCAGACGCGGCAGATAGTGGTTCCACTGCCAGAACCGCCGTGGCTCTACCTGCTGACGCTCACCCAGCAGCGTCGGCGAGAGGTTTTGCCCGTCCATCGGCGATCCCTCCGGCCGCTCGATTCCAGCCATCGAAAGAAGCGTCGGCATCCAATCGGTGAAGTGTGCCAGATCGTCAACCATGCGTCCGCCTTCGATTGTCCCCGGCCGGCGCACGATCATGGGTACGCGGATGCCGCCTTCGTACACCCAGCCCTTGCTGCCACGCATCCCGGCGTTGAAACGCTCGTTGAACGTCGACTCGCCGGGTTCCAACATGTACGGCGGATTGAAGAACGCCGGGCCGTTGTCGCTCGTGAATAGGAAGATGGTGTTCTCGGCCAGCCCTTGGCTGTCGAGTTCGTCGAGGACACGCCCGATGCCATTGTCCATCGCTTCGGTCATGGCGTACGTCGTGGCGACGATACGGTTGAATCCCATCGCGCGGTATCGAGCGATGGCCTCTTCGGCTGCCTGAAACGGTGAGTGCGGCGCGCTATACGCCAGATTTAGAAAGAACGGTTGGGTGCGGTCGCGGCGGATAAACGCGACAGCCTCGCGCGTGAGTACATCCGTCATATACCCGCCGTCGGAGGGTTCCAGACTGTCATTCCGACGTAGATGGTAGTTGTAGTAATCCGCCCAGCCGCCGCAGAAGCCCGTGAACTCTTGAAAGCCGCGGGCATTCGGCTCGAAGCGCCGGTCGAACGTGCCGTTGTGCCACTTACCTACGAGCGACGTAGCGTATCCGGCGTGTTGGAAGGCGTCCGCGAGGGTGACTTCGCGGAGCGCGATACGGTCAAGGCCGTGAATTTCGTGCTGGGTGATCGCGCCTGTGCGATGCGGATAGCGGCCGGTTAGCAGCGCGGCCCGCGCGGGTGCGCAGATCGGCGACGCCGAGTAGTGCTGCCGGAAGCAGACTCCTTCGCCGATCAGCCGATCGAGATGCGGAGTTCGAATCGCTTCGTTTCCAAAAGCGCCGAAGTCGCCATAGCCCATGTCGTCAGCGACAACCAGAACAACATTGGGGCGGGGCAGGGAAGACATGCAGTCAATTCTACGGCCCCGGGCTAGAGCCAGGGATTACCGCGAACCCGTGCTAGGTGATCAGCGACAGGAACTGACCAACCTGACTTGACGCCGATGGTTGACTGAATACTCCCGCCAGCGATGGGTCCGGGGCCTGAAATAGCGCGCCTGCTGAACCCGTGACCGAAGAGATCATCTTGTAGAACGCCGCCGACGTTCCCACCTCGGCGGATCTCTCACCATCTGTCTCATCAGTTGATATCCGGGAAAGACGGTAAATAATTGCGTACTGCCGTGTAAAAGATGCCGACGGTAGATATCGCGGCGACAGCCAGAAAGGGCCGCGAATCGCTGTTTTCGTGGGGTGTCCGCTTGAACTCGCCGTTTGGAACACGGCGTGCCTACTCTTCCCCGAGCATAGGCTAAATGACCCCTACTGGACTGTCTCAAAGTAACCTTGTATATAGGGAAGACGTCTTCTCTATATGCCCTTTGAAGGTAGCCTGGTTCGATTGAACTCCCGGCAATGTTCCGAGCTCGAGGAGATCGCTCGCTCCCAATCGCTCCCCGCCGGCTTTGTGCTGCGCG
>Ga0315339_1001684_pt1 | contig 18735 bp, 12 predicted proteins | sample ASW17metaG_FD_204514 | JGI IMG/M metagenome (GOLD analysis project Ga0315339, IMG submission 204514) | Ammonia-oxidizing marine archaeal communities from Pacific Ocean, United States - ASW #17 | ecosystem: Environmental > Aquatic > Marine > Oceanic | place: USA: California | collected 2016-12-05
GTTGTAATCGTGTTGCGGTGAGATGATCTGTTTTACTTCAATGTCGGTAATCCTGGGCTGGCGGATTGGAGCTTGCTGACGATAGCGGGCCTGACCCCACAGAGGCGTCCCCGCAGCAAAACCAGCAGCCGCTGCGGTCAGCATCTTCAGGGCGTGGCGGCGTTTCAATAGTGACATGGCGCCTCTAGATTCAATTGGTTTCGAAGAGACTTGCCCCGAGACTCCAACGGCCAGAAGTCTGGCCACCGGTTGTTGTCGGCTCCGTAGGTCTGCTTGAAGGCACGTGTAGGTTGACCGTCCCCATGTTCTCGTCGGCGAAGGTCAGCTTCGAGCAGTCCACGAGCCGGGCGGGGCCGAAGTCCATGCGGGTCCTATTCTACCGCGTCCGCCAACGGAACTCCCGCGAAACAACCACATAGCGGTCGTCTGAACGTACGTATTTGATATCTCGATCGTTTGAGCCCCCCCCCCCCCCGCTGGAGAGGGCCATCGGAGGGCAACGCGACGGCCCCCTCTTGGCTCTAAGCGGTTCGTTTCATTCGACAGGCCAGAACTGTGCGGCTTAAACCGCCTGCTCGTCTCTCCGACACCTGTGAGCAACCATGGAACCAATCGGTGGAGCGACAAGCACCCTCACCCCTCGCCCGAGCCACAGGCAAGTCGCCCCTGCGCCGTTTACGCGGACCTAACTAGGCAGCATAGCGCAAGTGCCTGACCGGCCAACAGTTAGAGAGACATCTCCGAACATTGTTAAAGTCGCAGGCGCACCGCGCAAGAATTCTTCGCTACACTTGTCTTCACTGCGAGCGCGAAGCAATTCTCGACCGGAGGAGCATAGAACTTCCAGACGCTGAACGCATCTATCTCTCTGAGGCTGTTGTAGAGTCCGGGGTCATCTTCGAGGCCATCCGACAATAGTTTACGCCGCCATGGAACTGAGAACTCGATTCCATACGTTTGATTGCTATAGACCAAGAGGTCTTGGGAGTCTCCGTCGAGCGTACCTCTGTGGCCGACAAGAGTAGCGGTCGACTGGTCAACGGCAGTCTTGTGCCCTAGCGTCGCGAGGTCTCTTGGGACTGAAATATCAAAGTGCGGCAATCCTTCCATGGCCTCAGACTGTAAACCTCCAACCTGCTCGTCGCCCTGGCAGGCAAGTCCCGCCCAGAGGAGCGCAAGCAACCCTGTGATGAAGGCGGCGTTACCTACAATTCGCATCTCCAACTACAGGATAGCTCGGCTCAGCAGCGGGCACAATCGCAGCATCCCGCCTTGCGGTTTAGAGACCGATATTGCCCATCGAAAGTCCCAATGCGGTGACGACCCAGCCGCACAGCTGGTTTGGCCGGGAGATCACAGGGTCCGGGGCGGCCTGGACCACTGAGATTTTTTTCAGAAATTTTTCTGGGGACCCACGAAGCAGAGACCAGCGACTAATACGCCTCATGCACGACGAAGGCGGGTGCTTCCGATTGACTACCCCCCACCCCGGTCGATTCTCAGTCAGGCTTTCGAGCTGCACGGCTGACACCAAGGGGAGCACGGACGACCACAGAGACAGTCGGCAATCGAGGTGATCTCGCAGTCTACGGCTGGTCTGGAGCGGCTGCGGTGACGTTTATGAGGGAAACTCCCCCGCCCCTTGCGGAGGGCCTCTGGAGACGGGGGCTTCAGGAGAATGAAAAGGTGGGCCGACGCCTTGCCCTGGCGAACTGTAAAAAAAATTACTTGGAGGGGACGCTCAGAGAGTGAGGAGGAGCGCAAAGCTCCCAAGTGTTGCGGAGGGCCTCTAGCGCGTTTAGGGGCAGTGAACCCAAGTCCATGTGGACATCTGTGTGGACATGGGGTTGTGAGAGGGTCGTCCTGGAAGGCTAACTCATTGAAACCATTGGTCGGGGCGGAGAGATTTGAACTCCCGACCCCCTGCTCCCAAAGCAGGTGCGCTACCAGACTGCGCCACGCCCCGACCGGTGACTTCTTCCCCATTATCGCATCCGATCCGGCGTGGGCCGCTAGTACCTCGATCCCGGAAGCGGCCGCCCAAACCGCAGGGCCCAGCACCAACCCGACTTGAGCGGATCGCGTCGTTTAGGTAAATTAGGATAGAAGTGGGATTTTCGGGAGGGATCGGGATATCTGAGTCCTGGGCAGTACCGGCCCGACGCTCTCGACGCTAGGCGGGAGCAGTGCAGCTCTACTCATCAAAACGAAATCTCGTTGGAAAGACGACTATGTCCGAAACCACTGGCATGACGATGATCGAGGCACGAGGCCTCAGTAAACTCTATGGTGAGTTTGCCGCTATACGCGATGTATCGTTCTCTGTCCCGCGCGGCCAAGTCGCCGCGTTCTTAGGACCGAACGGCGCCGGTAAATCGACCACGCTCAAGGTGCTGACCGGCTATCTGAGCCCCAGCGCCGGGTCGGCGCATATCGGCGGCCTTGACGTCGCATCGAATCGCATCGAGGCCGTCGCCCGCATCGGCTACCTACCCGAGAATGGGCCCCTCTATCCGGAAATGACTCCGCTCGAGTTGCTTGAATTTTTTGGCAATGCGCGCGGGCTGCCACCGGATCGGATGAAACGGAGCATCGATGAAGTCGTGCAGCAGTGCCACTTGGAAGCAGTCCTTGAGAAGAGCGTCTTCAAGCTCTCGAAGGGCTACCGCCAGCGCGTCGGCATGGCGCAGGCGTTGCTGCATGAGCCCGACATTCTCATCATGGATGAGCCGACCAGCGGTTTGGACCCGAATCAGATCCGGGATGTCCGCCAACTCATTCGCGCCCTCGGTGAAACCAAGACGATTCTCATTTCGACCCACATTCTGCAGGAAGTGAAGGCCATCGCCGACCACGTCATCCTTCTCAATGAAGGCCGTGTCGTGTTCGACGGCACGGTGAACGAGATGGCGGCGGGTGGAACTCTCGAAGATGCGTTTCACCGGTTGACCGCTAAGTCGGCGGCAACCACCCCCGTCGAACCTGAGCCGGCGACGCAAGAAGTTCCAGAAGAGCCTCTCCAGCAAGCGGCTTCAACCGAACCGCCGTCCGACGGTGCCGGTCCCGCCGAGCCAAGCGAGGAAACCACCACGACCCCATCTCAAGGAGGCACGGCATGAACGACCGCTGGCGGCTTCCCAAGGCCATTCTCAAACGCGAGCTGACAAGTTATTTCTCAAGCCCGACCGGCTACGTGTTCATCACGTTGTTCGTCTTCCTTAGCGCCGTCGCGGCGTTCTGGCAAGAAGCGTTCTTCGCGAACAACCTGGCGAATCTCGATCCGCTGAACGCCTTCATGCCATACCTGCTGGTCTTCCTGATCCCGGCCATCACGATGAGCCTGTGGGCGGAAGAGAAGCGCAACGGCACCGACGAACTGCTCCTTACGCTACCCGCGGCTGATCGCGACATCGTAATCGGAAAATACCTGGCGGCATTGGCAATCTACACCGTTGCATTGTTGTTCTCGCTAAGCCACGTTATGGTCCTGCTGTGGCTTGGCAGCCCGGATATCGGCCTCATGTTCTCGACCTACGTGGGGTATTGGCTGATGGGCGCCGCACTGCTCACACTTGGTATGCTGGCGTCGCTGCTCGTGTCGAACTTAACCGTGGCGTTCATTCTCGGCGCGGTGTTCTGCGCAATGCCGGTGTTCATCGATCACTCCGGCGTGATTCTGACGGGCGGCGTGCGCAGACTCATCGAAGGGCTTTCGTTCCGCACACAGTTCGAGGATTTCGCATCCGGCGTTATCTCGCTGTCCGCGCTGCTGTACTTCGTGACGTTCGCCCTGGCGATCCTCTATCTCAACATCGCTCTGCTCGGCCGACGTCATTGGCAGACAGGAAAAGGCGCCGCACCTTTGGGCCGTCACTACCTGGCTCGTGGCTTGGCGTTGCTTGTGATCGTCGCGAGCCTGACGGTGCTCACGGGTCGCTTAGGTGGCCGCGTCGACGTCACGGCTGAGCGGCTTCATTCGCTATCCAGCGAAACCGAAGAGTTGATCGATCAGCTTGACCCGGAGAAGCCCGTCTTCATCCAGGCTTTCCTGAGCCCCAACGTGCCCCGCAGCTACCTGCAGACACGGAACAACATCGTCAACGTACTCCGGGAATTCAACGCGCTGGGCGGCGGCGGCATCCAGACGCGCGTGATCGAAACCGAGAAATACACGCCGGAAGCCCGCGAGGCCCAAGAGCGCTACAACATCCAGCCGCGGCCGATTCCGATCTTCGAGCAGGCGCCCGGCAGCCCGGACGAAATCTACTTCGGGCTCGCCTTCACACGCGGCACCGAAGAGTTCGTGATCCCGTCCTTCGATCCCGGCCTGCCCGCCGAGTACGAAATCATGCGCTCGGTACGCGTGGTCTCAAACGCCGCGAAGAAGAAAGTCGGCGTCCTTGTCAGCAAGGTCAACATGTTCGGCGGATTTGATTTTCAGACACGCCGCCGCTCGAACGACTGGTCAATCGTCGCCGAACTACGCAAGCAATATGACGTCGAACAGGTGAAGCCTGACGCCGACTACCCGGCCGATCTCGATGTGCTGATCGCGGCTTTGCCACACACCATCACCGACGAAGAAATGGATCGGCTCTCCAACTACGTCAAGGAAGGCAATCCAGCTCTCATCGTGCTCGACCCGATGCCGTCGTTCGACATTGAGTTGTCGCCGCAGGTTCCGCCGCGCAATCCGTTCCAACAGGGCGGACCGCCACCGACTGCGCCGACTGATGTCCAGCCGTTGCTCGACGTACTCGGTGTGCAATGGCCCAAGGATCAAATCGCGTGGGACAAGTACAATCCGCATCCGCAGATCGGCGCACTGCCGGAAGAGATCATCTTCATCGGCGCGGGCAATGACGCGGCGGAGAACCCGTTCAACGCCGACGAGCCCGTCACCTCTGGTCTGCAAGAAGTCGTGCTCCTTCACTCCGGCGTCCTCAAGGCCGCCGAGACCGACAAGACCGAGTTCATCCCGTTGCTGCAAACCGGCGTGGACTCCGGTCAAGTCATGTGGAGGCAGCTCGTGCAGCGTACCTTGTTCGGAATTCAACTCAATCCGAATATTCCGCATCAGCCGGATGAGGAAGTCCACGTGCTCGCTGCCCGAGTTCAAGGCACGGATGGGGACAAGCCGGTGCGGGCGATCGTGATCGCCGATCTCGACATGCTGGGCGAGCAGTTCTTTGAACTGCGCCGCCGGGGGGTTGAGAACCTCAACTTCGACAACGTCACGTTCCTGCTGAACGCCGTCGATTCGTTGGCCGGCGATGATTCGTTTATCGAGCTTCGCAAGCGTCGGCCGCGGCACCGCACTCTCGAAGCGGTCGAAACGCAAACAAGGGTCTACGAATACCAGCGTATGAACGATACGACAGCGGCGGAAGGGGTTGCCCAAGAGCGGCTGGAAGAAGCGCAGGCGCGGCTGGACAAAGCCGTTGCGGCGCTACAAACCCGGACGGATCTTGACACCCAGACCAAGCGCATCATGATCGCCAATCAGCAGAAGGTCGAGAACCGCCGGCTGACCGTGGCGCGCAAGAACATTGAAGATGAGAAACAGCGGCAGATGGAACGGGCGCGCTCCGAGATGGAATCGGCGATCCGGGGCATCCAGAGCACAATCAAGCTGCTGGCGGTGATCATTCCGCCGATCCCCGCGTTCGCGTTGTTCTTGTTCGTATCTGTGCGAAGGCTGCGCCGTGAAACCGTCGGCGTGTCTCCAGAACGCCTCGTGGAAGAGAAGAAGGGTTAAGGCCGGAGGGATTGCCATGAATGAATTGAAAACCACCATCCTCTTCGGTGTAACTGCCGTGGTGCTCGCGGCCGCGGCCATGGTCATCGATCCCGGCGCGGCGACGCCGGAGGTATTCAGCGACCAAGGCGAGCTGTTTTACGCGGACTTCACCGACCCGCAGGCGCCGAAAGCGATCGAGGTCGTTGACTACGACGAAGCCACGGCGACGGCGCGCCCGTTGAAAGTTGAGTTCGCTGATGGGAAGTGGCGCGTGCCGTCGCACTTCAACTATCCCGCCGACGCCGAGAACCGCTTGGCGGATACCGCCGCGGCGCTGATGGAGCTTCGTAAAGATGCGATCGTGAGCGATCGCGTCGAAGAGCACAGCGACTACGGCGTGATCGATCCTTTTGCCGAAGGGGAACTCTCGCTCGAAGGCCGCGGCAAGCGTGTGACCTTGAAAGACGAGAACGGCACGACGTTGGCCGACTTCATCGTCGGTGAAAAGGTCGAGGGCAAGCCGAACCGCCGCTACATGCGCGTCCCGACACAGAAGCGAGTCTATGAGGTGGAAACCTCGGCCAACGTTTCCGCCAAGTTCGAAGACTGGATCGAGACCGATCTACTCAAGATCGCATCGGGCGATATCCGCAGAGTCCTCGTCAATAGATACTCGATCAACGAACGTCTAGGTCGCTTGGAGAACCAGGAGCGCCTCACTCTAACGAAGAAAGACGACAAGTGGACGATGAGCGGCGGCGGCACGCCCGACACAAGCAAGATGAATGACCTGACCGGGGCGCTCGACTCGCTGAAGATCGTGGATGTGCAGCGCAAGCCTGAGAACCTGACGACGGACCTGAAGACGACGAAGGGGATCAATCCGTCGCGAGCGTCCCTCATGTCGCTGCAGCAAAAAGGCTTCTTCATGACACAGCAGGGTCTCCTGTCGAATGAAGGCGAGATCACCGTCGACGCAAAGAACGGACTGCGATACACCTTGCGGTTCGGCGAGATTGCTTCGAGCGGGCCGGGCGGCGGAAACGCGGGCGGCTCCGCCGAAGGCGATGACGAAGGCGAACGGCGCTATCTGTTCATCACCATCGACTACAGTGCGGCGCGGGCCAAGCAATACAACGACGGCAAAGAGCCCGACGCGGCAGACAAGGAGTTGGCCGATGAGCTACGCAACCGCTTCGCCGACTGGTACTACGTCATCTCCGGAGCGGACTTCAACAAGCTGCGGCCCCGCCGGCAGGACCTGCGCGGCTAGTCCCAAAAAGTGAATAAACCTTAGATTCCAGCGCTCTGAGGCGCTAGAATAGTGGTATCCTGTCTGCTCGCCTTTTCCTTCGCGCGCATATGCGCCCTTCGGTGGGCGACCCTCTAGGAGTTCCCATGAAACCCACTTCCGAAAAAGATTCCAGCCAAGTTTCCCGCCGCGACGTATTCCGCGCGGGCACCGCGGCTTCGGTCGCGAGCTTGTTGGCGGCGCTTCCCTTGCGTTCATCCGCCGCACCGGCGGCCCGTTTACCCACCCGCGGAGGCGGCCCCAACGTCTATGAGAAAGCCGGCTGCCGCCCCTTTATCAACTGCACGGCAACGTACACCATCAACGGCGGCTCGGCGCAGTTGCCGGAAGTGATCGATGCCGTCCATGAGGCGGCCTACTACCACGTGAACCTCGACGAACTGATGGCCGCCATTGGCCCCCGGATCGCTGAGTTGCTGGGCGGGGAAGCGGCGATGGTGAGCTCGGGCGCGGCCGGAGCGGTGACATGCGGCACGCTGGCCTGCGTCGCCGGCGGCGACCCGGAGAAGATGCAGCAGCTTCCCGACACGACGGGCATCAAGAACGAAGTCATCGTTCCGAGCTGGTCGCGTAGCACCTATGACCACGCTGTCCGCACAACCGGAATCAACATGGTCGAGGTCACAACGCTCGACGATCTCAAGAACGCCTTTGGCCCGAAGACCGTGATGTATACGGGGCAGGTGAACGTCTTGCGTGATAGCAACCCCTTCACGCTGGAGCAGTTCACGGCCGAAGCGCGCAAGCACGGTGTTCCGGTGTTGATCGACGCCGCCGCTGATCTGCCGCTGGTGCCCAATCCGCTGCTGGCCAAGGGCGTTGACTTGGTCGCGTACAGCGGCGGCAAAATCCTCCGTGGACCGCAGACGGCCGGCATCTTGCTCGGCCGCAAAGACCTCATCACCGCCGCGTTCGCCAACAGCGCTCCGCATCACGCTTTCGCCCGCGCCATGAAATGCAGCAAAGAAGAGATCGTCGGCGTCTACGTCGCGGCACACAGCTTGATGAACGGACGCAGCCGCAAGGCCGAGGATGATCTGTGGCGTTCCTGGTACAAGGAGATCGATGCACAGGTCACTAAGGTCGACGGTGTCACAACCAGCGTGAACCAGCCCGCGAGCGCCGCCAACTACCCGACGCTCAACGTCGAGTGGGACCCGAAGAAGATCGGCCTCACATCGGGCGAGCTGGGCAAGATGCTGCTCGACGGCAATCCGCGTGTCCAGACGCACGCCGGCGGCGGCGGGCACAGGTTCCGGCTTCGTCCCTGCGCGATGTACGAGGGCGAGCACAAGCTGGTCGCGGCCCGGCTTGAGGAGATTTTCCGCAACGCCCCGGGCGAGAAGAAGCCGACGCCGTTGAAGCCACCGACGGTTACCATCGACGGCCACTGGGACATCGACATTCAGTTCTCGATGGGCTCCACCCAGCACGACGTCTTCTTCGCAACCCAGGGCAACAAGGTGACCGGACAGTACACCGGTCGGATCACCGAGAAGCCCGTTAGCGGAACAGTCAGCGGCAATGAAGTGAAGTTCACGGGCGGCGGAAAGGTCGAAGCCACGGCGCTGAGCTACAGTTTCACCGGCCACGTCCAAGGCGACCATATGAGCGGCGAGGTCAGCCTGGGCGAGTACGGTCCGGCACGTTGGACGGCGAAACGCCGGGCCTAACAATAAAGTCGACAACCAAGCACCAGCGGCGCGGGTGTGAACCCGCGCGTCCGCGGGTACGTCCCGCGGCGGGCAGGCGAAAGCCTGCCCTTTTGTTTGATTCAAGGGCCTCAGCGCCTTTGCGAGAAACACCAACCCCGAGCCAAATCAACGACCCGCATCCGCCGCGAACCTGAAACATGAGTCCGGCAAGGTAGAATGGGTGGTCCGACGTGCCCCTGCGAGTGAATCCGAATCGATTCGAAGGCCGGGTGGCGCTCGTAACGGGCGCCTCACGCGGCATCGGACGTGCCGTGGCCGAGCGGCTCGCGGCGGAAGGTGCGGCCGTGGCGGTGAACTACCGGGCCGGCGCCGAAGAGGCGGCTGACGTCGTCTCAGGGATCAAACGCGAAGGGCGCGAAGCATTGGCCGTCAAAGCCGATGTCGCCTCGCGTTCCGAAGTCGAGACCATGGTCGAGCAAGTAAGCACCCAGCTAGGTCCCGTTGATATCCTCGTCAATAACGCGGGTCTGCTTGCCACCGGCACCTTGTTGGATTACGATCCGAACGACTTCGACCGCATGTGGCGCGTTAACGTAAACGGCGTGCTGCACGCGACGGCGGCCGTTGCGCCCGCTATGATCGAAAGGAAGTACGGTCGGGTCATCAACCTGTCGTCGATCGCATCGGTAGGGACCGCCGTTGCGGGAACGACGTTGTACGCGGCTACGAAGGGCGCGGTGCAGATTCTTACCAAGCGTTTCGCATTGGAACTCGGGCCAAGCGGCATCACCGTGAACGCGGTGCTTCCGGGTCTGATCCTCACCGACATGGTGTCGGAGGGGCATACGGAACAAGAGATGCAGCGAACCGTCGAAGCAGTCTCGGCCAAGGCGGTACTCGGTCGCGTCGGCGAGACCGGCGATATCGCGTCCGTTGTAGCTTTTCTGGCTTCGGACGAATCGAGTTTCATGACAGGGCAGTACTTGACGGCGGACGGAGGCAGGACTGATTTTCTGACGCACGCGTAAGGGGTTGTGAAAGAATTGAGGACAGCCCGCGGCGCGATGCCCGGTACAATCCCTATCTCTCACGCCTCCTGATTGCGGCGGCGAAACACTCACTCTCACAACAATGGCGATACAAGCAGTAGCGGAACGCACGCGAGGATTCATTTGTGTCACGGCACATCCGGAGGGCTGCCGTCGACGGGTCGAAGAGCAGGTGGCGGCCGTGCGGCAGGCGGCCCCCTCTCCGGTCGATGGACCGAAGACAGCACTCGTAATCGGGGCGTCGACCGGCTATGGCTTCGCGACCCGTGTTGCGACAGCATGGGGCTTCGGCGCCAAGACGCTAGGCATCTTCCTCGAACGGCCGTCCGAGGGACGCCGGACGGCATCAGCCGGCTACTACAGCTCCGCCGCCTTCCACAAGCTTGCCGAGGCGGACGGGCTCTACGCCGGTTCGATCAACGGCGATGCTTTCTCCGACGACGTCAAGAAGGAAACCGTCCAGCTCGCGCGCAAAGAGTTAGGCAAGATCGACCTCGTCATCTACAGCTTGGCGGCGCCCCGCAGGACCAACCCCGAGACCGGCGAGACCTTGCTATCGGTCCTCAAGCCGATCGGCGAGGACTTCAAGAACAAGACACTCGACCTTTCCAACGGCAAAGTGACGGATATAACACTCGAGCCCGCCGAGGAGGACGAGATCGTCGCTACCGTCTCCGTGATGGGCGGCGAAGACTGGCAAGCTTGGATCGACCTGCTCGGCGAAGAGCGGCTGCTCGCCGAGGGTGCGCGCACGTTGGCCTACTCTTACATAGGCTCGGAAGTGACTTGGCCGATCTACCGCGACGGTACGATCGGGATGGCCAAGAAGGACCTCGTCCAAACCGGGCACCAGCTTAACGACATGCTGGCTTCCAAATACGGCGGTGGAGCCTGGGTCTCGGTGAACAAAGCCGTGGTCACACAGGCCTCGGCGGCGATCCCCGTTGTACCGCTCTACCTAAGCTTGCTGTTCAAGGTGATGAAGGAGAAGAATCTGCACGAGGGTTGCATCGAGCAGATGCGCCGCTTGGCGCTCGATCACCTGACCGATGGCAAGTCTCCTGTGGTGGATGACCAGCGGCTCATCCGCCTCGATAACCTCGAACTCAGCGACGAGGTGCAAAACGAGGTTAGCGATCTGTGGGACAAGGTCGACACCGACAACCTTAAGGACATCTCGGACTTCGCCGGATTCCGCAAGGAGTTCAGCGCGCTATTCGGCTTTCAGATGGAAGGGATCGACTACGACGAGCCCTTAGAGACCGAAGTCCGGCTCTAGAGCGCCCGCTGTCGAGTTGCCGCAACCGAGGGCGCCGTCGATTCACGACGTAACGAAAGCAGGGCAGCGCTCGCCTGTTCTAGCAAGACGGTTCGCAACTCCCACCTAGCCAGACTGCAGCTGGTTCAGGGCCCGCCATGCACCGCGTTAACCGCTTTTCAACGCTATGATATCATAGCCGGGATTCGCGCTCGAAGTTGTTCGGAGGTACGTTTTGTCACATAAAGTTTTAGGTTCAGCGATCGTATTCTTCACCGTTCTCGCGCTCTCACTTCCGGGGGCAAGTCCGGAGGAGAATTGGCCCCAGTGGCGCGGTCCGCACTTGAATGGATCCAGTTCGACAGCCAAGGGTCTCCCGGTCGAGTGGAGCGAAACCGACAACGTCAAGTGGCGCATCAAGCTACCGAGTTGGAGTGCGGCGACCCCGATCATCTGGGGAGACACAGTCTACGTAACGTCGGCTCAGGAAGGTTTTCAGGTGCTGCAGCAGAGCTATCGGCGAGGCGCGCCACGGCCTCCGAACCCGGGCGCCGAGAACGATGAGATGTATCTGATCGCGGTACAGCGCAGCAACGGCAAGATCAAATGGAGCCAGAGCATCGGCAGCGGCAACCGCCTCCACCGCAAGCAGAACCTGGCGTCCCCTTCTCCGATCACCGACGGCGCCCACGTCTGGACCTTCACCGGCGCGGGCACGCTCACGTGTTTCGACATGTCGGGCAAACAGCTCTGGCGGCGCGAAGTTCAGAAGGACTACGGCCGGTTTGGCCTGAACCATGGTTACGGCTCCTCACCGCTGCTGCACAACGGACGCCTCTACATCCAGGTGCTCCACGGGATGAAGACCGACGACCCCTCGTACGTTTTCGCCGTGGATGCCAAAACCGGTAAGACGCTGTGGAAGGTGGCCCGCTGGACCGATGCCCAGGCCGAGTCCCCCGACGACTACTCGACGCCGATTCTCGTCACCGTCGATGGCAAGCAGCAATTGGTCGTCTCCGGAGGCGACTACGTCACGGGACACGATCTAGATGCAGGCAAGGAACTGTGGCGCATGGGCGGGCTCAACCCCGAAAACGGGCGCATGTACCGCACGATCGCTTCGTCGGTCACAACCGGGGGTACCGTCTACACGACCAGTACGCGCGGCAAACCGTTTATCGCCTTCAAACCGGGTGGGTCAGGCGACATCACCGACAGCAATCTCGTTTGGAAGAACGACTTGGGTTCGGACGTCCCGACACCAACGACCGACGGCAAACGGATTTTCGTTGTGAATGACCGTGGCATCATGATGGCGTTCGACGCGAAGGCCGGCGACATCGTTTGGGACCGCCAACGTCTCGCACCGGGCACCTACAGTTCGTCCCCAATTCTGGCCGACGGCAAGCTCTACGCCACGAATGAAGAAGGCACGACCACGGTCGTCGAAGCCGGTGACGAGTTCAAAGAGTTGGCGCAAAATCGGCTCAACGACCACACGTTGGCGACGCCGTCACCGGTCGGGAACGAGTTGTACATTCGAACAGCCGAGTACCTCTACTGCATCGCCAACGAATAGACCCACACCGCCGCCGCGCGGGCACAGCCCGCGGGTGATTCCCGTGCGATAATAGGGGGCCCTCCTCAGGAGTCCCACCATGTCCGAAATGCGTCTTGGAGACATGATTGATGACCACTGCACGAAGTGCAGAATGCTGACGAATCACTCAGTGGTCTCAATCGTTGACGGCGCGGCCGCGAAGGTCGAATGCCGCACCTGCTACAGCACACACAATTACCGTCACGGCAAGAGCGCCTCGAAGAAAGCACCCAGTAAGAAGTCGGCGCTGTTTGACGAAGTGCTGTCGAAGATCACCGGCGACCTGCCCAGCTAGCCCCGCACCGCCGGCGGAATGATCCGCGAAGCAGATCTAGGGGCGGCCCGCTCAATCCTCCCACCACACCTTCCCGCCCCAACCTTCGGGCTGACCAGGCGTGCCGTGCTTTTGACGTGAGCCGTCATTTCCGATATCGTGGAGCCGAGAGGTTCCCATGAATCGTCGTTCCTTCCTGAAAAGCTCCGTTGCCGCCGCCCCTCTAAGCGCCGCGAGTGCGCGCTTGCCCAGCGATCAACTGCGCGTCGCCGTCGTAGGCGTTCGCGGCCGCGGCCGAAGCCACATCAGGGGCTTCGCGGAATCACCCGATACCGTGGTCACCACCTTGTGCGACGTTGACCTCAACATCGTCGGCCCGGCACAGAAGATCCTCGCCGACGCCGGTGCGCCGAAACCGAAAGTCGTGCAGGACTTTCGCCGCGTCCTCGACGACAAAGACATCGACATCGTCTCGATCGCCACGCCGGACCATTGGCATGCGCTCGGCGCCATCTGGGCTTGCCAAGCCGGCAAAGACGTCTACGTCGAGAAGCCCGTCTCCCACAACGTCAGCGAAGGCCGCCGCATCGTCGAAGCTGCCCGCAAGTACGGACGCATCGTTCAGACCGGGACGCAAAGCCGCTCCGTGCCCGCCTTGCAACAAGCCATGAAGTTCATGCACGACGGTGGCATCGGCAAGATCTACATGGCCAAAGGTCTCTGCTACAAGCGCCGCAAGTCGATCGGCAACACACCTGATGGCCCCGCGCCCGAAGGCGTCGACTACAACCTATGGCTCGGCCCGGCTCCCGAACGCCCCTACAGCCGGAATCGTTTTCACTACAACTGGCACTGGATCTGGGACTACGGCACCACCGACATGGGCAACCAGGGCATCCATCAGATGGATATCGCCCGCTGGGGCCTCAACAAGCACGAGCTGCCCACCAAGATCCACGGCGCCGGCGAAAAGTTCGTCTACGACGACGACCAGGAAACGCCGAACACGCAGATCTCGACGTTCGAATACGACGACGCACTACTTGTCTTCGAAGTGCGCGGCCTGCTGACCAACGACGAAAAGGGTGTCACCGTCGGCAACATCTTCTACGGTTCCGACGGTTATCTCACCATAGGCAGGGACGGCTGGAAGAGCTATCTCGGCGAGAAGGGCGAGCCCGGACCCAGCGAATCGGAAACGGACGAGGGCCCCAGCCACTTCCAGAACTTCGCTGACGCCGTCAAGAAGCGTGATCGCAGCGTGCTGAATGCCGACATCCTGGAAGGCCACCTGTCTTCAGCGCTCTGTCACCTCGGAAATATCTCTTACCGCACTGGGCGCAAACTCACCTTCGACCCCTCTTGGGAGAACTTCCCCGGAGACGACGAAGCGAACGCATACCTCACGCGGCGGTACCGCAAGCCGTTCGTTGTACCCGAGAACGTGTAGCGCAAATCTTTCCGCGCCGAACGATTCAGCGTGCTCCTGTCGATCAACAGAAGTCACCGAACTGTCTCCCGGCAACGAGGTGCGGCACGAGTTCGGAAGAGAAGCTGGAACACGCGAGCGCTAGACTCTGACTAGCGAGTGAAGCCCTTCGTTCCGACGCCACGCTTCGTGGCCCGGGCCCTGGAGAATAATCTCTCAATGGCCGAGTACAACCTCATCGTGATTGGGAGCGGCCCTGCCGGGCGCAAAGCCGCCATCTCGGCCTCGAAGCTCGAAAAGAGTGTCGCCGTCATCGAGCGCACAACCAGCATCGGCGGCATCTGCCTCCACAAAGGCACCATCCCCAGCAAGACCCTTCGTGAAGCCGCCTCGTATCTCTCCGGCCTCCAACAACGCGAAGTCTACGGCTCAGCCTACAGAGTCAAGGACAAGGTCACCATCAAAGACCTCATGTTCCGGACTCAACGCGTCACCGAGACGGAAGTCAACGTCGTTCGCGACCAGCTCATCCGTAACTACGTCGAGATCATCGACGGCACGGGGACCTTCGTCGACCCCAATGCGATCGAAGTGAGAAACGAGAACGGTAGCGTTCGCACACTCACAGCCGACAAGTTCATCATCGCCGTCGGAACAAAGCCGGCGCGTCCGCCCGACATCGAGTTTGACGACCGCCGCGTCATCGACAGCGACGGCCTACTCTGCCTCGATGAAATCCCTCGGACGATAACCTTCGTCGGCGCCGGAATCGTCGGCACCGAGTACGCGACGATCTTCCGCACCCTCGGGGTTCGTGTCACACTGATCGACGGTCGAGATCGGCCACTCGACTTCGTCGACGACGAAATCGAAGATGCCTTGTACTATCACATGCGCGACCAGGGGATCACGTTGCACTTCGGAGAGTCGGTCTCTTCGGTACGACTCACCGACAACGACAAAGTTGAGATCTATACAGAAAGCGGCAAGAGGCTCTACTCCGACTCGCTGATGTTCGCTGCGGGGCGCGTCGGCGCGTCAGGCCCCCTGCAGCTCGACAAGATCGGTATCGAACCCGACAAGCGCGGCCGCATCAAGGTAGACGAACATTACCGCACCCAAATCGAGCACATCTACGCCGTCGGCGACATCATCGGCTTCCCCAGCCTCGCCTCGACCGCCATGGAACAGGGCCGGATCGCGGCGCTCCATGCCTTCGGCCATGCGACGACGAATCGATTCTCCAGCCTACCCTTCGGTGTCTATACCATTCCCGAAATCGCGATGATCGGGCCTTCCGAAGAAGATTTGACCAAAGACTCGATCCCCTATCAAACCGGCATCGCGCGATTCCGCGAACTGTCTCGTACTCACATCAGCGGTGGCCGCACCGGCATGCTCAAGCTGCTTTTCAATCCGCGGGACTTGAAGCTCCTGGCCGTTCACATCCTCGGCGAGCACGCCACCGAACTGGTTCATATCGGACAGGCCGTCATCGACCACAATGGAACCGTCGAATATCTCCGCGACGCGGTGTTCAACTATCCGACCCTGGCCGAGGCCTACAAGATCGCCGCCCTTAACGGCCTCAACAAACTTGAAGGCTTGGAATAGACCGGAACCTTGCGTCGCCGCGCCGCGAAGCGATAATTAGGGGGTGACCTGCGAACGCTCATCCCGGGGAGAACCAAGATGCTAAGTCGGCGAGCCTTGTTCGTCCTGTTGACTGTTGAGCTGTTGGCGTCCGGCGTCGTTTCAGCGCAGAACGCGGTCAAGAAACGCAAGATCCCTGACCCTGTTCAATGGTCACTCAGCTGGGAACCCGCAACCTCCGCCCCGGGCGGCAAGGTCATTGGCAAGCTCACCGCCACGATTGATTCCGGCTGGCGGCTCTACGCCCCGACAACAGCCTCCGGTGGCGCGGCTCCGACCAAGCTCAAGCTCACCGACTCACCAATCATCGAATCGGCCACGATCTATCAGCCCAAGCCGGAGGTCAAGTACGACCCCAGCTTCGAGATGGATAGCGAGATCTACCACGACCAGGTCGTCTTCCTGATCGAAGCGCAGCTCACCCAAGACGCCGTCGTGGGCGAAGCATCTCTCGAAGCTTCCGCGTTCTACTCCGCCTGTGACGACCGCGTTTGCCTGCTCCCTAAAACGAAGAAGCCGACCGCCACCCTGGTGGTCGCCGAGCAGGCGACCGGATCGCCTCCGCCCATCCCGGCCTCGTACTCCGAAGCCAAGGCCGCTCCCGATCCGCCCGCGAACACCACTGGCACATCTGGCAAGACGTCCACGCGCGCGGCAGGATCGCAAGGATTCATCGAGTTCGGCGCCGTCGCGGTCGGCTTCGGCCTGCTCGCCATTTTCACGCCCTGCGTGTTCCCAATGATCCCGATCACGATGTCCTATTTCGTGAGCACTGACACCGGTTCACGCCGTGACTCCATCTTTCAAGCCACCGTGTTCTGCGTCGGAGTCGTCGTCTTATTCACCGGCCTGGGCGCACTGGTGTCCGTCGTACTCGGACCATTCGGAACCATCCAACTCGGAGCGAGTGTATGGGTGAATCTCTTCATCGCACTCGTATTCGCCGTCTTCGCCGTGAGCCTGTTCGGAGCGTTCGAGATCACCGTCCCCAGCAGCGCCCTCACCTCGCTCAACAAGATGTCCACGCGCGGCGGCACCCTGGGAACGCTCATCATGGGTCTCGTCTTCGCCCTCGCGTCCTTCGCCTGCACCGGACCCTTCGTCGGCACACTGCTCGCGGGATCACTCCAAGGCGGGCTCGCCTGGCCGGTCTACGGCATGGCGCTGTTCTCGTCAGGAATGGCCCTGCCGTTTTTCTTCCTGGCCCTGTTTCCCTCGTATCTTTCACATCTGCCCAAGAGTGGCGGCTGGCTCGGGCTCGTCAAGAAAACGATGGCCTTCCTCATCATGGCCGCCGCGTTCAAATACCTCAGCAACGTCGACATGATGTACCAGCTCGAGATTCTCACCCGTGAGCGATTCCTGTCGATCTGGATTGTCCTATTCGCGCTGGCCGCATTCCACCTGCTCGGGTTCTACCGCTTCCCCGACGAGGCACATGAAGCCGCGGGGCCCGTGGGCCTTGGCCGGCTCGCGATGGGCGCGGTCTTTCTCGTCTTCTCGCTCAGCCTCGTCCCCGGCATGTTCAACGGCCGGCTCGGTGAGTTGGAAGCCTACATCCCGTCCACTGACTATTCAGGCTTCACCTCCATCGCCGGCGGCTCGGACACCCCAAAGAACGCCTGGTTCAAAGACGACTACGCGGGCGCTCTCGCCAAAGCCAAACAAACCGGCAGCCCTCTCCTCATCACCTTCACCGGCTACTCCTGTTCCAACTGCAAATGGATGAAGTACAACATGTTCCCCGAACCGGAGATCGCCGATCTCACGAAGGACATGATCCTGCTTGAGCTTTATACCGACGGTCAGAATGAAGTCTCCCAAGCGAATCGAGAGCTACAGATCGAACGTTTCGGCAGCGTCGCCATCCCCTACTACGCCCTGCTTCGACCCGATGAGACCATCGCCGCCGACTTCGCGGGCCGCACCCGCGATGTCGACGAGTTCCGCCGCTTCCTCTCAGCCGCCGCCCCCCAAGTCGCCCAAGCCCGCTAGCTCCCCCAAGTACGTTTCCCCACATTCGCCACACCAATGTCACAGAACCGTGGCCCTTTCGGCACACCGATTGCACTAGATGACAGTAGATGCACACAGTGCCCAAGCAAGAGCGGCGATCAAGCCGTTTCAAACGTTGGCTCCGGATACAAATACGCAGCGTGCTGCGCGAGAACTCGTCGCCCCTCGGAACCTCCGCCGGTCTAGCCCTGGGCGCTTTTATCGGCATCCTTCCGAGCTTTTTGCTGGGTACACCGATCGCCTTTTTTCTAGCGGGCCGGGTGGGCCTCAATCGGGCGGCGGCCGTCATCAGAACACTGTTCACAAACCCTTTTGCAGCCCCCATTTTCTACTCGATTAGCACGCACCTAGGCCTCCAGATGCTCGGGCAGCAAGAGAGCGTCGCTGCCGGCGCGGCGCCCCCGATTCCCCCGAATAGTGAATGGGCCGCATGCCGCGCGCTAGAAACTTCTTACGCAACCCTGTAGAATCGACCTGAAGGGACCGCTCGCCGCCCGTGCCTTGAGGCCAAGCGCTCGCAATGCCCAAGTACAGTAAACAAAACGCTTGGGACTGTTCTCCGCCGCCTTCAACGACTTTGGTCCCGCACTTGCACAACGAAGATCCAGGAGGCGCTAGCGGACTGTCTCAAAGTAACCTTGCATATAGGGAAGACGTCTTCTCTATATGCCCTTTGAAGGTAGCCTGGTTCGATTGAACTCCCGGCAATGTTCCGAGCTCGAGGAGATCGCTCGCTCCCAATCGCT
>Ga0315339_1001685_pt1 | contig 18714 bp, 15 predicted proteins | sample ASW17metaG_FD_204514 | JGI IMG/M metagenome (GOLD analysis project Ga0315339, IMG submission 204514) | Ammonia-oxidizing marine archaeal communities from Pacific Ocean, United States - ASW #17 | ecosystem: Environmental > Aquatic > Marine > Oceanic | place: USA: California | collected 2016-12-05
CGGACTGCTGTGCGTTTTTGCCGGGGAAGTCCGTCGTGCAGGAACTTCATGGGTAGGTCCATGACCTGCGTTTCGTGGAATTCTGCGGTAAGACGCATGGTGCCATCAAAAGTGCCGATGACACGGGCGTCGACGTCTTCCGAAGCACACAACGCAAGCAACTCGTCCACGTGTTCCGGAGGCACGGCGAAGACCATCCGCTCCTGCGCTTCAGAGATCCAGATCTCGGGGTAACTCAGTCCGTGGTACTTGAGAGGGACATCATCCAAGACCACATGTGCACCGCAGGTCTCTCCCATCTCGCCCACAGCGGAAGACAAGCCGCCAGCACCGCAGTCAGTCACAGCGCGGTATAGCCCGCGGTCGCGCGCGGCGAGTTGCACGTCGAGGACGCGTTTCTCTTCGATGGCATTGCCGATTTGAACCGCGCCCGACGAGACGCTCTCGCTCTCGTCATGAAGTTCAAGGCTAGAGAAGGTCGCGCCATGAATGCCGTCGCGTCCGGTGGCTCCACCGCAGACAACGATTCGGTCGCCGGGCTGCACCTCCTTGTGGACCCTGTCCACAGGGATGATGCCAACGCTGCCGCAGTAGACCAGCGGATTGCCGACATACCGCTCATCGAAACAGACAGCACCATTGACCGTGGGGATGCCCATGCGGTTGCCGTAATCACGCACACCAGAGACGACACCCTTCATCACGCGCAGTGGGTGCAAGCAGCCTTTGGGGAGCTTTTCTGCAGGAAGGTCATGAGGGCCGAAGCAGAAGACGTCAGTGGAGGCGACGGGGCGGGCTCCGAGCCCCGTCCCCATGGTGTCGCGAAGCACGCCTCCCATGCCGGTGCCTGCACCTCCATAAGGTTCAAGTGCCGAGGGGTGGTTGTGTGTCTCGACCTTCATGGTGAGATGGTGCTTCTCGTCAAAGGCCACAATGCCTGCGTTGTCTACGAACACCGAGATGCAGTAGTCCCGGTCGAGTTCGTTGGTGGCGCGTGCAATTGTCGACTTCAGCAGGTTGTCGTGAATCTGGCCTTCGTAGTCCACGAGCCCTGTGAGTGTCTTGTGCTTGCAGTGTTCCGACCAGGTTTGCGCGATGGTCTCGAGTTCAATGTCGGTGGGCTCGCGCTGCTCGGTTTGAAAATGCGCCTGGACAGCTTTCATTTCTGCAAGGTCGAGGGCGAGGCAGCCCTCGATACTCAGCTTCTTGAGCTGGGAGTCGTCGCATTCGCGGACATCGACTTTTTGCAACGCAAAGGCGCGCTCGTCGAGTGGGGCAGCAGGAGCGATCCCAGTGATCGGGTCAAGGCGGACGTCTTCGATGACTTCGTTGGCCAGGACGTCGCGTCCGAACTGCATGAGCCTCTCGGGGGCCACCGAATCAGGAAACACATAGCCTGCCCAGGAGCGGACGTGGCTGACCTCGATGCCGAGAGCGGCCGCTGCCCGGACCACGCTCTGCGCTGTGGGGTCCATGACACCTGCTCGGCGGACAACCTCGAGGCGGTGGGTGCCCGGTTCTGCGGGGGAGTCGTCCGGTGTGTACACCCGGTAGGTATTGAAGACCGGATCGGAGAGGAGGCGGTCTGCGAGTCGCCGAGCTTGGGCCAGGCCTCCGTCCGCCGAATCTGCAGAATGGATGCGAAAGGAGTATCCGCGGCGCGTTGAGAGCTCTTCAGGCATCTCCAGGCCGGCTTCCCGGGCGGAGTCGAGAAGACGGTGTGCCAGGACATCGCGTCGGTCCGGACGGATACCGACTTCGATGCAGTACGCGGTAGAGGAGACCGTGGTGCTTGGGGTCGTCACGCGGGTGCTGGTCGGGGCTCTTCAGGGCCGTTGAGCGCGACATGCTAGCTGACCGAAGCCTCCGGGGATAGCCGCTACCGCCAGTGTGTCTTCAGCCGGTACGATTCTTGGCCATGGCTCGCTCAAAGAAGGACCCACTCCAGAACACGCTCGCCTTCGAGCGTCCAGTTGCCGAGCTGGACCTCAAGCTCAAGGAGTTGACCGCCAAACTGAAGGAGCAGGGCGAGCAGCCCGAGGCGGAGTTGCTCGCAGAGTTGGATCAGACCACGGAGCGGCGAGACGCAGCTCTTGGGGACATGGTCTCGCAGTTGACGCTGTGGCAGAGAATCCAGCTCAGCAGGCACATGAATCGCCCCGTCTCGGCGGATTACATCGAGCAGTTGTGCACCGATGTCGTCGAACTCCATGGCGATCGTACTTTTGGGGATGACAAGGCGATTTTTACGGGTTTGGCGACGCTGGGGCCGAGGCGCGTGCTGATTGTCGCTCACCGCAAGGGGCGTACGACGCAGGCGCGGATCGAATGCAACTGGGGTTGTGCTCATCCCGAGGGCTACCGGAAGGCTCTGCGCTGTATGAAGCTGGCAGTGCGCATGAATTTGCCCATTGTGACCTTCATCAACACGCCAGGTGCCTATCCGGGGATCGGAGCCGAGGAGCGGGGGCAAGCCAGTGCCATCGCCTGGAACATCTTTGAAATGGCTCGTTTGCCTGTCCCTATCGTGAGCGTCGTCATCGGCGAAGGGGGGAGTGGGGGTGCTCTGGGAATCGGGGTCTGTGACCGTTTGCTTGTCCTCGAAAATGCTTACTACTCGGTGATTTCCCCGGAAGGTTGCGCCTCGATCCTGTGGAAGGATGGCTCTCGAGCTGAGGAGGCAGCTCACGCCTTGAAGCTCACGACGGGAGCTCTCACGGAGTTGGGTGTCGCCGATGAGATTCTCCCGGAACCCCCCGGGGGCGCCCATCGAGACAAGGGACGGGCCGCGGAAATTCTCGGGGAGGCTGTCGAGCGACACCTCGCAGAACTTTCCGAACAAAGTGATGCCGAGTTACTGGCCGGTCGGATTCAGAAGTATCGGCATATCGGGAGTTTCAACCCGGATCCTGCCGCTTCAGCGAGGGATGTCCCCGCTTCTTGAGCCGGTGTTCCAGGAGCTCAGGCCGTCTGGGAGCTAGAATGAGGGGGTAGGGCTGGTTTTGGCCCATTCTTTGTCCCATCTGTTCCATCACCGAGGGGCTGTCCCTCGTATGGCATGTCGAAGCTTGATCCCCTCCAAAGGATCCGACCCTCACTTGCGACCGGTATGACGACTCAAGTACGCGACGATCACGAGCTCATCAGAGGGGCCCTGGACGGCTCTCAGGAGGCTTTTGCGGCTCTTGTGAAGCGTCATGAGGAGCGTGCCTACTGGGCCGCCTATCGGGTCCTGGGCGACGCTGAGGGCGCACGCGATGTGGCTCAGGAGGCTTTCGTCCGCGTCTGGCGTGCCCTGGATCGTTTTGATTTCCGGATGGCCTTCACGACCTGGCTTTATCGGATCTCCGTGAACCTCGCCATCGATCACCTACGACGTAACAAGCGGCACAAGGGAGTCGACATCGACATCTTCCGCGAAGCCATCGCGGACGAGAGCTCGGGGCAGGCACCCGATGCCGATCAAGGCTCACGGGACATCGCCCTCAAGGTGAGAGGGGTGCTCTCGACGCTGGACGAGAAGTATCGCACCGTTCTCGCCCTTCGAGATCTTGAAGGACTTTCTTCCAAGCAGATCTCGGACATCACGAGTATCACTCATGCCACCGTGAGGTGGCGCCTTCACGTGGCGCGCAAGCTGTTCAAAGATGCGTGGACACGGCTCGAACTCAGCAAGCCAGGCAACGGAACGAACGTTGAGATGGCTGCAGATCAACTCATCAACTTGGAACACAGCACCCCGGAATGATCTCATCGTGACTAGAAAAAAATATCCCTGTAGAACGGTGCGCCACATGCTGCCGCTCCATGCCGGAGGTGATCTTGACCCTCGACATGTGGACGCTGTGGATGCTCACCTGAAGGACTGTCTCCCGTGTTTCCGCGAGTTTCGTGAGTACGCTTCCATGCGTAGCCGGCTCGGCGTGCTCGCCGAGGAGCGACTCCCAGACGGCGCCCTCGAGGGCTTCGCCGAAGAGGTCATGGCTCGTATCGCGGTGGGAGAGCCTGGACCGGCTGCTGTGATCCCGGGCACGCTCATCAAGCGTTGGCCAAGCCTTCCCCAGTTGGCTGCTGCGGCATCTCTGCTGATCGTGTGTTTGGCCGGGTGGCGATACATGAGTGACGGAGCACTGCAGGCGCTTGAACGGCCAGCGAGTGTCAGTTCACTGCCTCCGTCCAATACGGTGAGCCAGTCTCCACAGTCCCGCTGGCGAGGAGCGCTCCCGACCACCGGTTTTCGCTCGGCGCTGAATGGTTCGCCGATGACCATGGGGATGCCGCCGGGAATGCAGGGCTTGCGCCCACTCAGCCAGGAGGAGCTGTCGCTGATTCATCAGGCTTCCGTTGCGGGCGCGGCTCTCTTCATCCAATGCCGTCAGGGTGGCGAACTCGAGGAGAGTGCAGAACTCTCGGCCTTGCCGGTTGAACCTCTTCGCTGAGCCTTTATGCGCGCCTCTTTGAACGAAGAGGTGAGGTTGTGCGCGCGCGGCAAAGGTGCCGTCGGTTCAGGGCTCGTTTCGTTGAGCGTGTCGGCGTAGTTGCCCACAGGCGACGCCAACATCTCTGCCCCTTGGCCGCCGAATGGTGGCGGCCAGACCACGTGTGCGAAGTGTGTTCGCCATGGCTTCGACTCGCTCTGGCGCGGGGGAGGACAGGTCGATGTCCTGGACGGCATTCCACGGGATGAGATTGACAACCACGTTCAGGCCACCGAGCAACTCCGCAAATTCTTGGGCGACCTCGACGGTGTCATTGATTCCCGCCAAGACGACGACCTCTGCTGTGATGCGTCGTCCTGTTTTTTCGAAACGGGCCTGCGCGGATTTTAATGTTTCACGTAGTTGCGAGCGCCCGAGTCCCGGCATGAGCGCTTCACGCGCTGCATCATTAGGAGCGTGGAGCGAGAGAGCTATGTTGAACGGTATGTCGTCCTCTGAGAGAGCCGCTAAGGCCTCGGGATGTCCAATGGTCGAGACGGTGATGCGCCGTGCTCCGATGGCCAGCCCCTCGGGGTGGTTCATGACGCCGATGGCCTTGCGAACTTCGCGCATGTTATGAGTCGGTTCACCGGACCCCATGAACACGTAGTTGGTCAATGGGGATTCGGGGGCGAGTTCACGTGCGAGCAAGATCTGCTCGAGGATCTCTCCCGACGTGAGGTTGCGGATGACCCCGTCGAGTCCACTGGCGCAAAACCGGCAGGCGACGGCACACCCCACCTGGCTGGAAAGGCACAGCGTTCGCCGGTCACCTTCGGGAATGCTTACAGATTCAATGAGTTGCCCGTCTTCAAGTCGGGTGAGGATGCCCGTTGTGCCATCGCGGCTGGGATGGACCCGCTCGAGAGAGCCACGTCTTACCCGCCAGCCTTGAGCAAGCTGCTCTCGAAGCGATTTCGAGAGGTCGGTCATGGCTTCGAAATCGCGGGCTCCGCGTTCGAGGACCCAACTCCGGATCTGTTTGGGTGAGAAGCGCTTCGCGTGAGGAAGCTCTGCGAGAGCCTTGTAGTCTTCCAAGGCCAGGTCGGTGAGTGCTGGGGGGAGAGAAGAGCCCACCAGGGTCGATCAGGCGGATTCGCGCCGGACGTCCGGATTGCGCGGGCCCATGGTGATGGGCTCCTCACCGCGCATGAAGCCGGGAGTCACGGTGTAGCGCATCTCTGGCCCCCGGTCGGGGAGGTGGTACGCCACGTCGAGCAGTTGCGCCTCGATGATGGAGCGCGCGGCACGCACGCCGGTTTTCAGCTTCAACGCCTGTATGGCAATGCTACGCAGTGCTTCGGGAGTGAACTCCAGATCGCAGTCGTCCAGCGCGAAGAGAGACTGGTACTGACGGACGAGTGCGTTGCGAGGTTCCGTGATCGTCCGCACCAGCTCTTCCGTATTGAGAGCCGCAAGGGGTGCCACAATAGGGATTCGGCCGACAAACTCAGGGATCAGCCCGTACTCGACCAGATCTTCCGAGCAAACCTGGGAAATCAGGTCGTTGCTTGTCTGGACGGGGTTGCGGCTGGTTGGCGCATCACGGAATCCAATGCTGCTGCCGCCCACTCGCTTGGCGACCAGATCTTCGATTCCTGCGAACGTGCCACCCACGATGAACAGGATGTCACGCGTGTCGACCTGCAAGTATTGCTGTTCGGGGTGTTTCCGGCCGCCCTGAGGAGGCACGTTTGCCACCGTTCCTTCGAGAAGCTTCAAGAGCGCCTGCTGGACCCCCTCGCCTGACACATCGCGTGTGATGGAAACGTTGCTGGTTGTTCGTGAGACCTTGTCGATCTCATCAATGAAGATGATGCCCTGCTGCGCGCGCTGGATGTTGTAGTCCGCAGCCTGGACGACCTTGAGAACAATGTTCTCAACGTCTTCTCCGACGTAACCCGCCTCGGTGAGCGTGGTGGCATCCGCGATGGCGAAGGGCACGTCGAGAATGCGTGCGAGTGTCCGCGCGAGGAGGGTCTTGCCCGAGCCAGTCGGGCCCACCAGCAAGATGTTGCTCTTCTCGATCTCGACTCCCTCTCCGTCATCCTGTGCACCTTGTGAGGCGGGCATCTGCCGAGAGAGCATCCGCCTGTAGTGGGTGTACACCGCAACAGCCAGCACCTTCTTCGCGTGCTCTTGGGCGATGACGTACTCATCCAGCTTGGCCACGATGCCGGAGGGGCTGGGCAAGCGATCCAGGTTGAGGTCTAGTCCGCCTCCACTCTGTGTGTTGCCCGTGCTCGAGGTTTCACCGGAGGCGCTGTGTTCGACAAGAATGGTGTTGCACAGCTCGATGCATTCGTTGCAGATGTAGACCTTGGGAGGCCCCGCAATGAGGTTGTTGACCTGTCGCCTGCTCTTCGAGCAAAACGTGCAGCGTTCCTCGTCATTACGGTTGTCGCTGGCCTTCATGGGAACAATTGGGCGCCGGGTCCGGGTGACCTTGTGGGTCAGCCGGCGGTTGCCGCCTCCAGGGGATTGATGATCTCGTCCACGATTCCGTATTCGACAGATTCTTCAGCCGAAAGATAGGTGTCGCGGTCGGTGTCCTTCTCGACCTTCTTCATGCTCTGTCCGGAGTGATGGACGATGATCTGATTGAGGTCGCCTTTGAGTTTCAAGATCTCGTCCGCCTGGATGCGAATGTCGGCTGCCGTGCCGCCCGCGCCGCCCCAGGGCTGGTGAATCATGACGCGCGAGTGAGGAAGAATGTGGCGTTTGCCCTTGGCCCCAGCCATGAGCAGGATTGCGCCCATGCTTGCGGCTTGGCCAATGCAGAATGTCGAGACGTCGCAGCCGACATGTTGCATGGCGTCGTAGATCGCGAGCCCGGCGGTCACGCTGCCACCTGGCGAATTGACGTACATGTTGACGTCCTGGCTCCGGTTCTCTTTCTCGAGGAACAGGAGTTGTGCGACGACCGCATTCGCGACGTAGTCGTCGATGGCCGTTCCGATGAAGATGATCCTGTCTTCAAGCAGTCGGCTGTAGATGTCGTAGGCGCGCTCGCCACGCCCCGTCTTCTCGATGACGTAGGGGATCTGATAGAAGGCGCGCGGTGACATGCTGTCGGATGCGTCGGCGTCGTGATCGCTTGTAGGCATGAGTGTGTTGTCCCTCCCAAAGGGCCGGTAGGTCCTGGCCTGAGTCCCCAGGCTAGGCTACCTGACGAAAGTCTAGTCCTCCGACGGTGGCGGAGGCGCGGTTTCAGTGACCTTGGCTCGCTGGCGGAGCCAAGTGCGGGCGTTTTGATGCATGAGTTGCTCGAAGACGTCCGAAATCCAGCCTTCCTGGCGAGCTTCTTCGAGCAGTTGATCGGGGTCTTTTTGCTGCTGAGCTGCCATGCCTTTGATTTGCTCAACGGTCTGTTCCGCCGTGGGCTTCAGCTCGTGATCCTCGGCGATTCGGGAGAGCAAGAAGGCCACTCTGAGGCCGCGAGCGGTGGCCGCGGCAATCTCTTCCCGGCGCTCTTCTGCCTGGTGATGGCCGTCTTCTGACTCCAGGCCGCGTTCTTTGATGAGCCGGTGCGCGAACTCATGAACTCGATGCTCGATGGCCTTGGTGAGCAGCCGGTCGGGTAGCTCAAAATCGAGGCGCTCGACAAGCATCGACTCAATCTCAGCGTCGACTTGCTGTTCGCGAGCTCGGGATCGCTGAACCTCGAGCTCCTGCCGGATGCGGTCTCGCATCTCGTCCTCGGTGGAGACGCCCAGCTGAGCAAGGAACTCTTCGTTGAGCTCAGGCAGGATGACGAGCCGGTGCCGGTCGATGGTGAAGGCGAGTGTCGCTTGCTTGCCCGCATACTCCGCCGGAGCGAAATGGTCGGGGAGCGTGACCTCAAACTCCACCGTGTCACCCTTGGTCTTCCCGAGGAACTCTTTTGCCGAGTCTTCGATTTTGATGCTGTCGACCAGGTTGTGTTTGGTGAACACGGCTCGATCCGTTCGGGGCTCGAGCGCTTCGCCGTCGATGGTGTAGACGACCGTGCCCTCGAGAATGTCATCTTGTGCGATGGCAGCGCCTTCGGATGCATCTTCGAGCGACGCGGATTGCTCGCGGAATCGAAAGACTTCGCCGTCGACCATCTCGTCCTGAACCTCGGCCAGCGTGACCGTGACGGGAATCTCCGCCGGAACATCAACTTCGAAGTCAGGGACCACCTCGACAGCGAACTCAAAAGTGAAGGGGCCGGGGCCCTCCGCATCGAGTTTTTCGAGGTTCATCTCGGGCTCGCCTACGGGATGGAGCGAGTGCTCCTTCACGGCCGACGAGAATTCTTCGCTCATGATGTTGCGGCGTACGTCTTCCTCGATTTGCGCCCCATGGCTCTTGCGGACGAGGGCGATGGGGGCCTTGCCCTTGCGGAAGCCCTTGAGGTCGACGCTGCGAGCATAGTCCTCGATGTTCTTCTCGACCGCCTGTTCGAGGCGGTTGCGTTCGACTTCAAAGGTCAGGGTGCGTCGACAGGGGCCGTCGACAGTGACGGTGCACGACATGGGCGAGTTCCGGGGAGGGGGTGGAGACCGACCATCGTCCCAACTGTCCAAGGGTCTGTTCAAGGGCCGCGGTGGGCTTCGGCTGTCACAGGCGTGCTGGCTGCCGTGTTCGGATCCGGTGTGCCTTGGCCACTGGAGAGCGTGGACCGCTGACTGCTAGACTCGCCCGAATGACCGTTCCTACTGATCGCCACGACAAACTGGGCAAACTCCAGGCGTCTGGTGTCCCCACCTACCCCGCAGGCATGTCGCTACCCGGACGTGAGCTGATCCAGGATCTCTTGGCTCGAGCGGATCCGGGTGCGCCTGAGGGGGACCGGGCTGTGGCCACCATCGCCGGGCGAGTGGCCTCTGTTCGGGACCACGGCAACAGTCTCTTCCTCGATATCAAGGACGACAGTGGCCGTCTGCAGGCTTTCGTCCGCAAGAAGACCCTGGGTGAGGCTGCCTTCGTCTTGCTCAAGGAAACCCTCGATCTGGGTGATTTCGTGGCCTGCCGCGGAGAGTTGGCGCGGACTCGCATGGGGGAGGCGACCGTCTTTACGGAGTCCCTTGAACTGCTCTCCAAGAGCACCCTGGCTCCTCCGAGCGAATGGTATGGCCTGGCAGACGTCGAGACGCGTCTGAGGAAGCGCTATGCGGACCTCATTGCCAATCCGGAGAGTTTCGAGCGCTTCAGGGCCCGTTCGGCCATCGTTCGCGACGCTCGCCATTTCATGGAGGAGCGCGGTTTCATGGAGGTCGAAACGCCGATGCTCCACGGGATCGCAGGAGGAGCCGCTGCCAAGCCGTTCCGGACCCACCACAACACGCTGCATATGGATCTGAGTCTTCGGATCGCTCCGGAGCTGTACCTCAAGCGCTTGCTGGTGGGGGGCTACGAGCGAGTGTTCGAGATCGGACGGAACTTCCGGAACGAGGGGCTTTCGCCCCGGCACAACCCGGAGTTCTCCATGCTCGAGGCCTACTGGGCCTATGCGCGCATGGACGACTGGATTGAAGCTTGCGAGACGCTCGTGGCCGACTTGGCCGTGGCTCATGGATGTCATCAGCGTGCCGTCGAGGCCACCGCTGAAGACGAGACGCCGGCTCCCGAACTCCTCGAGTCACACCTGGTGGTGCGTGGAGACCGTGTGATCGACTATTCCCGCCCCTTTGCACGACGCACGTACGCAGAACTGATTCAGGAGTACGCCGGAGCAGATGTCTTCGATGAGTCCTCTGTGCTGCAAGCCGCTGAAAAGCATGGCGTCGCGACTGGCGGGCGAGGGGTGTACAAAATCGTCGATGATCTCTTTGGGACGTGCGTCGAGCCTCAACTGGTGAACCCCACCTTTGTGACGCACCTCCCGATCGCGCTGAGCCCCTTGTCGAAAGCATCCGCCGAGGATCCTCGTGTGGCGGAGCGCTTCGAGCTCATTGTTGACGGTATGGAACTGGCGAACGCCTTTTCAGAGTTGAATGACCCGGAGGATCAGCGCGAGCGTTTTGAGGCGCAGGTCGCCGAGCGAGACCCAGAGCTGCCGGCCGAGGTCGATGAGGACTACATTGAAGCCCTGCGTTATGGCATGCCTCCTGCGGCTGGCATCGGTATCGGCATCGACCGTTTGGTCATGTTGCTCACAGGCGCGGATTCGATCCGAGATGTGATCCTCTTTCCACTCTTGCGTGCTCGCGCCCGTGACGGCGAAGAGGCTGGCGACGAAGAGTCGCCCTCGGCCGAGCCAAGAAAAGATGCACACCTGAAGAGTGAGGGCTAGTCAGATCGCCGTGAGCTGCGTAACGACTTCCTCTTTCATGGTGAGCGAGAGCCTTCAGTTTCCCGACGGTCGAGGATTGACGTGTATCGCCTCCATCTAGCCAGCCGCTACACCTTCGCGCGGCCGGTGAGTTACCTGGCCATGGTGGCGATCGGTCTCGCGGTCATGGCGCTGATTGTCGTTCTGAGCATCATGAACGGCTTTCTGGAAGAAACGCGATCCTTCCTCAGGGGAACGACGGCTGACATTGTCGTGTTTCCGCATCAGGCCCGTTACGCCTACTCGCGCGATGTGCTCGAGGGCGCAGTGGCAGAGCATCCGGATGTTGCCAGTGCCTGCGCGCGACTGGTGCGGCCCGGGATCTTCAAAGTGCACGGTCGTCCCCCTGTCTTTCACGGGAACTCGCTTTCCGCATCCCAGCATCAGGTCCTTGTGCTGGGCGTCGACGCCAAATCCGAGATCAAATCCACTGACTTTGCCGAGTATCTCGACCGAGTCGAGAATCCTGAGTTCCGGGTGGCAGATCCCTCTGATCCGTTCGACTTACCCGTCGAAGACATTCGTGAGCGGGAGTTTCTTTACACCCAGTCGCCGACCGTACTTATCAGCGAAGAAATGATGAGAGGGCTCCTGCTTCAAAGAGGAGATGCACTCACGATCGTGACGGTGCCGGACAGTGCCCTTCAACTCGATGGCGCACCCGTTCGGCCTGCAAGTCAGACATTTCTCGTGACGGGTGCCTACAACACAGGGCACTACAGTCACGACCAGGCCAACGTCTACATGTCGACCGAGGATTTCAGAAGTTGGTCGGGAACACAGCATGAAGTCTCCGAACTCTATGTCGCTGTGAGTCCCGCGGCCGACCTTTCGGTTGTCCGTGATGAACTCGATGCCAAGTTGCGCTCGATCGGCCTGGCCGGACAGGTGGAAACCTGGGAGGATCGGCACCGCGTCTGGCTGGGCGCCGTCGAGAACGAACGCAACATCCTTCTGGTGATCTTTCTCTTCTTCCTGTTGCTGGTGTGCACGATCACGTTTTCTGTTCTGACCATGATGGTGCAGCAGAAGGTGCGCGACATCGGCATCCTGTCTGCCATGGGGGCTCCGGCAGGTGGTGTCGGCGCTGTCTTCGCCGTGTGTGGCATTTACATCGCCACGCTTGGCGGACTCTTCGGGCTGGTTTCGGGCGTCGCGCTGGCGGCCAATATCAACAAGGTGAAGGACGCGCTGGAGAATCTCTTGGGCATCGAGATCTTCAAAAAAGAGATTTACGCGTTCTCCGAGATTCCCGTCGCTCTGGATCACACGCTGAACATTGCGATCGCGGGTGTCACCGTGGTGGGGGCAGTGCTCATCTGCATGATGCCTGCTTTCCGAGCGGCGCGTATGGATCCTGTCGAGGCGCTTCGGCATGAATGACACCGGCGCTGTCTTGCCAGCTGATTCCGATTCAGGCCCGACTTCCATGGCGTCGGCAGGGGGGGCTCCGCAAGAACCGCGCGAGCCTGTGCTCAGTGCACGCAACCTTGTCCGTGGCTACCGCATGGGCGAGCAAACGCTCGAGGTCCTTGCGGGAACCCACGTCGACCTCTATGCCGGTGAGTCAGTGGCCATCATGGGGCGCTCAGGCTCTGGTAAGAGCACCTTGCTGCACTCGCTCGGCCTGCTCGACAGACCAGACTCGGGCAGTCTGGTGGTTCACGGTGTTGAAACCACAACGCTCACCCGTTCTGCTCGTGCGCGACTTCGCAACAAACGCATCGGCTACGTTTTTCAGTTCTATCATCTGATTCCAGAACTGAGTGCCCTGGACAATGCGCTGCTACCGCGTCGTATCGAAGTGGGGCCCTTACGCTGGATTGGCAAGCAAAAGGAAATGCGCGAGCATGCGCGTGCCTTGCTTGACGAGTTAGGGCTGTCGACACGCATGGCCCACAAGCCCTCTCAGCTTTCTGGGGGCGAACGCCAGCGTGTGGCGATTGCCAGGGCGCTGATGTCTGAGCCGACTCTGCTCTTGTGTGATGAGCCGACAGGTAATCTCGATGAGCGCACCAGCGAAGTCATCGCCGACCTGTTGTTCCAGGTCAGCGTCGAAAGATCTCACACCTTGGTCCTGGTGACGCATGATTCCGATCTGGCCGCCCGGGCTGACCGGAGGTTCCAGTTGCATGAAGGCAAACTCGAGGCCTTTGGGGCGTGAGCGCCGCCGGGCAGGCGAGCGGCTTTGGGTTCATGTGCTTGAGGAGTCGCAGTTGTCTCGCGATTCTCGCCCTGACGCTCGCATGCGTTGGCCCTCCCGAAGAGCGTGTGCGGACCGTGCCCCTCGGGTACGACGGGTACATGGTGACCTGGTGGAACGCCAGTTCTGTCAAGGAGCGCGGGGCCTATGTGGGTGGTCTGCGTCAGGGGCGTGTTGAGGCGTTTCACAAAGATGGGACTCCGCACTTCCACGGGGTGTTTGTCCTCGGACGTCCAGACGGTGAGTTGATGACGTATTATCCGAATGGGTTTCTCTCTTCCGTTGAGAACTATGACAACGGTCTTCTCGAGGGCTCGGTGCAGCGCTTCAGCGGGAAGACAGGCGAGTTGCTGGAGTTCACCGAGTATTCCGGGGGGCTCAAGAACGGGCTTGAGCAGCGCTGGGGGCCTACGGGGGAGTTGGTGTTTGAGGGCCACTGGGCGCGCAACGTGCCCTCGGGTAAGTGGCGTCACTTCGACGCTCTCGGGCGACTGGTGCGCGATGAGCACTACTGGATTGTCGACGGCGCTCCGGTGGGCTATCTGGAGACGATCTATGCCGTGGACGGGGTGGCTTCAGCCCAGACACTCAAGAGGTTCGATGGAGACGTCTGGGCAGGGTGGGTCACGACCTGGCATGCCAACGGCAGGCAGTCGAGTTTGGTGGAAGAGCGAGCCGGGCTTGGCAACGGACGAGATGTGAGCTGGGACAAGACCGGCCGGCTGGTGGCAGAGGGCTGGCGTGTGAACGGGGAGCGCGATGGGGTCTGGACCTTCTTTGGCCTGCCAGGCGAGGAAGTACGCACCGTGGTCTATTCCCGCGAGCACCCCGTGGAAACATTGGATGAGGTGCTCGAGGAACGTGCGGCCGAGGGTTTCGAAGAAGGCTCCTAGAGCTTCCGGGATGGCAGGGCTGGGGTTCGTCGGCCAGGAGTCCTATCCTGTGACGACCCTTCTCGCATTCCGCGAGCGATTGTCCGGAGAACAGATGCATGGCTGATGAGCGCGAAGTCCTCGACGTCGACGTTCTTTTCGTCGGGGCCGGCCCGGCTGGTCTTGCGGGTGCGCTTCACCTGAAGAACAAGGTCGACGAGCACAATGCGTTGGCCGCCGAAAAAGGTGAGCCCACTCTCGATGAACCCATGATCGCGGTGATCGAGAAAGCCGACAACGTGGGTGCGCACACGATCAGTGGGGCGGTGGTGGACCCGCGCAGCCTCGATGAACTCATCCCGGATTGGCGTGAGCAAGGTGCGCCCGTGGTGCCCGTTCGTTCGGACGAGATGAAGTTCTTGACGCGTGGCGGCGCCATGAGCATTCCGCATCCTCCGTGGATGAAGAATCATGGCTTCTCGACCGGCTCGCTGAACAACCTGGTGCGCTGGTTGGCCGAGCGAGCCGAGGCCGCAGAGATCAATGTTTTCCCGGGCTTCCCCGCCTCCGAGCTCATTATTGAAGATGAGGTTGTGAAGGGTGTCACGACCAATGACAAGGGCGTGTCAGCCTCCGGAGAGCGCAAGGCCAACTTCGAACCGGGTGTCGAGATCCGTGCTCCTGTGACCGTGCTTTGCGATGGCTCGCGGGGACATCTCACCAAGCGCTTGGTGCAGCATTTTGGAATGGAAGGGCCGAACCCGCAGGAGTACGAGACCGGGGTGAAAGAGACCTGGGAAGTCCCCGGGGCCAGTGCCCAGGCGGGCCGTGTGATTCACACCATGGGCTGGCCGTTGGGGCTCGGCATCTTTGGCGGGTCCTTCATCTATTACATCGGCGACGATCTGATCACGTTGGGCCTGGTCGTGGGTCTCGACACAGAAGATCCGACCATGGACATCCACGAAGAGTTCCAGCGCTTCAAGACGCACCCCTTCGTGTCGAAGCTCCTGGAAGGTGGAACGCGGGTGCACTACGGAGCCAAGAGCCTGCCTGCCGGCGGCTACTGGTCCATGCCACGCGCCTACGCCGACGGGGCTCTGCTGGCAGGGGATAGCCTGGGCACCCTCAACGCGGCCCGCCTGAAAGGTATTCACGCCGCCATGAAGTCGGGCATGTTGGCCGCCGAAACGGCTCTCGAGGCTCTCGTGCAAGGTCGTAGTGACTCGGAAGTTTTATCGGGTTATGAGTCGGCGCTGAAAGACTCCTGGCTCGGGAAGGAGCTCTACCGCTTCCGCAACTTCCACCAGGCCGTGAGTCACGGCCTCGGTCCTTCGGCGGTCTTTCACGTCGGGTTGCAGATGCTCACGGGTGGCAGAGGTGTTCGGGATCGCTACCCCTCGGTCGCTGGTCACGAGCGGATGCGACACAAGGGAGAGGTGAAGCCGCGTCACAGTGAGCCGTTCAAGCCCGACGGAAAGCTCACCTTCGACAAGCTGACCAACGTGTTCTTCTCCGGCACGAAGCACGAAGAAGATCAGCCCTGTCACCTTGTCGTGCATGCGGATGCCGAGCATTGCTCGGTCAAATGCGCCGAGGAGTATGGCAACCCGTGCCAGTACTTCTGTCCCGCTGCGGTGTACGAGATGGTCCCGAATGAGGCCGATCAGCCGGGCGACGAGAAGTTACAGGTCAACTTCAGCAACTGCGTGCACTGCAAGACCTGCGACATCATGGACCCGTATCAGGTGATCGAGTGGGTGACCCCCGAAGGGGGTGGGCCGGCTTACGTGAACCTCTAGGTCTCGCCGGCAAGAACCTCTGATTGCTTTCCGAGGTTCAGTTACAGATCCCAGTAAGCGATGCCGCTGGGCGCGTTGCCCGCGACGTTGGCTCGCAACTCGCCGGTGCTCGGGACATAGACGTATGCCTCGGTCCCACTCGGGCCTGAGGGGAGGGTCGCGGCGTTCTTTCCTGTGTTCGTCGAGGTTATCGGATTGGTCGGAAAGCCCGTGCGTAAGTACGGGCCAAAGGGTCCATCCTCCTGGCCGTCCTGGTCGGTGGCGCAGATCAGGTGGTTCACGAGCTCCGTCCAGTCGGTTTGCCCCGGATAGGACTCGTTGTGTTGCACGCGGTACAGAGCGATGGATTGCCGCACGGTTTGCAGGCTGGCCGCCAGGGCAGACTCCTTGGCCGAGGCCGAGGTGTTTTCAAACTGGGGGATGACGACAGCCGCAAGAATGGCCAGGATCACCACCACGATCAGAAGCTCGACGAGAGTGAAGCCGGAGAGGTTTCTTGAACGGTGGGGGGCGTGTTCACGACTCTGAGTGATGTGTGACAGCATGATCGATTGTTCCTGAGCGAGCAGGTCGCGGTTGTCTGTCTCGACGACCGTTTTAGGGGCTGACCTCACCGGGAATGATGCCTTCCCAGGGATCTTCGCTGAGCGCTTGTCCGATAAGCGTTGCGGAGCGGATCTGAGTGCTTTGGCCGATCAAGGTGAGTGAGATGCTCACGGTGGCCACCACCAAGCTGTCTTCACTGGAACTCAGCGTGTAGGGCCCCGAGAGAGTGAAGGGGACGGCCAGTGGCAGCTGGGCGAAGCCCGAGCTTCCCTCGGCCAGAGCCACGTCGTCTCGGGATGCTGAGGGGGCTTCGAATTGAGCCGAGGTGATCAACTGAGCGTCGCCCGTGGCCTTGAGCAGAATGACGTATCCCGTGCCGGCTCCAAGTGAAGGTGCGATCCCGGTCACGCTCAGAGAGATCTCGCTCGAAGGCGGGTCCCATGCTTCGGAGGTCTCATTCCAAACGGCTGCCGGCAAGGCCGAGCCGGGAATCGAAGTCGATCCAAGGGCGGGACCGAAGAGTCGTGCCGAGCCGGGAGCCCGGCTCTCGTAGATCGTTACCACAAGGTCTTCTGGATTGCTGTCTGGCACCCAAGCGAGGGGCATCGTGAGAAGTTCAAGGCCGATGCTCACCAGGACTTCGTCACCGAGAACACCGCCACTGGGGAGGTCGTTGTCCTCGACCGGAGCCTGGAAGCCCAGCGCCAACGTGCCGTCCTCTGGTACCTCGAGGACAAAGGTGGTGGAGCCAGGCATGGTCCGGGAGTAAAAAGCCGAGTCCCAGGTGGTGGGTGTGCCTTCGCGTCGACGGCTGATGCCCGCACCTTCGAATTCGAGTGCCTCGACGTTGGAGAGCAGGACCCCGATGTCACCGTTCGGCCGCAGGAGCCTCAGGTCGTTGCCATCCCGGTAGTACTCACTGATCTCGTTGTTGGCGTCTGCCAGGCGAAGCCGTCCCGGATTGACGATCTCGGCCCACCAGGCCTCGCGGATTTCGCGCGTCATGCGACGCAAGACCCTTGAGTCACCGTCGGTGAACCCGGCCTTTTGTTCCATGTGCGTGACGCTCACCACGAACGTGGTGGTCGCATAGGCGAGGGCTGTCAGAAGCATCGCACCGAAGACGCTGGAGACGAGGAGCTCGACCAGAGTGAAGCCAGACTGGCTTGTGCGGACGAGTGGAGTGGGGAGCTTGGAAGGCATGGGGGCTGTCTCCGAGATCGAGGAGGAGATGATCTAGTTCGGCCACAGAAGAGGGACACTTGAGACTTTGATCCGTGCAGTGCCTCGCAGGGCTGGGCGAACGGCTTTCCCCTCCGTGATCTCGCCGAGCTTTCGGAAGGAAGCCCATGAAATGAAGAATCCCCGGCGAGGTGGTGTGCCTCGCCGGGGATTCCGGGTGTCTCTTCAGCTCGATTGAGCGAGCGTTAGAGACTGAAGTGACTCACGCCGAAAGATCGGCGTCGAAGATCACAGGGTCCACAAGGCTGTCGTGCCGTCTTGCGCCAAGGTCGTCGAGAGGATCTCGGCTCTGAACTCGCCAGTCGTGGAGTTGTACATCCATCCACCATCCGCAGAGGGGGCGGAAAGTGCCGAAGCACCCGTGGAAATGGTGATGGCGTTGTCGCCCGTGATCGGGTTCTTGGGGAAGTTGTTCCGGAGGTAGGGGCCGTAAGCACCGGTCGCTGCGTTGACGGTTCCATCAACATCAGTGGCCGTGGTCAGGTCGGCGAGCCCAGCAGTCGCCGGGAAGTCGTCGTTGTGCTGGACCTTGTACATCTCGATGGCCTGACGAACGGTAGCCAGGTTGGCCACGAGGGCCGATTCCTTGGACTCGGATGCCGCGTTGTTGAACTGCGGGATCACGACGGCGGCAAGAATGCCGAGAATGATGACAACAATCAGCAGTTCGACGAGCGTGAAGCCCTTCTGATTGCGGGTTTGGGTATTCATAAGATTGCCTCTGGGATGACTTACGCTGGTCGTTAGAAAACTGTGACTGCAGCTATCTGTCGGAATTGCCCGGCTGGCACTTGATGCTTTTTTGGCCGAGCCCTGCGGCCTGGCATGGGCGAGGTCTCCCGAAGAGGCCGCTTTTGTGGCCTGAGAGCTCCAGATCGAGCCATATGGGCCTGGCCATCTTGTTTCGCCCGGAGGGCCTGAAGGCCTCGCTCGGGGCCTTCAGCACGGATTTCGGGTGATGGTGGACGGTAGGGGGGTCGAACCCCTGACCTTCTGGCTGCCAGCCAGACGCTCTACCAGCTGAGCTAACCGCCCGTGGACCCGATCTCGGCAGTGGCTGCCGGACCGCGCTTGAAGCGGAGTGACGGTAGGAGACCGATCCCCGATCCTTCAAGGGATTTCTGTCTTCCGGAAGTCGTCGGTATCCTGCCCCCGATTGGGCACCCTGGTGAATTGTGACCACGACGAAGACAGAGATGACCGGAACCTACGACCATCGGGCCCTTGAGGCTCGCTGGCAGCAGCGCTGGCTGGCGGAGAAGACCTTCGCGGC
>Ga0315339_1001686_pt1 | contig 18714 bp, 22 predicted proteins | sample ASW17metaG_FD_204514 | JGI IMG/M metagenome (GOLD analysis project Ga0315339, IMG submission 204514) | Ammonia-oxidizing marine archaeal communities from Pacific Ocean, United States - ASW #17 | ecosystem: Environmental > Aquatic > Marine > Oceanic | place: USA: California | collected 2016-12-05
AATCCCGCTATGACAGCCCCAGTGGTCACCACACGCTCTAGGCCCATCCGGGGTGCGACGAGACGTGCGCAAACGGAGCCAGTCACGAGGGCCACCGCAGCGATGGCAAACAGGAATCCGAATAGCTGCGGTGGAATTCCATAAGGCACCTCGGCAACGGACGCGCCAATCGACAACAGCATGGCGTAGCCGCCGAACACCGTTGCGGTGAGCAGGGTGCCGCCCACGAAACCGCGTGACCAAAATAGTGCGGTCACCGCCGCCAAGATCGGTGGAGACCCCACTTCGCCACCATCAGTCCGAGGCCGCGTCTCCGGAATAAACAGGAAGGTCGCCAGCGCCAACACGGCGCCGAAGACCATCAACGCCCAGAATACGGAAGGCCATTCGAACACCATCAGTAGGCCCGACCCGACAATCGGTGAAAGCAACGGCGCCGTACTCATTATAGCGGTCACGGTGGTGAGAAGCCGGATGGTTCGTGCACCGCCACCCATGTCACGAGCGATGGCCCGGGCGATCACAGGCCCACCACCGCCCGCAACCCCCTGCAGACAGCGGGCGATGACCAGGACCTCGAAAGAGTCAGTCATCGCGCAGACCACGGCCAGTATGACGAAAGCCGCGAGTGAGACGTAGAGCGGCGGCAGCCGCCCGAAGCGATCGGCCAAAGGCCCCCAAAGCAACATGCCGGGGCCGTAACCGAGAAAATACGCGCTGACCAATGCACCGCCGGCGCTCGACGGAAGTCCGAACGCCGTGCCGATGCTCGGCTGCGCGGGCAGAAAGATATCTACTGCCGTCGCGGTCACCGCCGCGATGCCGCCGAGCGTCACCACAAAAGCGACGCCCTCGGCCCGTCTTGGTTTCATTACCACGACGGGCAATCCCTCATGGGAAATGTGCAGGGCAGTTCCACCACCTTTTATATGAGATCTTCCAGCCGGCGGGCGCCATGAATGACACGCTCGATCACGACACCGTTTTCGTCGGGAGTGAACAACACGAGATAGCGGCCGTGTACTACTTGGCGAAGTCCATCCGCGAGATCATTTCGACGCTGAAATGCATCAGGTCGCTCAGCAATACACACACAGAGCACGAGCAGTTCATCGATGAACGAAACAGCCCGAGCAGGATTGTCGTTCGCAATGAAATCGCCGGTAGCTTCCAGATCCTGAACCGCTTTCGGCCTGAGCCGATAGGTCCCCATCTCCTCTAGCTGTCCGGCAACGCCGCAAATTTACCTTGCAAGCGGGTCAGTACTTGCTCGCCGTCAACCGGCTGGCCACTCGCCCGACCTTCTTCCACAAGCCCCCGCAATTCCTCGTCGTTGAGCGCGATGACGGTGCGCACGCGATGCCATTGGCGCAGGGCATCGCGAACGACTTCGCTCACGTTCGTGAACTCTCCGGCCTCTATGGCTGCTTTGATTTCCGAAACCATCCGGTCCGGAAGCGAGATCGTGATTCTTTCGACTGAACTCATCGCAATCCACCTCTAAGTATGAATATATCATACTATGCGGGCGAACACACTTCAGCGTGCGGTGACATGTCCCGGAGCGCAGATCAGTCCGCCAAGAACTCTCCATAGTCGGAGGCAAGATCCTTGGCCGCGAGCTCAAATAGGTCTTTGCCATGTTCCGGCGTTGCCAGCGAGGGGTCGGAGGCCATACGACCGTCGGGAAAGCGGCGCCGGTAATCCTCGGCGTCGGTGAATGAGAATCCACCGGGCGATGTGAGTTCCGGCAGCTCCGCACTCTTGATAGCATCCGGAAACAGGTACTGGGTGACCGCAACTTCGGACGGAGTCGCGTGATAGCCTTCCTTGTTGCCGTAGAATTTCTTGGCCAGCGCCAGCACGCGTGGCCGCTGGTACCACTGGCGCAGCACGCAACGCACGCGCGGCCGGTTCTCGCCGCCACCATCGATGCTGGTTTGGGCGTAGACCTCCTGAAAAGCCGACTGCACGGTCGAGACGTTCCCACCGTGCGCATTAATGAAATAGAAGCGCTCGAACCCGTGGCGAGCCAGCGAATTTACGTAATCCGCGATCACGGAAACGAGCGTCGATGGGCGAAGAGTCATCGATCCGGTGAATGCCATGTGATGCTGAGCCATGCCGACGCCGATGGTCGGACCAACAACGGCGCCGGCAATCTCACCGGCAGATTTCGCGATGGCCTCGGCACAAACGGCGTCGGTGCCGATCAACCCCGTCGGTCCATGCTGCTCAGTCGAGCCGATCGGCATCATGATACCGGTCGAGGTCTTCAAATATGCCTCGACTTCCTGCCATGTCATGAGATGCAGGAGCATGTTTGCCGCCTCCCTCTAAAGCAGATCGCGCTAAATTAAAATTTGAGTAAATTCTGTAGGATGGGAAGCCTTATCGATTCCGACTCAACGGAACTTACTCGGGGTCTTCCTTTAGCGGCTGTGCACTGCAGTGTCCAATCAGGCCGCCTTGTGGCACCCCCGAAATGAATCAATAATTCAGCCAGAACGCGGGACGAACGCGCTCGCCATATTGTCCGGAGCAAGACGGGCAGAGCGCCATATTTCAGGGAGACGCCCAAGCCATGTCGGAACAACACATCTATCCGGTTCCCGAGGAATGGAAGAGCAGGACGCTGTGCGATGCCGAGTCATACCAACGCATGTACGCGCAATCGATCGACGACCCCGAAACGTTTTGGGCCGAGCACGGAAAGCGCGTCGACTGGATCAAGCCCTATACCAAAGTCAAGGACGTCTCCTACGCCGCAGACGACTTGCACGTGAAGTGGTTCTATGACGGAACCCTAAACGTCAGCGCTAACTGCATAGACCGTCATCTCGCCACCCGCGGCAATCAGACTGCCATCATCTGGGAAGGCGACGATCCCAATAATGACAAGACGATCACTTATCAGGAGCTGCACGACGAGGTCTGCAAGTTGGCCAACGGTCTCAAATCGATCGGCGTCAAGAAGGGGGACCGGGTAACGATCTACCTGTCGATGGTGCCCGAGATCGCCTATTCGATGCTGGCGTGCGCGCGCATTGGCGCCGTGCATTCCGTCGTGTTTGGTGGCTTCTCACCCGATTCTCTTGCCGGACGTATCCAAGACTGCAACTCCACGGTGATCATCACCTCGGATGAGGGCGTGCGCGGCAATCGGCCGATCCCCCTCAAAGGCAACACTGACGGGGCATTGGAGAAGTGCCCGACAATCGAAAAATGCGTCGTCGTGAAGCGGACCGGCGGCGACATCAACTGGGTCGAGGGACGTGACGTCTGGTATCACGACCTGGTGGAGCGCCAGGCGACCACCTGCGAACCGGAGGAGATGGACGCGGAAGACCCGCTGTTCATCCTCTACACGTCGGGCAGTACCGGTCAGCCCAAGGGCGTTCTGCACACCACCGGCGGCTACATCGTTTTCGCGTCGATGACACACCAGTACATCTTCGACTATCACGATGGTGACGTGTACTGGTGTACGGCCGATGCCGGATGGATCACGGGTCACAGCTACATCGTGTATGGGCCGCTCGCCAATGGCGCCATCACGGTGATGTTCGAAGGTGTGCCGAACTACCCCGACTCGTCACGCGTCTGGCAGGTCTGCGACAAGCACAACATCAATATCTTCTATACCGCCCCAACGGCAATCCGCGCGTTGATGCGTGAAGGTGATGACCCCGTGAAGAAGACGAGCCGCAAGTCGGTCCGGCTGCTCGGTACGGTCGGCGAACCGATAAATCCGGAGGCTTGGAACTGGTACTACAACGTGGTGGGCGACGGCCGCTGCCCGATCGTCGACACCTGGTGGCAAACGGAAACCGGTGGCGTTTGCATCACGCCGTTACCCGGCGCCACGTATCTCAAGCCTGGCTCGGCGACGCAACCGTTCTTCGGCGTCAGGCCAATCATCGTCGATGCCGACGGCAACGAGCTCGAGGGCGCCTGCGAGGGCAACCTGTGCATCGCCGATTCCTGGCCGGGACAGATGCGGACGGTTTTTCGCGACCATCCCCGATTTATTGAAACCTATTTCAGCCAGTATCCGGGGCGCTATTTCACCGGCGACGGCTGTCGCCGCGATGAGGACGGCTACTACTGGATTACGGGCCGCGTCGACGACGTGCTCAATGTATCGGGCCATCGTATGGGTACGGCCGAAGTGGAGAGCGCGCTGGTGGCGCATCCCAAGGTTTCGGAGTCCGCGGTGGTCGGTTATCCGCACGACATCAAAGGGCAGGGCATCTATGCCTACGTCACGCTTATGGTCGGCGATGAGCCCTCGGACGCACTGCGGGATGAACTGGTGCAATGGGTGCGAAAGGAGATCGGGCCTATCGCGTCGCCGGACTTGATCCAATGGGCGCCAGGCCTGCCGAAGACGCGCTCTGGGAAAATTATGCGTCGCATCCTGCGCAAGATCGCCGCAGATGATCCCGACGATCTTGGGGACACTTCGACTCTCGCGGACCCCTCAGTCGTGGCCGACCTCGTGGACAACAGAATGAACCGGGGCGGTTGAACCGTGGGATTTAACCCTCATACTCATACTGGCGGCACGATATCTTGCTAAAATTCTCCGGCGGGGACGTAACTTTATCGGGATTTTGCAATACCGTGAGTTGCAAAAGTTTCGATTTTGGAGTTGGCTGCACACCGATTTCTTGAAATAGTACGAACGATCTGATTAGTTCTGAGTGTGTAACGGGGTGGGGCCTAAATGGCCAAAGGTGCAGAGACCCGCGACGCCATCCTTCGGCGCGCGGTAAGCTTAGCAAGCGTAGTTGGTCTCGAGGGTCTGACGATAGGCGGACTCGCGAGCGAGATGGGGCTATCCAAAAGCGGCCTCATCGCCCATTTCGGTACCAAGGAATCACTTCAACTTTCTGTTCTACAATCAGCGGCACAGCTGTTTGCCAACAGGGTTGTCATTCCCGCCAGACGGGAACCAGCGGGTGAGGCGCGTGTCCGCGCCCTGTTCAACAAATGGCTGGAGTGGCCAACATCTCAGGACTTGCCAGGTGGCTGTCTGTTCGTCACGGCGACAACGGAGCTCGACGACCGACCGGGTGTTCTGCGTTTCTTCCTCAATAAGGTCCAGAAGGAATGGATCGACGTTATCCAAGGGGCGGTGGGGGAAGCGAAGGAACTGGGCGAATTTGGCGCCAAACTGGACACGGCACAATTCGCATTCAACATGTTCGCCATATTTCAGGCGTTCCACACCTACGCAAGTTTGCTGAACGATCGTACAGCAGAAGGACGCGCACGCGCGTCCTTCGAGGGCCTCGTCCGCCGCGCCAATGGTGAATATCAACCGGTGACACCGGAAGCCAAGCGCGCCGAGAACCCGTCGACCGCTGGGCCACGTCCACCCACCGGCACCGAACCGGCCGCAGCCTCTTAACTTCATCCGAATGGTTTGAACGCGGGTTTCGACCCAGTCCGAATGGACGGGTCGTTGCGAAACCCCGATTTCTTGAGATGTGCCCCTGTGTAGGGCCGGCATTGACTGCTATTGGATGTCAGGGTCAGGCTCTGGTTCGCCCATCCCGTCAGGCTCTGCATCAGCCGTGTCCGATGTCTCAGGCGAGGCTCCATCCACCTCTGGATTCTTTTGGGCGGACCGTTCTTCTTTGGCGGCCCGCCGAGCTTCCTTCTTGGCGGCCTTATTCCGTTCGCGCTGGATACGCTCAAATTTGTAGTTGGGCTTACGGGCCATTGGCATCCTTTCGTTAGATGCGACAGTCGCGCATCGAAGTTCATGAATACATTCAGTCGAGGTCAGAAACCCCTATGGGATTAATTTGTAACCCATTTCCCTGCCTTCCCCAAGCGGACGCTGAGCTGTGCATTCAGTCCAGCACCATTTGGCGGCGGATCACCACCACCACCTCGCTCGCGGGATCAGCCAAAACATTTTCCGCGGTGAAGTGATTACTGCCTTCAACGGGAATGACGTTTACACGATTTCCGCGATGTTGAAGCGTTGTTTGGTCAGCCGAGAGCCGCACCGCCTTCATGTCATCGATTCCACCGACCGTGACCGTCCCGTTAACAGATTCAGAGGGCAATTCTTTTTCGACGCCGCACCGGCTGACTCAGCCGAAGCTGCCTCGTTATACTCGGCGCTGCCGTTAACGATAAGCTGCGGGCCGATAAAAGTATGAGGAGCAACCGATGAGCGAACTTAGCCACCGGACGAAGCGTGTCAATGGAGTCAAATGGCATTGGGCCGAGGCCGGTGACGGTGAGCCCGTGGTGTTGTTGCACGGCATTCCGGAAAGCTGGCAGTGCTGGAAACATCAGATCCCGGCGTTGGCGAGCCAATTCCGCGTTCTCGCCTTTGACCTGAAAGGATACGGCCAATCCGATAAGAAGGAAGGCGACTACACAGGAACCAACGTCGCGCGGGAACTGATCGGGGTGCTCGATTCTCTGGGAATTGACCGTTTTCGACTCGCCGGGCACGACTGGGGCGCGATCATCGGCGATCACGTGTGTGATCACATCCCGGACCGAATTCAACGCTACATGCGATGCTCGATCTCGGTGCATGAGTACGACGTCAGAAACTCTCTCCATCACCAGTGGAACTCCCAGAATTGGCAAGATTTCAGTAAGCTGGCGGCCAAGCCCGAGGCCTACGTCCGGGTCTGGTTCGAAAGCTCTTGCGGCCCCAACACCCAGTTGAGCGACGAAGAGATCAAAGAGATCGCAGCGGAATTCTCCAACCCAGGAACCGCGGAGGCCGTGCCCCGGTATTTCCGGGACCTGCAGAAGAACTCACCGGTGGACTATTCTAAGTTTACGTTTCCCGTCGTCACCGTGTTCGGCGCACACGACCCGCGCCAACCCATCGAATACTTCCGCGGTGTGGAGGATCACATTCCCGGCCTTGAGGCCATGCTCATGATGGACTCGGGCCACTTCATGACTCGCGAGCGGCCGAGGGAAATGACACAGGCCCTGATGTTCTTCTTCAATTCGATGCTGGCGCCCGGCGTGCCTCTCTTCAATCTATCGCGCGAACATGGTTTGCCCGTCCGTCCAGTTAAACCACGGGCAGCGTGGGGCGTGAACAGCTTTGACCTGAAGAAGTCCTCATCAAAGGCATCGGGGCAAAGCAAGGGCAAAAAGAAGAAGTGATCCCCTCAACTGGACACCTCTGAACGGATCGAAAAAGGAGGCTGACAACGTGATCTACGAAATTCGCACCTACAACTGTGTGCCCGGCGGGGCACAGGAACTCATCAAGATCGTGGGTGATGCCTACGAACATCGGACCAAGTATTCCGAAGTCGGAGGCTTCTGGTACACGGATATCGGACCCTTGCATCAGGTCGTGCACATCTGGCCCTACGAAAGCCTTGATGAACGCCTCCGAATCCGCGCGGAGGCGAACCAGGACGAAATTTGGCCGCCGGACGTTTCCGGCCTGATCGACGAAATGCAGTCCGAAATCTACATCCCGGCGCCGTTTTGCCCTGAGTTTCCGTCCGGCGATCTCGGACCGGTGTACGAGATGCGCACCTATACCATTAAACCGGGGGCCTTCCCTGAGGTCACCAAGCGGTGGGAGGCGGCCCTTGAAGAGCGTCTGAAACTTTCACCGTTGATATTCGCGGGATTTTCGGAACATGGACCGCTCAATCGATTTGTCCACATTTGGCCTTACAAGAGCGTGGATCATCGCGCCGAAACCCGGGCCAAAGCCGAGGCAACAGGCATTTGGCCGCCGAAGGGCGGGCGCCAGTTCTCGATAAAGCAGGAGAACAAAATATTGTTGCCGGCGCCGTTTTCGCCTCTTCAGTAAATCTCACGACTCTTGCCGGCATATGTGGTCGATGACCAGCGCGATATACTTTGCTCGGTGGTAAATGAAAAATACGATTCAAGGGAGGATCGATGAGTAGGATCGGCTTTATTGGCGTTGGCAATATGGGACTGCCAATGTCTGCAAATCTCGTGAAGGCCGGGCATACTGTACACGCCTACGATGTCGTGCCGGCCAACCTGAAACAAGCCGAAGAGGAAGGTTCTGTGGCCGTTGGTTCGATCGCGGAGGCGTGTGACGGAGCTGAAGCAGTCATTTCGATCCTGCCCGAGGGCGAGCATGTCCGCGACGTCTACCTGAGCGAAAGTGGCGTCATTGTGTCAACAGATCCCGCGACGCTGCTGATCGACATGTCGACCATTGATCTCGCGAGCGCCACTCAAGTCCAACAGGCGGCCAAGGAGCGCGGCTTCGAAATGCTGGATGCACCCGTGTCCCGCGGTACCAAAGGTGCACGCGAGGGAACTCTGGTCATCATTGCCGGTGCCACGGACGAAGGCTTCGCACGGGCCAAGCCGTATTTCGATGTGCTGGGCACCGACATTTTCCACACCGGACCGCCCGGTGCCGGATGTGCCACCAAGATCTGCAACAACATGATGATGGGCATCAACTTCATCTGCGCGTCCGAAGGCCTGATGCTCGCGAGACATCTCGGACTCGATGTCGATAAGTTTTTCGAGATCGTCTCAAAATCGTCCGGTGCCAACTGGCCACTGGTGGGCTACGGCATGTTGCCGGGCATGGTTGCCGGAAGCCCGTCCGAGAAGAACTATGAGCCCGGGTTCACGGCGACGATGATGCGAAAGGATTTGCGGCTGTCTCAGCAAGCGGCGCAGATGAGCGGGGCGTCGACACCGCTTGGCGCGCAGGCCCATTCGATATTCTCGCTTTACTGCAAATCCGGATACAGCGACCTCGATGTTTCATCGATCATTCGCTTCATTGGTGGCGACTTGCCGGAATGAACGTTCACGATCACAAAGGATAAATCTCATGATTTATGAATTTCGTACCTACACGCTGACTCCCGGCTCGACGCCGAAGGTTTTGGAAATGTTCGGCGAGGCCTACGAGCACCGCAAGAAATACTCCGAGCTGGCCGCGTTCTGGACGACGGAATTCGGCCCCCTCAATCAGATCATCCACGTCTGGCCCTATGAGAACATGCAACACCGGGACGACGTGCGAGCGGAGGCCGTGAAAGACCCAAACTGGCCTCCGGGCTTCGCGAAACTGGGGCTCGTTGTCGATCAGAAGGCGGAAATTTTTCACTTGGCGCCAAATTCGGCGTTTATTGAACCCGGCGCTTACGGCCCCCTGTATGAATTGCGCGACTATGTAGTCAAGGTCGGCATGATGCCGAAGCTCCTCGAAATCTGGGAGTCGGCGATCGCGGTGCGCACAGAGTTCTCGCCCCTTGCAGGGACGCTATATACAGAACTCGGCGCCCTTCAAAAGTTCATTCATATTTGGCCTTACCAAAGCCTTGAGCACCGTGACGAAGTTCGCAAGAAGGCGATCGGTACCGGAAATTGGCCGCCGAAGGGTGCGCGCGAATGTATCGAGCGAATGGAGAACATGATTCTGACGCCGGCACCTTTTTCGCCATTGCAGTAACGGTACCACCGGCAACAGCAGGAATCAGAACGCATGATTTACGAGTTCCGTACCTACAACCTGACCCCGGGCGCCGTGCCGCAAGTCCTGGAGCTGTTCGGCGCCGGCTACGAGCACCGCAAGAAGCATTCGGAGTTGGCGGCGTTCTGGTTTACGGAAGTCGGGCCGCTGAATCAGATCATTCACGTCTGGCCGTACGAAAGCATGCAACACCGTGCCGAAGTTCGTGACGCGGCGATCAAGGACCCTAAATGGGATCCCGGATTGGCGAGATTGGGTCTCGTGAAGGATGAACGCTCGGAAATTTTCAGGACGGCACCGAATAGTCCCTTCATGGAGCCTGGAACATACGGGCCCCTTTATGAGTTCCGGGACTACACGATCAAATCGGGCACGATGCCTGAGCTTCTGCAAATCTGGGGCGACAACGTTCACATCCGTACAGCGTTCTCGCCTCTGATTGCTGCCCTCTACAGCGATGTTGGACCGCTCAACAGGTTCATTCATATCTGGCCCTACGAAAGCCTCAGGCATCGCGAAGAGGTCCGAAAGCAGGCCGGGGCCAGCGGCAATTGGCCACCCAAGGGTGAGCGCGAACTCATCGAACGCCAGTCCAGCATGATCCTGTCGGCCGCCCCGTGCTCGCCCCTGCAGTGACTAGACCGGCGTTGATGATAAAGACACGATTCGGAGGTAGATTGGTAACAGGAGGGTAGATGATGGCCAGCGTGGCGACAACGGGCAAGAACCTTCGCGTCGATGGCGGCAGGCTGTGGCAGTCGCTGATGGACATGGCGCAGATTGGTGCCACGAAGAAGGGCGGGGTCTGCCGCCTGGCGCTTACCGACCTCGACAAAGAGGGGCGCGACCTTTTTGTGCGTTGGTGTGAAGAGGCGGGCTGCACCATCAAAGTCGACCGCATGGGTAACATTTTTGCCCGACGCCCCGGACGTAATCCCGACGCGCCGCCCGTTGCCACAGGGAGCCATCTTGATTCACAGCCGACGGGCGGCAAATACGATGGCGCCTACGGCGTGCTGGCGGGTCTCGAAGTCGTGCGCACGCTCAATGACCTCGACATTGAGACCGAAGCGCCCGTCGAAGTCGCCGTGTGGACCAACGAGGAAGGCTCGCGGTTCGCACCCGCCATGATCGCGTCAGGAGTCTTTGCGGGTGCTTTCGACATCGACCACGGCTTGTCCCGACCCGACCCCGACGGACGAACGCTCGGAGAAGAATTAAAGCGGATTGGCTATGCCGGCGACATGGAATGCGGCGATCACGATCTCGCAGCCTATTTCGAGGCCCATATTGAGCAAGGGCCAATTCTGGAAGACCAAGAAAAGACCATCGGGATCGTCTCAGGCGGCCAGGCCCAGCGCTGGTACGAGATCACCATGACTGGGCAGGAGGCGCACGCCGGGCCCACACCCATGCTGACCCGTCGCGATGCCTTACTTGGCGCGGCACGGGCCGTCGACGCGGTGAACCGCATCGGACTCAAACATCAACCAGGGGCCTGCGCCACAGTCGGCATGCTGCAAGTCCACCCAAATTCACGCAACGTGATCCCGGGCTCGGTCTTCTTCACCGTCGATTTCCGGCATCCGGACGATGAAGTTCTATTGCAGATGGATACGCATCTCCGCGAAGCCTGTGAGAGTATTGCCTCAGATATCGGATTGGAGCTGGAATTCAGGCAAATTTGGCACTCTCCAGCCGTTGTATTCGACGAACGGTGCGTTGACGCCGTGCGATCTGGGGCAGACTCATGCAACTACACCTATATGGAAATCGTAAGCGGAGCAGGACATGACGCGTGTTACGTCGCACGCGTCGCTCCAACCGGCATGATATTCGTGCCTTGCGAAGGTGGGATCAGCCATAACGAGATCGAAAGCGCAACATCTGAAGACCTCGAGGCTGGGTGTAATGTGCTGTTACACGCAATGCTGGAGATAGCTAGCCATAGATAGGGCACACTTGCTCGCAGGAGGCCAAAACGATGGGGAAATTGAGCCGCGCCGCGGCAGCGACCATTCTCGCTCTGGCACTGGCGCCGGCCGCTGCAGACGTCCGGGCACAGGGTACAGGGGCCGATCTTCTAAGACAGTGCAAAGGCAAGCATAAAGCTTACTGCGCAGGGTATATCGCCGGACTTTATGATGGCCTCGCCACGGATTATATTTTGGACGAAAAACTGGACATTTGTCTGCCCACCCGACGCAACACCGGCCGGAGTTCAATTTCCTACAAACAGATGGTGCAAATCTACGTGGAGTGGGCCTCCATTAACAGGGGCCCAATTGCCGACATGGACCGGTTCATTGCAGTCCGCCAGGCCTTGTCAGAGACCTTTCCTTGCCCAGAAAGCGACGTCAGTACGCCGCCGAAAGAAACCAAATCCGGTGCGCAAGTCATTCCTGCCGCGCGGCCGTCCACCCCTACCCAGGCGGGTGAAGCTACTGAAAACAAAGAATAATTCTGGTTTGATTTTGATGATCTCCAATAGGCGGGTCTGGCGGAACACTTAAAGGACCAGAAGATTATTGGATTTGTGATAATAAGTGTAATTACAATTAAACCTCATCAAACAACCGCGCAATTGGAAGAAATCTCGGCTCCCAAGACGTCCGGTGACCTTGATGCGACGGCTGCAATTGATAAAATTGACTCGAGCAGGCGCCTCTGGACAGCAGAATAAGACCCATGCGAAGTCGCGGGCCCATTTTGCCAATGCATGTTCCACCGAAATGACCACGGAAGAAGTGCTAAAGCACCTCCCCGTAATTGCGTGATATCAAAATATCCGACTAGGCCGGGAATTCAGCCTCCGCCGTCGCGAAGTCCGCGGGTGAGGTGATTTCGATCAATTCCAAATCATCCGAATGGTCAACCTCGCGGTGACGAATACCCGGCGGCTGATGGACGCAGTCACCTGCCTCGAGCCGGACTTCACCCTTGCCCTCGTATTCGAATATCGCCCAACCCTTGAGGATATAGACCATCTGAAATTCAAGATCGTGCTGATGCCAGCCGACCCGCTCGCCGTGTCCTTCCCGGGCACGGATCACATGGGCATGGAATTTACCTCCGGTCGATTCACCAATCCCCAGATCACGGTACTCGAAGAATGTGCGTAACCCGTCCGACTCGAAGGACGTATCCCTCGCATGCCTGACGGAATATTCCATACTGGATGCCACAGTTCGATCCTCCCAATACGCCTGCGCGTCGACTGTACAAAGTGTAGCAGAGAACGTTATGCGACTCGCGGAAAATTAAGGTCGCCCCACAGAAATGTCCGGTCGCCCCACAGAAAATTCAAGACCTCAATGGCCGTTCACAACCTCTTTCACGGCCTCTACGATCTGTTCGACACTGGGGACGACTTTGTCAGCCAGCGGCGCGCTGAATGGCATGGGCACGTCTAGCGCCGCCAGGCGCCTGACGGGGACGGACAGATCCGAAAAGCAACGTTCCGAGATTGCACAGGCGATTTCCGCGGTGCATCCGGCCATCAGCGCGTCTTCCGCGCAAACCACCGCCCGGCCTGTCCGGCGCGCCGAAGCGGCAAGCGTGTCGACGTCAAGCGGAGAAAGGCAGCGCGGGTCTACGACTTCAATGTCGATGCCCTCGTCTTCAAGCAGAATTCCAGCCTCCAGCGCCTTGGAGACCATGGGGCCAACCGCGACAACGGTCACGTCCTCTCCCGCGCGCTTCACTTCCGCCAGCCCCAATGGGATGGGTTCGACAATGTCGGACACCTCGCCTTCGAGACTATACAGCCGTTTGTACTCGAGAAAGAGCACCGGGTCGGGCTCCCGCACGGCCGTCCGGAAGAGTCCCTTTGCATCCTGCGGCGTCGATGGCACGACGACGTGCAATCCCGGGACATGCATGAACCAGGACTCGAGCGCCTGGCTGTGTTGGGCGGCCGTATAGCGTGAGAGACCACAGGGCAACCGGAGGACCATCGGCACACTGGCCTGGCCGCCTGTCATGTAGCGCATCTTCGCGGCCTGATTGACCACTTCGTCCATGGCGCACGTCACAAAGTCGATGTACATGATCTCGGCAACGGGACGCATGCCAGCCAGCGCCGCGCCGACGGCAACACCGACGATGGCCGCCTCCGCGATGGGCGTTTCGCGAATGCGATTGGGAAATGCCTCAGCGATTCCCTTGGTCACCGCGAGGTTGCCGCCATGCGTGGCCACATCCTCACCGATCAGGAATATCCTGTCATCGCGCGCCATCTCTTCGTGGATCGCCTCGTTGAGTGCGTCACGAAAAGTCATGATCCTCATGACTGAGGCCTTTCCGGCTCCACGAATATATCTTTGCCGATATCCGCATCAACCGGGAACGGGCTCGCGTCCGCGAAGGCCACCGCCGATTGAATTTCGGCCATGGCGTCGGACTGAATTGCCGCGTCCTCGTCCTGGCTGAGCTGTTGCCGCTCCATCAGATAGGTCCGCAGGAGTTGGATGGGGTCACGGTCTTTGACCCAGTGCTCGACCTCCTCCTTGTCGCGGTATTCCTGCAAATCTCCCAGGCTGTGCCCATGAAAGCGATAGGTCACGCACTCAATGAGAGTAGGTCCACCCCCTGAGCGCGCACGCTCAATTGCGTCGGCGGCGACCCGGCTGACCGCGAGCACGTCCTGGCCATCGACCGATTCTCCGGGGATGCCGTACGACGGCGCCATGTCCCGGACAGATGTCACCTTGGTCATCCGGGACTGCGGTATCCACTGCTGGTACTGATTGTTCTCACAAACGTAAATGACGGGAAGATCCCAGATCGCGCCCATGTTGACGGCCTCGTGGAACGTGCCGCGCTGCGTGGCGCCGTCGCCGAAAAAACACACACTGACGCGATCCTCGCCGCGGAGCTGGCTTGCCAACGCCGCCCCCGTCGCCGGGGCAAACCCCCCACCGACGATACCGTTGGCACCAAGCATGCCCACCGAAAAATCCGCGACGTGCATCGAACCGCCTTTGCCTTTGCAAACGCCGGCTGCACGGCCGAAAAGCTCAGCCATCATGCGGTCGATGGACCCACCTTTCGCGATATAGTGGCCGTGGCTCCGATGAGTGCCGACGACATAGTCGTCCGTCCGTAGATGCGCGCAAAAACCAGCAGCCACGGCCTCTTCGCCGCAATACATGTGAAATGCGCCCTGAACGTTGCCGAATGCCGCCTGCCGGTTCGCCTCTTCCTCGAAAAGACGAACCCTCCACATCGTGCGGTACATGTCCTTGAGCTTATCTGGCGTCGGTTCCATGGCACAGAACTCCGTGATCAACGATTTCCGCACTCAACGATACCGCCGCGGGACTAAATCAGCGCATACAATATCTCAGCCTTTTAAACGCACCACCACGCGCTCCTTCACCGACGTCACATTCTCAATACCCTCGATCACAAATATCGCCTTCTTCAATTCTGCTTTAGACAATGTCCGCCCGAACAGGAACACCTTTCCACCAACGCTGCGATAGCGAAAGTTAGTGACGTTGACTCCTGACGCATCCAGCAGCAGAGCATTGATCTTTGATTCAATGACCGTGTCATCGACGAAATTCTCAACAGTCCCTTTTTTTGTCGATTGGCTTGATGACCAAGATTTCGTTGTAAAACTTTTTGACGTCCTGCACGGCAGTCGCCAGCTTCCCCGCAGTGCTCTTTTGATCTTCGGTTTTGACGCCGCTGGTTAGCATCACCGTCTGTTCATAGACGTCGGCGCTTATCGAGATGATATTGCTCCCCAATTTGTCGATCACCTGAACTGTCAGCTTGCCTTTGATGGCCAAATCCTTGGCAATGTCCCCGGAACTGCGGTCCTCGACCGCAGCCTCGACAACGCTCTTGATCGCCGACAAGGGGTTGAGATCCAGCGCCAAGACGGGTGTAGCGCACATGCTGAATAGTCCGACCAGCGCCGAAAGAAATGAGCGGGAGATCATGACCTATTTCCTTTTTCAGCGCGCAAATCGCTCAATTCCACGCCGTAAGTTACGCCTGCGCGCTGGGGCGGACGTAAACGGCATCGTGCCAGCGCTTGAGGTTAGCGTGACTGTCAGGAATTCCCTTGTCGATACGTCCTGCGAAATCGACGGCAACCAAGGCCGTAATATCGGCCACGCTGAAATTTGGTCCCGCCAAATGCTCGCTTTCCCCGAAGCGCTCGTCGAGTACTTCCAGGAAGTGATCCGTTCGCTTTTTCCCCCGGTCGATAAGATCGGGGATCTGCTCGAGGTCAAGCGGACCGGGCATCGCGCGGCCGGCGAACCGGTCGACCGAGTTGCGGAGGGCATCCCCCACGGCAAGCATGCCATTAATCTCAATTCGGTGCTCCCACATGGCGATGGTTCCCTGCTCCTCAGGCGTTATTCCCATGAGGGGCGGTTCCGGTTGGAGGGCCTCAAAATACCTGCAGATCGCCATGACCTCGCTGATGCAGGTGCCGTCGTCGAGTTCAAGCGCCGGCACCGTGCAGAACGGGTTTATGGCCCGAAACGAGTCCTGAAGCTGTTCCCCCGCCATCAAGTCAACCTGCTCAGTCGGGACGGAGATACGTTTCTCAGCCAGGAATATCCGCAAACGCCGAGGATTGGGGGCGCCCCCAAAATCATAGAGCTTCATAAATTTTCCTTCCTTGTATTGTCCACGGCCTCAGGCAGGGGTCTGACGCGCACGAATCCAGCTGGCAAATGACTCAAGACACGTGCTGATGCGCTCGCGGGTGTGCTGATCCGTCAGATGGGCGTCATCATCGAACAACGCACCGGCTCCCGAGATCATGACCTCTGGCCGATTCATGATGAGCCCATTGAGGAAAACGAAAGCCTGGCGGAGCTGGTACTGGCAGCGCATCGTGCCGCTGCCGCCGGGACTAGCACCCATGATCGCCATCGGCTTGCCGTCGAAAGGCTGCTCCGGCGGCCGCGAAGCCCAGTCGATAGCATTCTTGAGCACCCCAGGGATGGAGTAGTTGTATTCCGGCGTGACGATGAGCAAACCATCCGCCGCGGCAATTTGGCCACGGAGTTGGACAACTGCGTCCGGCATGCCTTCCGCCTCGACGTCATCGTTGTAGAGAGGAACCCCGGAAATGTCGGCGATTTCGATCGACATGCCGTCGGGAGCCAGATCCTGAGCAGCACGCAACGCACCTGAATTGAAAGACTTAGCGCGAAGACTTCCTGAAATCCCAAGCACATTCAATATACTATCGTTTGCCATCACTTCCCTTTCTAAACTGTGGCCCATAGGTTTCTATTATGAGACGATATTACCCCTTCACAGTCGCAAATAAATTGTCTCAGAATCATTCGACCTAAGTAATTAGTCTAATTTAATTACAAAGCGTTACGGGCACATCCCCGATCGTATCTCGAGCAAATTCGCTCGCAAGGCAATGAAGCCAGTCTGTCGGATTTCAGACTAGCTTTTCATTGGCATGAGAAGCGCTTGTGTTGAGGAACTACCCGCCGACTAACGCTTCTTCGACTGATTCTTGGATTTCTCCCGCTGTTCGCGAGCGAGGGTGTTGGCCAGCGCGGCCAAATTCGGCACCGTATAGGTCGGCGTAACGCCGATCTGCAGAGCGGGGTGCCGGGCGCGATTGGTCCATGCGGTATCGAGACCAGCAGTATCTGCCCCAGTAATTTCCCAGAAATGACCCGTGACCCAAAGTATCTCGCTTTTCTTGCATCCCGCCTTCTGGACGCCGAGGTTGAAGACTTTGGGCGATGGCTTGAATGCCTTCGCCTCTTCGCCGCTTGATATAATTTCATCGAAGTACTGCTGGATACCCGCATATTCGGTGTGGTCGAGCAGCATTTGCTTGGTCGGGTTCGCAACAATTTTCAATTTGAGCCCCAGGCTCTTGAGCTTGCGGAGTGCGCGCGGGACGTCGGGATAGGCACGAAGCTTGTGATACTGGGACATGACGTCCTTGATGACCCGCTCCGACAATTTCACGTGGTGGACGTCGAGAGCCCAGCGGAGCGCAGCTTCGGTCAAGCCGGGATGCGGCACGAAACGATCGCAAAGCGTGACATAGAACATTGCCCACTTCTGCTGGAAGCGCCAGTCGCGGGAGATCGCGTTCGCCAGATGACTTTCGCCGATGTAGGGCTCGAGAACTTCGGAAATCGAATGATTGTCGACGAGCGTTCCCCAGCTATCGAACAGCAACACTTTATATTTCATACGTATTCTCCCTGCTGCCGTGGTCCAATTTACTGTGTGTTCGTCGGCACGAGCCCGGCACTGCCAGCGCCTGAATTCCCTGGAGGCGAAGTCTGTACCGCGGTGGACGATGAGTCTTCAATCATCCCCGGCGCGGCCGCGCAAAAAACTTAGACCCCGCGGATATACATGTTGCAACCGGCACTTCAAGGTCGGTGTTGCGCATCAACGCGCCGAAGGCATCCACCACGAGACTAATTTAGGAGGGCCGTGGCTTCTCGGCTGAATCGTTCCACACCAACCCGGATATCCTCCTCGTTAAGGAGGGTAAAGTACAGGCGAGCGTAATTCCCGCCGCGACCATATGCTGAGAACAAGAGGGCCCGGGACACCCGCTTGCCTGCCATGTCCTTTGTGTTCGGTGTGAAGATTGGAAACGAGTCATGTGCCTATCCTCTCGACACCCTGAAGGAGATTCTCGTTATCAACGACGTCGTCGGTGGGAAACCGATAGTGGCGCTGTACGACCGGTCACGAGAGATGGGACAGATATTTCATCGTTCCGTCGATGGCCAAGTCCTGACGCTTTCGGTTACCGCCGATAACGAGGAGTTCATCGCTCAAGATGCCGAGACCGGATCCCATTAGGATATCACAGGGCGGGCGACGTCAGGCGCACTCCACGGGAAGCGAATGGAGAGCCCCGCCCATTACAACCAACTGTTCTGGTTCAATTGGGCAGCATTCAATCGCGACACGCGGATCAATACCGGCACAGCCGCAGATCCCAACGCGTCGTTCGCATCGGTATAGGTGATGCGAGCCTTGATTCGCTATAAAACGAGGTCAGCTTCATATGCCAGCTTGGACGACCGCATTCCAGGGACATCGAGGCGCCTCACACTTAACGCTGAGTCAAAATAACAGGGAGATTTCATCATGATGGATCGCGAAGTACGACGGCGCAAAGTCACCATCCCGATGCTGCAGCGCAAGATGCGCGAGAGTGAAGGGATCGTTCAACTCGCCGTTTATGATTACCGGAA
>Ga0315339_1001689_pt1 | contig 18674 bp, 16 predicted proteins | sample ASW17metaG_FD_204514 | JGI IMG/M metagenome (GOLD analysis project Ga0315339, IMG submission 204514) | Ammonia-oxidizing marine archaeal communities from Pacific Ocean, United States - ASW #17 | ecosystem: Environmental > Aquatic > Marine > Oceanic | place: USA: California | collected 2016-12-05
CGTTATTGGTATTCTCGTTGTAGTTTGGAATCCTATGAATCTTATCTAGATTCAACTCAAGAATTAAAAGCGATTAAAGAGCGATTAAAATAACGTTTACCCTTTCCAAAATAAGTCCACATATTCATTTACTGGCAAAGCTTCTAACTTTGACTGATCAAGACTAATATTAAGAATGTGTTTAGCTCTGTCAGTGTCATACTGCCTTGCTAGATTAGTTTTAAATTTTTCTATTAATTTTGGAATACCTTCTTCGCGACGTCTTTTATGCCCAATTGGGTATTCGACTTGTATATCTTTAGAAAATGTCCCATCTGTATAAAAAATCTGAATTGCATTTGCTATTGATCTCTTGTCCGGGTTTAGATAATCTTTGCTGTACTGATTTGATTCCTTGCATAACATTTTAGATCTCAATAAATCAATCCTTGGATCATTTGCTACGTTATCTTCATAATCTTTAGCGGTAAGACTACCTTTTAGTAAGCCGATAGCAACCATATATTGAATGCAATGATCTCGATCTGCAGGATTGCTAAGTGGCCCTTTTTTATCAATAATACGGATTGCTGACTCATGAGTGGTGATAATAATTTCTTTGATATCCTTAATTTTTTCTTCGCTATCAATTTTAGAGATGTTATCTGTATGAAGGAGAAGAGCTGACTCTACTGCTGTCTGAGCATGAAATTCTGCTGGGAATGATATTTTAAATAATATATTCTCCATTACATAACTTCCATACCCTTGTTTAAATTCAAGTGCTTTACCTTTAAATAAAACATCAGAGAAACCCCATTTTTTTGCACTAAGAGCAGTCGGGTAACCCATCTCACCTTTCATCGTCATTAGAGAAAGTCTTACAGCTCGACTAGTTGCATCGCCTGCAGCCCATGATTTTCTAGAGCCAGTATTCGGCGAATGACGATAAGTCCTTAAGCTTTGCCCATCGATCCAGGCGTTAGAAAGGGCACTCATTATATCTTTTTTTGAGCCACCAAGCATTTTTGTAATCACTGCAGTGGAAGCTATCTTTACCAGCATTACATGGTCTAAACCAACTCGGTTAAAGCTATTCTCAAGAGCTATTACCCCTTGAATCTCGTGCGCCTTAATCATTGCTTCTAAGACATCCTTCATCAATAGAGGCTCTTTTCCAGCGTTAATACGTGTTCTTGATAGCCAGTCAGCTGTTGCTAGAATACCGCCAAGATTATCCGATGGATGCCCCCATTCTGAGGCAAGCCAGGTGTCGTTAAAATCTAACCAACGATTCATAGCACCAATATTAAAAGCGCCGTTGATTGGGTCTAATTGGTAATCTGTACCAGGTATTTTTGTTCCATTTGGTACGATTGTCCCCGGGACCGTTGGTCCTAAAAGTTTTATGCATGCTGGATAATCTAAGGCCTCAAGGCCACAGCCTAGAGTGTCAATCAAACAATTACGAGCTGTATTAAAAGCTTCATTACTATCAATTTTAAAATTTACTACATAGTTTGCTATTGATTCGATTTCTTTATCATACGTCTGCATCATATTAGACATTCTTTTCCTTCGGTTATTATCTTTTTTCGATAGGGGTTATTGTTCTATTTTCTGGTCCTATATATTCAGCGTTAGGACGTATAATTTTGTTATCAATTCTTTGTTCTATAATATGTGCAGCCCATCCAGTTGTTCGGGAAATAACAAAAATAGGGGTGAACATCTCTGTAGGAACCCCCATAAGGTGATAGCTTGATGCACTATACCAATCTAAATTTGGAAACATTTTCTTTTCTTCCCACATTACCTTTTCAATTCGGTTAGAGATGTCATAAAGCAGTGATTTGTTTGCATCTACTGCCAGTGAATGCGAAGCTTTTTTAATACATTCATTTCTTGGATCACTAATAGTGTATACAGGGTGACCGAAACCAATGATAATTTCTTTTAATGCCATTCTTTCTCTGATATCATTTTCCGCTTCATCTGGTGATTGATAGCGAGAAATGATCTCCATTGCTGCTTCATTAGCGCCACCATGTTTAGATCCCCTTAAGGCCCCTATAGCACCTGTAACAGACGAATAAAAATCTGAAAGGGTCCCAGCAATAACTCTCGATGCAAATGTTGATGCATTGAATTCATGTTCAGCATATAAAACTAAAGAAGTATTCATTACTTTTTCATGGAGTTTAGAAGGCTTTTTGTTGTGAAGTAAGCTTAAGAAGTGCCCAGCAATAGTATCTTCATTAGTATTAAGATTTAGCTTAATACCTTCATGAGAGTATTTGTACCAATAGATAAGCATAGAACCAAAGCTTGAAATTAACCTATCTGCTATATTTCGTGCTTGATCAATATTTCTTTCATTTGATTCTGGCTCAAGAGTTCCAAGCATTGAGCAGCCTGTTCGCATTACATCCATAGGGTGTGTATTTTTTGGAATATTTTCTAGAACTAGCTTTAGCTCATGAGGCAAATCGCGTACTTTCTTTAACTTAGCTAGGTAACTTTTAAGCTGTTGTTGATTGGGAAGCTCTCCATAAATTAATAGATGGGCAACCTCTTCAAAAGAGCATTTTTCAGCCAGCTCAATAATATCGTAACCTCTGTAATGAAGATCATTTCCGGTATGGCCAACTGTACAAACTGAAGTTTGTCCAGCATTAACTCCCGAAAGCGCAACACCTTTTTTTATTTTTTTTGGTTCTAATTGGCTCATGATTTATTTCTCATCACTAAATAATTTATCAAGTTTTTTCTCAAATTCATGATAATTAAGGAATTCGTATAACTCTTCCCTGGTTTGCATTTTTGAGATTAAATCTTTTTGAGTGCCATTTTTCCTAAGACCTTGATAAACAAGAAGAGCGGCTTGATTCATTGCTCTAAAAGCACTTAATGGATATAGCGCAATCGCGATACCCACACTTTTTAATTCATCAATAGTAAATAGAGGGGTTGAACCAAACTCTGTAATATTAGCTAGAACAGGCACGTTAATATTCTTTGTAAATTCGCTATAGGTTTTAAGGTCAGTAATTGCTTCTGGAAAAATCATATCTGCACCTGCTTCTTCACATGCTTTTGCTCTATCCAATGCGGAATTAAGGCCTTCAACTGCAAAAGCATCTGTTCTTGCCATGATTACAAAATTATTATCTTCTCTAGCATCAACAGCTGCTTTGATGCGATCAACCATCTCATCTTTGCTCACTATTGATTTATTTGGGCGATGTCCGCATCTTTTTGCTAAAACCTGATCTTCAATATGTATAGCTCCAGCCCCTGCTTTTTCTATCGACTTTATCGTGCGTCCAATATTAAAAGCCCCACCAAAACCAGTATCTATATCTACTAATAAGGGGAGGGCGGATGCATCAGTAATCCTTCTTACATCTACTAAAATATCCTCTAGAGTTGTAATCCCAAGATCAGGAACTCCTAATGAGCCAGCTGCAACACCTCCACCTGATAAATAAATTGCTTTGTACCCAGATTTTTCAGCAAGTATGGCATGGTATGCATTAATAGCGCCTACCACCTGAAGTGGGCTTTCATCTTTTACAGCTTGTCTAAATCTCAATCCAGCTGAGTCTTTTGTTCCCATCAATTTTCCTTAAAGAATGCTTCAACGACTTCCTCAGGAAGCTCCATTCCAGAAAGTTTTGCCGTTTGTAAAATTTTCCAAAAATATCGATATGTTGCTCTATCGTGTAATTCGCCATTATATTGAATTGGTCCCCAATTTACCTCTTGAGCCTTAATAAGGATTTGTGCGCCATCGAGAACTTCGCTAAAGTCAGGCTTCATAGCATCAACAATCGCTTGGATTTGTGTAGGGTAAATACTCCACATTCTTAAAAAACCAAATTCGTTTCGTGCTCTTTTAGCATCATTATTAGTAACTTCAGCATTCTTAAGATCAAGCGTTACATTGTGAGATGGAATAACACCATTCGCTATTGCTGCTGCTACAACCTCGGCTTTAGCGCGAGCCAATAATCGATGTTCAAATTGACCAGGACTTCTCATTGCTGACGCTCTTATGGCTCCATGGTGACCGCTTACAAAATCCATAAGGCCAAAGTCTAGAACTTGAACCCAATCAATGGAAGCAATATCATGAACAGCTTTTAGTGCCCCGTGTGTTTCTATAAGAACATGAATGGGGATATTTTTTTTAATCCCGTAAGACGCAGCTTGTTTTTTTATGTAATCAACCATTTCAGCTACTTGTGATTGGTCTGTCGACTTAGGAATTGTGATGTAGCTAACTATGCCTCCAATACCTTTAATAATAATATCTACATCATTCCTCCATGAGGCGTGGGTAAAGTCATGAATTCTTACACCAGCCATTTTATATTTATTTATATCTGAGTTTAGAATTCTTACAATCATCTCAGCATGCTCCACTTCTTGACCGGCCGCCGCTCCATCCTCACAGTCACAGGTGATATCAAATATTGGCCCTAATTCATCTTGAAAGCTTAAAGCTTTGGTTATGAGTTTTTCACTTCCTGCAAAATGCTCGCATGAAGGTATTGCAGCAAATGGTTTCTCGCCCTGAAATAAAGCATCGTTTGGGTGGACTAAATTCATTTTTACTTTCCTCTTGGCATTATTACGCTGTAATCTAAATCAAGCACAACGTTTGGGTTGTAAATTTTATCATTTGTATTTTCTTGATAAATCGAATCAAGCGATGAAGAGGGTAGGTTTTTAATACCTATTAATCTCAATCTAAGAAGTCCAATATCATCTCGACCATCAATTTTATCTTTGCCTATAACAATTGTTTTTGCATATATAGTGTCGCCAGCCAGAGTTGGGTTACTATGTACCCCCCCGTTAATAGCAACAATATTAAGAGCATTCTCAAGCCCTTCAAAACTTATTGAATGGCATAGTGAGATAATATGACCCCCATAAATTAGCCTCTGACCAAAAGCTGTACCTTTCATCATATGTGCATCAAAATGTAACTTCGCATTATTTTGATACAGGTGAGTGGCTAAAGTATGTGCTGTTTCATCAATTGTTAAACCTCTTGAATGATTGATAAACTCATTATCATTAAAATCATCCCAAACCCTTGATGAACCAGTAGCACTAAAATCAAAATTTGATACATTTAGATCTTTAGGTATCTGTATGTTATCCATTGCAACTGTTTTTGGGAGCTCTTCCATAACCGATTCTTTAATAACAGCATCTTTATTATTTTTTGGGATCATGACCCATCTTTTCCAGGACAACACTTCATCATCATCCTGGTTTTTAGTGATGGAGTGCACATAAACAATTCCCGAAGTTTTATTAGAGTTTTCTTTGATGCCAATAACTTTTGACTCACTTCGAATGGTGTCACCTGCATACACTGGCTTTATAAATCTCACATCAGCATAACCAAGATTAGCTACCGCATTTAAGGAGATATCCTGCACAGTTCGACCAAACGCAATATGAAATACAAGAAAATCATTGAGAGGCATCTTGCTAAATCCCAATTGATTACTAAATGTTTGAGCACAATACAAAGGATGGCGATTTCCCGTTAAGGAAATATAGATTGACGCATCGCCTTCTGTTAATGTTCTTGGAATAGCGTGTGTAATTTTTTGCTCAACTACAAAATCTTCTAAAAAATTACTTTTACTCATTTTCTATCTCCGTTATCATATCGTGAAGCATTAGTAGCCTTTTTGCTGCATTTGCATGGTGATGCTCAATAAATCTATCATTTACGACAACAGTTCCTCGTCCTGACGCATTGGCTTCAGCCAGAGCCTTAATAATCTCTCTTGCTAAATCAACCTCTGTCATTTTCGGTGTATACGCATCATTGGAATAGGGAAGTTGATCAGGGTGAACAAGAGATTTGCCATCAAACCCCATATCCCTTCCCATTCTGCAGGCATATTCAAATGCATTAGCATCTATAAGATTGTTATGAATTCCATCCACAACTGATCGCTTGTAGGCTCTAGCAGCTAAAATCACCATAGATAAGCTAGCTGTAAGGGCAATTCTTTCTTGAGTACTTCTGGCATTAAGTTGAGAGATTAGATCAGATGTTGCAAGTATCATGCATGCAATTCGATCTGAAGAGCTTGCAATTTCTTCAGCGTGAAGAACGGCAAGTGGGCTCTCAATCATGACCATGATGGGAATATTTCCCCCTCCCGCATTATCCAATTCATTAATCGCTAACAATACATCAGCTCTCGATTCAATATTGGGAAATAAAATAGCATCAACGTTAAGCTTTGCTATTGCTTCAATATCATCCTTCCCCCAAGGTGAATCAAAATCATTAACGCGAATTATTAATTCTCGTTTGCCATAGTTGCCATTTTGCACAAATTCAACTACATTTTGACGTGATTGCTCTTTTGCTTCGATTAGAATAGGGTCGCCTAGATCAAGAATAACTGAATCGACACGCAATGATTCAGCTTTTTTAAGATATCGCCTATTACAACCAGGGACATAAAGCATCGATCTTCTTGGCCTAAATAAATTATTCATAATTGGTATTAAAAATTTAATTGATTTTAGATTCTATTCACATACTAAAAATATGTCAATTTATTTTTATAGTCTTATATAAGAGTAATGATAGTTAAAAAGGAATAATAATTAAAAATTATATTAAAATCAGTAGTTTATATTATTATTTATGATTTATTTTTTTATAAAAAAAGTAGTTGATTTATTATTTAGTCTTATATAAGATACATATAAGTTAACAATAACATTTTAAGGGTAATTTTGATGAATCCTCTATACATACAAGTAAAAAAAAGAATTACTGAAAGCTTGGTCAGTGCTGAATGGGGACCGGGGCAATCTATCCCAAGCGAGATGGAGCTAGCAAAAAAATATAATGTAAGTCAAGGGACTGTTAGAAAGGCGATTGATGATTTGGCTGCAGATAAAATTCTTATCAGACGGCAAGGTAAAGGCACTTTTGTTTCAACGCATAACGAAGAAAATATTCAATTACGATTCTTAAGGCTCACTGAAAAATCAGGAAAGAAAGAAAAGTTAGAAAATAAGTTAATTTCTTTCGAGAGGGAGAAGGCAAGCAATCAAATAGCAAGAGCTTTGGGCGTCAATACTTCATCAACCCTTATTTCAATAAAAAGATTACTTACTTTTAATGGGAAACCACTCATTTTAGATTTTATTAAGATTCCATCAGTTTCCTTTCGTGGCTTGACATCTGAAAAGGTTATTGAAAAAAAAGGGTCGATGTATCGGATGTATGAAACTGATTTCGGTATTCAGATGCTGCATGCAGATGAAAAAATTAAGGCTGTATCAGCCAATAAAGAATCTTCTTCTATGCTTGGTATTTCTGAGGGCTCACCATTGTTAAGTGTTGAAAGGCTGTCATACACTTATGATGATAAGCCTATTGAGTGGAGATTGGGTTTATGTGTCACCCTCGATCATTATTATAAAACAGAACTCGAATAGGAATAAAATGAATAAAAAAATAAAAGATGCGCTCGATTATCATGAATTTCCGATTCCTGGAAAACTATCAGTTAATCCGACCAAGCCTTGTGAAACTGCAGATGATTTAGCGTTGGCCTACACTCCAGGCGTAGCGGAACCAGTTCTTGCAATTGTGAAGGATCCATCGAATGCTTATCGCTATACCAATAAAGGTAATTTAGTAGCCGTTATAACTAACGGCTCAGCTGTTCTAGGCCTTGGTAATGTAGGGGCGTTAGCAGGCAAGCCGGTAATGGAAGGAAAAGGCGTGTTGTTTAAGCGATTTGCTGATATTGATGTTTATGATATTGAAGTTGATTGTTCGGACCCAGACGAATTTATTCAAACAGTTGTTAATATTGCCCCCACTTTTGGGGGTATCAATCTAGAGGATATTGCAGCCCCTCATTGTTTTTATATTGAATCAGAATTGAAAAAGCGACTAGATATACCAGTTTTCCATGATGATCAACATGGGACAGCGGTAATTGTAGCTGCTGGATTAATTAATGCCCTTGAGATTCAGAAGAAAAATTTATCAGAGGTTAGTATCGTATTTTTAGGTGCTGGCGCAGCTGGCTGTTCCTGTGCGAGGTTACTTAAATTAATGGGCGCAAAAAATATAGTACTGGTTGATCGTAAAGGAGTTCTAAATAAAAAAAGAGATAATTTAAATAAGTATAATCAAGATCTTGCTGTAAATTCAAAATGTAATACATTAGAAGAAGTAATGAATAACTCAGATGTATTCATTGGGGTTTCTGAGGCAAATCTTCTTTCTCCTAATTTGCTTTCTACAATGAATCAAAATCCAATTATTTTTGCTCTTGCTAACCCAGATCCAGAAATTTTACCTGATGAAGCCCATTCAATTCGTGACGATATTGTTATGGCAACAGGGCGTTCAGATTACCCAAACCAGGTTAATAATGTTTTAGGGTTTCCATTTCTATTTAGGGGGGCATTAGATGCTAAAGCAAAAGAGATCACTAATGAAATGTTAGTTGCTGCTGCAACTGCTTTGGCTGCTCTTGCTAAAGAAGAAGTTCCACAATCAGTATTGGATGCATATGGAGTTAAATCTATGTCATTTGGAAAGGAATATTTTATCCCTAAACCTTTTGACCCAAGACTCATTGATTGGGTTGCAAAGGCTGTAAGAGAGGCGGCTTAATTTTGGCTGCAAAACAACCTAAAAATTTAAATCTTTTTTCAATCAGACTCCCTTTGCCGGCGTTAGTATCTATTCTTCATCGAATGAGTGGTGTTCTATTATTCTTATTGATGCCTTTTCTTACATGGGCTTTTTGTCACTCACTATCATCAGACTTAAACTTTAAAGAGACGATCCTTATCTTAAATGCATGGCCGGTAAAAATTATTGAAGTTTTTTTTGTTTGGGCTTTAATTCATCATTTAATAGCTGGTTTACGACATTTACTATTAGATTTTCAAATTGGTAGCGACCTTATTGTGGCCAGGTTAAGCAGCAAAACTGTTTTGGTGGTCAGCTTTATATTGACATTTATTATGGCTTGTTGGGTATGAATATTAGATGGATAAAAGAGCCGTTTGGGGGAATGACTCAATGGGTATATCAGAGATTCACAGCTTTATTAATGGTTGCTTATCTCTTGATTATGGGGATTTTAATTTTAAATCACTCTGTCTTTGACTATGTCGGCTGGATTTCTATGTTTGATAGCTGGTTGGTGCGCTTTGGAACTTTAATATTCTTTTACATAATGTTTTTTCATGCTTGGATTGGAGTACTTCATGTCACAGAGGATTATATAAAATGTTTTGCCATTCGTAGGACAGTCAATTTTTGTTTTTTAATGATGATAAATATACAGCTTTTAATTTTAAGCTTTTATTTAATTAAATGGGGCTAGGTGATGCTTAAACATTTTACCTTTGATTCAATAATTCTTGGAGGAGGGGGATCAGGCCTAACTACTGCAATTCAACTTTCTCAAGAGGGGCAAGATGTCGCAGTAATTTCAAAAGTTTTCCCAACTCGCTCGCACACTGTTGCAGCTCAAGGAGGCATAGCCGCAGCATTAGCAAATGTATCAGACGATAAATGGCTATGGCATATGTACGATACTGTAAAGGGCTCTGATTATTTGGGAGATCAAGATGCTATTGAGCATATGTGTAAAAATGCTGCCGAGGCAATCTACAACCTTGAACACATAGGCATGCCTTTTGACAGAAATGACGATGGGCGAATTTACCAACGCCCATTTGGTGGGATGACTAAGAATTTTGGTGAATCATCAATATCTAGGACTTGTGCAGTTGCAGACAGAACTGGCCATGCGATGCTTCATACTTTATATCAAAAAAATATCGAACTTAATACAAGATTTTTTGTTGAATGGATTGGTTTAGATTTGATTCGAGACAAAGACGGAGCAGTATTAGGAATTGTAGCACTCGAGCTCAAGAGTGGTGATTTGGCTATTTTTCACGCTAAAAATACTATTTTTGCAACTGGTGGGGCGGGACGTATTTTTCAAGCTAGCACCAATGCTTATATTAATACCGGAGACGGATTAGGTATGGCAGCGCGAGCAAATATTGCATTAGAAGATATGGAGTTCTGGCAATTTCATCCAACTGGGATTCTGAATGTTGGCGTTTTAATTACTGAGGGAGTTAGGGGTGAGGGCGGTTATTTAGTTAATTCAAATGGCGAGCGATTTATGAGTAAATATGCTCCTAAAGCTAAAGATCTTGCTAGTCGTGATGTTGTATCAAGGGCAATTGCTACTGAAGTTAAAGAAGGTAGAGGCATAGGTCAAAATAAAGATGGTGTTTTTTTAACATTATCACATTTAGGTGAGTCATTAATAAATGAAAAGTTACCTGGTATTCGTGAAACTGCAATTAAATTTGCTAATGTTGACCCTATTACTGACCCCATCCCCGTTGTTCCAACGGTCCACTATATGATGGGAGGGATTCCGACGAATCTTGATGGGCAAGTAAGGGACACAGCCAATAATTCTATTGTGAATGGGCTGTATGCTGTGGGCGAGTGTGCTTGCGTATCTGTGCATGGTGCAAATCGTTTGGGATCAAATTCATTGTTAGATTTAGTGGTATTTGGAAGAGCTGCAGGATTAAGTATTATTAAAAATTCAAAAAATAAAAAACATAAGCCATTACCTAAAAATGCTGCTGAATTTACTTTAAATAGATTAGAAAAATTAGATCAAAATAGTGATGGTGAAAATCCAAAAGAGGTTGGCAACGAATTAAGAAAAATTATGCAAGATCATTGCGGTGTTTTTCGCTTTCCAGAATTATTAGAAAAGGGGTTAAGTGAGATTCAGCATATAAGAAAAAAAACTAACAATCTTCAAATTAAAGATAAGTCAAAAGTTTTTAATACTGCTAGAACGGAGGCATTGGAACTTTCTAATTTAATCGAAGTTGCTGAAGCAACTTTGAATGCAGCATTTGCTCGACAAGAAAGTCGGGGAGCGCATTCGCGTTTTGATTTTCCAAAACGTGATGATCAAAATTGGCTCAAGCATTCACTTTACAACCCTATTGATAAAACTATGTCATTTAGACCTGTTAATTTAAAACCATTAACCGTTGAATCGTTCCCATTAAAGGAAAGGGTGTACTAGGCATAATATGAAAATTTCAATTTATCGATTTAATCCTGATCAAGATAAAAAACCATATATGCAAAGTTATGATTTTGAGCCTTCCCAAACAGACGTAATGCTTTTGGATGCTCTAATTAAAATCAAAGGCATGGATGATTCGTTATCAATGAGAATGTCATGTAGGGAGGGTGTATGTGGTTCTGATGCAATGAATATTAATGGAAAGAATGGGTTAGCGTGCGTAACTAAATTAGAGGATTTGAAACAACCTATTGTTATAAGGCCGATGCCAGGATTGCCTATTATAAGAGATTTGGTGGTAGATATGACTCAATTTTTTGATCAATATAACTCAGTTAAACCATATTTAATTAACCAAGAAATACCACCAAAAAAAGAAAGGCTACAAAGCCCAGAAGAAAGAAAAAAATTAGATGGGTTATATGAGTGTATTTTATGTGGTGCTTGCACTACAGCATGCCCTTCATTTTGGTGGAATCCTGATAAGTTTGTAGGGCCAGCGGGCCTACTTCAAGCATATAGGTTTTTAGCAGATTCAAGAGACCATGGCTCGGAAGAACGCTTAGCTGATCTAGATGACCCTGATCGGCTATACCGTTGCCACAATATTATGAATTGTGCTGATGTTTGTCCAAAAGGTCTTAACCCATCTAAAGCTATTTCTAATATTAAAAATATGCAAATCAGCAAAAAGAAAAGTAATTTTAAAAAACAAAATAAAATTTTTCCCATTAAGAGTAAGCCCAATGAGCATTGATAATAAAATTGCATATCGATGTAAAAGAGGCCTACTAGAATTAGATTTGCTATTAAACAATTTTTATAAAGTGTCGGTAAAAAAAATGTCGTCTGTAGATAAGATGCAGCTTTTAAATCTTCTCGAAATTGACGATTTTGAATTATGGGATTTAATTCAAAAACCAAGTAATAAGGATAGTAAACATTCTAATTTAATCAATCTTATTAACTCAAGTGAAATAACTAAAACTTTTAGGAGCTTGCCATGAGTAAAAAACTTGAATTAGACAGCCTGGAAACTATAACTGAATTAAATCAAGATTTGTTAGGCGGTGTTTGGCCCGGTATTCAGCTTTATTATCCCCCCATAAAATATTCTTCATCGCTAGGCGCTTATGAAGATATGGCCGCAGCATCAAAAAGAATGAAAAAACATGCGCATGAAACACAAGCACATACTTTAATTTTTGATTTAGAAGACGGCTGTCGAAAAAAAGAAATGAGTCGGCGATTACTGGAAAGCGAATTACCTGCTTTAAGAAAGGCTCGCCCAGATGTAACAATCGCAATTAGAATTAACTCGTTTAAAACTGATGAGTATGAATTAGATATTAAATTTATTCGCAACCTGGCTAACTGTATTGATGTAGTTATGTTATCCAAGGCCGGTGAGGTTTATGGTGCTGAAGAGATTAGAGATCTATCAAGTATCCTTACCAAATTGAATCCTACAATTACTATTCAACCAATTATTGAGCATCCAAAATCATTAAAAATTGCCTCTGAGTTAATGGCCTATAACACTGTTAAACATGTTGTATTTGGTATCCATGATTTTTCAAAGGCAATGGGTATAAACATTACACCGATTGGATGGATTGATGAATTACTTTATTTTTTCAATCAATTAATATTTGAAGCTCGGCTTATAGGTAAGGGAGTTATTGGTGGCGTTGAAACTCTAATTGGTAAATGTGCTATGCCAAGTGATTTTTTAGAGCCGCATGATGTTAGAAGGTGGTTAGATTTACATGGAGATGACGAATCAAGAATTGTTTATAAGCATGCAGTTCGAGAATGTGAAATGGGGTTGACGGGTAAACAAGTAATTCATCCTGGGCATATTCATATTTGTAAGATTGCATATACACCATCTCCAACTAATGTAGCATTAAAAATTAAAATTTTAAAAGCAGCGACTGAAGCAGACGCGCTACTTGGCGGAGCAATAAAGTTTCAGGGGGAAATGCTTGACCCACCTATGTTTGGAAAGGCTCTTCAAACACTTCTTCGAGCTCATGCTTTAAGAGCTTTAAAAGATGAGGATATTAAGTTCACTTTGAATGTTTTAAATCAATTACCCAAGCAAGTTATAAAACAAAATTGGCCTTATGGAACGGTTACATGAATAAAATGAAAGATAAATTCGAAAGTAAATATCCTCTTTGGAGATGGGATATACCAAAAGAATTTAATATTGGCTCAGCATGTTCTGATCGACAATTAAATCTTAATAATGGTAACAATATAGCTATGGTTATTGAGGATGATGTCTTTGGCTCCTCACAAATTACTTACCAACAATTAAGTAAAAAAACTAATCAATTTTCTGAATTAATAAAAAGGCTCAATCTTATTCCACATTCAAGAGTGCTGATAAGGATTCCAAATTGTTTGAATTATCCCATTTCATTTTTGGGGGCTATAAAGTCTGGACATATTGCTGTGCCCACCTCAACACTTTTAACAGCCAAAGAAATTATTTACCTTGCTAAAGATTCTAAAGCCTCTGTTTTGGTAACTGACTTCCAAACTTGGGAAGACTTAATTCCAATGATTGATGAGTTAACTTGTTTGGAAACCGTATTTATTTCTGGTAAATATTCACAAGAGGCAATGATTGGTAATATTTCTGTCAAAGAATTAGATACCGAGTTGGAGAGTGTAAAAATATTTAGTAATAATCCAACAACACTAGCTGATGATCCTGCTTATCTTGTTTACACTTCGGGAACGACTGGATACCCAAAAGGTGTTTTGCATGCTCATAGAGCTTTGCTGGGAAGGGAGCCAGCCTCAAAGTACTGGTTTAATTTTTCCGATAGCAAGGACCGTATATTGCATACAGGAAAATTTAATTGGACTTATGCGTTAGGTTCAGCATTAATGGATCCTTTATATCATGGCAAAACCGTCATTGTTTATGAGGGAAAAAATGATCCGAGTGTGTGGCTTAACTTAATTAAAAAGCATAAGGCTACTATTTTTGTTGGAGTCCCTTCTATTTACAGGCAAATTTTACAAAAAACTCAAGGAGTAAAAAAAGATGTTGCAACTTTAAAACATTGCATGAGTGCCGGGGAGCATTTATCAGATGAAATTTTTGATCAATGGACCGCTCGTTTCGACCTTAATATATATGAAGCTGTAGGCATGTCTGAGTTCTCATATTATATTTCGCAATCCATATATAGCCCTATACGCCCAGGATCTGCTGGGTTTCCTCAGCCAGGACATAATATTCAATTGCTTGATATTGATACACTTAAGCCTGTTAAAACAGGCGATGAGGGAATGATATGCATCCCTAATGATGACCCTGGGCTGTTTATTAAATATTGGAACTTAGAAAAAGAAACAGAAAAACATAAACATAGCGGTTGGTTTTTTACAGGGGACTATGCTCGTTATGATAGAGATGGTTATTTATGGTTTTTAGGCCGTAAGGATGACATTATAAAGAGTTTTGGTTATCGTGTTTCGCCTTACGAGATAGAGAGGATCTTTAAATCTCATCCAGAAGTTTCAGATTGTGCAGCCATTGGAGAAGCAGTTGGGCAAGATAAAATATTGGTTGTGGTTTATCTAATTTTAAATGAAAACAGCCAAATTAACCCGAATGATTTAATATTGTATGGAAGAAAAAATTTGGCTACTTATAAATCACCAAAGATTGCTTACATTGTAAATAGCTTGCCTCGAACAAAAAATGGAAAAATCCTGAGAAAAGAGATTAACAAATCAATTGCTCTAAGACAATCGGATATTAGATAATGAATATAATTAAAAAAAGTGATTTTATTGAGTCAATAGCTACCGCATTACAATATATTTCTCATTACCACTCTAAAGATTTTATTTTAGCTATGACGCGGGCTTTTGAAATAGAAGAGTCGGCTCCTGCTAAGGATGCTATTTTTCAAATTCTATCAAGCTCAAAGCTTTCTGCATTTGGTAATCGACCGATATGTCAGGATACCGGCATTGTGACAGTTTTTATAAAGCAAGGCATGAATATTAAATGGGACTCTGACCTTTCAGTTGAGGAAATGGTAAATGAAGGCGTACGTCAAGCCTACCTAGATACCTCTAATCCACTTAGGGCATCTATTGTTAAAGACCCTATAAATAGTCGTGTTAATACAAAAGACAATACACCTGCTATTACTCATATTAGTTTAATTCAAGGAGATAATCTTGAAATTAATATTGCAGCAAAAGGAGCAGGATCTGAAAATAAAGCTCATCTTAAAATGATGAATCCGTCAGATAATATTGTAGATTATATTTTAGATTTAATACCTAAAATGGGAGCAGGATGGTGTCCCCCAGGAGTTTTAGGTGTGGGGGTAGGTGGAACAGCAGAAAAAGCAGTTCTTTTAGCCAAAGAGTCATTACTTGAGCCAATTAACATCAATGATCTAATCAAATCTGGCGCAACAAATAAAATTGAAGAATTAAGAATTGAGCTTTATGAAAAAATAAATAAATTAGGAATCGGGGCTCAGGGTTTGGGTGGTCTCACAACTGTTCTTGATGTAAAAATTAAAGATTACCCCACCCATGCGGCATCTTTACCAGTCGCTATCATCCCAAATTGTGCTGCTAATCGACATATAAAGTTTAAATTAAATGGAGCAGGGCCGGTTAAATTACAAGCGCCAAATATTAATCTTTGGCCAAAAAATAATTGGCAGCCGAATGACGATGTTATAAAAGTTAATTTAGATAATATTAAAAAAAGCGATGTTAAAAATTGGAGTATTGGTCAAAATTTATTATTAACTGGAAAAATTCTTACTGCTCGTGATGCTGCACATAAAAAATTAAATGAATTAGTTAAAAATAATAATGTTTTGCCCGAAGGTTTAGACCTTAAAAATAGATTAATTTATTATGTCGGGCCAGTTGACCCAGTTGGTGACGAGGTAGTAGGTCCTGCTGGACCAACAACGTCAGAGCGCATGGATAAATATACAAACTTAATGTTAAGTCATTTTGAGATTATGGGGATGATTGGTAAGGCTGAAAGGGGTGAAAAAACAATTCAGGCTATAAAGAAACATCAGGCTGCATACCTTGTCGCTATAGGTGGATCAGCATTCCTAATTTCTCAGGCAATCAAATCATCAAAGATTGTCGCTTTCCCAGAGATGGGTATGGAGGCTATTTATGAATTCGAGGTCGTTGATATGCCTGTTACAGTTGCTGTAGATTCTAACGGTAAATCAATTCATAAAACTGGCGCTAAAAAATGGAAAGAAATATTGTTGAATAGATAATTATTTTCTATGTTTAATTTGTAATTAATCATTAATTTTTAACTTGATGTTTTTAGAAAGTTTTTGAAGCTGCCTTTCTGAATTAATTTTATTTTTTTGCGAGATAATAAAAAAATCCTCTGCTCTTTGTCCTAGTGTGTTAATTTTTGCATTGTGAATAGACATTCCTATAGAGCTTATTTCTTTTACAATCAAACCAAGCAGATTTGGTCTTGACGCACAGATAACCTCAAGCTCATAACGGTTATTTTTAATTTTTCTATACGTAATTTCAGAACTAATTATATGATGAGTTACTTGAAGTGTTTTTTTATTGATAGGAATGATCAATTCAGAATCTTTATTCATTAGATATTTTGTTAACTCTTTCTCAATATGAAGAAAATAATGCTTATAGCTTATTGACTCGTTTGGGGTATCAATGAGATTAAAAACATCTAATGCATAATTATGTTTAGTGGTGGTAATCGTTGCCTGAACAATTTCACATTTCATGCTATAGAAAAAATTAGTAATTTTAGCAAAAAGAGCGTCAGCATTTTTGGTGAAGATTAAAACTTCTATACCTTGGCCTTCTGCACCATGACGAACCCTAACTACTGGTTTATTTTTTTTAAAGTGAGGCATAAGAACCCTTGTATGCCAGGCTATATCTTTTCCATCAAAGCGTAAAAAGTAATCTTCGTTAAAATTGACCCATAAGTTAATATAACTTTGTGCGTTAATCGAATACTTCGATAAAACTTTATTTGCAATCTCTTTTCTTTTGCTAATAACCTCGGGTGCGTTTAACTCTTTTCCCATTAAATTATTTTTTGTTTCTAAATATAAAGTTCTTAGTAAACTTGCTTTCCATTGATTCCAAACATGAGGACTTGTTCCTCTGATATCAGCTACAGTAAGAAGGTACAGAGCATCTAATTTATCTTGAGTTTTAACAAACCTTGCAAACTCATTAATAACTAACGAATCTGCTAAATCAGATTTTTGTGCAACACTTGACATTTTTAGATGTGACTTGACAAGCCATGCAATGAGGCCTTTATCTTCATGGTTGAGCTTCATCATTTGCCCAAATCTTAATGCAGTAGTTTCACCTAATTCTGAATGATCACCTCCACGACCTTTTGCAATGTCATGAAATAATGCTCCAAGGTATAAAAGATGGGGTTTTTTAAAGTTTTTAAATATTTCATTGCATTCTGGAAATTCATGCTTCCATTTATCAAGCGTAAAGCGTCTTATATTTTCTATAACATTTAACGTATGTTCATCAACTGTGTATATATGAAATAAATCATGTTGCATCTGAGCTACAATTTTTCCAAATGCAGGTATAAATTTTCCTAAAATATTACATTTATTTAATAACCTTAATGAGCGACTAACTTTATTTTTGCTTCTAAAAATATCGAGGAATTTTTTTTGATTATTTGGCTCAATTCTATAATCCTTATCTATTTTAGTGGATAGCGAGTCTAAAGCTCCTAGTAGGTTTGGTCCAAAACCTTTAATTTTTTTATATTGTTGGAATAGAAGAAAGACATCAAATAGATAAGGCTTTACTTTAGCAATGTTTTTTTTGTCTAGCTCTATTAAATCGTTGTATATAAAAAATGGTAATTTATGCTTTATTTTTTTCTTTTTTTGAATATTTGGGTCTAATCTTTTTATAATAATTTCATTGAATAAAGTAATATAATTAACTGATTTAAAATAACTTTTCATTACAATTTCACTAGGCTTTTTATTCTTTGTACCTTTAAATCCAAGATTAGCTGCAAGCTTATTTTGCACATCAAAAACTAATCGATCTTCAATTCTTTTAGATAAGATATGCAAAAGTATGCGTCGTTTTGTTATTTTAGTCTCATGGAGCTGTATTTTGCTAAATTCAACTTTATCAATTAAATTGTTTTCAAACATTTCTTTAAAGGTCCTGCCTTTGCCTTGGCTAATTGATAACCATCTAACCATATGCAAGTCCCTTAATCCGCCTGGACTCTCTTTTATATTAGGTTCTAACTGGTAAGCTGAGTCCCTAAATTTTCTATGTCGATTTGCTTGTTCCTGAAGCTTTAGTTTGTAAAATTTCTTTATTGATAACGAAGTATTTATTGCTTGATTCATTTTGTTAAACACCAATGACGATCCATTAAGAAATCTTGATTCAATAAGGTTAGTTGCTGTTGCAATATCAGCATTAAATTCTTGTTTGGTTTGCTTA
>Ga0315339_1001691_pt1 | contig 18647 bp, 16 predicted proteins | sample ASW17metaG_FD_204514 | JGI IMG/M metagenome (GOLD analysis project Ga0315339, IMG submission 204514) | Ammonia-oxidizing marine archaeal communities from Pacific Ocean, United States - ASW #17 | ecosystem: Environmental > Aquatic > Marine > Oceanic | place: USA: California | collected 2016-12-05
AGACGGTCCACGTGCTGCGCCAAGATCTCGCACCAGCGATGAAAGAAGCCCAGCACGGCATCCTGCCGGTCGAGCACTTGCGTCAAGAGGACGATGTGCATGACGGCGCAGCATGACCGCTGCCTAGCGTGGTCTCCAGTGCAAGGTCCGCTTCAGCAGGAATCGGGATCGATTGACCGCCCAGCAGTTCCTCGTAGACCGCTGCGAGACGCGCGGCAACGGCACCGGCTCCCATGTGGCTTCGATCGCGGGACAGGGCAGCTTGAGACATGGCAGCCCGCTGCGAAGGGCTCCCAGCCAGTTGAGCCAGAGCGATGGCCAGCGACTCGGGATCGCCAGGATGGGCCAGCCATCCATCCACGCGGTCTCGCACCAGTTCAGGTACACCACCGACCGCTGTGGCCACCACGGGCAGCCCTGCCTCCAGCGCCTCGGCAACAACCTGGGGCAAGCCTTCCGACTGCGAACTCTGAAGCAAAAGATCCAGGGCGCCGTACACAGCCCCGAGATCTGGACGTGCAGGAAGAAAGAGGACGCCCTCGGTCTTTTCGATCTCTGCGCGGGCCTCACGCAACAACGTCCCCCCTCCGACCACCAGCAAGCGCACCCGCTGCTGGGTCCTCCGCAATCGTCGAAAGGCCTCCAGCGCAAGCGGGAGATTTTTGACGGGCTCGAACCGACCGACCCAACCCACCAACACGTCCTCAGATGCGACACCCAACGCATGGCGAAGGGCGCTGCCTGCGATCTTGTCGGCAGCCGTTCGCTTCCTGTCGATCCCGGGCGGAATGACCTCATACTGCTCTGGACTTCCCACGCCGTGTTTTTCAATGAGCTGGTCGCGCACTTCGGTTGCCACCGCGATCAACTTATCTGTTCGCCTGGCAAGAAAGGCCTCTGTCGCCGCGAAGGCGCGTGACCTCAACGCCCCGAAGTAACCCGACAGCACATGGCCGTGGAAGGTATGCACACGAAAAGGCGTCGGCCGCCCTGCACCTGCTGCCAGTCTGCCCAGAAGCCCCGCTTTCGCGGTGTGGGTGTGCACCACGGCAGGCTGTACTTCACGCACCAATCGACGCAGTGCCGCGGAAGCGCGGAGGTCGTTCTGCGGCCGGATCGCGCGACCGAGTTCAGGGATGACGCGCACATCGATTCCTGCTGCACGTGCTTCGCCCACGAGGTCTTGCTCGCCTACAGCAGCCGCTCCCGTCGCAAGCACTGTTCGCCAACCATGGCGACGTAAAGGCTCGGTGATTCGGATCACGTGCCGAGCAGGCCCCCCCATGTTCAAGCGCGAGATGACACGAAGCAGTTCAGGCATGAACCAGCGCCTGCCGCAAGATTTCACTCAGCTTCCAGCGAGGTTCGAACGGGACTCGTTGTCGCAAGGGCCCTAGATTCGGTGCGCGACGGGGGAGATCTTCTCGCCCCTCATCCATGGCAGCACAACTCAGCGACGCACCTTGCCCGGCCATCTTCGAAAGCTGCTCTGCCAGGCATGAAATGCTCGTGCGTTCTTCCGAGCCGATTTCCACGACCTCTGCCCTCCCGTTCATGGGCGCATCGAGCAACCTGAAAGTCGCGTCCACGCAATCTTCAACATGCAGAAACGAACGCTCTTGTCTGCCTGTGCCGTGAATGGGCATGCGAGCTCCGGCACGAGCAGCACGTGCCATGGCGGGCAACACCATGCCAGGTGCACGCTGCCCCGGCCCCACGATGTTGAAAGGGCGCACGATTGTCACCGGGACTCCCTGCTCACCAGCGGCCTGTTCCATGAGCAGGCGCTCGGCATCGCGCTTCGCCTCGGCGTACACAGAGCGCGGGCCACAGCGTGCGGCGTCGGTGACCTCGCTGGTCGAAAAGAAAAGCACACGAGCACCAAGCCTACGTGCAGCCACGAGTGCTTGCTCAGTACCGCTCCGGATAACAGACCCCGTGCGCCGTGGATCTGCGAGAACAGCCTCGACACCCACAACAGATGCGAGGTGGACAATGACATCGTCCCGACTCTCTCGCGGCGAACCGCTCTGAGGTTCACTCGGAGGGCTCGACAGAACCTCTGCGACGGCACGATTCACATCGGCAGCACGTCGAACGTCCCCCACGACCACCGAGAGCTCCGGATGGTCTTCAAGGGCTGGATCAGCGGATGCCGAGAAATCATCCAGGACGACGACCTTGTCGCCGGCATCCAACAGCCGGCGCACAAGATGGCTCCCGATGAACCCTGCGCCTCCGGTCACGAGCAGTCTGCGAGTCATATCCAGCCTTTGACGAGAATCGTGGGCTGATCGTCCCACTGCCTACAGGCTGATTTCCAGCCTGCACCTTGCATCGGCCTTCTCGGCTGCCGCCTCGGCCCATGGCCAGATCAAGCTCAGCACACCCGGTGAACGAAGTCGGCCATGGCCTTGGGCCAATCGGGAGCCGGTCCATGCAGCACCTCATCCCTCTTCCGGCGAGCAAAAGAGTGGTCTCCGCCCGGGATCAGAACCAGTTCGGCCAGACCCAGGCCAGCGACGACCTGCTCCAAACGCTCTCGACCTGCGAGAGCGTCACGATCGCCAGAAACAAAGAGTTGGGGGACAGCGACCTTCGGCAGATGCTCGACCCGCTCTCGCTCAGGCCGCCCGGCTGGGTGCAACGGGTAACCGAGATAGACGCTCCCGCGGACCTCCGAGGCCCGCCCTTCAGCAAGCAGCATCGAGGCCATCCGGCCTCCCATCGACTGACCGGCCATCACCACCGGACCTGCCCGACAACCCACCGAACCCATCGTGCCAATGCGGTCCAGCAGGGCCCTCCAGGTCTCAAGCAACACAGGAGCGCGATCGGGCGGTCGCCGCCCGCCCTCGTCAGCCCGCGTTTGCATGTAGGGAAAGTGGAACCGCACGACGCTCAGACCGTGCCCAAGCAGATCTGAAGCACACTGCTCCAGGAAAGGGCTGTTCAGAGGTGAACCAGCACCATGCGCGAGAGCAACAACTGGGCGGCCGTCCAAAGCACCCTGCCGCAACCAACGCGCTGGGCGCCCCGAGAGACGCAACATCCCGCGTGACGAATGCGCCATGCTCCATCTCCTTTGAACTCACAACGGCGAACATCCGAGCTGTCAGGGGCAGAAAGGACAAGACCCCCCGAAGCGACATCCGCTACGAGGGGTCTTGCTCAGGGAGTCAAACCACCCTCCCCGCTCAGTCCGTCATGTTCGGGACACCAGGTCCCGCGTCGATCAGACCATGTCCTTCAAGTTCTTGAGCGCGGTGGTCTTGACGACCTTCCGTGCGGGCTTCGCCTTGAACATCATCTCTTCGCCGGTGAAGGGGTTGATGCCCTTGCGTGCCTTGACAGCGGGCTTGCTGACAACGCGGCACTTGACGAGTCCGGGAATCGTGAAGACGCCGGGGCCGCGACGGCCGAGGTCCTTCTTCATGAGGGCACCCATCTCTTCGAAGACCGCAACGACTTCCTTGCGGCTGAGACCGGTGGTCTCCGAGATGTTCTTAAGAATGTCGGTCTTCGTGCGTGGCTTCACGGCTGCCTTGGCTACGGCCATCTCTAGTGTCCTCTCGATTCGTGTTGGGCTTGCACCCGGAAAAAGAATGTGTGACGGCACACTAGCGAGAGAGTTCCGACTCTTCAAGCGGCGGATCCTCTATGTTTTTAGAGGTTTTTGACATTTCCTCTCTCCTCGAGGCACCTCGGAGCGGCCCCCCCGAGGGCCTGGCGAGCCCCCCGCAACCGACTCCATGCGAAGCGAGTGGCACCGCTCGGGGCCCCCTTCCAAAGACACCGCGGTCGAACAAACTCTGCGTTCAACGCCCCCTCACCACGGACTGCCCCGGGCTTTCCTCAGAGCCCGAACACAGAGTCGAGGCACAAGTTGTCCACACGCGCCAAGTGCGGCAAAAGGCTCTTTATTGACACTCTCCGCACGAAATCGCATCTCTCGTATCCCCGGGCATGAAAGCGAAAAGCGCTCCCTGGGGTGCCGTGAAGCTCAAGCGCTTGCCGCCAGCAAGCGAGGCGGCACATGACCTCGGAGCCAACGCCCCCTCGCGGAATGGGGGCGCCGGGGATCGAACCCGGACGGCCCGTGTGGGCCAGGGGATTTTAAGTCCCCTGCGTCTACCAATTCCGCCACGCCCCCTTGCGAAGAATCTTTATTGCAACCCGGTCAAATCTCCGGGCAGAAACGGCTGCCAACTTCTGAAAAAGCCAGAAGGTCGCCAACCGCATCCAGCGATTCCGTCCAGGCTAGCAGTCATGGACGGGCCCACTCCAGCATCACAAGAGACTCCCGCCAAAAGACTCAAACGGGCTTCTCTGAGGCCATGCCGCTTCAACTCGAGGATCTTCTTCGATCCTGTTCCTCTATCACTTCGTCACGCAGGGTTCGGCGCAACAGCTTCATCATGGCGCTCTTGGGCAGTTCATCTCGGAAGCTAAAAACCCTCGGCACCTTGTAGGCGGCAAGAAACTCGCGACAGTGCACTTCAAGATCTCCTTCGGTCACTTTCGCACCGACCTCGATCACCACAAACGCTCTGACAGTCTCTCCGCGTTTTTCATCCGGGACACCGATTGTGCAGGACTCAGCGACGGCCGGGTGATCGTTCAAAACATTGTCGATCTCGTCGGGAAAGACGTTGTAGCCACTGGCGAGAATCATGTCTTTCTTTCGCCCAACGATGCGGAAGTAACCCTCCTCGTCCATGACCGCAAGGTCGCCCGAATGCAGCCACCCATCTCGCAAGGTCACCGCTGTCTCTTCCGGCTTGTTCCAGTAACCGAGCATGACTTGTGGTCCACGAATCGCGAGTTCCCCCTCCTGGCCAACAGGGAGTTCTTTTGTGCCGTCCGCGAGGTCGACAATCCGGCAATCGGTATCTGGAAACGGCAAACCCACAGTTCCTGTCTTGCGCTTCCCCATGACCGGATTGGCATGGGTCGCAGGCGAACTCTCCGTCATCCCGAAGCCTTCAAAAATCCGAGCACCGGTCTTCTCTTCGAATCGACGGCGCGTGTCCTCGGGCAAAGGGGCAGACCCACTGAAAACAGCCTTGACGCTCGAGAGATCCATGCGCCCGGCAGCCTCATGCCCCACCATCGCGCCAAGCATGGCGGGGACGGCAGCAAAGACAGTGACGCGGTGCTTATGAATACCCGCCAGGAGGGCTTCGATGTCTCGCGGGTTGGGAATCAGAACAAGCGTGGCCCCCATCGCGAGCGGCTCATTCATGGCGATGGTCATGCCGAAGATGTGGAAGTACGGCAAGGCCCCGAGAAAGACCTCGGAGTCCCCCTTGAGAAAGGGCATCCAGGCCAAGCATTGCTGGACATTGCAGACCAGGTTGCGGTGGCTGAGCATGGCGGCCTTGGAAACACCCGTAGTGCCTCCGGTGTACTGCAGAACAGCCACATCTGCGGGGTCGATCGCAGGGCCAGGCGGCGCAGGATCTGACGAATCAATCAGCGCCCGAAATCTATAGACCCCCTCACCCTTCGGGAAAGGTGCGATCGCTGGCGGATCCTGACGTCGAAGCTTGAAGGGAGCCAACTGCTTCAACGGGAAACGCAAGTACTCGGGCACAGACGCCACAAGAACATGCTTCACCCCGACAGCATCTCGAACATGCTGAACAACCCGCTCGTACAAGAAGTCAGCCGTCACTGCGACACGACAACCTGCGTCTTTCCACTGAGACTCAACCTCTCGCGCAACATACAGCGGATTGGTCATGACCACCTGAGCCCCGCAAGCAAGAATCGCGTAGTACGCGATGACTGTTTGGGGAAGATTCGGAAGGTGAACAGCGACTCGACTGCCTGGTTCTACGCCAAGCTTGGTGAGCGCGGTTGCCAGTCGATCGACGGCGTCTTGCAGTTGCCGGTAAGTGAGAGTCGCATTGAAAAACACGACCGCAGTACGGTCGGGGAAGCGCTCCGCTGACCGCTGGAGCATCTGGGGAACCGTGAGATCCTTGTAGTCCAGTGCTCGCGGCACGCCTTCATCGTAATGTTCGTGCCAGATCCGCCGGTCCATCGAACAACACACTCCCGCCGTCAGCTACCGCCACATCACGAGGACGCTGCAGTACACATTCTACCAGCGCCGCCGCATTTTCCCTGCCTCGGTCTTCAACGCGGAGGAACATAACCCGGGGCACCCGGCGCCGGCTCTACGTAAAACGAGAGACCGCGCACGTTCTCATCCATACCCAACCTCGAGCGGATCGGCGGGAAGGCCCTTTGCCGGCAGTCCATACGATCGCACAGCCGGCACGTGGGCCCGATAGGCTCGGCAGCCTCGAGGTTTCCCAAATCGACACCATCTGCATAAACCAGTTCTTTGGCGTGAGAGACTTCGCAGCCGAGACCGATAGCAAGACGACTCTGTGGGGCACGAAAGCCACCGCCCTCCTTGCGGACCGTACGCGCGATGCAGAAATACGTCGTTCCGTCTGGCATCCGAGAGAGCTGTGTTCGGATGAAACCCGGCTGCATAAAGGCTGCATGAACATTCCACCGGGGACAGGCGCCGCTGAAACGTGCAAAGCGAATGCCGCTCGCGCTGAAGTGCTTGCTGATATTGCCTGCAATGTCTACGCGCACCATATGAAGCGGCACACCCGACTCTCCGGGACGACTCAGAGTTGTCAGGCGCTGGCACACTTGCTCAAAACTCGTGCGGAAGCGATGCCCCAGCATTTCAACGTCGTAGCGCATCGTCCGCGCAGCCTGAAGAAAGGGTGTGTACGGCATGAGCACGGCCCCTGCGAAGTAGTTCGCGAGCGCGACACGCCCCAAAGTGCGACTGTCCTCTGTCGAGAGATTCCCCAGAGCGAGATAGCCGTCGAGAACTGGCCGGTGCTCGATCAGTGCAATCTGATGTGCCAGTTGAAAACTGCGACTGCGCGGAGGAAGAACCTCCGAGAGAACAAGGCGTCCCCGTTGGGGGTCGAATTTCCGCACAGCGGCGCCGGCCTCATCGGCTGGAATGATCGAGACATCGACACCATGCTTCTCGACGAGTTGCGCCATCAAGCCTCGATCAAGGGACTCGCTTTGTGCATCGGCATCGGTACGCAGTTGCTGGGCCGCCAACTCGAGTTCAGGAAAGTGGTTCTGACAGTCCTGGATAAGGTCGCTGACCTCTTCGGTGGGAAGTCGGGGAGGCCCTAGCGAGCCTTCCACCCACTCGGAGCCGGCAAGCTGCTCGGCGAGAACCGTGCGGTCCGAGACACAGGCGCGATACGCTCTGTAGAGAGCGATCACGGCCCGGGACACCTCAGGGGAGACCCCGACCAGGTCTTCCACCGCCGAGGGCGCCGGGGCCCCTTGCTCGAAAAGACTGTCGCCGAAGACCTCGGTCAGATCCTGGATCAGGCGATTCCCGTCATCCTCGGCGAGCGACTGCAGATCCATCCCGAAGGTCTGTGCCAACTTCAGCAGCAGGGCCACGGTGAGCGGACGCTTGTCGTGCTCCAGCAGATTCAGGTAGCTGGGCGAAATACCCAGCGCTTCTGCCATCTGGGCCTGGGTCATCCCGCGCCCCAGGCGCTCTTTGCGGACGCGATGGCCTAGCCGTTGACGTCGAGTCATCGAGAATCTCCTCTCTCAGGGGCAAAAGCGCCCTTCGTAATATTTACAAGACATTACAACATTACAAGAGGCGCGTGTAGCTTTGTTATGCACGTTACACCTTTATTTGCAGTGTTTGATTGACGAATTCCAAAGATGGTCAATACTTCACATTGTTACATGTGGGCGCACCAGTGCCCCCAGCAACCATCACGCAGGATGCCATGCGATGAATGTCCCTCTCGGCGGCCCCGTAACGCCCCCACCAGCCGGTATGTCGCCCTCCATCGCGACCCCCGAAGGTGTCGCGGTTTCGGCGGCCAGCTCGCTCGCCGCCGAAAGCATCCTGACCCAGGAAGCCCTGGCTTTTGCGGCCGACCTCCAGCGCCAGTTCGACCCTCGCCGCAAGCACCTCCTCTCCCTGCGCCAGGAACGCCAGGCCCGTCTCGACGCCGGTGAACGGCCTGACTTCCTGGAAGAGACCCTCGAAGTCCGCGAGGGCGACTGGACCGTCGCCCCACTGCCTGACGACCTGCTCGACCGGCGTGTCGAGATCACCGGGCCCGTCGAGCGAAAGATGATCATCAATGCGCTCAACTCGGGCGCCAACGTCTTCATGGCAGATTTCGAGGACAGCAACTCCCCCACATGGGAGAACATCCTTCAAGGCCAACTCAACCTGTGCGACGCCGTTCGCAGAACCATTGACTACACCCAACCGTCCACCGGCAAGCACTACAGTCTCGGCTCCAACACAGCAACCTTGATCGTCCGCCCGCGCGGATGGCACTTGCCCGAGAAGCACGTACTGGTTGATGGAGAACCATTCTCTGCGGCGATTTTCGACTTCGCGCTGTACTTCTTTCACAACGCACAAGAACTCATCAATCGTGGAACAGGCCCGTACTTCTACCTGCCCAAGATGGAGAGTCATCTCGAAGCGCGACTCTGGAACGACATCTTCAATGCCGCCCAGGACACGCTTCAGATTCCGCGTGGGACCATCAAGGCCACCGTACTCATTGAGACCATTCTCGCTGCGTTTGAGATGGACGAGATCCTTTTCGAGCTCCGCGATCACAGCGCGGGACTGAACTGCGGCCGTTGGGACTATATCTTCAGCTTCATCAAGCGCTTCGCGAAGCAGCCAGACTTTGTCCTGCCCGACCGAGCGCAAGTTGGCATGACCCAGCACTTCTTGCACAGCTACAGCCAGCTACTCATCAAGACGTGCCATCGCCGGCGCGTCCATGCCATGGGCGGTATGGCAGCGCAAATCCCCATCAAAGGGGACGACCTGGCCAATGCAGCAGCCATGCAAAAAGTCCGCGCTGACAAACAGCGCGAAGTGACCGATGGCCACGATGGAACCTGGGTCGCACACCCGGCACTGGTCCCGCTCGCACGGGAAATCTTCGACATCCACATGCAGGGCCTCAACCAGTTGGACACATCCCGTTCGGATATCCATGTCACAGCCGGCGACCTTCTCTGGGTGCCCAAGGGCGAAATCACCGAGAACGGACTTCGACAGAACGTCAGCGTCGGTGTTCAGTACCTGGAATCGTGGCTCGCCGGCAATGGATGCGTCCCGCTCTACAACCTGATGGAAGACGCCGCGACTGCTGAAATTTCCCGAACTCAGATCTGGCAATGGATCCGACATCACGCCGAGATGGATGACGGGCGTGTCGTCACCGAGGAGGTTTTTCGCAACGTCCTCCACGAAGAACTCAATTCGATTCGCAAGACCCTTGGCAACAGCCGCTTCGACGGCGGTCACTTTGCAGCAGCTGCAGGCCTCTTTGACGCCATGAGCACCTCTGAGACCTGCGAAGAGTTTCTCACCCTCCCGGCATACGAACGCCTAGTAAGCGGCAACAACCCATAACGCCCTCCTTCGCCTCCCCCTCCCGATGGAACATCGCACCATGTCAGGCACCAATGGACAATCGAACGGACACAACCGCATCTCGCAAGACACTGCCGGGCGTTTTGACGGCATCGTTCGGGACTACACGCCTGAAGACGTGAAGCGTCTCGCCGGCTCGATGCCCATCGAATACACCCTCGCGAAACGTGGCGCCGAGAAACTCTGGAACTACCTGCACACCGAGGATTACGTGCATGCCCTGGGAGCCCTCACCGGGAACCAGGCCATGCAACAGGTTCGAGCGGGCCTCAAGGCGATTTACCTCAGTGGGTGGCAGGTTGCTGCAGATGCCAACAACGCCGGTCAGATGTACCCCGACCAGAGCCTCTATCCTGCGAGCAGCGTTCCGGAAGTGGTGCGACGCATCAATCGCACCCTCCAGCGCGCTGACCAGATCCAACACATGGAAGGCGGCGATGACCATGACTGGTTCCAACCCATCGTTGCGGATGCAGAAGCTGGATTCGGGGGGCCTCTCAACGCCTTTGAACTGATGAAGGGCATGATTGAAGCGGGCGCTGCGGGCGTTCACTTCGAAGACCAACTCGCATCGGAAAAGAAGTGCGGACATCTGGGCGGGAAGGTGCTTGTCCCCACCCAGAGCTTCATTCGCACCCTGAACTCAGCACGCCTCGCAGCAGATGTGATGAACGTCCCTACGGTCCTCATCGCACGAACGGACGCCGACAGCGCCAATTTGCTCACGGCAGACATCGACGAGCGCGATCGTCCGTTCTGCACGGGCGAGCGCACACCCGAAGGATTCTTCCGCATTCGTGGCGGGCTCGAGAGCGCCATCGCTCGTGGCCTCAGCTATGCCCCTTACGCAGATCTTCTCTGGTGTGAAACCAGCACTCCGGATCTGGATGACGCCAAGCGCTTTGCCGATTCGATACGGGCTGAGTTCCCCGACAAGTTGCTGGCCTACAACTGCAGCCCATCCTTCAACTGGCGAGCCAAGCTCGACGAATCCACCATCGCCAAATTCCAGCGCGAGCTGGGAGCCATGGGCTACAAGTTCCAGTTCGTGACGCTCGCCGGTTTCCACAGCTTGAACCACAGCATGTTCGAACTGGCTCGCGGGTACCGCGATCGCGGCATGGCCGCCTACACCGAACTCCAGCAGGCAGAGTTCGGCGCCGAGGAACACGGATATGGCGCCACCAAGCACCAGCACGAGGTTGGTACGAGCTACTTTGACGCCGTCTCAAATGCTGTCTCTGGCGGCACCTCTTCAACAACGGCCCTGGCCGACTCCACCGAGACCGCCCAGTTCCACACACCAAATCGCACCTGATCACCGGCAGTCGATCCGCCACTTTTAGTTGCGGAAACGGCCACAGGACGCCTCTCTCACCGAGGGGCGTCCTGTCGTTTTCGGCCACTCTTGCCCTGAATCGGGGCGCGTCACTGCCCTGTCACCTCTGCGTCACCGAGGAGGTGCCCGACTCGACCCTTCAGGCAGGTAGACTGCCGGGCGAATGATGACCACCCCTGGGCAGCCTCTCGCCGCATGCCGTTGCTGCGGTCTCGTGCAACGCATGCCGGCCGCCGAATCAACGCAGCGCATCCGCTGTGCGCGCTGTCGCACGTCCTTTGCGCAACGTCGCGACAAGCTGCGAAGCAACAAGCGCACTCTCGCCCTCGCACTGAGCGCGCTCCTCCTCTACCCCTTTGCCGTGGGCCTCCCCATCATGGAGGTGGAACGTCTTGGATCGACCCACGAAGCCAGCATCCTCTCCGGTGGCATTGAACTGCTGACAGATGGTGAGATCCTGGTCGGAGTTGTCGTCTTGCTCTGCTCCGTCGTTCTTCCTTTGGTCAAAATCGCAGGGCTCTTCTTGCTCGCGGGGGCAGGCACCGGCCTCGCCCCACGACTACGCGCCTCCACATGGCATGTCGTCGAACTCACGGGCCGCTGGGGCATGCTGGATGTGCTGCTCGTGGCCGTACTGGTCTCTGTCCTCAAGCTTGGTGATCTTGTGGAGTTGCGAGCTGGCCCCGCAGCACTGGCATTCACCGGCTGCGTGCTTCTCAATCTGGCAGCAAGCGCAAGCTTCCAGCCCCATAGCCTCTGGCGGGATCCCGAATGACTCACGACAGCCCCCCTCTCGCCCACGTGGACCCGGCTCCATCCTGGTCACCCATCTGGATCGTCCCGGTCATCGCTGCTCTGCTCGCAGGCGCACTGGCCTTTCAGTCCCTGGACGTCCTGGGAACGAACATTCGTGTCTCGTTCGAACAAGGCTATGGCATCCAGGTAGGCGACACTCTCCGATACAGAGGCATCGTCGCCGGTGAAGTGACGGGCATGAGTTACACCGACGAGGTGGACGGCGTGATTCTGGACATCACGCTCGACACAAACGCCGACGACCTGGCACGCGTGGGAAGCCGCTTCTGGGTCGTGCGTCCACTGGTTGGCTGGGCCGGTATCACCGGCCTCGACACCGTCATCGGCAATCGCTACCTGGGCGTGATTCCGGGTAGCGGGCCGCCCCAACGGCAGTTCGTCGGCCTCGATCAGCCTCCAATCGAGGATGCCCTCATGCCAGGGCTCGACATCACTCTGGAAGGCAGCACTCGCGGAAGCATCGCGCCCGGCTCTCCGGTCACGTATCGCCGCATCCAGGTCGGCAGCGTCCTCTCGGTCAGTCTTGCCAGCGACAGTCGCAACGTAGAAGTGCTGGCACGGATTCGAGAGAAGTACGCGGCGCTGATTCAGAACGGAACCCGGTTCTGGGAAACAAGCGGTGTCGGCGTCGACGTCGGCATCACGGGCGCCAGCTTTCATCTCGAAAGCCTTGAATCGCTTGTGCATGGCGGCGTCTCTCTCGCCGTCCCCCAGGGCGAACAAGAACAGGTGTCCACCGGCCACAGGTTCACCCTGCACACACATCCCGAGGACAGCTGGCTCACGTGGCGCCCCTCGGTCCCCATCGGCAACTCACTCTTGCCACCAGGCTCGCCTGTGCCACATCCAGAACGAGCTCAACTCAGTTGGATCGAAGGAACTCTTTGGTCCGCCGACGAGGTGCGCGAGGGCTGGGCCCTTCCCATCCGCGGAGCCATCCTCGCGCCGGCTGACATCTTGAGCCAAGATCAGGCTGCGGATGCAGGCAGCAGCCTGCTCCAGGTTGCCGGCCTCGAACTTCCTCTTGAGGAACCTGCCACTGAAGCGGGCCCAGGCCTCTCCACCCGCCCCTTTCCCGGCGGAGCCGACGTTCAGCCCTGGCCTCGTGCACGACAACGCGTCCCTGCAGGCCCCGAAGATTGCGTGGTGCTCACCGACCCAGGCTCTCCACCTCTCTCCCTCGCTCCTGGCGGCCTCGAACGCAAAGATGACGGATGGCACATCGATCGGGCCTTGCCGCTCGACGCCCGGTGGCATGGAGCACCGGTCCTGGCTCGCAAGGATGGACTCCTGATCGGCCTCGTCCTCGTCGAGGAGAAGGGTTCACGCATCGTGCCGCTGACCCGTCTCGTCCCTTGAGGTCAGCTGCGTAGGCACACGGTTCCGGTCAGTTGCCCCCGCGACCAGCCGTCGCCCATGGGATCACCAGGGGGCGACCATCCGGGGCGGTTCCGAAGTGCAGGTGCTCCCCGTACACCGGTACGAGAACGTCCGAGCAAAGCACATCACCCGGCACACCCCTCGTCACCACGCGACCCTCTTCGAGAATCATCACCGAAGTGGCGAACTGACTCGCGAGATTCAGGTCGTGCGTCACGACCACGGCTGAACGCCCTCTGCTCACCTGCGCCTCGATGAGTTGCATGACACGCACCTGGTGCTCAGGGTCAAGCCCCGTCGTGGGCTCATCGACCAGCAAGACACGTGCATCACTCGCAAGCGTCCGTGCAAGCATCGCACGCTGCCGTTGCCCCCCCGAGAGTTCGCTCATGGCACGGTCGCACAGATCATCCACTTCTGTGGCGACCATTGCAGATTTGACCGCTCTCAGATCGTCTGCCCGTGGGCCATGCCAACGGTCAATGCGCGCATAGCGTCCGGCCATGGCGAAGTTTTCGACTGTCACATCCGACAAGGTACGCAACGATTGCGGTACGAGGCTGATGCGACGCGCACGTTCAGACAAACCCAACGAAGAGAGAGCAGCGCCCTCGAAGGACACAGAACCCTCAAGGGGTTCGAGAAGGCCGCAGAGCAAACGCAAAAGAGTGCTCTTCCCCGAACCGTTGGGCCCACACACGACGACCAACTCCGAGGACTCGAGTGAAAAATCCAGACCGTCGACGGCGAGCACCCCTGCGGGGTACTTGTAGACCAACCCAGAGGCCTCGAGCAGACTTACCACTGGTCGACCTCTCGCCGGTTGAACGCGAGCAGGCAGAGAAAGAACACGCCGCCAACGAGTGACATCACCACGCCCGGCCGCAAGGCTTGGTTCGCAAGAAAGGCGTGATTCAACAGCTCAACACCGACCAGGAAAACAGCGCCGCCCGGTATCGCGAGCGGGAGCAAAGACCGGTGCCGTGCGCCACTCAACATGCGTAAGAGATGCGGAACCACGAGCCCCAGGAAAGCGATCTGCCCGGCAACCGCGACAGCCGAAGCAGCTGCCAAGGCGGCAGCGCCTATGGAGAGAAGACGCACTTTTTTGACGTTCACACCCAGTGAGCTTGCGTCCTCTTCGCCACCCGCGAGCAGATCCAGCTCCCACGCAACGAATGGAACAACGGCCGCAGCAAGCGCCAGGCCGGACCAAACCGTCAGGACGTGATACACGGAACGGTCTGCCAGCGTTCCAAAGGTCCAGACATAGATGGCTCGAGACACATCCCAGTCATCCAGGACCAGCGAACTCACAAGTGACAACACACCGGCGATACACGTGTTCACCGCGATGCCCGTGAGCAACAGAGTCGGCACGGAAACGCGTCCAGCCCGTGACGACAAGGTCGCGACAAGAAAGACGACACCGACAGCCCCGACAAAGCCAAAAGCCGGAACGAGAAACGTGAGCAGGCCAGCGTGCCGAAGCGTGGCCAGCGCCGGACCATGAGGATCTGCTGTTGCCGTCAGGAAGGCGGGGCCATATCCACTCATGAGCAGAATGGCGGCCGAGGCGCCGAGCGTGGCACCTCCCGTGACCCCGATCACCGAAGGTGCTGCAAGGCCGTTGCGAAAGAGACCCTGAATGAAAACGCCTGAGAGGGCCAACGCGCCTCCCACACCTGCCGCCGTGAGCGCGTGCCAGAGCCGGAGTTCCACGATGACCTGAGAGCGCTCAGCAAGCGGAGGTCCCAGGCCCAGGGCGGCCGCCACACCTTCGAGTGTCTGCGACAGATCCAGCACGCCCGTGACGCCGATGCGCACGGACAACAACACGAGCAAGGGCAGCGCCAGCACCAGCGTGATGCCCAAGGAACGCGCCGAAAGCACGGGGCGTGTCCCGCTCAACGTGGAGCCCGCTCCCTCGGAGACCAACCGGAGGATTGCTGCAAGACCTCCTCGGCGGCATCGAGGATGTGGTGCGAAAGAGTGGTGTAGAGCCAGGCATCAAGCACAACGATCTGATCGTCGACAACCGCACCCAGCCCCGCAAGGGCGGGCTCAGATCTCAGCACCGACAACGTCCCCCCCCTTGCAGATTGGAGACCTGATTGAGAGATCACCAAGACATCAGGATCCAGCATGAGCAGCTCTTCAAAGGACATGGCGGCATGCCCAGGTCGGGGCGCAAGGTTGCGTAAGCCGGCCAGTCGAAAAACTTCATCATGGGTCGTCCCAGCCCCCGCCACCAGCCCACCGGTGCCCCCGTGATTGTAGGCCAAGACGGTCAGGGGCTTCCTTGCGGAAGCCTCTTCTCGGATGCCTGCGAGTTGAACTTCGCAGCGTTCCAGCAAGTCGGACGCGGCCGCCTCGGCACCGAGCCTCACGCCCAGTTGATGGATTTGCTCTGCGACACCTGGCCAGTTCTTGGGGTCAGGCAGCACCAGCACATCCACCCCGGCTTCCCGCAACCGCTCCGTTGTGTCGGGGTTCTGCCAGGGATGAGCCAAGACCAGATCGGGGGCGGCCTTCAAGATGCGCTCGGCTTCGTAAAGATCGAAACGAGGTCGAGCAAGATAGGGGCTCTCTGGATCGCGCAAACCCGAATAACGCAGAGCTGCTTCGGGCAGCGCCGCAATTCTTTCGGGTGGAACGAGCGCACAAGCCAGATCGACACTTCCCGCTGCGGCCGGAAGAATGGCCTGAGGCGCACCGTCAAGCCGGCCCCTCTCCTGCAGCAGCCTTTCGGTGTCTTTGCCCGTGCTCGCTCCCCCGTCCGTCCACAGCAATGCGCAGGCAAGCAGCGACACCACGGCGACGGGAACGAACCACTCGCGCCCCCCTCGAGCCTTCCCGTCCGTCATGGCATGGGTTGATCCAGCACATCGTGAATCGTGTAGCTCGAGATGCGGCTCCGCCAGGTTGCGAGCAGTTCAAGGTGATTCGCATGCACGAGGTAGCCCTGGTAGGCCTCGGTGTCGTCGAAGCCTACCAACAGCGCCAGATCATAATCGCCATCCACCGAGTCGCGCCCTGTCTCCAGATGCATGCCAGCTGCGTAAGAGACCACGCCCGGGATAACCGACAGTTGCTGCTGACAGTCCATCAAGAGATCTTCAGCCAGCGCCGGATCCTCGAGATGAAAGTACACCAGATGGAGAATCGGTGCGGGGCGCACAGGACCATCGGGCACCTTCCCCACAGTGCACGCAGCAAGAACAAAGACCGTCGCCGAAGCGAGGATCCAGGCGCCAGAAAAGAGCCGCCTCACACCAGACCGCTCCACATCACGGCCCCCGACGGTTGAACCGACGTGACATAAGATCGACCCGAGGAAGCCCCCGAGTGATCAGGGGAATGTGACGGAGATTGCGTTGGAGAGAGAAACGCCAAACGCAGCGCCGGGATCATCAAAGCCGTACTGGATATAAATGACGAGCCCCGGAGGGTTCGTGCCAAGACTGGCCCAGGGCAGATCAATCTCGCCACTTGCGTTGGTGAACATGCTCAACGAAATCGCCAAGGGCAGGCCGGGCACGAGCACCCCGCCATAGAACGCGACTGGATTGTTCGTCAGCGATCCAAACGCAACAGCCAAGCTACTCGAGACTGCGTTGCGAACATGCAGTGATCCGGGTTCCCCTGCGCCGACTCCGCCCGTGCCATACAGCACGGGAAGGCCGTTCACGCCAGCGAAACCATTACCGAGACCCTCGAAAGGCCCGTCGGGAACGATCTTGAAGATCTCACCGTTCGCAAGGTCACAAATGTACAGCTCGCCATCCGAATCGACTCCGTAAGAAGCCGGGCTGTTCAAGGCCACGCCGCCACCAGGTGCCAACTCGGCGGTGCGCTCCTGCGTCGAGATGAGTGCTGTGCCGTCGTAAATCAGCGAGAAGAACTTGTTCGTCTGGTAGTCGGCATAGAAGTAGTTGCCCGCGAGATCGGGAATGGCCTTGCCTCGGTAGACATAGCCACCGGTCAGCGAACGCCCCACGCTGTGCGGATAACCCGCAATGGGTCCGGTCAAATCAGACGCACCACACGTGCACCCGGAAAGCCCCGTGCAAATCGCACCTTCCATGCAACGCCAACCCCAGTTGATGAAGCTCGCGCTTGCGACATCGGCGCTCCCGAGGAAATCGACCTCTTCGCGGGAGTTCTGCCCCACGTCGCCGATGTACAGGTCGCCAGTCAAGCTATCGAAGTTGTAGCGCCATGGATTACGAAGGCCGAAGTGAATGATCTCGGGGAGCACCGTGGCACTCGCAACGAATGGATTGTCATTCGGAATCGAGTAGTTCAGGTTCGGATCGGTGGGAAAGTCATCGCCATCCACATCGATGCGAAGCATCTTGCCCAGCAACGTGGTGCCGGACTGCGAGTTACCGCCGGCCACGTGTCCCGAGCCCGTGTCATTGAAGTTGCCGCCGTCGCCAGTCGCGATCCAGAGGTACCCATCCGGGCCAAACACAATCCCGCCGCCATTGTGATTGTTCTGAGGCTGGCTGAACTCGAGAACCATCTGCGCGCTGCCTGCATTCGCAAGATTAGGATTCGCTGCATTGCGCAGGTAGCGCACAATCTTGGTGCCGCCACCGCCCGTGTAGTTCACATAGAACTGACGATTCGTGGCGTAGTCCGGGTGAAAAGCGAGACCGAGAAGGCCTTGCTCGTTACCGCCCGTTGTGACCAGCCCGGTGAGATCGAGAAACGGCGTTGCAACCTTCACGCCATTCTCAATGACATGGATGTCAGCCTGGTTTTGTTCGACAACAAAGAGTCGCGAGGAATCACCGGGAGCCGGAAGCAGTTGCAGCGGGCGGCTGTAGCCGTTCTGAAACAACTCGGCCTTGATGGGCGTCGACTGTGCCGCGACCGCAGGAAGAAGGATTGCGATGACGACGAGACTGAGCAATGCGAGAGCGACGTGCCTCATGGGGAGAAGACTCCACACCGGGATCGAAAGGACAGGCGAGTTAACAGAGAGGTCGAGGGGTCAGGAGAACGCCCTCGGATTCCTGGTTCGGGGCCGCTGAGAACCCGAGGAAGCGCATCCCCTGAGCATACCACGCTTCTGAGAAGAGCTCCGCCAGCAGCCCTGGCCTAGAAAACGACCTGATACTGGCCCCTGAACTGCATTTCGTTCTCGTGCTTCGTCTGATTCCTGACCTTCGAGACATCAAAGGTGAACTGGCTCAGGTGCTTGTCCACGTACCGCACCAGGCCCAGCGTCAGTTCGGTCTTGTCGTCATCCATGGCTCGCTTGATGGCTGACTGACGAAGAACGACTTCCCACTTATCCGGAACCACCTGCACGCCGACCTGAGCGTTGTAGCCTCGGTCGGTCTTGTCATTCACTCCACTCGTTTTCTTCTCGATGGTGAAGTATTCAGTCACAACGGAGACAGGACCAGACAGCAACTGAGCATTGAAGTTGATGCCCGTGTTGTCTGAGCTCGCATCGCCAAGCACCGGATTCAGGTTCACCGCCGTCGCAGGCCCCTTGGCCGGCTGATCCTGATTCAGGTAGTAGCCAGCACCGAGAGCAAGCTTCGTCTCGCCGGTGTTCACGGTCTGAAAAGCGGACGAGTCATAGTTCACAGGCCC
>Ga0315339_1001692_pt1 | contig 18630 bp, 18 predicted proteins | sample ASW17metaG_FD_204514 | JGI IMG/M metagenome (GOLD analysis project Ga0315339, IMG submission 204514) | Ammonia-oxidizing marine archaeal communities from Pacific Ocean, United States - ASW #17 | ecosystem: Environmental > Aquatic > Marine > Oceanic | place: USA: California | collected 2016-12-05
CCCGTCTTCGGTCGATCCACCGTCGGTGCGCTGGCCACCAACGTTCAGGGGCCCGACGGCCAGTACAATCGCGTCGTCGGCGCCGATATCGACTTCGTACTCTTTGACCACCTGTTTCTGACCGGGTTCGCGGCCGGTGGCCAGGACAACGACGTTGACGGCACCTCCTTGGTGGGGCAGCTCAGCGCCGCGTGGGACACCCAAGACTGGGGACTCGGGGGCGATGTCACGTACGTGGCCGACGACTTCGACAGCGATCTCGGCTTCATCCTGCGGCAGGACATCGTGCGCTACAACTACCAGGGGCGCTGGTCGACGCGCCCGAGCTCGCCGATGTTGCGGCGCCTGTCGGTGAGCCCTTCATTGGAGCGCATCACGGACACCAGCGGGCGATTGGTTTCAGGGCTGGGGAGCCTGAGCACGCAGTTAGATCTGGAGTCGAGTGACGTCGTGCGCTTCCGCATCAACCGGAACTACGAGCTGTTGGATACCGATTTCCCAATCGCCGAGGACGTCGCCATTCCAATCGGCGAGTACTCCTGGACCGATGGTGAGATTAGTCTGCGCGCCGCTGCCCGGCGGCCGGTGAGCGGCAGCCTGACCTTCAACCTGGGGGAGTTCTATGATGGCAGGCGCTTGGGGGTGGGCGGCGGCCCGCGATTCCGATTCAGCCAGCGCTTTAGCCTGAACCCCCAATACAGCTTCAACCGCATTCATCTGCCCGGCGGCAGCTTCGACACTCACCTGGTGCGGTTACGCGCCAACCTGTCGTTGTCGGAGCGAGTGTTGTTTGACTCGTTGCTGCAGCACAGCAGCGTCGACGATCAGATGTCGGCTTTCGTACGGTTGCGCTACATCTACCGTACCGGTGACGACTTCTACCTGGTATACCGGCAGTCGACGGCGTTCGGCGGAATGTTCGACCGCCTGGACGACCGCACGCTGACGGCGAAGTTCACCTTCACGATGCAGCGCTAGCTGGCGAGCTACCTGCCAGCACGGCGGGCCACGCGGGTAGGCGGGAGGCTCGGAGATTGGGACGGGGTAGTGCCTGGCTGCTGACGTTGGATCTCACGCGCTTCGGCGATAGGCTTCCGGTGCTCATCCACCTCCCACTGGTAGCGCTATGCAACCCGGCACCCTAGGCCCCTGAAAAGTCGCCGAGCAGCTCGGTGCTGGCGGCATGGGCGAGGTGTACCTGGCTGAAGGCAGCCGCCTTGGCCGCAAGGTAGCTATCAAGGTGCTGCCTGCGGCGTTCGCCGCCGACCCCGAACGCCGGGCCCGCTTCGAGCAGCTTTTTCAGTTGGATTAGTGGGGTAACGTTAACTACGACGTCTCCCTCGATGGTGAACGCTTCCTGATGGTGAGGACAACTCCATCGACGACGACACGCCTACCGGTTATCGTGAACTGGTTCGACGAGCTCAAGCGGCTCGTCCCGACGGACCAGTAGCGGGTGACTGCGGTGGATAGGCGCGCCTTACTCAAGACCGGTGGCCTGGCGGTGCTTGGTCTCGGTGTAGGTGGGTGTGCGGGGCGGGCGCCAAGGCCCAACGAGCTGCCGAGGCTCAGAGTCAACCTCGCGCCTGTCGAAGCCTCCTGGGATCGGGTCATTCGCACCACGGTCGGCTTACGTCCGCACCGGCCCTCCGGGTTCGTCCTCAGGGCTCACAAGCTCGATGCCAAGACCGTCATTCACAACTACGGTCACGGTGGCGCCGGCCACTCGCTCGGTTGGGGTACGGGCGAATTGGCGGCCGAGATCGCGATGCAGCACGGTGACCGGCAGGCTGCGGTTATCGGCTGCGGCACCGTTGGGCTGACCACGGCGCGGCAGCTGCAGCGACGCGGCTTCGACGTGACCATCTACGCCAAATCGATACCTCCGGACACGACCTCCAACAAGGCTCTGGCCGGCTTCACGCCGACGTCCGGGCTGGTAGACAGGGACCAGCGCACACCGGAATGGGATGCGCAGTTCCGGCGCGCTGCGGAGATCTCGTACGAGCAGCTGCAGCTGCTGGTGGGCCGCCCCTACGGAGTCTCCTGGATCAACAGCTACGGGATGCTGAGCGAGCTGCCTGCCGTGCCGGAGGAACGTTCGCTCTCGCCGCTGCTGCCCGCGGCCTTGCAAACGGGCGAGGTGGTGCTGCAGCCCGGTGAGCACCCGTTCCCGTCTAGGTTCGCCACCCGCACGTCGTGGCTCGTTATCGAGCCCGCGATCTACCTGAAGGCGCTGGTGCGCGACGTGCTCCTGTTCGGCGGCCGCATCGTGATTTGCCAGTTCGCCACGTCGCGAGATCTACTGTCGCTGCGTGAGTCGCTCATCGTCAACTGCACCGGGCTCGGGGCGCGGGAGTTCTTCAAGGACGACGATTTGATCCCGGTCAAGGGCCAGCTCACCATGCTCGTCCCTCAGCCCGAGGTTGACTACGCGACGTCCGGTGGTGTGCCCGGCAGCTCCATTGCGCGCGGCGGGTTCATCCACATGGCGCCGCGCAGCGACGGCATCGCGCTCGGTGGCACGGCCGAACGGGGCGTCTGGGATCTCGAGCCGAACGAGGCGGCCCGACGTCGGATCGTCGAGAGCCACATCGAACTGTACCGGGCAATGCGAGCGCGGATGACGTTCGCCTGACGTTGTTACCCGCCACCCGGCTCACTCATGCCAGACATACGTGAGCCCCTTGAGCTCGCCGCAGTTGAAGCCCCATAGGAACTCGCACGTCTCGATGCCGCAGTTGTGAACCCGGTGGCGTGCGCCGGCCGGAATGAAGATTCCGGTTCCTAGGCCGCAGAGGTGCTCCTCATCTTCGACACGGAACAGCGCGTCTCCGCGCACCACGTAATACCATTCCTCCGCCTCCGCATGGGAGTGCAGCAGATGTGTTTGCCCGGGCTCGGGCCAGTCGACGCCCATGAGCATCGAGCTACCGCTCAGCGGCCGCGACACGAGCTCGACGTAACGCCCTTCGTCGCCGACTTTGCCGCCGGAGGCCTCCGCCCAGTGTGCATCCAACGGGTCGTGCTGCACGTGCACGGGCCGGTTCTCTGCGTGTCGGAAAGTTGCAGGGGCCATCATGTTCCTCCGAGCGCGGTCAGCAGTACACCCCGTATCCGGGTCGGCAGGTCCATGGTCACTCCAGCCCTATCGCTAGGACGCCAGACAGCGAATCCGCGGCGAAGCTACAAGCCCTGGGTGAGGTCGTCAATGCGAAGGGGGGCTCGCGCAGCACGCACGAGTCGCAGGCAGCCATCACGAGCAAGAGTGGATCGAAAGACTGCGTTGCACGCCCGACCCATGCCAACAGATTGTCGGTATACTTTCCGGCCATCCGCGATCCGTTCATTTCTAGCAGGTTTCCATGCGGCAAGAACCTGAGAGCCTGAGCTCGTTCACCGATGCGCCGACGCGCGAGCTCGAAGCGTATTATGACGATTGGTCCGAGGGCTACGATGCCGACCTGGAGGCCTGGGGGTATCGTGCTCCCGACGTCGTCGCCAGCCGGCTGGCAGCGCTCGGGCTCGACGACGACGCCAGCGTGCTGGATGCCGGATGCGGCACCGGGCGGTCGGGAGCAGCGCTCCAGAAGCGCGGCTTCGACAATGTGCTGGGGGCCGACGTGTCCAGGGATTCTCTGGAACGGGCACGGAAGCTCGGTGTGTATCGGAGCATGATCCAGGTCGACCTGACTCGGCCGTTGCCCTTCGTCGACGATCAGTTCGAGGCCGTTGTCAGTGCGGGCGTGTTTACCCACGTGCCTGACGGCGCCCATCTCCTGGCCGAGTTTCTACGGATCGCCAGGCCAGGCGGTTCGATTGTCTTCAGCCAGCGCAGCGATCTTTGGTCCGAGCGCTCTTACGACAGCCTGCTGTTCGGTCTAGAGCGGGAGGGGCGCTGTTCCGTGAGCTGGTCGAAGCCTCAGCCGTACCTGCCTGACCATCCGGAGTACGGCAACGAGATCCTGGCGATCTACGTTGAGATGACCCCGAGCGCCTGACGTGCCTACGGACAGGGATCCCTGCCCCGGCGACGGGCACGCGGAATGAGATGCTGAGCGCACTTGATCGCCAGGAACGGTAGATTCTGGTCGAGGTTTACACACGCGTCGAGCTCGAGAAGAGCGGTGAGCCGAGCAGTTGCCGCATACGAGAAGCAGGATGGGATATGTCCAGGGCCAACGGTCGTGATCTCGGCATGCACCGGGATATCAGCCGGCGCGACTTCGTCAACGGCGTAGGAGTTGCGATCGGCGGGTCGCTGCTCGCACCCGGCTGGTTGTCGGCGCGCGAGAGCATACCCCATGCGGCGCTTGATGACGGTAGTGGCCCAAGCCTGAAGATCTGAGAAGGACAAGGAACCGAGTCGCTATGCAACTGGCGTTAGGGATCGGCCTCGTGACGTTCTTCACCGCGATGGTGGGGATCTCCGTGTGGGCAAGCAAGCGAATCCACACGGCCGAGGACTTCATCGTCGCTGGCCGCGGCCTGTCGGGCATCATGACGACGGCCACGATAATGGCCACCTGGTACGCCGCGGAGACCATCCTCGTCACCGCAGACGCGGTACGAACCGACGGAATCCAGATAACGGTTCTCGAGCCTATCGGCATCGGACTCTGTCTGATCTTGGCCGGCTGGGTCTTTGCCCGGCGCCTTTGGGAAACGAAGCTCCTGACTCTTGCTGATGTCATCGGCGCGCGGTTCGGTACGATTGCGGAGAAGCTGCAGGCGTTCGTATCGATCAGCTACATCGGTTGGGTCGCGGTCCAGCTGCTGGGGCTTGCCGGCGTACTCAACGTCTATTTCGGCCTGCCGATCTCGACGGGCGTCATCCTGATCACCACGGTACTGACCCTGTACACGTTGGTCGGCGGTATGTGGTCGGTCGCGATGACCGATATCATACAGTTGGGCCTGCTGTTGATCGGTATCGTCATCCTCACGTTCCGTGTTCTTGCGGAGCTAGGTGACAGCCCGGTGTCCGGTGCTGCCGCACTGTTCAACCAGCTGGACGCCGAACTGCTCGTTTGGGTTCCCACCGGCTCGTTCGAAGAAATGCAAACGTGGGTCGGACTGATCTTCATTGGCGTGTTTGCCAACGTCGCGACGCAGGATCTCGCACAACGGATGTTCGCGGCGCGGTCCGCGAGGACCGCCGCACGCTCCACCGTCGCCGCCGGCGTTCTGTACATTTTCTTCGGCGCGTTTCCGGTTCTCCTCGGACTTGCCGGCAACTTGCTTCTCGATGAGTCTGTCGTTCAGGGCGTTATCCCGGCATTGGCGGAACAGCTATTTTCACCGACCCTCTCGGTAATCTTTGCGCTGACCCTCACGGCCGCGGTCACCTCCAGCGTAGATAGTGGGCTCTTGGCACCGGCCAGCGTCGTGGCGCGGAACATCCTCGGTCCGATTCTCAAGGACCGGATCAGCCTCATCGCCCTGACCCGAATCTCCATCGTAGTCATTGCAGTGATCAGTGCCTGGTTGGCGCTGTCGGGCACGCGCGCCTTCGAGCTCATACAGGGCACTTACGCCGCCACGCTTCCATCATTCATCGTGCTGTGGGCGGCGCTGTACCACGAAGACGCACGCAAGCTCCCCGGCACGCTGACACTGGCCGCCGGCATCGGGTTGTGGCTCTATGAGATCATCCGCAACGTCGCCTCGGGAGGCACGGACACGGAAGTGCTGTCGTCCGGGTTCCCCGTGATCATGCTGGTGCTGTGCTTCCTGGTCTACTGGACCTCGGATTGGGTGGTCCGAAGGCTCGAGACGCAGGGGTAAGGTAAAAGGTGGCGTGGCAGCCCATGCCGCATAGAGCTCAGTAGGGTGAGGGCGTCAGATGTTTCACATGCTGACCTGTTTCAATCTCAAGCCAGAGGTTTCTATCGACGAGTTCCGCCAGTCACTTGCCGACCTTACGACTCATCTCCAGGAGCTCGAGCTCGTAGACCGCACTGGTCCTATCGGGCGTCGGCAGAGACACCCGATCATGGACACCGATAGGGAACGCGATCACGAGTATTTTTTCATCATGTCGTTTCGAGACCTCGCCCAGTGTGACCGGGCCGTAGAGCATGTGATTCCCGGCAGGGAGCCGGTCGAATCAGTTCACAAGGCGGTCTATTCAAAGGTCGAAGACGAGATCTTTGTCTGTTGGGAAGATCTCTAACGGTTGGTCGCTCTCCCAGCCGCTGCCGTTGGATCTCATCCGGTCTGACGATAGGCTTCAGGCGCTCAATCACCTCCCTCTGGGTCAGCCCGAGCACCACCGACCTCCGGGACGCTGCGGCGGCGGACGATTCGGTCAGAGCCATCGAATCGCGCTTGTGCGCCGGCTATCGCGAGGCGCTCGTTCCGGAGTTGCCTACGATGCAACTCGTATACCCGGACTTGGTGTTCGCGGACCGCTTGGAGTTCGAGCGAGGAGAGCGCCGAATCGTTCTCCAGTGGATGGGTCGAGGGAACACCGATGGCGACGTCATCGTGTGGCTTCCGGAGGACGATGTGCAGATCACGGGAGACTTGCTGGTGGCGCCGATCCCGTTTGCGGTTGGTTCCCCGATGGTCGACTGGATCAGCACGCTCGGACGGCTCAGGAAACTTGGTGCGGGAACGATCATCCCCGGTCACGGCGCCGTGCAACGGGGCCCGGCTATCTGGAGCAAGTGGTGTCCCTCCTTGAGCTGACCATCGCGGCCGTCCGCGATGCGAAGGCGGCTGGCGTCGAATACGCGGACCTCGCTGAGGCGGTCGATCTCGGAGAATCTGAGGCGCTGTTCACCCAAGGCAACCCGATACGCACCTATGCCTGGCGCTCCTAGTACTACGAACCGGGGCTGGCTAGCGCCTAGGCATCGCTCGGTTACCCGGTCCCTGAAGAACAATAGGCCCGAGTGGGACACCCGGTAGCTCTCGGCCACATTCTCGTTGCGGGCGCTGGTGAGCGACGGGCGATCAAGGGTTGAGACCCGCGTAGTTGTAAAGCGTCGTCGCGTAGCTCTTCATCGCCCCGGCAAACCCGTACACTCGCTCGCCGTCCCCTTCGATGACGTAATACTCACCCTCCGGATGGAAGTGGGCTCCCGTTCCGTAGCCGAGCCCGCCGCGGGCGGTCGGTAGCTGCAACGGCATGCGCGTGAACAGGTAGTCCGGCCACCGCGCTGTTGCGGTACCGAGGAAGTCTCCCGTCGGCGGCTCATCGAAGGGGACGTCGAACTGGCGGTACATCGCGCGGATGGCGTCGGCGATCTCGGTGTCCGTGTTGGCGTACGACCAGGGAACATCGCCGATGACGTTCATCTTGACATCCGCATAGCCGTGATCGTCGAGATAGGTGCGGATCACCTCGGCGAGGACTTCGCCGTCGACGTTCGGCGGGTAGCGGATGTCCATCTTCGATGCGGCGACCGGGGGTCGGTGATGGCCGGCGTATCCGGGCACCATGTTGCCGCCCCAGGTCCCCATGATCGCCACGCGCACACCAGTGCGGACCCTGAGGATCTCCTCGAAGCTCCTACCGCTCGCCTCGGCGCGACGGCGGAGATACTCCATCTCCGGGGGAGACGGTTGGATCACCCCTTCCGCCATCTGCCGGCGCAGCTCGGAGTCCTCGGCAAAGACCTGCAGCATCTGCATGTGCCGCCACATCGGTTGCTCCGGGAGCCACAGACCGACGCCCGGCGACATACCGTCCGAAGAGTTGAGGCCGGCGACCGGATGGGTCTCCAGATCGAACACAAGATTGCCGATCGAGGCCGCGCCACCGACGCGGCCTTGGCCGTTCGACCCCTGGCCCGCCCCGAGTCCGAAGACCGCATCCGCCTCGAAGAGCTCCGGGTGCTTCATCATGAAGGAACGGATACCGATCTCGGCGCGCTCCTCGTCGTGGTCGACGATGAAGATCAGGTTCACGGGCAGCGTACCGGTCGCCGCCTTGATCGAGATCAGCGCGTTGAGCTGCGCCATTTCGTGGCCCTTCTGGTTACTGGCGCCGCGTCCCACCAGCACCCTCTTGTACGGTGGTTTCTCGATGATCTGCCCCCCGAAGGGAGGCGCCGGCCAGTCTTCCTCGGGCCAGATCGGCATCACGTCGGCCATCACGTAGTCGATGATGGTCTTGTCGGCGCCGACATCGCAGCGCCCGTAAACGACCGGGTTGCCGGGTGTTCCCCAATCACCGATGCCGGGATGGTGAATTTCCGCCTGGCAACCGAGGGCCTCGGTGATCAGGTCACGCAGGAAGAGCGCAGAGTCCCAGATCCCCGGCTGTCCCTCCACGAGGTTCGAAATGCTGGGGATCTTGACCCACTCGCGCAGCCGGTCCACGTGGGCGCCGAAGTTGGCGTCGATGTGTCGATAGACGCGCTTGAGCTCGTCCGACACCTCCGTCGGATCGGGCGGATCGCCGTACACCGTGTGTTGTTGCGTCGGCATGCCGGGTGGTCGCGGACATGGCGTCGGTGGTTCGCTGATCCCGGTAGGCGCGACGGAGTCCGAAGCCACGGGGCTCGTCTGGGCACCGAGGCTGGCTCCTACAGGGTGGCCGCCCCCCGCAAGGAAAACAGTGATCAACGCACCGGCCAGGAACCTCCGCTTGGCAGGCCCCGTCGACCGATGCTTCATCGTCGCTCCGGATTCCATATTCGACTCCCCTTTGCGATCCGTTCAAGCGTTCTCCGGTGTCGAATCGAATCATGAAGCGTGCTCCCCGCTCAAGGCCGCACCTCGCTACGGTCGGCATTGTCCGTAGTTGGCCGCTGGTGTGGTGGCTGCCGGCGCGACTTCTGATCACCTGGGGGCGGCTCTGCTAGTGTCCTGAGTCAGGAATCCGTTGCATATTGGGCTCGCCGACCAGTCTCTAACCGCCAAGATGACGTTTACGTTTCAGCGTTAGGCTATCGATTTGCCGTAAGAGTGCGCGTCCCCTAGGTCACTGGATGCAGCCCAGCGGTTGAACAGATTGCTACCGCAGGGCACTGTGTCGTGAGTCGCTCGCAAGGAACTCTTTGGTCATGGATAAGGAAATGAATTCTGTGCGTTTCAAGATGCCCATACTGACGGCGGCGTGCCTTTGTCTGTCGAGTGTCGCCGTCGTTGGTTCGCATGCGGAGGGGCGGCAACCGATGCTGCACCCGCCGACGCAGTCCGCGCAAGCCCCGGCGTTCCGCTCGGCCGTCACTCGCGTTCGCGTCGATACGGTGGTCACCGATGGCGACGGCAACTTCATCGACAACCTGACAATGGAGGATTTCCGCCTGCTCGGAGACGGGGTCGTGCAGGAGATTACCGGCGTTCAGCTGGTCCGTGCGGAGAGTGGACGGGTCACGAGCGTCGGCTCCCGTAGCTCGAGTGAACCGGCTCCCGAGATGTGGAGCACGGCCACCCTCGGGGCGATTGTGTACTTCGTCGATCAGCCGAGCCTCGATCAGGCCGGTTATCCACAGCTGGCGGGGGCGTTCGGAGATCTGTTCGAGGGAGAGGGGCATCTGGCGATCCCGCGCAGCGTGTTCATGCTCGGCGACGACGGTGCGTTGCGCCAGCTGGCACCGTTGACCACCGATCGAGAGGCGTTGCGGAACGCTGCTCGCCTGGTGGTCGACGCCGGGCCGTCGAGCGACTCGATCTTCGACCGCATAGGCCGCGAGTACGACCCCATGATGCAGGCCGCCCTCGGTGTACTGCACGGCCTTGGGAGCGGCGGGGCCCAGACCACCGTTGCGAACAAAATCCGCGAAGTGGTGCGGAGCGCGGACCAAAAGGCGAAGAGGGATGGCGAGCTGACGCGACAGCGTGTCGCGTACACGTTGCGTCAGCTCACCGAGCTTACCCATGCCCTCTCGGTCATGGAGGGCCGGACGGGCCTGGTGTGGATCTCCTCGGGCGTCATGGTCACCGAAAGCGGACCCTTCGGCGCCTTCGCCCAGACGGTGCAGGAGGTCGTCGCCGCGGATATGGGCAGCGGGAGCCTCACCACCTGGTCATCGCCCGACCAGAGGACGCTCGAACTGATGGACACTCTGATCGAGGCCGCTAACAGCGGCAACGTCAGCATCTACACCATCGACCCTCGACCGATCTCGGAGCTCGGCTCGCTGGGCTCCCGGGCATCGGTCGGAAACAACCAGGTGGCCAGGGCCCTGCGGCGAAACATACGCCCCGCGTACGCCGAGTTGACGGCTCCACTGGCGGAAGTAGCGATTAGCACGGGAGGCCGATCGTTTATCGGCTGGGCCGATCTGGATCGCGCCTTCCAGGAGCAGTACGTCGACTCGACGCAGTTCTACATGATCTTCTACGAGCCACCGGCGCCTCAAGAGGAGGGCGAGTACCACGAGATTCAGGTCAGGGTCGACGTTCCGGGCGCCGAAGCACGTGCGCGCCCAGGGTACCGGGAGCTGTCGGCTTCGGCACGGCTCAGACGCGACGTCACTGCCGCACTGGCGTTTCCGGGGTCCGTAGCGGGTCGACCCGTGCCGGCGCAGGCGTTCCATCGATTTACCTCAGACGGCTCTCCGAGCATCCTACTGGTCATCGGATTGCCGGGACAGGAGGAGACGGTCCTCGGCAGCTGGGCGCCCGCCTTCAGGACCGTCGACGCGCAAGCGGGGATGGACGAGCAGGCGATTCAGCAACTCGGTATCTCGCGCTTCGAGGTGCACGCCATCGCCTTGAATAGTGACGGTGAGTTGGGCGGACAGATTCATACGACAGTTTCACTTAATGCCCCGGCGGGAACGCAGCCCACAGCGAACCCGGTACGATTCTCGGACTACGTGAGGGAAATGCGCGTGGCCCCGGGTGTCTATGACGTGCGCATGTTCGTCAGTGAGCAAGCGGGCGATCGCATCGGCACCGCCAGGCTGCAGGTCGAGGTGCCGCCTAGCCAGGATCGCTGGCTCATCGCCGATCCTATGCTCGTTGCCCTGGACACCGAAGCCGGGGTGCTCCGGCCCCTGCTGACGTCGGCCGTTCGTGCCGGCCGTCAGCTTGCCACGAGCGTGCAGGTCAGTGGCGCGGCCAGCCCGGAGGTCGCGCTCACGGTTCGTCGCGAGGGGGTCAACGCACCCATCGCAGCGGTTTCGCTAACCCCTCTGCCGCTCGCATATCCGGGTATCCACGAGGGTATTCTGCCGTTGCCCTCTCTGGACCCGGGTCAGTACCTGGTCGAGCTGAAGATCGTCGATGTGGCAGCGGAACAACAAGCGGTGCGCCTGTTGCCCCTGCAGGTCGACTAGGGTTCGAAGCGGCTCGTGCCGACGGATCCGTAGCGCTTCCAAGCCTGAATTCCGGCGCTTGCCACCCTCGGCCGGCGCCAGTCGGGAATCACAGCCAACCGTGGAGGGGAGTCATGTCACGGCATGATCGGCGCACGTTCCTCAAGCTGAGCGGGGCTGGCGCTTTGGCGTTGGGGGGCACCAAGGGATTGCAGACAACGGCCACCCCGGTGCAGGCGTCCGGGTCGGCGGCGGACGTAGCGGTCATCGGGGCGGGAGCGTTCGGCGGCTGGACGGCGCTTTACCTGCGCGAGATGGGCCACCGGGTCACCCTCATCGATGCCTACGGCGCAGGCAACGCACGAGCGGCCTCCGGCGGGGAGACTCGACAGATCCGCACCCAATATGGCGAACGCGAGATCTACACCCGCTGGGTCATGCAGGCGTTCGACCGTTGGGAAGCGCGCCAGAGCGAGTGGGGTGGACTGCCACTCTTCTACCGCACGGGTCAGCTCACTCTCGCGCACCGATGGTCCGAGCACCTGCGAGCCTCCAAAAGAGTGCTTGATCGGCACGGCATTGACAACGAAGTCGTGCCGCACGACGAGCTGGCTCGGCGCTACCCACAGTTCAACCACGAGGAGTTCGAATTCGGGTTCTCTGTGCCCAGCACCGGTGTCCTCATGGCACGGCGCGCCTGTTTCGCTGTCGCGGGCGCCTTCGAGAAAAGGGGCGGCACTCTGGTCGCCGCCAGGGCCAAGCCCGGTCGGCACGCCGGAGGCAAGCTATTGGAGCTCGAGCTCTCGACTGGCGCGCCGGTGTCGGCGGACACGTTCGTCTTCGCCTGCGGTCCCTGGCTGCCGAAGGTGTTTCCCTCCGTGATGAAGAACAAGCTCCAGACACCGCGCGGCAGCATCTTCTGGTACGGCGTGCCCGCTGACGACAACCGGTTCATCTACCCCAACTGTCCGACGTGGGAGATGCAGGGCGCCTACGGCTTCCCGAGTATCGAGGGCCGCGGCTGGAAGGTGCGACCCTATCTGGACAGCATCGCGTTCGATCCGGACACCGGCGAGCGCATCGTGACCGCCGAGGAGATCGACAAGTCGCGCCAGTTCCTGGCGCACGCATTCCGGGCTCTCGCGGACCAGCCGGTGCTCGAGTCGCGGGTGTGCCAGTTAGAGAACAGCGTCGATGATCACTTCATCGTCGACCGCCACCCGGAGATGGACAACGTCTGGATCGTCGGTGGCGGCTCCGGCCATGGCTACAAGCACGGCATCATGCTGGGCGAGTATGTGGCGCAGCGCGTCGTGGGTGACGATCGCAGCCCGGAGTTGGCCGACACGTTCAGGCTCAAGCAGGAGACCTTCTGAGCCACAGGGCCGCAGACTGTGGGCCGGCCTTGTGCTCGCGGCTTCCCAGCATAGGCCGGTGCCCATCTGCAAGCGTCGTGGCTCAGCCGAGGAATCCTTCTACCGCTTCGAGGACCGCGCTCTGCGATACGGCGGGATACCGTGCGTAGGCGGCCTCGGGAATGTCGAGCACCAGGAATCCGAATCGTTCCGGGTCTACCATGCCGCTGGTGATGAAGCTCTCTGCGTCCAGAATGTCCTTGCGGAAGCCGCGCACGATCTTCGAGAGCAACTGGGCGTACGGGTCGTGGTGGTAGAAGCTCACGCGCCCGATGGTTTCAATCAGCACATGTGGACCTTCGGTTCCGGCAAGCGCAGGGACGAAATCCTCGGGCCGTGCGAACTCCACGTTGATCTGCAGGCGCTCCTTGATGGCTTGAATGTCTCGGAAGACGTCCTCGTGGTCGGCGTGAAGATCGGCGTCGATGGTCGAGCTTCGCCAGCCGCCGACGACAAAGACCCGGTACGAGCACCCGCCCGGCGCGCGATCTCCCGCATGAGGTCGTGCAGCCCGCTGCGGTTGTAAAAATCTCGCACTTCGGGTTCAGTGTAACCGGTGCCACCGGTCCTCCCGAGGCTTGCTGGTGGCTTTCGACGTCCGCGTTTTCGCGTTTGTCGTGGAGGCGCAGGGAAAAGGAGCAAGCAAATGTCCGACCGTATCTTCGTAGCTCTGATCGTAGTCGTGGCGGTCCTGGGCACCATCCCGGCCGTTGCCGGAGCGGTCCCGTACTTGGGGCTCGCCCTCGTCATCCTCGGTTTGGCTGCAGGCGTGATGGGCGAGAGTCCTGATGTCAGCCAACGGACGGCGATCTACGTCGTCGCCGTGGGACTCCCCGTCTTCTCCAACAGCCTGGACGCCATCCCAGTCGCCGGCCCCTTGGTCAACTCAGTGCTCGACGGCGTTGCGATCGGTATCCAGGGCATGGCCGTCGCGTTCGTGCTGGAGCAACTCAAGGTAAGGATGATGCCTGGCGCCTGACGGCGAAGCTCGGCGAACGTGTAGCCGGTTCGAGCTGCGGGCAGCAGCGACGACCGCGTACAGGGCCACGCTAGTTCCCCCCGTTGGAACTCGAAGGCTCTGGCGATAGGCCTCAGGCGCTACTAACACCTATCCGGTGGCGCAATGGACCCGGGTACGCGATTAGGCTATTTCGAGATCATCAAGCCGCTCGGTGCGGGCGGCATGGGGAGGTGCGCCGAGCACGAGATACCTCGCTGGATCGCGATGTGGCCATCAAGGTGCTGCCGGAAGGCTTCGCCGACGATCCAGGACGGCTGGCGCGCTTCGAGCGCGCAGCCAAGCTGCTTGCCTCCCTGAACCGTCCCAACATCGCCACCATCCATGGTTTCGACGAGTCTGACGGCGTGCGCTTCATCGCCATGGAATTGGTGGAGGGTCAGAGCCTCGCCGCGCGGACCACAGCCTCTGGTGCTATCGGTCTCGATGAGGCGCTAGAGATCGCCCGCCGGTGATGATCGACTGGCTACGCCAGATCCAGGCCATGCGGCTGTTCGACAGCTTGATCTTCAACGACGACCGCAACAGCGGTAACTATCTCTTCGACGTCGATGGGGATCTCTGGATGATCGGTCACACGCGCGCATTCCAGATGCGCCAGGAGCTGCGCTACGCCGATGAGATTATTTGGTGCGCTCGGCGCACGTGGCAGCTCCTAAGCGAGGTGACCGATGACCAGATCCGCGCAGCGATCGATACCTACCTCGTTTCACAGCAGATGGGCGCGCTAGTGGAGCGGCGAGGACTGCTCGTCGAGCACATCCAGAAGTTGATTGACGAGCGTGGCGAAGGCTCCGTAATCCACTAGCAGGGCGTGGTGAAAGGCTCCTTTACAGGACACTAGCGATCAGGCGTGCTCGCTACCCCCATGCTTCCCTCCTCGGCACCCATGAAGTCGGCCGCCGGGTTGTTCAGCATGTACGAGTAAACGATCTCTCCTGGTGGGATCGGTGGCCGCTCGTCCGCCTGCCACGGCAGCACAGTGCGCAGGCTGGCCAGGGCGTCCTCGGTGGCCCGACCGAACGAACGGGCCGGGTTCTGCGCTTTGCGGACCTCGACCCAGTAGCTCGCCGAGAGCATCTCCTGGGCGATGAGCCGCAGGGCGATATCCACGGCCTGTCGAGCCCGCGCCACACGTTGGCGGGTGTACGACTCCATGTCCTCGACGTTGCGGACCAGGCTGAGGCCTTGCGCCGGCACCGGGTTCGTCAGAGTCTGGATCTCGGCCATCAGGTCCGCTATCACCCAGCTCGAGCCCCGCGAAGGTGCCTTGGCGCGCACCTCCGCGGAGAGCACATCGGCCGGCACGATCACAGTGAAGAACGCGTCCGGGAAGCGCATGACGCGCTGCACCGAGCCGGCCAGACTTTCCGCAAGTGCCATGGAGAGCGCCTGCAGGTCGTTCGCCATGGGCTGGGCCACGAAGTTCGCGCTCGAGAGGATATAGCCGCCCTTTTCGGAGTACGGCCCGGGCTCGATGTAGTACCGCTGTAGCCAGGGGGTGTCGAGCTCCCACGAGTCGCTCGGGGCGGTGCCGGGCACGACAGCCGGGTTGTGGTCGGACGAGTTGATCTGGATCAGGACGTTGCGCGCGAGCCGGTCGTAGGCCTCCCATAGCGCGCCGTTTCGCTGGCTGTAGTCGCGAAAGCTGAGCGGGTCCTGGATGATTCGGCCGCCGTCTACCTCGTAGTCGAATAGGTAGCTACCGCGTATGAGGTTTAGCAGGCGACGCGCCTGCATGTTCTGGTAGGGGAACGGCCTTGCATTCTGCGGCACGGCAGTGAGCGGCGTGATGCTCGAGTTGAGGCCTAGCATGCTGGTCGCGAAGGTCAGGTCCGACCAGTCGAGCATGCGCTTGGCCTCGTAGAGGAGGAGCACGGCCTGGCCTGCTGAATAGGCGTTGGTGCTTACGAGGGCCGCGGTGTCGGCGGCAAAGGGCTCTAGCTCGTCCAGTCCGGCCCTCTGCAACGCCGCCGCCGCCGTCATGCGCTCACCCTTCCAGTACGCGTCGCCGACGCCAACCATCGTCCCGGCGACGTTGGACATCATCGGTAGGTCGCCCTCGCCCGGCGAGCCACGCGACCAGACGACAGGAGTGACCCGCTCGTTGATCAGGTCGATGAGCATCTGACTGAGACCCGGCGTGGCCGACTCGTAAACCATGGTGTTGGCGCGCACAACCATCATCGCCCGCACGATGTCCTCTTCCCCGACCTCCGGACCGACCCCCGAGCGCGCCCCACGCCGGAAGCTGGCGAGTTGCCGGTCTTTGAGCAGCTGCTCGTTGTCGGGCCGCAGCGCGTCCCCCTCGAAGATGACCGTTTCGCGCCCGGAACCGGCGCCACGATTGAAGAAGTAGATGGGGATGCTTTGGCGCGCGCCTTCGAGCAGGAGATTGTAGGCGTCGAGGGAGCGCTGACGCGCTGCGGGGCCGTACTCCACCTTCGCCCCACGGCGCGCTACCGCAACGACCTCGTCGATCGTGAGGTCCTTGCCAGTGAGGACGATCGTCGTACCCGTGTCGGACGGGTTGATCGGGTTCATCGCCGCCGTTTGAGCGTCGACGGCCGGGGGCACGATCGCTAGCGTCGCTACGAGAACGCCCAACAGGCTGTATGGTCTCATCGCACGTATCCTCGGCTAGCGAGGTTGCAGAACCCAATAGGCTTGACGGAGTTGCAGAACCTAACAGTCGACGCCGGGGACTTGCAACGCAGGCGCACGAGGCTGAGGCTGGCGATCCAGTGTTGACGAATTGGGGTGACGCTCGACTCACTCGGCTGGACGGTTTTTCACGAGCGTGGCGACGACGTCGGGGCGGCGGCTATTTTCCGCAGCAACCTCGAGTGCTTCCCGGACGAGCACATCCCACACGAAAGTCTCGCCGGCGGGCTGATCTTTACCGGCGAACCGAAGGCCGGGGGGGGGGGAGGCATTGTACGAGAGCTGGCTCGAGAGGTACCCGGATCACGAGATCGCCCGCCGCCGGCTCCGATCACTCCGGAGTCAGTAGGACCGGTCATCAACTGGTCCGCCCTAATTGCCGCCCCTGCTAGTCCTAGCCAGGCAGTAACTCGTCCGTACTGTAGGTTCTCCGGCGGCCGAGGCTTCGAACAAGGAGCTGCTCGCGGGCGGCTCGATGCGCCTCGTCGATGGCGGAGTCGGTGTGGGTGGAGGCAGCGGCATCGGAGTTGGCGATGGAAATTCGACCGAATCGCCGACTTCCGACCACACATGGCCGATCGTCGGGGGTGAACAGCGCCCACTCGATCGGATCGTCCAGGGTGCTGTAGCTATAGGCATAACCGTGCGGCCAGCGGTTCACGGTGATCGCCTCGATATCCCGGGCCGGGTCGAAGCCCCCGCCCTCGAGCATTCGACCGAGCTGGTCGCGGATGTTGCGCTCGAAGGTCTCGAAGCTGGTGGCCAACAGATCCTCGCGCCCCATTCGATGCTGCTGTTTCTTCGGGTGTCCCGGAGCACAAGGCGACCTGGACATGTGCAGGATCATCGGGTCGTCATCCGATCTGGAGGGTTCGTAGTCACCGAACTGGATGGAACGGCCCAGGCTGACGCCGCTGTGGTACATCCCCGGAGCGGTCACCCGTGAGATGCCCAGCTTCGTGAAGGCCGTCCAATCTCGGGTGAGAACGTTGGTGGAGACGAGCGGCATCTTGACGCCATACTTGAGCGCCACCTTCTGCTCGTCGGACATCTCCGGGCACAGGTGCGGGATGATCCCGTTGTAGCAGCCCATCACAACGTGCGCCGCCCGTACCTTCTCGGCCTTGCCGCCGCGCACATAGGTAACCTCGACCTCGCGAGCGGTTTCGGGATTGCCAAGGTGCCGGACCGATACCCCCATGCTGTTGAGGCGGATCCGGGCGTCGGAGCCCTCCCGGTCGATGCGGTCGTACCGGAGGCGCGACGTCATCGAGTCGTCCAGCGAGGTGCCCGGAAGCGCGTCCGGGATCATGGCGCGCACCAGCAGCCGCGCCACCGTCGCGTTGCCGTCGGGGAAGTGGATGTCCGGCTTGTCGTCGAACTCGTCCTCGCGACCGTGTTGGCCGCCACCGATGTGGGCGAGGGGGCCCACCGGGGAGAGCGGCTCGAGGTTCATCCCCTGGAAGCCGGGATAGCCCTGCACCCATCCGTAGAGCGCCGGATGGCCGTCGATGCCCACACAGAAGCTGCCCTTCGGGCGGTCGTCGAAGAAGGCGACCACATCGGGGTGAGCCTTGACGAGGTCGAGGAGGAAGTCCTTGTAGCTCATCCGCGCCAGGCGGTCTTTCTTGTCGGCATCCGACAGTCCGGCCATATAGTCCGGGTTTGCACCGTCGTCGTAGAGCCGCGCGATGTCCCTCTGCGCTTCCGGAGACATCGGGGTCTGGGCGAGCCAATCAGCCCATCCACCGGATTGTCCGCCGCGCCCCATTACCAGCCGATCCTCGCCGAACACCTCCTTGCTGAAAAACGTGGCGCTACCGAGGCCCAGCGATCCGTAGAACCTCCGACCCGCGGCGCTGGTGGCAGTCGCGCTGTCGATGTCGATGCCGATCGCAGCAAGGAGCGTCCTGGAGACGGCGCTGAAGTGGCCCACGGACTCCAGGTACGAGGTGCCACCGGGCAGCATGAGCGTGCGGCCCCGACAGGTCATCTCGTTACGCTTGGCGTGGCCGCCGAAGTCATCGTGGTTGTCGAGCACCAGCACGCGTGCGCCGCGGCCTGCCGAGGTCAGGAAGAAGTAGGCCGCCGAGAGCCCGCTCAGCCCTCCGCCTACCACTACGCAGTCGTAGCTCTCGCCCGTGTCGGTGGCATCGGCCCAGGCGTTGCCATCGCGGAGCGCGTGGCCGGCCTCGAACGAACCGGGGTGACTGCCGCGCATTCCGGTGAGAGCCGGTGGGTAGTAGTCCTGCGTGAGGGACGGATAGGGCTTGCGCTCGCGCGCTGACAGCCAGCCAGGTGCGATGAGCGACCC
>Ga0315339_1001693_pt1 | contig 18623 bp, 13 predicted proteins | sample ASW17metaG_FD_204514 | JGI IMG/M metagenome (GOLD analysis project Ga0315339, IMG submission 204514) | Ammonia-oxidizing marine archaeal communities from Pacific Ocean, United States - ASW #17 | ecosystem: Environmental > Aquatic > Marine > Oceanic | place: USA: California | collected 2016-12-05
TAACAGCAGTTCTCTGAACGACTACGCTCAAGAAGCTGGTGATGCCGACGGCGCCACGATCCTGGTGATTGCCGTCACAGACCCGACCTGCCCGCTGTCCAAACGTTATGCCCCTGTCCTCGGTCGCTTGGAAGCGCAATACGCAGATCGAGACGTTGCCTTCCTCTTCATCAACGTGAACGAAAGTGCATCCCTCGAAGAGATGCGAGCCTCGGTAGAGGCTCATGGTCTGAAAGGCCCCTACATCAACGACGCCGACGGACACATTCGCAATGCGCTCGGCGTGCAGAGCACCGCGGAAGTCTTTGTCGTCGACAGAGCCAACACACTGCTCTATCGCGGGGCTGTCGATGATCAGTACGGCGTCGGTTACACCCCCGCCGATTCGCCTCAAAAGACGTTTCTCATCGATGCACTGGAAGCCACCCTCATCGGCAAACGCCCCCTTGCCACAGCCACATCAGCGCCCGGCTGCTTCATCGACTCGGAACCCGACTGGGAAGCCGACAAAGAAGTCACCTACCACAACCGGATCTCTCGGGTCGTTCAGACCAATTGCCTGGAATGTCACCGCTCGGGAGGTCTCGCTCCATTCGCTCTGGAAACGCAAGAACAGGTCGAAGCCAAAGCAGCCATGATCCGCTTCGTGATCAAGCGCGGCATCATGCCGCCCTGGAACGCAAGCCCCGCGGGTGACGGAACGCGAACGCGCTGGCTGAACGACCGCACCCTCGCCCAAGCTGATCGCGACGACCTGCTTGCCTGGCTCGCCTCCGACCGCCCCACGGGCGATCCGGCTCATGCCCCCATCGCCCCTTCGTTCGAGAGCCGGTGGAAAATCGATGAACCGGACATCATCGTCGAACTGCCGAAGCCCATTCGGGTCAAAGCGGAAGGCGTCATGCCGTACGTGCACCGCAAGGTTCCCACGGACTTCGGGGAGGACAAGTGGATCACTGGCGTCGAAATCCAGCCCACGGCCCGTGAGCAGGTCCACCACATGAACGTCTGGCCACTGCCCGAATCAGAAGACGTCGAGGTCGCAGAAAATGTTCTCTTCGACGGGCTCAGCCGTGAGGGCGCCATTGCCAGCTACATTCCTGGCAACGACCACATCATCTATCCTCCGTCGACCGGACGCCTTCTACCGCGGGGAACCACGCTCTATTTTCAGTATCACTTCGCACCCAATGGTCAGCCGGCCTCTGAACAAACCGAGCTGGGCTTGAACTTTCTCGATGAGCCCCCGAAGTTCGAGTTGCGAAGCGAGCGCATCGGCAACGCGAACATCCTGATTCCAGCCTATGCTTCTGATCATCGTGAAGAAGCGAGCAGAACTCTTCTGCAACCCATCACACTCACCGCCGTGACCCCCCACATGCACATCCGCGGGCGGGCATTCCGCGTGGATGTCATCCTTCCCGGAGAAAAGCGCAAGACGCTTCTTCGCGTTCCCCGCTACGACTTCAACTGGCAGCACTCGTATCGGCTCTTCGAGCCGCTCTACCTGCCGGCCGGAACGGAAATCATTGCGACCGGTTGGTGGGACAACGGTGCCGACAACCCGGCAAATCCAGATGCCTCCGCCGACGTTTCCTGGGGCCCGCAGACGGACGACGAGATGCTCATCTGCAGGATTGAATACATCGTCGACAACTAAGCCGGGCACTCTCTGCCAACGGAAAATGCGAAACCCGGTCCCGCGAACAGGTCAGCACCGAGGGAGCTTGTAGGCGGCAACCGATGGGTTACGCTGATCGTGCAACGCCCCCTCCCCACCGCCATGACCTCCCCAGTCAACAAAGGATTCCTCTCTCTCCTACTCCTCGCGGCGGCGATGACGACAGCCTGCGGGAGCGAGGAAGCGGCACCACGACCCAACGTGGTCCTCTATCTGGTGGACACCCTTCGACAGGATCACCTCGGGGTGTACGGGTACGAACGGCAAACCAGCCCCAGCATCGACGCTCTGGCCCAGGATTCCATCCTCTTTGAACAGGCCTTCGCGACCAGTTCATGGACCAAGGCGTCCACCGGTTCCTTGCTCACCGGGTTGCAACCACGGCAGCACGGTGCTGTCTCTCGCAACAACCCTCTCTCCGGTGACACCGAACTGCTCAGCGAAATTCTGAGCGCCCTGGGGTACTACTGTGCTGCCATCATCACGAACCCTTTCGTGGCCGAACACTGGGGTTTCAATCGCGGCTACGATCACTTCGAAGATCTGGGCGAACAGGTCGCCACGGCCGGCGGCTGGATGCAGATTCACGCACAGGAAGTGAACGAGCGGGCTTTCGAAGTGCTCGATGATCGCCCACCCGAAGAACCCTTCTTTCTCTACCTGCATACCATCGACCCACACGGGCCCAACGACCCCCTCGAACCCTACGACACACTGTTCACCGACACGCCCCGCCCCCCGGGCATCGCGAGCAAGCTCGACAAACCTGCCCAACCCATGCAGCTGCGTAACACGGTGGCCCTTTACGACAGTGAGATTCGGTATGCCGATGATCAGTTCGGCGCTTTTCTACAGGGCCTCAAAGATCGAGGCCTGTACGACAACACCGTCATCTGGTTTCTCAGTGATCACGGTGAGGAATTTCTTGATCACGGCCGTGGGGGTCACGGCACGCAGCTGTTCAATGAACTCGTCAAGATTCCTCTCATTCTCAAGCTCCCCCAACAGAAGCACGCCGGGCAGGTCGTCAGCACACCTGTCTCCCTCGTGGATGTGCTGGTCACACAGCTTGGTCTGCACCAGCACCCGCGACCGGACGGACTCGCAGGCCGCAATCTGCTGGAAGTCCTCGGTCCCGATCCGGGCGAGGTCCCGATCTTTCTGGATCTGAACCTCACCAAACAAGAGCTGTACATCTCGGAAGGCATCGTGCTGGGTGACTACAAGTACTTCGAAGAACTCCTTCCCGAGCCCCAGGAGTACCTGTTCAACATTCGTGAGGACCCTGGCGAAACCAGAAACCTCGTGGACCTGCGCCCCGAGAAACTGGCGGAGCTCAAACTGTTGCTCGAGATGCAGCGCGCCACGGAACAGTCAGGCCTGGTTGTCAAAGGCATCGGAGGCAAGACCTCGGCAGGTGGCTCCTGGAACATGACGCTGAGCACAGAGGGCGCGTTTGTCGACGTCAGTTCGACGGATCTCGAATCCGGCGACCGCGTGGATTACGAAGTGGGAGGATCCACCGTGACCATTCGCTGCGACCTCTCACCAAGAAGCGACAGTGCCGCCGGGAAAGGGCGCATTCCAGACGAAGACACGTTGATCATTCGTGTAGACCCTCCGGATGCCCGAGTCTTCGTTCAGCCGTACAAAGCCGATCAAGCAGTACGCATGCCGATCTACCTGGGACCGGAACGCAAGAAAGCGCGCCCGCCTCTGGATTTCGTCGGTAATGACGACAGTCTGCATGTGGAACAGCTGTCCACGCTGTTCACGCAAGCAGAACGCAATCCCATGGGAAGTGACGGAGACGTCAACATCCCCCCCGGTGTCTACGTGGTTCGTCTTCCGGACAGCCCTTCGGACGAGATCGGAATCCCCGCAGACATGGTGGAACGCCTCAAAGCCCTGGGCTACCTGTAGGCATCCACGAGACCCTCTCGCGAGCGGAGGTCAGTCGACCGCTTCCAAGAGCACCGAACCCCACGAATACCCGGTGCCGAAACCCACGCACAGAATGCGTGCACCAGGCTTCACCTCGCCCTTGCTGATGGCCGTGTCGAGCGCCAGAGGAATGCTCGTGGAAATGGTGTTGCCCACGTCTTCCATGCGCACCACGAATTGTTCTGGCTGAATCTTCAGCCGCCGGCGCATGTGCTCCAGCATGAACATGTTCGCCTGGTGGAAGATGTAGTGGTCGACGTCTTCGACACCGAGATCGTGATTTGACAGGAAGCTTCTGATGCGCGGCGCGATGGTGCGCAGCGTGAAGTCAAAGACCTCGCTGCCTTCCATGTAGACCTCAGGCCATCCCGACTCACTCGTTTCGGCCCCCACCCACCCCTTGGAAGCACTCGTGGGAACCATGAGTCGCGGAGCCCCCGAGCCATCGGTCCCCAGTTCAATGCCACCCACCCGACCGAAGATGCGACGCGGAGGCCCCTCGGCAGCTGTCTGCTTGGCCAGACTCTCGGCTTCGAGCAACGTTGCGGTCGCGCCATCACCGAAGATCGTACGCACCTGCTGCGGAGCCTTCTCAGTGCAGATGGTGAAACGGTCGGACGTGACCAGCATCACCTTGCGTGCACGCCCCGACTCGATGAAGGCCGTCGCGATGGACAACCCGTACACATAACCACTGCAACCAAGAGTCACATCGAAAGCGCCGGTGCTCGTGGGCAGCCCGAGTCGGTCTTGCACCATGCCCGCCGTGATCGGAACGATGTAATCAGGAGTGACCGTGGTCAGCACCACGAGATCGATGTCTTCTCTGTGCCGCGGGTCCTGAGCAAAAAGCGCTTCGGCCGCCGACACCGCCATGTCGCTGGTGAACTCGGCCTCGTCCGCCATATGGCGAGAACGGATGCCCGTCTTCGTCTCGATCTTCTCGGCGGTCCAATCGCCGAAGTGCTCCACGATCATGTCGTTGGTCAGTTGACCGTCTGGCAGATAACTCGCCACGCCCGTGATGACAGCAGATTCAGCAACCACCTTGATCTCCTAGAACGAGACGATCTCACGCAGATTCCCTGCGACCCGATGCAGCCCTTGAGGATCCTGAGAGAGCTGGAAAAGGGTGTTTCCTGAGGAACAGTACCAGCCCGTCATGCCCCCGTCGAGGTGAGCTCAAAGCGCCGGGCGAGCTTTCGTCAGGCCTTCTTGAGCCCGCCAGTCGCCAGAGAGAGGCCCGAGCGGGCACCGAACCTGCCGACCACACTTGGTCTGAGGCGAATGCGCGGATATGGTCCGGACGACATGTCCACTCGCTTCGATTTAACATCAGAGCAGGCTGACTTCCTCGAGCGCATCGACACCTTTGCCCGAGAAGAGCTCTACCCCCATGCGCAGCGCATGGACGACGAAGACTGGTTCCCCGACGACTTCTTCAAGCGCATGGGCGACGCAGGCTTCCTCGGCGTCAGCGTCCCCACCGAGTGGGGTGGACAAGGGCTGAGCATTTTCGAAGGCGGTCTCATACTTCAAGCCCTCGGACGTTGGAACCATGGCTTAGCGCTTGCCTACCTGTGTCATGACAGCCTCTGCATGAACACGATCCTGCGGAACGCTGACGACGAACAAAAACAATGGGCGTTACCCGACCTCTGCGCAGGGACCAAAGTGGGCGCGCTCGCCATGACCGAACCGGAGGCGGGCTCCGACCTGCTCGGTTCCATCAGCACCACGGCCCGCAAAGACGGTGACGGCTACATCCTCAACGGCACCAAGAAGTTCATCGGCAACGGGCCTACAGCCGACATCCTCATGGTCATGACCAGGGCCGATCCGCAAGGAGGGCTTTCGGCTTTCATGTTGCCCAGCGATTCGCCTGGATTCGAAGTGGTGCGCAACATCGAGAAAATGGGTTTCCGCGGAACCACCTGGGGAGAGTTGTCGTTCGAGAACTGCCGGCTACCAGCCGAGAGTCTTGTGGGCGGGTGGAATCGTGGACACCGGGTCATCATGCGCGGCCTTGACATCGAACGTGCCTTGGCGGCGGGCATCGGTCTTGGCATCGCCGAAAGAGCCCTCGAATTGTGTGTCGAGCGCGCCAAGGAGCGTCGTCAATTCGGCAAGGCGATCGGCAACTACCAGCTCATCCAGGACAAGCTGGCGGGCATGTACGTGCGGGTCGAGACCATGCGCACCATGACCTACAGGGCCTTGGCTGCTGCAGAAGACACCGCCTACGACCAGGGCGGCGTGGGCGAGATTCACAAGCTCACGGCGGCTGCGGTGCTCTACGTGGGCGAATCTCTCAACTGGATACTCAACCAGGCGGTGCAAATCTGGGGTGCTCGGGGCTACGCCTGGGAGTACGAGATCAATCGGCTCTTTCGGGCCATCAAGGTGCTTGAGATTGGCGGAGGAACGACCGAGGTCCGCAAGCTGATCATCGGCCAGGAACTCATGCGCTAGGGTTCCACTTGCACCGGGCCGCTCGCCTTGGGGCGTGCCAGGCGCACACGCACGCGTCCGTAGCCCACCGAATCCTGATCACTTCCCACGCGCAGGGTGTAGGTGCCCGTCTGAGCCAGAAGCAGCGGTCCACCGGCGACACTCTTGCCGGAGGCCGATGTCTTCAAGAGGGAGTCCACGGGCAGCAAGCGCCCGTCTGGTGCGCGCAAGTGCACGACCGTGGGAAACCACTTTGCCGGCACGCCGTCGAGTTCCTTCGGAGAGCCCTTCGGCACCTTGGTGCGTTGCACCTCAAAACGCTTGAGAGTCGTACCTGCCACGGCCTCAAAGGTCACGTCGACTTCTTCGGTGGCATCCGTCACGACGACGGCGGCTTTGTGCACCTTGTCCTGAGCTAACCGCAGCTTGAGCTTGTAGTCACCTGCCGCTGGCCCCTGACCGAGTACCTCGAGACGGTAGGCACCGGTGGTCGGAATCTCGACCTTCTTGAGAGTGGCTTTCTTCGGCCCCAGGACACTCTCGCCGGGCACGTTCAACCAGCTTCCATCGCTGGCCACCAGACGCAGAGCTGGCTGCAACGCTCCCTGCACACGCTTCAGAGTCGCCCGCAACATCGTCCCGGCCGTCGCTTCGAAGGCCAGGCTGTGCACCGCGTCTTCGCCGAGACTTCCGAGCACCTTGCCACCGGGCAAGATGTCTGCCGCAGGCGCCGCGACACTGGGCACGAGCACCGCCATCTGTTCTGCGAGCCAGTTCGCCATATGGGTGTTGAGGGCTGCACTGTCCTCGAAAAATGGCACCGCTTCGACGCCCCCTGCCTGGGCGTAGGCCTCGGCCGTGGAGATCACGAGTTCCGTGCTGTCGGGGTGAGCCGTTTTCCAGGCGTATCCGCTCCAGGAGGGATGCAACTGGGACGGTTGGCCACCCGGATTGTTCACACCTTCCTGCCCCCAACCGTCGTAACAGAAAGGATAGGGCCCACAGAAAGCACCGTCCGACGGCAGGTAGTCAACGCACACCGAAGTCTCGCCGTACTGCAGGTACATGGGCAATGTGTCGGCCCACTCTTCATCCTGAAATGCGAGTGGTGAAAGAGCCAGCAACTCATCTGGCGTTGCATCTCCAAAGCGCTCTGCATCAATTTCGCTGTGCCCGTTCAATCCGAAGTGATTCACATCAAACTGCAAATCCGGATCGAAGAGAGGTCGCCACATCTGGGGCGTCCGGAATGCAACCAGATGCGGGCGTGTGGATTCAGCATGCTGACCGGCAAGACCGGCCCAGGGCCCGAGGTCACGTCGATCGGGGCCTGCCGCAGCCCAGAGCATGCTCGTCGCACCAGACGACACACCATGAGCTGCGATGCGCCGATGATCTAAACTGGCCATGGCCTGCTCACGGTCTGTCTCGAAAGGCCCCTCGCTTCGAGCAAGGTGACGCACGTGTTGCAAGAGCATGACCGCATCCTTCTCGGGCATGTGGTAGGCCGGGTGTTCGTACGGAGCGATTTTCTGTGCGACAAGGTCAGGCGGAATCGTTCTCGGGGGATGAAACATCCCATGCCCCGGCAGGTCCGGAGCGGTCCCGCACCAGTCGGCCCACTGCGGGTCGGAGAGTTCCTGCGAAGGCGTCGCTCTTGCCACCACCACCGCCAGTCCCCGGGCCAGCATCTCGCCCAGAGCCGAGCCCCCCACGATCACGGTGGTGTCATTGCTCACCGTGTATCCCTTGAGATTCTGGGAAACCACGACGGGCCATCCCTCGGGCGGCTGAGTGAAGGGTTCGTCAGGCAGAAAGAGTCGGTAAGTCTGCAGGCAATGGGGCTCGAGAGGAGCTGCCAGATAATCCCAGGGCTCGCTGTTCTCGGGTGACCAGACCGCACTCTGGGCCCCCGCGACAACGGGCAGAGTCAGGGTCAGCAAGAGATTGAAAAGCCCTCGAGGCATGCGACATCCCACGTTTCGTCAGAAGAAAAGGGCCCCTCTCTCAAGGATAAGAGACCAACAGAGGCGTAGCCTGCAAAAAGACTTCCGGCTTCAGACGCGATCGGAGGGCGCCCTCGGACACAATTCCTCCTTCTTGCCGCGGAGAAGGTCACTTTCTTCGGACCAATTCGCGAGCCAGCTTTTCAGGCGAAGCTTTCGTCGCGCAGAGTCTGAAGTCATGAACCGTATCTTTCCAAAGACAGGCCGCTCGGGACCCCAAGCGCGGTCGAACCGACCCAGCGTCCATCCAATCCCCGACGAACTGTTGGGATCTCGCCCGTCGAGTGCCCAGCGGTCGTTCAGAGCGAAGAGGATCTGCCACGCTTCTTGAGGAGAGCGACTCCAGTGCAAGATCTTCTTTCCCCAGAGCATCCTCAGAGCATTGTGCATCAGACCTGTTTCGCGGAGTTGGCGCTGCGCGGCATTCCAGAGAGGGTCGTGAGTCGATCCCGTTTCGAACTCTTCCAGCGTGTAAAGGAAGGGCCGTGGATCGGCCGCATGCTCAGCCAGCGACTTGCGGGCCCAGGCGGGAAGCGATCGATAGTCCTGGTGATCTGGGCGATGAAAGCAAAAGTGAAAGCCAAGCTCTCGCCAGGTCACGAGTTGATCCAGAAACGCCTCCGCTGAAGCGGAGACACCCCACCATCCGGTCCGTGAACCGGAGCACCCCAATCCGAGCCGACGAGGTGACCAGTCCTCCATGGTCATCACAGCATCGAACACTTCCCGCGCACCCACGTGACCAAAATGAAGGTAAGGAGAGAGTCCGCTCGTCCCCGTCACATCAGGATGAGACCGCATGTCGGTGTAGCTCTCCAGGGCTCCCTTCACGAACCGCCTCATGACACGACGGCCCGCGCGAGACCCGCCTTTGAGAGCGACCGGGACGACCTGATGGTCGAGGGGCAGACTGGCGAGATCGATCGAGTTTTCTTCGAGCAGAGCGGCGGGCCACTGCTGACGAATCCGCGCGGGCAACTGAGCCAGGGGGCGTACAGAGCAACGCCGAAGTGGATGGCTCCGGGCAGGTTGGCCAAGGTGATCGAGAAGGATTTTTTGCACCAGCCGGCGGAAGTCGAAGGCTCGGCTCCGCTCTCGATCTGATGCCCGCAGTGGGAGTAAGCCATTCGAGTCAACTGCCTCGAAACGCGTGGCGACGACTTTCCTTGCCGCTGCCAGCATGTGCGGAAAGAAAAAAGCCGGCGACTCGTCGGCAACCACCGCGCTCGCTTTCTCGGACAGCGCGTGCAACAAGCCCCGCCCCTCGTCAGGGGCTCGTTCGACGAAGGGGTGATACAAAATTCCCGTTCCCTCAAAAGCTCGAGCATTGTCGGCCATGCCCTCAAGAACAAAACGATGAAACCGCGGCGAGGCCCAGCGATGGCCACACCGGAGCCCTTCGACAACGACCAGGGGCTTGTTGAGAGCCCGAGCCAGTTCCAGAGCACGGTCCAAGGCATAGTTGTCCCGTGTTCGACGAGTTGCCGTCATCCAGTACAGGACCCAACGGCCCTCAGGCCGCAGATCGCCCTCGGAAGAGATTCGAAGGGGAGGGACAGTGCTTGTCATGAAGCAGCCTGGAGGTGAGGTGCCTGAGGGAGACTCCCCATGATTCGCCGGCTCTGGCCGTCTGGATTCAGAGACGAATAATGAAGGTGAATCCACCGAGTGAATCCCGTCGAAGTCGCTTTCAAGATGACAAAGCCCCTGGAGCGTTCCGTGACTGACATGACCGACGAGAGGAAGAAGCCGGTCCTGGTCACGGGAGCCACCGGCTACATCGGGGGGCGACTGGTCCCCAGGCTCCTCAAGGCAGGCGAGAGGGTTCGCTGCTTCGTCCGCTCTCCCAAAAAGCTTGCGAACCGTCCGTGGTTTGGACATCCCGCCCTCGAAATCGTCGAGGGTGATGTGGCGAATAGCGAGGCCCTCACAGCAGCCCTCAAAGGCTGTGATGTCGCCTACTATCTCGTGCATTCCATGGTCTCTTCTGGGCCGAGCTATCGTCTTCGAGATCGGGAACTGGCCACTCTCTTCGCGAAAGCCTCCGCGGATGCAGAGATCGAGCGCATCATCTACCTGGGAGGGCTCGGAGAAACGGGCCCTGAACTCAGTGCTCACCTGAGCTCTCGACGTGAAGTTGAAGAACTGCTCGCAGAAGGGCCGGTGCCGGTCACGGTGTTACGTGCCGCAATGATTGTCGGGTCAGGTTCAGCATCCTTCGAGATTCTGCGGTATCTCGTTGAACGCCTCCCGGTGATGGTGACACCTCTCTGGGTACGCACGCCCTGCCAACCCATTGCCGTTCGAGATGTGTTGCACTACCTCGTTGCCTGCTTGCGAGAACCGGCGACTGTGGGACGCACTCTCGATATTGGGGGCCCAGACATTGTCACGTATGAAGATTTCATGCGGCTTGTCACAGAAGTGCGCGGTCTTCGAAAACGGCTCGTTCTTCCGGTGCCACTTCTCACTCCGCGACTCAGCTCGCTGTGGATTCACCTCGTGACCCCCTTGAGCCATCTCATCGCTCGCCCCCTCGCCGAAGGGTTGAAGAATCCCGTGATTTGCCGCGAAGACGAAGCAGCGCGGCTCATGCCCACCAAGTTGCTTGGAGCTCGCGAAGCTGTTCAGGAGGCCTTTGCTCATACAGAACGTCACGAAGTCGAAAGCTCCTGGAGCGACTCGGGGCCCATGCCGGGCGATCCAGACTGGGCGGGAGGCCATGCCTATGTCGACGAATGGTCAATCACCATCCGAGCTCCCGCCAAAGATGTTTTTGCGGCGGTTTGTCGCATCGGAGGTGGGCACGGATACTACGCAGCTGATTTCCTCTGGAAGCTTCGTGGCGCCATGGACCGCCTCGTGGGTGGACCGGGGCTACGGAGAGGACGCAAAGACCCCGAACGCGTGGCCTACGGAGAAGCCCTCGACTTCTGGCGCGTCACACTTCATGAGCCACCTCGACGCATTGCTCTTCGCGCTGAGATGAAGGTCCCCGGAGAAGCCTTGCTCGAGTTCGATGTCGATGGACTTGAGGACGGTCAGGTGCGACTCACTCAAAGAGCTTCGTTCCTGCCGAAAGGACTCTCTGGGCTCCTCTACTGGTGGGCAGTCAAACCACTGCACGGCATCGTCTTTCGCGGAATGCTCCAAGGAATCCGCAACGAAGTAGAACCGAGCGGTGAGGGGCAATTGATAGGATCACGGGGAGTTCCCTAGCGCCATGCAGACCACAGACCCCTTCGCCGCCGAGATGCTACGCGCCAGCGCAACCGGCTTGGCCGACCTCGCCTCAGAACGCCTGGTCCAGAACCTCGGACTGGAAAACCCTGCGCTGGGCATGCTGCCCCGGCGAGCCTGGAAAAAGCAGTTCGAAGAGTTGCTGACTGATCTTGCCCAAGCCCTGGAAGAAGGTCGCCAAGACTCTTTTTTGAACAAGGTCGAATGGTTTCAAACCGCCTTCGCGGCACGCGATTTTCCAGAATCTGATTTGATCGCGAGCTTGGAATGTCTGGGCGAAATCCTGAGCGATGAGTTGCCTGAAACAACGGGCATGGGCGCAGTCAAACTGATTGAAAGGGCTCTGGAATCACTCCGAACAGCCATCCCTGAAGTGCCTCCCATCCTCGACATGAAGAAAGAACACGGGGCACTCGCTGCGCGCTATATGACAGCGCTCCTTGAAGGAAACCGTGGCCTGGCGACTCAACTAGTACTGGACCCTGTCCGCTCTGGTGCGCTCACGATTCGAGATGCTCTTCTCCATGTGTGCGAGCCGGCACAACGCGAGATAGGCCGCATGTGGCACCTCAACGAGATCAGCATTTCTGATGAGCACGCCGTCTCAGCCACAACCATACGAGTGATCTCGCAGATCATGACCTTTGCCCCCAGCGTTGAACCGACGGGCAAGACGGTCCTGGCCGCCTCGATTGGCGACGACTCGCATGACATTGGCTTGCGTCTGGTGTCCGAGCTTTTTGAGCTCGACGGTTGGAAAGTCATCTTTCTTGGCTCGCGCCTGCCACCGGACGACTTTGCCTGGGCCGCCAAAGAGTTTGTCCCTGACCTGGCCCTACTCTCGGCTGCGACAGACGCTCACCGAAGCAACGTGAACAAGGCCATCACACTCGCACGAGAAGTTCATCCAGAGCTGGCTGTGCTCATAGGCGGCCCTGGCTTTGAAAGCAAAGAGGCCCCCTGGACTTCGAGTGGAGCGAGTGCGTGTGGCGTTCGCACTGCCGATGCTGTCCAGGTTGGCCGCGAACTCGTCGGACTTCCCGCGAAGTCCTAGGGTTCATGCGCCGCGAGCGGTGTTCCCCATGTTCTTTGTTGCTGAAGAGCAAGTTTCACTTTGGTTTGTTCCAGGCCCGTCAACCCGCCCGAGCATGTGAGCGAGTGCCTGATTAATTTCGGGCCATGCAAACTCGAAACCAGAATCGAGCAACTGCTTGGGCGCAACACGTTGACTCGACAACAGCAACTCGTTGGCCATCTCACCAAAGGCAAGCCGGGCCGCAATCCCCGGAACAGGAAACAAGGTCGGTCGGCGCAACGCTTTCCCGAGCGCCCTTGTGTAAGTTGCATTGGTCACGGCTTGCGGCGACACGACATTAAGCGCTCCGCTGAGATTTGTAGATTTCAAGGCGTGGAGAATCGCCGCAAGGACGTCATCCAGCGCGACCCAACTCATGTACTGTTGCCCCGACCCCAAGCGCCCTCCTGCACCCAGCTTGAAGGGCAACAGCATTTTCTTGAGCGCCCCACCTCGCGGGTCGAGGATGACTCCGAAGCGCAGGTTCACGACCCGTAACCCGGCAAGCCGAGCCACGCTGCTTGCGTCCTCCCAGTCCCGGACGACATCAGCCAGAAACCCTGCACCAGGGGGCGATTGCTCGTCGAGCACGGCCGCTCCTTGGTCGCCGTACACTCCGATCGCCGAGGCAGAAACAAACGCCTTGGGGGGCTCTCTGAGCCGACTGAGCGATTCACAGAGTCGTTGGGTGGCGTCCACTCGACTGCTGCGAATGAGTTGCTTGCGTGCTGTGCTCCAGCGCCCCTCTGCAATGCTTGCGCCCGCCAGGTGGATCAGTGCCTCTGCGCTCTCACAGACCTCAAGATCTACAAGGCCCGAATCGGGGTCCCACTGGGCTTCATCCGGTGACCGTGCTGCCCGTCGAACGAGACGCACCACCTGGTGTCCACCAGATGTAAGGAACGGAACCAGCGAACTGCCGACCAGCCCATTCGAGCCGGTGATGAGAATCTTCATAGGTCTTGTTTCTTTCAAATCGGAAGGCGCGCTCTGCACCTGATAACGGTGTAAATCTTGCGTGAGGATACGACTGCGGTAAGCGAAAACTTGCGAGAGCTCGCGACGGATGTGAGCCGATCCGAAAAAAGCGCCGAGCCGGCCGAAGGGAGCTGCGTAAAGAATGCGGTCTACAAGCACACAAGCATCCGGGCCCTCGGGCAGAAACTCATGTGTATGGTCCCAATGGCCAAAGGGACCACTTAAAGCCACATCGCGAAAGAGACGCCCAGGTACAAATTCCGTGTGCTCGGCAACCCATTTCATCTTGAAAGGCCCCACCGGCACACGGAGGACGGCACGACTCCCCGGCTCCGGAGTGGCCGGCGCCTCGAGCACCTCGACATCGCTCCAGGGAGGTGTCAACCGACTCAAAGCTCCTGGACGCTGGTGCCATTCAAAGGCAACCTCAACGGGCACCTGGAGCCTGAGCCGGCTCTCGAAAACCTCAAGTGGTCTGATCGTCTTTTGAACGTTCATCACGAATTTGTCTTCGCGTCATCGCTCGGTCCGGATTCACGGCGAATCCGTGACCTTTGAGCAGATTGCCTCCAATCATCAGCACTTGCCATCCTCACACCGGCACGAACAGGTAGCATCTCTTCCAGATCTCCAATGACTCAGCACGAAGCCCTTCTTCATCGCGTCGCTGCAGGTAATTCCTCGGCAGTCGCCCAGTGCATGGACGCTTATGGCGGCCTCGTCTGGTCGATCGCCAAACGCATGCTCGGTGCCACCCCCGAGGCAGAAGACGCCGTCCAGGAAGTGTTCATCGAGATCTGGCGCAAAGCTGCCCGATTCGATGCGAGCAAAGGCTCCGAAGTGACCTTCATCTCAACCGTCGCCCGCAGGCGCATTATCGACCGGCTCCGGCGGCTCAAGCGGCAACCGGAAATCGAACCCCTGCCCGAAACGCTTCCCTCTCAACAAGAGTCCTCAGGAGAAAGTGTCGCCAGCCTGGCAGACGATGCGCAACAGGCACAATCTGCATTGGCTCAGTTGAGTGACAATCAACAACGGGTGATTCAACTTGCGGTGCTGCAGGGAATGACGCACACAGAAGTCTCAGAGAGCATGGGCATGCCCCTGGGCACGGTCAAAACGCACGTACGGCGAGGCCTCATGCGGCTGCGCGAAATGCTCGATCCAGAGGCCTGATCCGCAGCCCCCCTCGGGGCACAGGATTCATCGAATCCTGTGAATCCACGATCAGGTTTCACACGAAGGTCTTCTTATGAAGAACCTCTTATTCGCCAGCCTGTTCCTGACCCTTGCCTGCTCTTCCATCGAAAACCGCAACCCGACGGGAGAAGCCTTTCCGCAGGTGACCGGCCGCTCGCTCGAAGACAACGTCGTGAGCCTGCCGGGTGACGTCGCCGGCGCCCCCGCGATTCTGCTCGTCGGCTATGTTCAGGAGACTCAGTTTGACCTGGACCGCTGGATCCTGGGACTCCTTCAGGCACAGACTCCTGGCCAGCTACTCGAAGTGCCCACCATCGAAGGGATGGCGGGCCTCTTCTCCGACAGCATCGACAGCGGCATGCGCTCAGGGATCCCTTCCGAAGACTGGGGGTCTGTCGTGACCCTCTACGACGAGGATGCCGCGCGCGTCGTGCGTTTCACGGGTGACCAACGGCCTCGCAACGGCCGGGTCATTCTTCTGGACAGCACCGGCAACGTGATCTGGTTCCACGATCGCGGCTATTCAGCGCGTCACCTGCTCGAGTTGGACAGCACGGTTCGCTCTCTGCTGCCCGTTGAAGAAACTCCCTGACGCCCCTCAGCTGCCCATGACCCAGGAGAGGTAGGCCTCCGAGACGTGATCCGGCTGCAGAGCAAGGATCTCCGGCACGTCGTAAGGGTGAAGTTCTGAAAGGCGCGCCTCGTAGTCGGTCAGTTTGTCGGCCCGAACCTTGGCGATGAGCAAGGCTTCCGGGTCGTCGCTGACTTTTCCGTCCCACTTAAAGACAGATCGCAATCCAGGGACGATGTTCACGCAAGCCGCAAGGTCTTCCTCGACGACCCGTTTCGCAATTTCAGAACCAACGGCGGCATCAGGAACGGTGGTGAAGACGACACGAATCTGATCCATGGCAAATCCCTATCTGCTTCGTCACGTATGTGCGGCAGCCTTGCGAGCCAGCGCTGAGGCGCGCTTGGATCGCAGATACACAAAACCAGCTGCTGCGGCGGCAATCAGGCACACAACCAGCCACATCACGCCCGAGTATTGTTCGAGCGACACCACGGCCACCACCATGCCAGTCAGAGCGATTCCCATGACGAGCAAGAGCCAGTCGAAATGAATGCCTGCCAGGCAACATCCAAGCGCGAGCAGAAGCAGCGCGACCTGCGACGTGATCTGGCGATTGATCAGCGCCCGGTGCTCCAGAAACAAGAGGATGCACATGAACACCAGCAGCACGGCCCAGTGCAACAGCTCACGCCCGATCATCTTCATGACAGGTCGCCCCAGCGACCTGGCCTTGCGTGTGCTGCGAAAGATCCCCAACGAAGCGTAGATGAACACGACCAGCATCCAGTAGCCCCGAGCACCCTCGCCCTGTGCCTCACTCAGCCACACACCGACCAAGGCCAGCGCAAGCATCGCGCACAGGGCCGCGAATTGAAGCTTGTGGTGAAATCCGGAAAGGGTCTCCTGAGCCGGTGTCGATTCCGTCATCTCGTTCATGGGTCATCCATCGTAGGTGCGGGTTCATCAACTCGCGAGCGCTGGCAGATTGTCCACGTCGGTGCCCGCATTGTCACTCGACAGTCATCCTGCGCAGCAAACAGCGGCGAAAGAGCTGCCATCTGCCCGAAACAGGCAACGGGTGATACGATTCAGGGTTCATGCTGGCCGTCTCTCCGCAGCACTCGAGACCAACAACGCGCGTCCCTCTCCTCTGAATTCTCACCATGTCACACGTCTTGCCACGTCTCTCTCTGCTTCTGATCGTTCTCGGCCTCGCACCGCTGGCCTCCGCCGACACGATCTTTGTGGACGCCCAGCTCGCCACCGGCCTGAATGACGGCAGCAGCTGGTCCGACGCTTTTCAGGGTTCGAACGGACTTCAAGACGCTCTCGCGGTGGCCACCTCGGGCGATGACATCTTTGTTGCTGATGGCGAATACCTGCCTTCGAACACCGGCGACCGCAGTGCGTCTTTCGCTCTCAAGAACGGAGTCACGATCTACGGTTCGTTTGCCGGGGGTGAAACCGGACCTGACGACCGCCCTCCCTTTGGCACGGCCGACAGCGTGCTCAATGGTGATCTGGCCGGCGACGACGGTGCCCTGCAGTTCTCCGAGAACAGCTTCCACCTGATCACGACCTCGGGCACCAACAGCACCGCCGTCCTGGACGGCTTCGTGGTGACCTCGGGCAACGCGAGCGCCAGCGGGGCGAATCGTGACCGTGGAGCGGGCATTCTCTGCATTGGCAACGTCAGCCCCACCATCCGTCACTGCCGCTTCATCGCCAACCGCTGCGTCTTCGGTGGTGCCGCTGGCTACGTCAACAACGGCGGGTCACCCAGCTTCACCGATTGCACGTTCGAGGACGGCGTGGGTGGAAGTTTCGGAGGCGCTTTCGATATTGCGGGAGCCCGAGCCACTTTTCTTCGCTGCCTGTTCCGCGGGAACACTGCGGCGCGAGGTGGCGCCCTTGAACTCTTTGCGAACACGGGCACCGAGGTCGACTCGTGTGTCATCGTCGACAACACGGCCACGGGCGGCAGCGGAGGCGCCGGCATCTGGCTGGGTTCGAGCGGTTCGGCCCGGGTACGCAACTGCACCATCGTCTCGAACACCGCCACCAACCAGGCCAACGCCGGCATCCGCAACCAGGGCGTCTCGAACTTCCAGGTCTACAACTCGATCCTCTGGGACAACACCGGGGTCGGCGGTGGACAAGGTGCTGGCAATCAGGTGAATGCTTCGACGTCGGTGTTCAACAGTCTGGTGCAAGGTGGCTTTGCTCGGGGGTCGGGCAATGTCTCGGGTGACCCACTCTTCGCGGATGCGGCCAACCTGAACTTCACACCGGGTGCTGCGTCACCGGTCATCGACGCGGGTGACAACACCGAGGTGTTGACCGCGCTCGACTACATGGGCAACCCGCGCCAGGTCGACGTGCCGGGTGTGGTGGACACGGGCATTGGCACCGCACCTCTCGTCGACATGGGTGCCGTGGAGCGGCAGTCGGTCTGGGTCGATCTGGGTGGTGCACTGGCCGGGACGAACGGCAATCCGAGCCTGACCATGACAGGCCCCCTGACACCGGGAAGCCCCAACGCGGCGGCACTGAGCAACACGGCGGCCAGCGCTCTCTGTGTCATCTTCGCCGGTTTCACTCAGGTGAACATGCCGCTCCAGGGTGGCGTGTTGATTCCTGAGCCGGACTTCATCCGTTTCATGTTCAGCAGTCCGAGCGGAACACTCAACCTGCCCTTCAACTGGCCGACCAATTTGCCGTCGGGTTTCGAGTCCTACTATCAGATCTGGACCGAGGACGCCGGGGCGATCGCGGATTATTCGGCCAGCAATGGCGTGCAGGGGACGACTCCCTAGAAGTCCCGAGACCGTCGAAAGCAGCCCCTGAGGACAGGCGATTTGCTCTGCGCCGGCTGCCTCAGGGGTCGACCGTGAGAGCCACCGCGTTGGTCAACCACCAGGTGCTGGCGTTCACTTTGATCGCGAACTGGCAATAGAAGGTGGCCGGGCCGCCACCCCCGTTCGCCATCAGACTGAGCGACCCCGAGCTGTTCGTCGAGAACACCAGGAACTTGTAGTTGGGGAAGGGAACCAAGGTGCCGCCCGCAAAAGGCGCCCCCGTGTTGGAAAGCGAATAGACGAAGTAAACCGGCACGTTCGCCGGCGCACCCGTCAGATCGACCGTGATCGTGTCGCCGGTGCCGGTGTCACCACAGATGGTCATGGTGGCCGTGCCCGGCCCCTGGAAACCGAGGTCCGGCTGACAGGACGGACCACCACCACTGCAGCTGATCGAAAGTGTGCCGTTTCCTGTCGCCCCTTCGTAGCCGCCGATCCGGATCAGATAGCTGTTGCCCGCCACAACCGGGAGAACTACCTGCGATTGCAAACCCTGACCGGGACCGCACGCGTCGTCGTTGCAACCGTCCGCCGAGGCCGAACTCGGACACGACCCGCCGTTGTACACGGCCAGCTTCGTGTCGTAGTTGCTGCCACACAGGTCGATCGTCGCGTT
>Ga0315339_1001694_pt1 | contig 18616 bp, 16 predicted proteins | sample ASW17metaG_FD_204514 | JGI IMG/M metagenome (GOLD analysis project Ga0315339, IMG submission 204514) | Ammonia-oxidizing marine archaeal communities from Pacific Ocean, United States - ASW #17 | ecosystem: Environmental > Aquatic > Marine > Oceanic | place: USA: California | collected 2016-12-05
CTAATACCCCTAGATTATGGTTGGCGTCTGGATGCAAAGGCTGAGACTGCAAGATAACCCGATAAAGGCGTTCGGCATCTTGAAGCTTGCCTTCTTTGTGTGCGGCTATACCCTGTTGCAGGGCTTGCTCAATAGTTAGTTCCATTAAATACTCTCAATTACCACGTAATAAAAAGCCATTCCCACCCAATAATATACACCCTACAACCACTTGATTTTATGTGATTTTTTATACTTTGTAACTACCTTGTATCTCATTATTTATATAGCGAACCAATAATCTTTTAAAACAAAAACTCTGGCATATTTTGATGAAGTTGAGGAGTCTAACTTTAGTAGAGTTAATTTTCTTATGCATGCAACGTTTTCAATTTTTCTCTGCGCTCTCAAAAAGCCCTAAGTAAGTTTTATTCACCAAGCCCCGGGCAGGGCCTAGGCCCCCCGGGGGATCATCCAGAAATATATTCTGTCCACTGGTTCATCAACTCTGTGCGTATATTTAGGAGATCAGAGCGGGCATATGCCGCTTCTGTTTTATTTTTAATGCTATGGGCCAGTGCCATCTCTGAGGCCTCATTGGTAAAATCTGTTTGCTCTTGGGCCCAGGTTTTAAATGATGTCCGAAAGCCATGGACATCAGCATCGTATCCAAGATTCTTCACCAACTTTGAAAGTGTCATATTTGATAATGGCTTGCCGGGTCGCCTTCCTGGAAAAACAAGACCAGAGTTATCTGAAAGAACCATAGCTTGATTCAAAATTTCAAGAGAGCGGTCTGCCAAGGGAATTCTATGTGGCTTTTTAGTTTTCATGCGAACAGATGGTATAGACCAAATAGGACCGGACAAGTGAGCATCATAATTTAAGTTAAACTCTTCCCATTGAGCTAACCTAATCTCTCCCGAACGTGTGGCGGTTAGAATAAGTAACTCTAATGCTAATTTGTTCATGACCTGTGCTTTTGAATTTTGTATGGCTTTAATACACGCTGGAACTTGAGAATAAGGAAGAGCCTTTCTGTGTTTTTGTACTCCATCAATTTTGGGTAAAGCCCCCAGGACGCTTTCCGCTGGGTTATACTCACTTAACCCTTGGGTCACACACCATGTCATGACCCTTCCTATACGTTGCCGCACACGTTTGGCTGTTTGTCCCTTAGTTGTCCAGATAGGTGTGAGTACAGACAATACATCAGCTGGGGTAATATCGGAGGGTTTATAATGTCCAATTTTAGGAAAGGCATATGTTTCCAATGTAGTGATAAACTGCTTCTTGTGTTTTTCGTTACTCCATGTTGGTTTATCTAGTTCGTAAACTTTACGAGTAGCTTCTTCGAAGGTTAACTCTAAGCGACTATCTTTTTTTGTTTTCAGAGGGTCAGAGCCCAGTTTTACTTCACGTTTGTTTTCCAGAGCCTGTTCACGTGCTTTGGCTAATTTAATAAGAGGATAGCTTCCAAGCCCTAGCTCCCGTCTCTTTCCATTAATCATAATTCCTTGAACCCAAAACTTATTTCCACTGGATTCAACACGCAGGTAAAGGCCTACCCCACCTCCGTCATGATATTTACCAGGTTCTATAATTTTATTAATAAATGGTACACTTAACGTTTTTGATTGTTGTTGAAGCACGTCTGTCATGATGGTTCTTCCCCCATTTCTTCCCCCAGGACGATTTGGAATTAAGAAGAACTTACTGTACCATGTTATAAAGAAAAGTATATAAGTAATTGATAATAAATAAGAAATAAGAACTTATAGGAACCCCTAGGAATGGCAATTTACAGACACCCCCTCCGCCATCTGTCATTATTTTTAGATAGCAAACTCTAGATCATAAATTATATGTGATTACTTGTATTGGTTTAATAAAACTAGATTAAGATCTAGAGTTTTTATATCCTCAAGCAGATTTACTTGAATGATACAATTAAATAATAATGACTAAAACCAAAAACCGGAGAGTTGGTATGCAATTTGTATATAAATTAACTATCGTTTCAATTTTGAGTCTATATTTTATTATTTCGTTTACTATTTATAGCGAAGCCGATAGTAAACGAAACTCTCACAAAATAATGAATTCTTTATTTATTATGCAAAAATTATACGATTCTAATAACGATGGAAATATAACTAAATCTGAAATGTCATTTAAAGCAAAAAACGCTATCAATAACTTCGATTCAAATAAAGATGGTGCTTTATCTCTTGAAGAATTTAAAACACTTTGGACAAAAAGAATGAACAGAAGAATGGTTCGACATTTTCAGAGATTAGACCACGATGGTAATGCTATGATTTCATTAAAAGAGATAAATAGTGGTGTCGAGAGAGTAATGTGGAAAATGGATAATAATAACGACGGTATCATTTCCAAAAATGACTTACCTTCTATGAGTAGAAGAAACATACGCGGCCATCGCTTTAATAATATTTCTAATAGACCTGGTTAAATAGTAATTCCTATTGACTGCTAGAAGAAATTGTTAGTCGTTGGTAAATTACCGCAGTAGTAGCTCCAAGAATTAACCAGAAAATTAATGAAGTGAATAACGTCCATACCACGTAATAAGATGCTAGCTCCAAAGGAACTAAGCCTGGTTTAAGGTCAGGAATGCTTGGAGCTCCTATTATATGGGGAAGAATAACAATAAATATACACGTACTTCTGACATATATATTATTGATAAAGAAACCAAATCCAATTCCAGTTGCGGTGGCAAATACGGTGGCTAGCCACCATATTTGACGACCTTCAACCGGTGTAGTAATTGAACCAGGAATTTCTGGAGGGAGTCCCAAAGCTGGAGCTAGTATAAATACAAAATAGCCAAAGATCCCCCACCATATGCCTTCTCTAGTGCTAATTTCTCTCTTGGAACAAATAAATCCTGCAACAATCAAAAAAGAAAAACCTATTGAAGTAACAATATTTGTAAGGAGCGTAAGGGTATATCTCTTAATTTCTGCTCCTGTATGCGTATCTATATTAGTATTGCTTGCGAATTCAATACGTTCTGCTTCATAAATAATCGGCGTAACCGTAACGCCTTGAACAAGACTGTATATCAACGCAGTTAAAAAACCAGCGAACAGACCAGTTTGTAACATTCGAGTTAGCATTTAATTAAATGGCTAATGGCAGGGAAAGACCAGACTATGTCGCGTGTCGTGAGTTCCATTATGGAGGTATTCTGCATTTGACATTCCAGCAAACCAGACTAATGAGAGACCAAATATTGCAATAAGAGTAGCTCTCATGATTGTAGTCATACGTAAACTACTATTTTTTTGTAATTGACTGTGAACAATAACAGATTGATAGCTATCAAGCATATTACCCTCGTTTTATATAAACATATTTTTTTATATGTTGATGTTAGACCTTGTTGATTACTTAATTATATTGTTAAGCAAATGCAATAGTACTAAGAGACCTCCCGCTTACCAGAAGCAAAATTCACTTTTATGGTTATTGATCCCTCGTTAATTAGCCATGGACGAACCTTAAATGATCTAGCTCCACTGCTATGCATAGGATCTTTTTCCGCAATTTTACGAGCATCTTCTAAATTTTTAGCTCTTACTATTATTAAACCTTCACCTTCCCAAGTTTCTTCGTCATCAGCCCAATGCGGTCCAGCAGCTATATACACACCCTCTTCTTCCATTTTGTTCTGATGTTCTAGATGAGGTCCTATGTTGTCCATTACAGGTCCCAATCCATTAGTAGGGAAAGTATGTATAGCATAGACTTGCCACTTAAGCATGTCTCCACTTGCTTCTAATATTTGACTTCGTGTTGGGGCACCATCTGCCATAAAGCTTCTCCTAATCCCTATAATATATAATTAAAATTAGTATTTAGGCCATTTCTTTTAAAAATCAAAGCGTTAAAAACTATCTATTATAAACAAAGGTGACATTTCTTTGATAGGGGTAGGTCTCATATATTTATTTTCTCTCGAAACCACTATAGATCGAATCTTATCGAGAAACAGGTTCCAACGAGGATTCATTAGCACAGCATTATTCCGGCGTTGTTTATCCTCCATATCATCGAAATACCATACATGATAGACCTCGTGTAAATGCCCAATGAGTGTAAAAAAGGACCCTACATGATTAGTTTCTAAAGGTGTAAGGCATGGCAATGCGTGTTCTTCGTATGCTTCCCAGTATTTATTTAAAGTGCCTGGTAATAAAGATATATTTTGCTGCTCAATTAGTAAGTTGGATGATTTTTTTAAATCACCCAAAGGTTTATCTCCCGAACGCCATCGGTCTTTTGTACTAAAAAGTGAATTTATAGAATTTATAGGTGCAGGTAATAAAAATGTATTTTCTTGCGTTTGAATTAATGGCCTGACTAGTTCAAAATAATCTTTTAATTCTTCCTGAGAGTAGATTAAATCATAACATGATCGCCAGTCTTCTAAGGTATCAAATGAATAAAGGTGAATTACTTGTTCAACTGGACCGCTAATTGTTGAAAAGTAACCGATTAGACTTTCGCGCATTAATGATGACATGGGTCCATCGAATCCCCTATCAATTTGCGCTTGATAAAATCTATTAAGATTTCCTACTTTCATAGTATAAGCTCTGTATTCGATAATCATTTTAATTTCCTTTTTAATTCATAAAGACTTGACCTAATCTTCATCTAAACGCACGCTATTTCAATGGTTTATATTGATGTATATTCTGATCCTGTTTGCCCCTGGTGCTATATAGGAAAACGTCGTCTTGAACGTACTTTATCTACACGCGACGACTTTAAGGCTAATATTAAGTGGCATCCATTCCTACTTAACCCTGATATGCCATCAAGCGGAATGGATCAAACCAGTTATCTAATTTATAAGTTCGGTGGTTTAGAACGAGCTATAAAATTTCAGGATATAATTTCTGAAACTGCTCAAAGCGAACGTCTGGCTCTTAATTTTGATATCATTAAAAACACACCAAATACTATTAGTGCTCATAGACTTATACGTTTAGCTGATGATTACGGGCTTCAAAATGAAATTGTTGAAGCACTTTTCTCTGCGTATTTCAAGGATGGCGAAGACATTGGCGATCATGATGTTCTAGTACGAATAGCTCATACAATAGGACTAGATTCTAAAATATCTGGAAGCTATTTATCAAGTAATAAAAATATATCCTATGTCTCATCAGAAGATTTGCGAGCGCGCAGAATGAACATTATCGCAGTTCCTTGTTTTATTATAAATAAACAATATGCAATATCTGGTGCTCAAGAACCAGAGGCTTTCTATCCTTTGCTAGACCTTGCTGTTATTTGCGATAATATAAACCCTGATGAAGGCCAACTCACATTATAATTTATGAGACTACAACTGCTAATTTAGATAACTGGAGCATCATACTACGCACTCCAATCAATCGTTGCTTTTCATCTGACCATTCACGCTGATAAACTAATTTATGGTCTGGTCGGACTCTAACCTTTCCAGCTTGGTCGCTAATAAAATTAATTAACGCTTCTGGATTGATAAAGGCATTTTCTTTAAAACTAATAACTGCTCCTTTAGGTCCTACATCAAGTTTTTCTACCCCCGCATGACGACAAAGTTTCTTAAGTTTTATTAATTGAAGTAAATTATCCATTTCAATAGGAAGTGGTCCAAAACGATCAATAGATTCCGCTGCAAATCCATCAATATCAGTTGGTTCTACTAATGTAGCAATTCGACGATATAGACTAAGGCGTAATCCTAAATCTGATACATAGCTGTCAGGGATCAAAATTGGTGTGCCCAAAGTAATAACAGGAGTCCAATCTTCTGATTTATTGTCAGTGGTGTTATCTCTTTCAGCTGCAACAGCTTCTTCTAACATTTGTTGATAAAGCTCCACCCCAACTTCACGAATATGGCCTGTTTGCTCTTCTCCTAAAAGATTACCTGCCCCTCTTATATCTAAATCATGGCTTGCTAGGCTAAATCCAGCGCCTAATGTATCAAGGGTTTGCATTACATCGAGGCGTTTTCGTGCTGCCTCAGTTAATGTTCGGTTAGATGGTAGTGTTAAGTAGGCGTATGCACGTACTTTTGCGCGACCCACTCGACCACGCAATTGATAGAGTTGTGAAAGCCCAAACATATCTGCTCTATGTATAATAATTGTATTTGCAGAAGGTAAATCAAGTCCAGATTCAATAATATTTGTACATAGCAAAACTTCGTAATTACCATCATAAAATGAAGACATTACATCCTCTAAAACTGTTGGAGCCATCTGTCCATGGGCTATAATTACCTTAATTTCTGGTACTAGCTTTTCTAATTTTTCAAATACGATAGGAATATCATCTATACGAGGACAAACATAGAATGTCTGACCTCCACGAAAATGTTCACGCAAAATCGCTTCTCTTATGCTCACCGGATCATATGGAAGTACAAAGGTTCTTACTGAGAGTCTATCTATTGGTGGGGTCGCGATTAAACTTAGCTCTCTCACTCCCGTAAGCGCTAACTGTAAAGTCCGGGGTATTGGCGTTGCAGATAAAGTTAAAACATGAACATCCGATCGAAGCTTTTTCAGTTGCTCTTTTTGTGTTACACCGAAGTGTTGTTCTTCATCAATTATTAATAATGCTAAGTCTTTAAATTCTATACTTTTTCCTAAAAGCGTATGAGTACCAATTACAATATCTATAGTCCCATCGGCTAAGCCTGCTTTCACTTCTTTAGATTCTTGTTTACTTATAAGACGAGAAAGTTGTCTTATATTCACTGGAAAACCTTCAAACCTTTGAAAAAAAGTTTTAAAATGCTGTCTTGCTAATAAAGTGGTAGGAACAACTACAGCAACTTGGAACCCGTTAAGTGAGGCTATGAATGCTGCTCTTAGGGCAACCTCAGTTTTACCAAAGCCGACATCTCCGCAAATAAGTCTATCCATTGGCCGGCCACTAGATAGAGACACATTCGTTTCATTGATAGCACGTGCTTGATCTTCGGTTTCAGTAAAAGAAAAACGAGAGCAAAATTCTTGATAATATTGAGGAGGATTTAACTTAATTCCAGTCTTTAACTCACGTTCCGCCGCAATACGTAATAATTCTGTGGCGATCTCTTTAATTTTTCCTTTAATTTTTGCTCTTCTTGCCTGCCAACTAGCTCCACCTAATCTATCCACTTGTGCAACCGCTTCTTGTGAACCAAAACGAGATAGTAATTCTAAATTTTCAACTGGTAAAAATAGCTTGTCATCATTTGCGTATAACAATCTTAAACAATCATGAGGAGCTCCACCTATTTTTAACGTTTCTAATCCTCCAAAACGTCCAATTCCATGATCCACATGTACGACATAATCACCTTGTGACAAACTACCAATTTCTTTAATAAAGTTTTCGGCCCGTCTCGTTCTGCGTGCCTTTCTTACAAGTCGATCACCTAAAATATCTTTTTCACTGTATATAGTAAGTGATTCTACTGAAAAACCTGTCTCAAGGCCCAAAACAAAGATTGGTATCTGTTTTATTTTTGATTTGCAGGCTTCAAACCAAGTGTCAACGCAAATTGCACCACTAATTCCATGATCGTGTAATAATTGGACCAGGCGGTCTCTAGAGCCCTTGCTATAAGCAGATATTACTACACGATCTCCACTCTCTATGTTATTTTGAATACGTTTAGCAAAAGCATCTAATAGATTAATATCTTGTCTTTTTCTGGCTTCGGAAAAGTTATCAACGCTCTTTCCTCCAATTGCTAAAGTTCCTTGATTAGAGTCAGGGGTTTGAAAGGATTCTAATCTAATTGTTTCTATTTTTGATAACTTGGATTTCCAATTATCAGCAGAAATATATAGAAAATCTGGGGGTAAAGGATTGTATACAAAGTCATTATCTGGTGACTTTACATCCTCTTTAGAAGACTTATACAGGAGACGAGCGTTATAATATTCCGTTATTAAGTCTTGTCTTGCAGCAAGGGCCTCTTCCGCTTGTAAGCCAAGAACTACACTTCCACTAACATAGTCAAATATAGATGACATAGATTCGTAGAATAAAGGTCCCCAATGCTCCATTCCTGGATGTCGAATCTTTGAGTTTATAGCTTCAAAGAGATGGTCATTGTTTTTAACAGGGCCAAATACTTCTCGATAACCATTCCGAAACATTTCCCAAGAACCATCTGATATTATAATTTCATTTGCTGGGGTAAGCTTTAGAGTCTTTAATTCACTTATGGTTCTTTGAGATAATGCATCAAAAGATCTAATGTATTCGAGAACATCGCCAAACAGGTCTAACCTTAGTGGGTTTTCTATTCCGGGCGGAAAAATGTCAATTATCCCACCTCGTACGGAATATTCACTAGGTTCACGTACCGTTTCTGTTCTTAAATATCCATTACTCACTAAATAATTGTTCAAGTATTCTGTATCTATAGTATCACCAGTTTTTGCTAAAAAATGGTTTTGAGCAATAACTTCTTTATTAGGTATTTTTTGTAGAACGGCTCCAGCCGTAGTTACAACGACCGTCGGATTCAATAAACTTGAATTAGCTAAGTAGCTCAGTGTTGCTAGACGTTGTGCCATTATATCATGACGTGGCGGCACACGGTCATAAGGCAAACAATCCCAGGCAGAAAGGGTTAAAACAGTAATTTTTGGACCAAAGAATGAGATAGCTTCTGCAGTTGATAACATATCAGTGTCATCACCCGTTATTACTAACACTGTTTCAGCAGATTTACTGTGTTCCTGTTCTACTAGCTCTGCTAGTAAAAGTGCGTCACAGCCCTTAGGAACTCCACTATAGTTTACATACTTTTGTAAACTATTATTATTATTTAATAACAATTATATATTGCCTTTACTTAAACTTTTTTAATAGGTTCATAATTTCTGTATTCCATTTAATTGGAACTGGCTTACGGCCACTAATCCACATAAAGAGATCGGGATCACTATTTTCAATTAGCTCTTCATATTGATCTAACATTGTTGGTGATAGACTATGAAGGTGTTTTTGACAAAATTGACCTAAAAAAACATCAGTTTCTTTAGTACCCGTATAATTACTGCGGTAACGTAGACGTTTAATTCTTACTTCATGTTGTTCCACAACTGAAATTTTCATAATTGATTCTTTCATTTGACTTAAACGTGAACCATAGAGCTAGTACAATAGATAAATGTATTCTAGGATATAAACTTGTTATTCAAAGATGTCAGCAATTAAGCACAGCTAACACGGGTCATTAATATTGTCCGTTCGAACACGTCCCGAAATACTGTTTAAGATATTTACTCCAGTAACTTCTATAAAAGGGGTTGGTCCTAGGATAAGCAATTTTATTACTAAAACAGCTGGACCAAATATAGTTGATTTACTTTGGCATTTGCCTACAGGAATCATTGATAGAAAATATTCCCCTGATTTGAGAGATGCTAAATCTGGTAGTGTCGTAACACTAACGCTTAGAATAGATAAGCATATATCACCTCCTATTAAAAATAAAAGAATTCCATATAGAATCAATTGCTCTAATTCATCTGGTAATATTGTTCTGGTTTATTTTCATTCAAGAGATGATTTCTTGCAAAGTATTTTACCAATTGGTGAGGAACGAATAATTAGTGGACGCTTGGAGTTGTTTGACGGTCTTCTTCAAATAACTCACCCTGATGTTATTGCTCCAATAAGCGAACGAGATAAAGTATTAAGAATACACCCTACTTATCCTTTAACCGAAGGGTTATCACAAAACGTTATACGGAAAGCCATCAACGAATCTCTTGATCGTACACCTGTACTAGCTGAATGGCACGATCCATATTTACTTAAAGAACGAGGCTGGCCTAATTGGCATGAAGCAGTATTAAGAGCTCATAATCCAGAATCAAAGAAAGAGTTAGATCCTAACAGTGTTGTAAGACAGCGCCTCGCATATGACGAATTACTCGCAAGTCAGTTAGCAATAGCCCTTATAAGGGGTAGCGAGCGAAGACGCTTAGGGAAAAAAACTTTAGGAAATGGTAGTCTTCGTAAAACATTAACCAAAATACTTACATACAAATTAACAAGTAATCAAATATCCGCTATTGATCAAATTATAAATGATATGTCGTCTGAAACACGTATGCTACGTTTGTTGCAAGGTGATGTAGGTAGCGGAAAGACAATAGTTTCGCTCTTCGCCATGCTTAATGCAGTGGAAACTGGGCAACAAGCTGTTTTAATGGCCCCTACAGAAATTCTTGCACGCCAACACCTTGCTACAATTGCACCATTAGTCAAAGAAATGGGAGTCTCTGCAATACTGCTTACAGGTCGTGACAAAGGAACAACCCGAAAAGCAATTCTTAAAGGACTATCTTCAGGTAAAGTTAGTATTGCCATAGGAACACATGCGTTATTTCAAGAAGATGTTATCTATAAAAATCTGGCTATTACAGTCGTAGATGAACAGCAACGGTTTGGAGTACAACAAAGATTATTATTGGCTGAGAAAGGAAAGGCTGTTGATGTCCTTTTGATGACAGCAACTCCAATCCCAAGAACTCTTATGTTAGCCTATTACGGTGATCTTGATGAATCACAGTTAAGGGAAAAACCAGCTGGAAGAATACCTATCGACACTAGAGCTATTCCATTGTCAAGACTTAAAGAAGTAATAACTGCTATTTCGAGAAAAATTCAAGACGGCGCTAAAATATTTTGGGTCTGTCCACTTATAACTGAGTCGGAGATCCTGGACATTGCAGCAGCGTCTGAACGATATAAATCGCTGCATAAAATATTTGGAGATCGGGTTGGTCTGGTTCACGGACAACTTAAATCTGAAGAGAAAACTAAAGTTATGTCTTTGTTTAGTCAGGTGTTGGAAAAGGGTAAACAGAAAGATAACAAAAGTATAGATATCCTTGTAGCGACAACTGTTATTGAAGTTGGTGTAGATGTTCCAGATGCAACTGTGATGGTTATTGAACATGCTGAAAGATTTGGACTAGCACAACTTCATCAATTAAGAGGGAGGATTGGTCGAAATGATAAACACAGTACCTGTCTTCTTTTGTATAATGACAAATTAGGAAAAACTGCTGAATCTCGTCTATCTATCTTAAGGGAAACAAATGATGGGTTTCGAATTGCAGAAGAGGATTTAAAATTAAGAGGAGGAGGTGATGTATTAGGTACACAGCAATCAGGCTTACCTATGTTTCGTCTAGCTAGCATAGAAAAGCACAGCGATATGATTTCTATGGCGCGTGATGACGTAAAACTTATTATAGAAAGGGACAAAGATTTAAGTACTGATAGAGGCTTAGCCCTTAGGACTTTATTGCACTTGTTTGAACGTGACTTGGCAGTAAAACTCTTGCGGGCAGGTTAGATAAATAGCTGTGAAACCTCGTTAAGTTACATATATTATTTAGATTAAATTTTTATATCGCCATTTATTATCGTAGGTTTATCACTTTGGGCTTTTAATATTTTTACTTTTTCTTTTTCTTCCGGAGATCTTTTATCCCGAGGTGTTACTATTCCTCCTGATATTATCATCTTAATCCCCTCCTCCACTGTCATTGATAACTCAACCAGATCACTACGAGGTAAAAACAATAAATACCCCGAAGTTGGATTAGGCGTGGTTGGTAAAAACACATTAACTACATCATCGGCAGTTATACTTTGTACTTCTCCAATTGTTTTTCCTGTTACAAATCCAATAGCCCAAGACCCACGCCTTGGATACTCAAATAAAACCACCTGTCGAAAAGCATCTGACTGATTAGCTAATACAGTTTCTACTATTTGCTTAGTAGCTCCATATATACTTCTTACAATTGGCATTCGGCTTAATAAATGTTCTCCTCCGCGCACTATCCAGCGTCCTAGAAGAACTCGAGTTAGTGCTCCAACTATGATAATAAATATTAATAAAACTAATACACCCAATCCAGGAATAGCAAAGTGAACGTAGGTATTAGGACTGTATACGTCTGGAATTAGAGGTGTTACACGCGCATCAATAAAACTTAAGACTAACCAACTAAGCCATAGTGTAATACCTACTGGCGCAACTACTAATAATCCCGCAAGAAAATATCCACGCACCCTGGTTAAAGGGCTCACCTTAAGTTTTATTTCTGTATTTGACATGTTTATCTACCCATTTAGAAAATTATTAAATGGTGCGGCTGAGAGGACTCGAACCTCCACGAGCTTTCACCCACTAGCACCTGAAGCTAGCGCGTCTACCAGTTCCGCCACAGCCGCGTATGATCAAGTTTATTGCCTGATACGCTACTAATATAACAAGCACAATAGATAACTGCTTGAGAGTTATGTGGTATTTCCCTTATTGGTGCGGCAGAGAGGACTTGAACCTCCACGGGGTTTCCCCCACAACGCCCTCAACGTTGCGCGTCTACCAGTTCCGCCACTGCCGCACATATACGAAGGGCGATTATTTACCCGAAGGTAGCCCTATAGGCAACTACCATATAAGAACATAGTATTTTTATAAATCTTTTCTTGCACATTAGCTTAAGGTAAAGGCATTATAATAATAACTTATACCGCTTATAGGAAACTAAAATCGACAGGTGCTAAATGGGATACAGATCAATATTAGTTCCACTTGAAGAAAGTAATTCTCTAAACTCAGTTCTCACATTATCATTGTTAGTAGCTCGTCAATTTGAAAGCCATCTTGAGGGATTTTGTATTCGTCCATCCTTAGCCGGTGCAATAGCAGTTGGCTTCGAAGGTGGAGTAGCGGCTTTAGCCGGAACTGAAGAACAATTTGAAATAGAACAAGGCACTAGGTCTGAACGTTTAAAAAACCAGTTTGATGAGTTTGTCAAAACAAATAATCTCAAATATTCACAAGCAACTGAAAACGAAGGTTTAACTGTTAATTGGAATGAAACTGAAGCATCTGGAATAGGACTATTTGGGCAAAGAGGACGTGTTTTTGATTTAATAGTGGTGGGTAGACCAACTCCTGGAACGCTTACACCGGCGATGAACACACTAGAAACCATTCTATTTGAATCGGGAAAACCAGTACTAATAGCCCCTCCAAGTGTTTCGCAAAACATAACAAATCATATTGCAATTGCCTGGAACGCTAGCACAGAAACAGCTCGCACAATTGCTTTTGCTATGCCTTTAGTCAAAAAGGCAAATCATATAACAATCTTAAATATTGAAGGGGCTATGGTTGCAGGTCCAACAGCAGAAGAAGTAGCTAATAGCCTGTTACGTCAAGGTATATCGGTTGATATTATCAATAGAGAGGGTAAACGATCACCGGCTGAAGCGGGAGCTCTAATGCTTAAAGAAACTGAAAAAATTGGAGCTGACCTGCTAGTAAAAGGTGGTTATACACAAAGCAGATTACGTCAAATGATTTTTGGTGGAGCTACAAATCACATACTTAATGAAGCTAAGGTGCCAGTATTGATGGCGCATTAATATATTAGTTTTTCTATTTCTATTTTAAATTATAGAATCTACTTAGACTAACTATTCTATTTATGAATTTATTAAATCACGCATTTTAGCTACAGCGGCACTTGGTGAGTTTAAAACTGGTATATTAGTTACTTCATTAAGAATGGGTGCAGCTCTAGATAAAGTAAATTGAGCTAGCACTATAACATCGCAATCAGAAATAACACTTACTTGTTTGGCTACTAAGCTATCATGTTTTTTGGGATTGCCTTCTGCTAATGCATCAAAAGCTCCCTCTACAACATATGAAGAAAGTTTTACTGGTGTTTTTTGGTTTCGCGCTATGTTTTCTATTTCAGCTGCTATAGTAGGAATTGTTGCAGCAACAGTTGCGACGATAGCTATTTTAGAACCATACCCTAATGCATTTTCGATCATAGCATCATTGGGTTTAAGTAGTGGTAAGTTATATTTTTTAATGCATGCATCTATGCATTCACCAAAAGCAGAACATGAATATAGTATGCCTTCCGCACCCCGACCAACTGCGTATTCAGTAAGAGTATCAAATGCTTTATACATATCTGGAACAACTCCGCCCGTCTCACGAACCCACTCGAATAATCCATCTTCTAGAATATTACTTATTTTTGCCTCGGGCCAATCCTCGTCAAACGCTCTTACAGCTGCCGCCATAGCTTCCTTATGAACATGAAAAAGAAATATATTTGGAGTTATATTCATAAAATTACCTATATTTTAGTATTAAAAAGTATTTAATTATTAATCGTAGATTTGAGGCATTGAAATTAACAAAGCTAGTAATCTAGTCATATCAAAATAATTTATAAAATAATCATTATCATTGATACAACTTATTCTTTATTCATTTTGATAATGAGTGTCTAATATATCAAAAATTGTGTCTATCGCATAAGTGATTAAATTAGTTTAAAAGATAACTTTAAGTGGTTTGCAGTAGATATTTGTAATAAAACACATGTATAATAATGAGTCTTTGACCAACTGTGTATAAGGATCAATAGATAAAAGCTATTAAACAGATTAGGAACCACCAGATACTGGTAAGTAACTTTTTTTAGGTTTGAGGAGAAAAAAATGGCAAAAACAAAACAATATATGGATGCACAATCTAAGACTGATATCCGAGATGGAATGCGTATTGACTGGGATGTACCAATTCCAATGGATGACGACATAACTCTACGATGTGATGTGTTCAGACCTATAAATGACGGTAACTATCCAGTGATCATGACCATGGGGCCTTATGGTAAGTATCTACACTTTGAAGATCTCTATGAAGAACAATATACAACTATGATGCAAGATCATCCAGATGTACCAGCTGGTTCAACAAATAAATACCAGAATTGGGAAGTTGTTGATCCTGAAAAATGGGTACCAGATGGATATGTTGTAATCCGTGTTGATTCTAGAGGCGCTGGAAGATCTCCTGGTGTAATTGATATTTGGTCATTAAGGGAAGCAGAGGATTTAGCTATAGCCGTTGATTGGGCAGGCGTACAGGATTGGTCGAATGGTAAAGTTGGGCTTAATGGAATTTCCTATTTTGCTGAGAATCAATGGCAAACCGCAGCATTACAGCCAAAACATTTAGCCGCGATATGCCCATGGGAAGGTGCAGCTGATTTCTATAGAGATATGGCGCATCATGGAGGTATTTTCTGTAATGGCTTTTCTTATGATTGGCCATTACACCAGGTATATTCAGTCCAACATGGCAAGGGTATAAACGGCTTTAAAAGCCGTATGAATGGTGATTGGGTATCTGGTCCAATTACTTTGACTGAAGAAGAGCTTGGTCAAAATCGTGTAGATTTTTACGAAGAAAATTTAAAAAGAAAACTAGATACTGATGACTATTGGCAATCACGTATGCCGGACTGGTCTAAGGTCAAAGTACCTATATTTTCAACTGCTAACTGGGGTGGTCAAGGGCTCCACCCTCGAGGTAACTTTGAAGGTTACGTCCGTGCAGCTTCTAAAGAAAAATGGCTTGAAGTACACGCTATTGAGCATTGGACAGAGTTTTATACAGACTATGGTGTAAACTTACAAAAAAAGTTTTTTGGACACTTTTTAAAAGGTGAAAACACTGGTTGGAAGAAACAACCTAAAGTTCAAATGTTAGTTAGGCATCCAGGTGAAAAATTTGTTGAACGACATGAAAAGGAATGGCCACTTAAACGTACTAAGTGGACTAAATATTTTATAGACCCCACTGATATGAGCCTATCAAGATCTTCACAGAAGAAGTCTTCCAAAATAACATATGGTGGTTTTAGTGATGGAGTTACTTTTATGACACCACCATTAAAGAAAGAAACAGAGATTACAGGGCCAATTGCTGCAAAACTATTCGTATCTTCAGCAACAACTGATGCCGATTTGTTTTTAGTAGTAAGGGTATTTAGTCCAGATATGAAAGAGGTAGTATTCCAAGGTGCTCTGGATCCGCATACTCCAATTGCTCAAGGTTGGTTAAGGTGCTCTCATAGAAAGCTTGACCAAGAATTAACCCTTCCATATAGGCCATATCATACTCATGATGAAGAAGAGCCTCTTACCTCACGTAAAATTTATGAAGTTGATGTTGAGGTTTGGCCCACTTGTATAGCGGTTCCAAAAGACTACAGAATAGCTCTCACAATCAGAGGGAAAGATTATGTATATCCAGGAGATTCGTTTATGGAAACGCCCATAGGAAAATGGACTGGATGCGCTGTATTTAGGCACAATGATCCTCGTGATAGGCCAGCTAATATTTTTGGAGGAGATGTAACAATACATACAGGTCCTGATAAAAAATCCTATATATTGATGCCTATCATACCAGAGGATGCAAAAAAGAAATAAAGTATTTAACTATATTAGGGGCTGCATAAATTCTATTGCAGCTCCTAGATAGTTAATCATGCATTTTTGCTTTCCAACACACGCCAAGCAGCTAACAAAACTCCATCATATTCTGCCCAACCATCAGAAATAGCTTGTTCATAACTACTCGAGGCAGCATTTGTCACAGGAGTGGATATTCCATGTTTATTGGCGACCTCTTTCATTAATTTAAGATCTTTAGCCATCCCTTCAATACTAAAAGAAACACCTTCAGGAGTACCTCCGTTAGCAATGTCGGCAATTCGAGGGAGTCTACCTGGAGCGACTTTAATCGTCCCTGATGTATCTGCTAAAATATCTGCGGCATGAGACAAATCAATTCCAGCATGCTTCGCTATCGCCAAGGCTTCCCCTACAGCTTCCCAATACACTACTAAAGGTAGGTTAACTGCTAATTTCATGGAAGCACCTGCTCCTATGTTACCTACATGATCTAAACGACGACAAAGTTGGTTTAATACAGAACGAGCTTCGTCAACGACATCTTGATCACCTCCTACAAGGCCTAGTAACTGCCCATTCAAAGCCGGTTGCACACTTCCCCCTACTGGACATTCAATATATCTACCGCCCTTTAAACGAACTTTGTTATCAACATATTTACTGGTTTCAGGAAGTATCGTACTCATCTCAATAATTAATTTATTATGTAGATCAGTGGATAATAATCCGTCATCACTTTGATAAACAGATAATACTGCTTTATCGTCAATAACCATTGATATTACTATTTCACATCCTGTTACTAAAGCTTTAGGACTGGTGGCAAAAGCTGCTCCTAGTTCTAGTAACGGCTTAGTCTTTTCCCAAGTTCGGTTCCACACTGAAACCTGGTTTCCCTGTTCTAAGAGCCGTTCGGTAATTGCCGAACCCATATTTCCCGTTCCACAAACACCAATTCTCATATTAAAACTCCGATTCAATTATTAACTAAAACTAATTGTACTCATATAATTCTTGTTGACCTCTATTTAAAACAGAGGTTGTCAAAACTAAAATAATATTAATTAGCAATTGTAAGAAATTAGGTGCAAATTTATTATCATTCTTTAGTTTATATAATCGTAGGCTAATTAAAATTAAATGGTTGTATAATACAAATTTATTTTTAAAGAGAGGAAAAATAAATGAAAACTAAAAATATTTTACCAGATCAAATGGAGCTACATATTGCCAGATACAACGACTTAACTCCAAATAAAGCACGTACTGCTGGCAATATTCCCCCTGAGGCACGTGAAATGATGACTGCACGAGAAACAAAAACCGTAATAGCTTATGAGGGGGCCAAGGACACACCATGGGGCAATGGGCCCATTGCAGGTCCTAAAAGCTTTGCTGTGGTTATTGCCGAATGTGGGCCAGGTAATGGACCAGGATTACATGTGCATCAAGATACTACAGAGACATTTACATGCATCAAAGGAAAGTTTTGTATTGAATGGGGAGATAAAGGTGAATTCTCAACCGAACTAAATTTATTTGATACAATATCCGTACCACCGGGAGTAATGAGACGGTTTCATAATGTTAGCGATGAAAGCGGTTTATTACACGTTATTTTACAAGGAGGAGAAAGAAATCTACGAGATGTCGAATACCCACCTAGCATGGTAAAAGAACTTACTAGTAAGTTCGGAACTGACGTTGTTAATGAACTTGAAGATGTGGGTTATTCTTTTCGTGCTGGTCTCGATTAATCCAACTAATAAATATTTGAATTTATTAGTTATTGGGAGAAAATTAGTGAAAATATTTATTACTGGGGCAACAGGATATATTGGTGGGACGGTAGCACATAAGTTAATTAAAGCTGGACATCAAGTTACCGGATTAGCTCGCGACGATAATAAAGCTAATTTACTTGAAAAGCAGGGAATTACACCAATCATAGGAACTCTTGACAATCTCGAACTGCTTTTTGATACGTCTCAAAGTTCTGATGTAATTATTAATGCAGCAAGCACTCATAATGCGTTTGCCATTCGTTCAATATTAGAGGCTATCCGTAATACTGGGAAAACTTTTATTCACACAAGTGGAAGCAGTATTGTTTCGGATAATGCAAATGGTGAATATAGTGAAAATATTTTTAGTGAAAGTATCCCCTACTCCCCAGTGCCCGAAAAAGCAATTTGGTATGCGATTGAAAGGGATATGATACTTCCGGCAGCTAAAGAAGGAATAAGATCAATTATAATTTGCCCTAGCATGA
>Ga0315339_1001695_pt1 | contig 18592 bp, 17 predicted proteins | sample ASW17metaG_FD_204514 | JGI IMG/M metagenome (GOLD analysis project Ga0315339, IMG submission 204514) | Ammonia-oxidizing marine archaeal communities from Pacific Ocean, United States - ASW #17 | ecosystem: Environmental > Aquatic > Marine > Oceanic | place: USA: California | collected 2016-12-05
GAGGAGGAAAAGTGGCGACCCCTACGGGACTCGAACCCGTGTCGCCGGCGTGAAAGGCCAGTGTCCTAACCACTAGACGAAGGGGTCGCTCCGTCAGGAGGCGGGGCACTCTATCGGCTTTCTGCCGTTTGTCACGAAAAACCTGCCGAAATGATAGACGGCCATTTTTCACGTGAAGGGCTTGGCTTGCCAACGCCCTAGTGCTGAGCCAAATAATGGGGAGCGAGACTATGCCGTCCCCTGCCATCAACAATGCCAAAATCCTATTCGTCGCCCTGCTGACACTTGCCCTGGATCAGCTGACCAAGTGGGTCGTAATCCACAAACTTCCCTTTAATGGGGAACCAGTGGCGGTGGTGGACGGCTTTTTTGAACTCGTCCACTTCGGCAACACGGGCGCGGCGTGGAGCCTGTTCAGCGGGCAGAATTTCTGGCTGGCGATCTTCTCGCTGGCAGCGCTGATTTTCCTGTGGGTGTCACGGCGTCATTTCGGGGCGGAGACGGCGCTTGGCCAACTCGCGCTTGGGCTGATCCTCGGCGGCGTGGTCGGCAATCTTGTGGATCGCGTGGTGCATCATCACGTGGTGGATTTTCTCCAGTTTTACATCCCGTTCCGGTTCCCCGCGTTTAACGTGGCCGACAGCGGCATTTGCACCGGCGTGGGGTTGATGTTCGTGCAGTCGTTCCAAAAACCGAAGCCTGGGGAGACTTGGGCCAAAAAGGGGAAAGTGCCGCCGGAGTCGCCCGGGCTGATTGAGCCGGACGAGGAATCGGAGGCGTGAGCGCGACGGCGATTTATCTCACCGGCGCGACGGCCAGCGGCAAGTCGGCGCTGGCTCTGCATCTGGCCAAGCGCTTGGGCGGCGAGATCATCTCGGTGGACTCGATGCAGGTTTATCGCGGGCTCGACATCGGCACGGCCAAGCCAAGCGCGGTGGAGCAGGCCGGGGTGCCGCATCACTTGATCGACGTGGCCGGGCTCGACGAGCCGTTCGACGCTGCGCAGTTCGTCCGCTTGGCCAAGCAGGCCGAGGCCGCGATACGCTCCCGCGACGCGCGGCCGATTTTTTGTGGCGGCACTGGCCTGTACTTTCGTGCGCTGTTCGATGGCTTGGGCGAAAGCCCGCCCGGCGACGAGCCGCTCCGCGACGAGCTGGAGGCCGCGCCGCTCGACGGGTTGCTCGCGGAGTTGGCGACGAAAGACCCGGCAGCGTTCGAGTCGATTGACCGCCAAAACCGGCGACGGGTCATCCGCGCTGTGGAGGTGATCCGGCTCACCGGCAAACCGTACTCGAGCCAGCGCTCCGGCTGGGATACGCTTGGCCAAGCGCCGGGCAACTTGTTCTGCATCACGCGCGAGGGGGACGACTTGACCGCGCGGATTCACGAGAGGGTGGACGCAATGTTCGCGCAGGGCCTGGTCGCCGAGACGCAGGGCTTGGCCAGGCGCGGCCTGCGCGAAAATCGCACCGCCAGCCAGGCGATCGGCTACCGGCAGGTGCTGGAGCATCTCGATGGCGGGCCGGGGCGGACCGAGACGGTGGAGTTGGTGAAGGCGCGGACGCGGCAGTTTGCCAAGCGGCAGCGAACGTGGTTCCGCAACCAAATGATCTGCCAACCGGTCGAGTGGGCGGCGGGGAAGTCAGTGGACGGTTGCTGCGAGCGCCTGCTTGGGATGCTCTGTTGAGGCCGGTTTATGGCGAGGGCGGGCCAGGCGGGTGCTCGCTGCGGGTGCCGGGTCGGCGTGGTCGATTGTCACCGTTTTTTCCTTTGCGAAAGCCGGAACCGGGGCGACCACCTGGGCCCCGGCGGTCGCGGGAAGCTGGTGGTCCCAAATATTTCTCGAACTTCGCAAGTTGTTCTTCGGTCAGGTCGCCGCGGAGCTTCTCCTTGAGCTTTTCGGTGGAGGCGCGCATGCGCGGGCGTAGTTCCTCGAACGTCAACTTCATTTCCTCACGGCTTGCCTTGAATGCCGACTCGACTGTAGCAGCCTGTTTGTCGGTCAGTTTGAGATCGCGTTGGATGCGCTTCATCAGCCAGTTCAACTGACCCTCCGTTCGCGATCCGGGGGGGTGCTCGGCGTTTCGCGGGCCGCGCTCACGAGGGAACGCACGCGGCGGCTTGGGCGCACCGAAATCAACCACGAAGCCTCCGGTCACGACACCGGCGGTAAAGATGACTACGGCAGCAAGTATGGGTTTCCAAGCGTTCACCACGTGTACTCCAAGTCGTCGAACGAAGCCAGCATCACCGTCTCAAAGTCGGTCGACTCGGAGTCGACCGTTTCTGTCGTTGTCTCAGCGAGGTCGAACGCTGCCTGGTCAATGAATGCTGCCGTTGGTTCTTTGGTCGAGAACAGCGCCGCGAGGATCATCACGCCAAAGCAGGGGGCGACAGCTCGCCAAAGCATGCGCGACCAGAAAGCCAGCGGGTCGGCAGTCAGTAACCCTCGGATGCGTGCCATGATTCGCTTCTCGAACGCGTACGGGACGTGTTCATTTCCGGGCAGGTCTCGGGCGAATTTCAGGAACCGCTCGTCGGCCGAGCTGGTCTCGAGCGCGTGCTGTTCCCTCACCCGGGTCATCACCCGTGCCGAGAAGTTGACAGGCGCCCGTTTGTCGTTTTGAACGGCTTTTGCGAGCTTCAGGAGCTTTTTCTCTATCTCATTGGCAGTCATGGCCTTGTAAGTTGACGATTGTTGCTTCCTCTAAGTTACAATCCTTTTCTCCCGGCTGAGAAACCGTTCCACGGAGGCGCGCATTTCCTTACGGGCGCGAAACGCCTGCACTTTTACCAGCGACTCCGACCAGCCAGTAATTTCGGCGATTTCCTTGATCGTCCGCCCCTCGAGCTCCTGCAGCGTGAGGACGATCCGCGCCCGGTCGGAAATCTGGCCGAGCACCGTGTACACCAGCTCGCGCGCCTCTTCCAGCCCTACCCGGTCGCTGGCATCGGGGATGTTGCCGAGGCGATCCTGCCAACTCTCGTCGTCGAAGAGCATATCGCTGATCGTCTGATCCGGCCGGTTGCGCTTGCGGCGCAGGGCGTCGTAGCAGGTGTTGACCGAGAGCCGCATGAACCAGTGCTCGAACGGCGCCGTACCCTTATAGCTGCTGAGTTTTTGGAAGGTCTTGGTGAAAATCGTCTGAACAACATCCTCGGCGTCCGACTCGTTGCGAAAGTATTTTCGCGCCATGCCAAACACCCGCGACTGGTAGCGGGTGATCAATTCCTCGAAGCAGTCCACATCACCGCCGACCACGATCCCGACCAACTCCTCGTCGGTTCGAACATCAGCTTCCGGGAAAGTTTCGGTTGCCTGCATTGGACTTTGCGGGGCGATCCCGCATGAAGATAAACACCCGCAGACTCCATTTGTTGCCCAAAAGTTACAGCGGATGAGTTGGGATCGATGCCCGAATCTTGCCAACTGGCGGGTTTTCGGCAACAGTCCCGCCGCATTATATGCCAAACGAAGACGATATTTTAAATGCACTCAAGGCGGTCAAGTACCCCGGCTACTCGCGGGACATTGTCTCCTTCGGCATCGTGAAGGACGTGGCGGTGGCCAACGGCGCGGTCAGCGTTGCCATCCACCTCACCTCCGCCAACGCCGAGGCCGCCCAACAGATCAAGTCCGGCTGCGAGGCCGCCCTCAAGGCGATCGACGGCGTCCGCGTCGCCCACGTGCAAGTACATCAACCGCAGGGCGGCGAAGCGCAACCCGGCACACCCACTCCCGGCCAAGGGCCGCAAAAGGTGCCCGGCATCATGCGGGTCGTCGCCGTGGCCAGCGGCAAGGGCGGCGTCGGCAAGTCCACCGTCTCGGCAAACCTGGCCTGCGCCTTGGCCAAGCGCGGCGAAAAGGTCGGCCTGCTCGACTGCGACATTTACGGGCCAAGCATCCCACTGATGATGGGCGTCAACGAGCGCCCGTCCGTCACCGAGAGCGACGACAAGCTGGTGCCGCTCCAGAGCCATGGCGTCAAGCTCATGAGCATGGGCTTCCTGCTGCAGGACGACCAGCCGGTCATCTGGCGCGGGCCGATGATCATGAAGACCATCCAGCAATTCGTCATGCAGGTGGACTGGGGCGAGCTGGATTATCTGCTCGTCGATCTGCCGCCCGGCACCGGCGACGCGCAGTTGTCCCTCTGCCAAACCGTGCCTCTCGACGGCGGAGTGATCGTGACCACGCCGCAGGAAGCATCGCTCGGCGTCGTGCGCAAGGGCATTGAGATGTTCCGCAAAGTCAACGTGCCGATCCTCGGCATCGTCGAGAACATGAGCTACTTCACCGCGCCCGGCGGCGAGCGCGTCGAGATATTCGGCCACGGCGGCGGACAGGATGAGGCGGCGCGGCAGGGCATCCCGTTCCTCGGCGAGATGCCGCTCTTCACCGAGATCCGCAAGGGCGGCGACGACGGCGTGCCGGTGGTCGTGAGCCAGCCCGACTCCCTCCCCGCCGAAGTCTTCGGCCAAATCGCCCAACAACTGCAGGAGCAGCTGGCCGGTGCAGCGCGCTGATTTTTTGCCAAAAACGCCCATTTAAGCTGTTGACAAGCTGGGGGGGTTTAGTAGGTTGCGCGGCCTTTTCGCTGGTTCAGCGATTTTTGAACGATGCCCAATATCAAGTCAGCCAAGCGCCGGATGCGCAGTGATGCGGCCAAGCAGGCCCGTAACCGATCTGTAAAGACGACCCTCAAGACCGCCGAGCGCCATCTCAATGATGCCATCAAGGATGGCAACAAGGAGAACACGGAGAAGGCATTAAGCGCGTCCGCGTCCGCGTACGACAAGGCCGCCAAGCTCGGAGTCATCCACTCCGCGAAGGCCAACCGCAAAAAGTCACGACTGGCCAACCGGGCCAACGCCGCCTCGTAAGCCAAACGCAATCCCCACAGATTTTTTAAAGCCCCGCCGTGTGCGGGGCTTTTTTGTGCTCAGCGGCGGTGTGGAAAAACTACTCGGTGCGGTAGCGCACGGTGACGACGGCGCGCACTTTCTTCTCGATGCTCGACGTGTCGTACATGCCCCAGCTTGCGGTCTCGGTGGAGTTGGGCCGGGTGATCTGGAAGATGCCCTGCGAGGCGGAGATGATGTTGGCCACGCGGTTGCCGCTGCTACTGGCCAGGCGCTCGGCCCGGAGTTGGGCGTTCTCGGCGGCTTGCTCGAGCAAATCCAGTTTCAAGCCCTCGAGCTTGGTATAGTAAAAACTGGGCGGGTAGGAGCGAAATGCGATGCCCTCCCGGATGAGTTGCGTGGACTCCTTGGCCAAGCGCTTGACCGTGACGCCGTCGGTCGCGGAGCGCATTTTCTCCAGCGCGCGCCCGCCGATGAGCGCCGACACGACCAGGCCCAGCGACAGAATTGCCGCTACGCCGTACCACGGTTGTTTGCCTACATCAGCCATAAAACCCCCAACTGCGCCAAGCCAATCAAAAAACCAAGAACAGCGCCAACTCCTTCGATGAACCGGAACTCTTGTTTCATGATGCCGAGTAGCATTTCCTCCAGTTTATCGCTGGAAAACGCCGCCACCTTCTCGCGAACCACCGCCTCTACATCCATGTTTTTCTCGAGATGACTGACAAACAGATCGCCCAGTTCCGGCACCGCCTTGGCAAGGCTCTCGACCAGTGAGTGCTTGATTTTGGCCACCATGTCCGAGCCGAGAAACATCGACGCCATCGGGATCGCCTCCGCTAGGTTGTTCTGCAGAAAGTCATCTACCCTGCCCTCGATCGTCGCGGTGACGTGCTCAATGAACTCGTCCCCTTTCAAATGCTTCCGTACGTCCTCCATCGAGAATAGCTCGCGTGCGACCAGTTGGCCAAGCTTCTCCGCCAGCGCCTGTTGCCGCTTGGGGAATACGCCCTGTACGCGCAACCCAAGGATGCGCCACTCCTCGCGCGGGTGGAACAGCATCCGCACGGCGAGGTAGTTCGTGCCCCAGCCGATAGCGGCGGCGATCACCGGCAGCAGGCACCACGTCCACTTGAAAACTTCCGGGTCGGCTTCAGTCAACATTGGCTGGGTGCAACTTGCGCTTGGGCTGATGGCCGATGTGTTGTTCGTTGCGGCTGCGCGCCAGCATCACCTGCCGGTGCCGTTCCCGGAGACGCTCCCGCCGCTCCGGCGTCAACCCGTCGGCGCAGCGCGGACAACTCACGCCGGCCTCGTATTGCGGCGACTCCATCTCCCCGCCCGTGAGCGGCCAGCGGCAGCCGAAACAAATCTCGTGCGCGCCCTGCTCGAGCCTGTGCTTCACCGACACGCGGTGGTCGAACACGAAACAGTCTCCCTCCCAGAGGCTCTCCGCCTCGGGCGTTTTTTGCAGATAATTCAAAATGCCGCCGCGTAAATGGAACACCTCACGGAAGCCGTGCTTGAGCAGATAGGCCGACGCCTTCTCGCAGCGGATGCCGCCAGTGCAGAACATCGCGATCTTCGGATGCTTTTTCGGATCGAGATTCTGCTGCACGTACTCCGGCCACTCGCCGAACGACCCAGTCTTGGGATCGATCGCGCCACGGAACGTGCCCATCCCCACTTCGTAATCGTTGCGCGTGTCCACCACCGTCACGCCGGGGTCGCTGATGAGCGTGTTCCAGTCGCTTGGCTCGACGTATTCGCCGACCGCCTCGCGCGGGTCGGCCTCCGGCGCGCCGAGCGTGACGATCTCCGGGCGCAGCACCACTTTCATCCGGTGGAAGGTGATTCGCTCGGTGTCGGAAATGCGGGCGGACAACCCGGCCAGACGCTCGTCGCCGCGGATAAACCCGAGCACCGACTCCACCCCGTCGCTTGGCCCGGCGATGGTGCCGTTGATGCCCTCGTGCGCGAGGATGATTGTGCCCTGCACCGAGTGCCGCTCACAATGCTCCTTCAACGGCGCCCGCTTGGCCTCGAAGTCGGGCAGATCGGCGAACTGATAAAATGTGGCAACGGTGGAGTCCATGCGCTTGGCCAAGCGGACGCGCCGCCGGGCCGTGGAGGATGCTGGTTTTGAGTTCGAAATTTCAAGTTTCAAGTTGGATTCCAAAAATTACTTCGACGCTTGGCCGCTTGGCCGCTTGAATACCGGCCGTGCCAAGGGAGTACACGCTCAAGTCATTTCGCGCGCCGGTCGAGTTGAACATCGACTACGAGGCGGAGCTGAACGCCCAGCAGCTCGCCGCCGTTTCCGCGCCGCCGGGACCGGCGCTGGTGCTGGCCGGGGCGGGCGCGGGCAAGACGCGCACGCTGACCTATCGTGTGGCATACCTGCTCGAGCAGGGCATCCCGGTCGACCGCATCCTGTTGCTGACGTTCACCAACAAGGCCGCCCGCGAGATGATGGACCGCGTGCAAAACCTGATCGGCGGCGACACGGCGGGGCTTTGGGGCGGCACGTTTCACTCGGTCGGCCACCGGGTGTTGCGACGGCACGCCGAGGCGGTCGGCTACCCGCAGTCGTTCACAATCATGGACCGCGACGACGCCAAGGCGTTGATGAGCGCGGCGATCGATGATGCCGGCATCGACACCAAGGCGGTGCGCTTCCCCAAGCCGGATCTCGTGTGCGACATCCTGTCGATGTCGCTCAACACCGGCCTGCCGCTTGGCCAAGTGATGGAGGAACGCTACTCGTATTTTGACACGCTCACCGACGAGATCGCCCAGGCACACGCCGTCTACACCAAGCGCAAAGTGGCCAACGGCGTGATGGACTTCGACGACCTGCTCAACCTGTGGCTGCGGTTGCTGCGCGAAAACAAGGAGATTCGCGAGTCGTTCCAGACGCGGTTCCAGTTCATTCTCGTGGACGAATACCAGGACACGAACCAGGTGCAATGCGAGTTGATCGACCTGCTCGGCGGCCGGCACCACAACATCATGGCGGTCGGCGACGACTCGCAGAGCATCTACTCGTGGCGCGGCGCGAATTTCCGCAACGTGCTCGAGTTCCCCGACCGGCACGACGGCACGCATGTTTTCAAGATCGAGACGAACTACCGCAGCACGCCGGAGATTCTCGACTGCGCCAACGCCGTCATCGCCGCGAACACGCAACAGTTCGAGAAGGTGCTCGCGCCGGTGCGCGACTCCGGCATGAAGCCGGCGCTCGTCTGCTGCAACGATGCCAACCAGCAGGCGGAGTTCATCGCCCAGCGCGTGCTCGAGTTGCGCGACGAGGGCACGCCGATGGAGGGGATGGCCGTGCTGTACCGCTCACACTTTCACGCGCTCGAGCTGCAGCTCGAGTTCACGCGGCGCGACATCCCGTACGCGCTCACGAGCGGCATCCGGTTTTTTGAGCAGGCGCACGTCAAGGATGTCGCCGCGTACCTAAAGCTCCTCGTCAACCCCGGCGACGAGCTGGCGTTCAAGCGCATCGTGCTGATGCTGCCGGGCGTCGGGGCCAAGTCGGCGGCCAAGCTTTGGGCGGCGTTCGGCGCGCGCCTGGCCAAGGGGCCAAACTTGGCCAAGGCGCTGCGCGACATCGCCGGCCAAGCGCCGAAAAAAGCCGCGCTTGGCTGGGAGCAGGTCGCCGAGACGCTTGGCCAACTCGACGACGAGCAGGCCAAGGGACCGGGGCATCTCATCCGCATGGTTGTCGCCGCCGGGTACGAGGATTATTTGCAGGACAAGTTCCCCAACTACTACGCGCGGCTTGAGGACATCGAGCAGGTCGCCGGCTTCGCCGGGCAATACGACACCACCGAGACGTTCCTCAGCGAAGTGGCACTGCTGACCAACCTCGACACCGACACAAAACGCGAGAATAACCCCGACCCGGAGCAGATTCAGCTCTCGACTATTCACCAAGCCAAGGGGCTGGAGTTCGACGTGGTGTTCGTGATGATGCTGTGCGACGGACTGTTCCCGTCGAGCCGCGCGATCGAGAGCCCCGGCGGCGAGGAGGAGGAGCGGAGGCTGTTTTACGTCGCCGTCACGCGCGCGAAAACCGAGCTGTACCTGAGCTATCCGCTGCTGCGGTACATGCACGGCTCCAGCGGCGAGGCGATGCAGCAGCCCTCACGCTTCCTCGACGAAATCGACAACAGCCTCGTCGAGGAATGGAACCTGCAAAGCTTCAATCCCTACGGTTGAGTGCGCTGAAACAGGGTGGAATGTTTTGGGGAGCGCACGCGTGCCGCCTTGGGCGCCGCGCTCAAGGCTAAATCCCCTGAGTTGCCGATGGACGATTCCGGCGAGGCGCCGGAATCCACACGCGAGGCCAAGCGCTTATGGCTGACCGTTGGTTTTGCGGGGCTTTTTTTTGCGGCGGCCGGTGTTGAGGTAGCGGTTGACGGCGTTCAAATATGCCTTGGCGCTGGCCTCTATGACGTCGGTGCTCGCCCCCTTGCCGGTAACGAGGTCGCCGTCGCCAAAATCCACTTTCACGCTCACCTCGCCCAGTGCGTCCTTGCCCTGCGACACGGCGCGGATGGCGTAATCCTTCAGGCGGCCGCGCGTCTCGGTGAGGCGGTCGATCGCCTTGAGCGCAGCGTCCACCGGGCCGTCGCCGACGCCGGCGTCCTCAAGCACAGTCTCTTTTTTGGAGCGGCCGGTGGCGGCTTTTTTCAGGCGCACAGTGGCGGTGGGGACGGTGTGGTTGCCGCTTGTGACGTTGAGGTATTCCATCACCCACGTCTCGGGCACCTTCGTCATCTGCCCATCGACCAATGCGCCGAGATCGTCGTCGTACACAAACTTTTTCTTGTCGCCAATCTCCTTGAAACGGCTGAAGACGTTGTTGATCTCCTCGTCGGTCAGCTTGAAACCAAGGTGCCGGAGGCGCATGCCCATCGCGGCGCGGCCGCTGTGCTTGGTCAACGGCAGCTCGGTCTGGCCCCAGCCGACTTCCTCCGGATCCATGATCTCGTACGTCTCGCGTTTCTTGATGATGCCGTCCTGGTGAATGCCGCTGGAGTGGGCGAAGGCGTTCTCGCCGACGATCGCCTTGCTGCGCTGCACCGGCAGGCCGCTCATCCGAGCGACCAGCTTGGAGGCCTTCACGATCTGCTTCGCCACCACGCCGCAGGTGTAACCGCTGTAAACGTCGTTGCGCGTCTTGAGCGCCATGACGATCTCCTCGAGCGCGGCGTTGCCGGCTCGTTCGCCGATGCCGTTGACGGTGCACTCGATTTGCCGCGCGCCGGCCTCGACGGCGGCGAGCGAGTTGGCCACGGCCATGCCAAGGTCGTTGTGACAATGCACGCTGATGATCGCCTTGCCGGACTGGAACTCCGACACGGAGCCGTACAGGTGCGCGATCAATTCACCGAACTGCCCCGGCACGGCCCAGCCGACGGTGTCGGGGATATTCACCGTCGCCGCGCCGGCATCGACGGCCGCCTGGCAGACCTCGACGAGGAAATCCGGCTCGGTGCGGGAAGCATCCTCCGGCGAAAACTCGACGTCGGCGACGAGTTTGCGGGCGCGCTTCACGCCATCGACGGCGAGCTTGATGATCTGGCTCTGTGCCTTGCCGAGTTTGAACTCGCGGTGCAGCTTGGACGTGGCGAGGAAGACATGGATGCGTCCCTTTTTGCCGGCCGGCGCGACGGCCTTGCCGGCCGCCTCAATGTCCCTTGGCACACAGCGGGCGAGGCCGGCGATGGTCGGTCCCTTGATTTCCCGGGCGATGGTGTTGACGGCGGTGAAGTCGCCCTCGCTGATCACCGGGAAGCCGCCCTCGATCACGTCCACCTTCAGCCGGGCGAGTTGCCGCGCGACCTCGAGTTTCTCGCGCAGCGTCATCGAGGCGCCGGGGCACTGCTCGCCGTCGCGAAGGGTCGTGTCAAAAATGATGATCCGGTTTTTTTTCATATCGTTGTCTCTCGATTCGGTGGTTCAACAAAAAACCCCGTTGCCTCCTGGCAGCGGGGTTGACGAAATGCTTAGTAACAAGTTCAAACCACAACCGCCCGGGCACCTCGAAGAAGCGCCAGTCCCAGTAGCAGTCGTTGTAGGCTAAAACTCGCCATCGCGCGGGAAGCTAGAGGTGGCTCCTGCCTAAGTCAACCGGTTTTTCCCAAACCGTGTTGCGCCCGCTACAGTACGCGGTAAATACCCGGTTTCACTCGCCACCGTCACCGCCCCTGCTCCCACCGAGTGTTATCAAGGCAGTCTCAGCTGGATTCGTCTCCAATACGACACTTTCCGGCCCCCAGCCAGACCAACCCTGCAGGCCGGGTGCATCCGGGTCGCTGTCAATCACCGCAACTCCAAGACCGAACTTGACGTTTTTCTGGAGACTCTCCAAGCCGATTGCTTCAGGCGAAAACGACATCTCATAAATGGTCGTGCCGGTGTGAGGGTAAATCGTCTTTTGCGTACGAAACATTACAACGTCAAAACTGCCTCTGCCGGAAATCTGTTCCGCATACCCGACCCTAGACCCTTTAATCGTATCTCCGAGCATTCCCTTTTCATACAGGAAATCATCACCCATATAAGGTTCCGTCAAGGCGAACAGGTACTCGCTCATGACCTCCTCCCGATTGGCATCGGTAAACAGCACCCGCACTGCATCTCCCTGATCGGCCTCCTCCTTGGTGTGATGATGCATATCGTCTTCAACAACTACGATAAGATGGATACCCTCCGGATTCCAGCCGAGCCCAATTGAAACGGAGTGATCTGATATACCCTCCCAATTCCCGTCATTAGACTCTGCAAATTGAGCATAAGTCAGTTGACCAGAAAGATAGGTGCTCTGGCCTCGCTGACCCTCGGAGACAACCTCGAAACCGGGATTGTACACATATTCGGACTTGAACAACTCATGGGCTTGTCCATCGAGATTTCCATCAATTTGTTGAGCCTCAAATAATTCATAATTGGGGTCGATCCGATTGAAAGGTGGCTCAAGGGGAATCGTGTAGGGCCGCAGGCGAAAAAACCGCCGGCCGTACGTTATGGTTTTGGAGCCCCTAAAAATGAACGGGGCTTTGCCGGTGTCGAACACTTTTGCCGTCCGCCAATTGACCAGATCAAATGAGGCCTGAACTTGAAACAGGCGCGAATCGACCCTCTTTTTCTTTCTGAGAAAACCGTACCATCCGGATGTCAACGCAGTTGCCTCCAGCCGAAAACGGTCGGCCATATCGTACTCAACGATCCCCATAAAGCTCTGAAATAGGTCGGCCACGTTCATGTGGCCGAAGAACACCGCACCATCCATCGGCGACTCCTTGGCCTTGTCGCGCGCGTTGATATCTGCGCCGTAATCCAGGAGCAACCGGGCCACATCCACAAAACCGCCGACCGCCGCGAAATAAAGCGGCGTGGCCTTGTCGTCATCACGACGGTTCACATTCGCACCGTTGGCCAGCAGCAACTCGGCAATTTCAAGATGACCGTACTCGGCGGCGTAGTGCAGAGCCGTCTTGCCCGTCCAGTCGTCCACCGTGTCGATGTTTGTGCCGTCGACGATGTGGGCCTTGACCGTCTCGATGTCGTTTCGCCAACTGGCCGCCGCCCAGATCGGCAGTTCCGGCCCGGCTTGAGCGGAAACAATCCACCACAACGGGAGACAAAGGAAAAAACGGCTGAAAGTCCTGAACATTGGCCGCGCACCGTTTAACCGGACTCGGCCCAATCGGCCAGCGAAATCGGCCGAATCGGCCGGCCTTGCACCGGCTTGGGGCTTGGCATACGCTCCCGCCACTCGATTTTTATTCGACATGAAACGCTTGATTCAAACCTCCGCCTGCCTCTCCCTGGCCCTGGGCTGCCTCTCCTTGCCCGCGCCTGGACAAGCGCAGAACGACGCCCCCGCCGCGCCCGATCTTGGCCCGGTGCTCGAGCGGCTCGACCAAGTGATCGCCGGCTTGGCCAAGGTCTCCGGCGACTTGGCCAAGCTGCAAAAAGCCAGCAGCAGCAACGCCAAGGACAAGTCGCTCAAGACCGCCACAAAGCAGTTGACCGACCTGAACACCGCCGTCGAGTCGCTGGCCAGCCAACTCGCTGGCCAAGCCAAGGCGGCCGAAAAACAAGCCGACTCCGCTGCCGCTGCCGCCAATCTGCTCAAGCAGTTGGTCGCCCTGCAAACCGCCGCCGCGGCCCAAGCCAGGCGGCCGGCTCCGCTGCCCAAGTGGGAGTACAAATCAATTTTTGGCGACAGCCGCGTCGCTCTCGAGGAGGAGATGAACCTGTTCGGCGGGGACGGCTGGGAGTTTTTTAACATTGCCTCGTTTGGGCGTGGCACCGCCGGGTTCGCCCGCCGGCCCGTCAAGTAAACGACACCCACCCGGCCAATCGATCATTGACCCACCGCACATGAAACCGTTCACTACCCGTTTTTCGCAACATGTCAGAATCTGCACCCCTAATTGAAGCCGAACCGGCTGCCGCCAGCAACGGCACGGACACTCCCAGCAACAGCGACGTCGTCGTGATCGACGAGCTGCTCTCGACCTACGACCGCATGAGAGCCGAGATGGCCAAGGTCATCATCGGTCAGGACGAAGTTGTCGAGCGGCTCCTGATCTGCATCCTCTCCCGCGGCCACGCGCTGCTCATGGGCGTGCCCGGCCTGGCCAAGACGCTTATGGTCAACTCGCTCTCAAAAGTGATGTCGCTCGACTTCAACCGCATCCAGTTCACGCCCGACCTGATGCCGTCCGACATCACCGGCACCGATATTTTGCAGGAGACCGCCGAGGGCCGGCGCGAGTTCGAGTTCGTCAAGGGGCCGATCTTCGCCAACATCATTCTCGCCGACGAAATCAACCGCACGCCGCCCAAGACGCAGTCCGCCCTGCTCGAGGCGATGCAGGAGCATCACGTCACCGTGTCCGGCCGCATCATGCCGCTGCCGGAGCCGTTCTTCGTGCTGGCCACGCAAAACCCGATCGAGCAGGAGGGCACCTACTCGCTGCCGGAGGCGCAGCTCGATCGCTTCATGTTTTTTATCGAGGTCGAGTACCCGGCCCTCGACGAGGAACGCCGCATCGCCCGCGAGACCACCGGCGCGGCGACGCGGGAAATCACCCCCCAAGTCAGCGGCGCGCAGATCATGAAATATCAGGAACTGGTCGAGCGCGTGCCGGTGCCGGATCACATTTACGACCTCGCGGTGGACATCGTCCGCGCCACCCGCCCCGACTCTGGAGACGCGCCGGACTTCTGCCAAAAACTGGTCTCGTGGGGTGCCGGGCCGCGCGCCGTGCAGTATCTCATTCGCGGCGCCAAGGCGCGCGCGGTTTTGCAGGGCAGCTACCTCGTGCGGCAGGAGGACCTCGAGGCCGTCGCCCACCCCGTCCTGCGGCATCGCATCATCACCAATTTCCAGGCGCAGGCCGAGGGAATGAGCAGCACCGTCATCGTCGATCAGCTGCTCGACCAATTCCGCGACGCCGGTGCCTGAGCCAAGCGCGCAACCGCTGATCGAGGCCGACGTCGTTGGGCGCCTCATGGGCCAGCCGCTGCTCGCGCGCTTCCCGATGGAGGGCAGCATCTCAGGGCACCACCGCAGCCCGCACAGAGGCTCCAGCGTCGAGTTCGCCGAGTACCGCAACTACGTCCCCGGCGACGACATCCGGCGGCTCGACTGGCGCGTCTTCGCACGCACCGACCGCTATTACCTCAAGGAATTCGAGGCCGAGACCAACCTGCGCTGCTACGTCGTGCTCGACTGCAGCGGCTCGATGGGATTCGCAGGCGAGCACGGCACCCGGCTAGACTACGCCAAGCGTCTCGCCGCCACGCTCAGCTACCTCATCATCAACCAGGGCGACGCCGCCGGACTCCTGCACGTCACGGAGAAAACCGCCACCGAGATCCCGCCGCGACGCAACGCCTCCCACCTGCAGGTCATCCTCGACGCGCTTGGCCAAGCGCGGCCCACCGGCGGGACGCGCCTCGTCCCGATGCTGCACGAGCTGGCCGAGAAGGCCCGCCGACGCGCACTCGTCGTCATCCTGTCCGACTGCTTTTGCGACGGCGACGAACTGCGGGACGCCCTGCAGCACCTGCGTTTTCAAAAACACGATCTTGCGCTGTTTCACCTGCTCGACCCGCTCGAGCTGGACTTCGAGTTCGACCGGCCGGTGCGGTTCGTGGACATGGAGGGCTCGCACTCGATTGTCACCGAGCCGGCCACCATTCGCGCCGAGTACCAGTCCCAGCTAAAGCGCTTCCTCGACAAGCTACGGGACGACTGCCACGAATTTAACGCCGACTACCGCCGTGTGACGCTCGATCAATCGTACGGCCAGGTGCTGGCCGACTTCCTCACCGAGCGCGCCCGACACGCCACCCGAGCATGACTTTTCTCCAGCCGCTCATCCTGTGGGGACTGCCCCTCGTGCTGCTGCCGGTGATCATTCACCTGATCAACCGCATGCGGCACCGGCCGAGGCAGTGGGCGGCGATGCAGTTTCTCCTCGCCGCCACGCGCAGTTCCACCAGCCACGCCAAGCTGCGCAACCTGCTCATCATGTTGATGCGCATCCTCGCCGTGCTGGCGCTGTTGATCTTCCTCGCCCGGCCACTCGTCGGCGGCTGGATGGGCTGGGCGCTGGCCGCCGCGCCGGACACCATCCTGCTGCTCGTCGACCGCTCTGCCAGCATGGAGTCACGCGTCGCCGGTGCGGACGAGTCACGCCGCGAGTACGCGCTCAGGATGCTCGCCGATGCCGCAGGGGAGTTCGAGCACGCCAGCCACCTCGTGCTGCTCGACAGCGCCACGCGGCAGGCGAGCGAGCTCCCGAGCGCCGCGTCGCTGCTCGAGTGGCCCGACACGAAGCCGACCGACACCGCCGCCGACCTCCCCGCCATGCTGCAAACCGCTCTCGACTGGCTGATCGAAAACAAGGCCGGCACCGCCGAGATTTGGATCGCGTCCGACCTGCAGGCCAGCAACTGGCAGTCGGACGATCCGCGCTGGGAAACCCTCATCACGGCGTTCGACTCGCTCCCGCAAAAAGTGCGTGTCCGCCTGCTCGCCACCACGCAGGAGTCGCCCAGCAACGGCTCAATCTCCATCGCGCAACTCTCCCGGCAACAGGCCTCCGGCAAAGGCGAAGTGCGTCTGGCCGTCGATCTCAATCGCAGCCAGGCCAACGCCGGCACCGCCACGATCACCCGGACACTCAACGACGTCGCCACCGAACTCGAGGCCAGGGTCACCGGGCAGTCCACCCGCTGGCGGCATCGCTTTGCCGTCGGCGACCAAGCGGGCGGCTGGGGTAAACTCGAGCTTCCGGCCGACGGCAACCCGCGCGACAACATCACTTACTACCGGTACAGCGACGACCACCCGCCGGCCGGCTTGGTCGTCACCGAGAGTGCGCTTGGCCCGTTGTGGCAGGCAGCGGCATCAGTCGCCGGCCAAGCGGGACGCACCCCGGCCAAGCACTACGCGCCGGGCGATGTGACCCCGGCCGATCTGCGCGACGCCACGCTTGTCGTTTGGCAGGCGCCTCTGCCGGAGGGCGAAATGGCCAACGCGCTGCGGCGCTTCGCCGACGAGGGCGGCCGCGTTGTTTTCTTCCCGCCGGGCCAGCCATCGACGGCCCGTTTTGCCGGCTTGGGCTGGGGTGAAAAACAAACCAGCGGCGACGCCGGTTTTGCCGTTGGCCACTGGGACGAGGATCAAGGGCCGTTGGCCAACACCGACGAGGGGCTGCTGTTGCCGTTGGCCAAGCTCGGTGTTCGGCAGCGGCAACAGGTCGTTGGCCAGGCGGCGGTGCTGGCGGCGTTCGACGATGCCCAGGCGCTGCTCGTCCGCCAAGCGCTTGGCCAGGGGGAAGTTTATTTTTGCACCATCCTGCCCTTGCTCGCGTGGTCTGAGATGGGCGACGGCTTGATGGTCGTGCCGATGCTGCAACGCCTGCTCGCCGCCGGGAGCCGCAGGCTGCAGCGCGACTCGGTCGCCGAGTGCGGCCAAGTCAGCGCGGGTGATTTGCAACTCGAGTGGACGTCGGCCGAGACCGGTCTGCGCGGCGACGTGCAAACGCAGGCCGGTGTTTACAAAAACGGCGACCGCTGGCTGCTGGTCAACCGGCCGGCCGCCGAGGATGAGTTCGAGCGCGTCGAGGACTCGGCGGTCGCCGGGTTGTTCGGCTCGCTGCCGTTTCAACTGTTCCAGGCGCAGCGCGACGACACGGCGTTGCAGGGCGAAATCTGGCGGCTGTTCCTGCTCCTGATGCTGCTCGCGCTGCTGGTCGAGGCGTGGCTCATCCGGCCAAGCTCAATGGCCGAAGCCGCGCCGCTCAAACCCCAACCCGACGCCGCATGAGTCACTGGTCGTTCGCAGCTTCGTCGATCGTCATCCTCGCCGGGATCGGCGTGGTGGCACTGTCCGCGTGGCTTGGCTGGAGCAACTGGCAGCGCAACGGCCGTCGCGGCAAAGTCGCCCTGCTCGAGGCGCTGCGATTCGTGGCGGTGGCGATGCTGACGTTCACGCTGCTTCGCCCCGAGTTTGTTCGGGAAATACAGCGCACCGATCCGCCGCAGGTCGCGATCCTCACCGACGCCTCGGGGAGCATGCAAACGCGTGACGTCGTCAGCACCAACAACATCGTCGCACGCGGCGCCTGGATCGATTCGCAAAACAAGCGCGCGTTCTGGACGCCGCTCAAGGAGGCCGGCTCCGAAGTGCTGGTCGGTGCATTCTCCGCGCCGCCGGACCTGGGCGCGACGAACGCGCTTGGCCAAGCGCGGGAGATCGGCACCGACTTGAGCGGCGCGCTTGGCTCGGTGCTCGAGCAGCAGCGCAACCTCAAGGCGGTGCTGCTGTTGAGCGATGGCGACTGGAACCTTGGCTCGTCGCCGATCGGCATCGCCACGCGCTACCGCGACCAGGGCATCCCGGTTTACAGCATCGTCACCGGGCAGGACGAATCGATCCCCGACCTCGCGATGGAGGAAGTCGCCGCGCCGGCGTACGGCTTGTTCGGCGAGCAGATCGCCATCCCTTACACGGTGCAGAGTCACCTGCCGCGCGACGTCGCCACCGAGGTGCGCCTCATGCAGGGCACGGAGCAGTTGGCCGCCAAGAAAATCACCCTCCCGGCGAACAGCCGGTTCCCCGACTCGATCATGTGGTACCCGCGCGAGGTCGGCGAGTTCGACCTGCGGCTGGAGTTCCCGGTGGAGCCGGACGAAGGGCTGCGTGACAACAACTCAGCGGCGTTTCACATCGCCGTGCGCGTGGTCAAGCTGACCGTGCTGGTTGTCGATTCGCAGCCGCGCTGGGAATACCGTTACCTGCGAAACGCCCTCGCCCGCGATCCCGGCGTGGACCTGAACTGCCTGTTGTTTCACCCGAACATCGGCACCGGCGGCGGGCGCGACTACCTCTCCGCCTTCCCCGGTTCCCGCGAAATGCTCTCGCGCTACGACGTGATTTTTCTTGGCGACGTCGGCGTCGGCAAGGGGCAGTTGAGCGCGAAGGACGCCGGGCTGATCAAGGGCCTCGTCGAGCAGCAGGGCAGCGGCCTGGTCTTCATGCCCGGGCGTCGCGGCAATCACCTCTCGCTGATGGACAGCGAGTTGAAGGAGCTGATGCCGGTCGTGCTCGACGATGCCAAGCCCACCGGCGTCGGCCTGCAAAACGAGTCGGCACTCACGCTCTCGAGCCGGGGACGCGGCC
>Ga0315339_1001696_pt1 | contig 18592 bp, 16 predicted proteins | sample ASW17metaG_FD_204514 | JGI IMG/M metagenome (GOLD analysis project Ga0315339, IMG submission 204514) | Ammonia-oxidizing marine archaeal communities from Pacific Ocean, United States - ASW #17 | ecosystem: Environmental > Aquatic > Marine > Oceanic | place: USA: California | collected 2016-12-05
AATTCGTATTGCAATTCGCCGTCGCTCTCGCGGAAGTGTTCGATAAAGAGATCTTGCGTATCGGCGTTGCCATAGGTCATGCCCCAGGCGACGTGGGTATTGTGGCAGAAGTGCAGGATGCCGGGCACGCCGGGTACCGAGTAGCCGATGATTTCGAAGTCGGGGCAGGCGAGGTGGGCTTGATAATAGACGGAGGGGGTGTCGAGGCCGCGGTGGGAGTCGCCGGCGACCAGCGGCAGGCCGGAGTCGGTGTAGTCGCCGGAGATCGACCAGGCGTTAGAGCCGGGGTCGGTTTCGTTGAGCCAGTTGGCTTCTTTGGCCGCTTGCGAGAGTTCGTCTAGGCCGTCGAGGGTTTCGCCGGAATACACTTCGCCAGGCGGCACGGTGAGCAGGTGACCTTCGGGGTAGCCTTTGATGATTTGCGCGAGATTTTCAGGGCCGATGGCTTGTGCCAAACGGGTGCGCCAGAGTTTGGGCTCGTAGGTGCCGAGCAGGCTATTGCGCATTTTGTAGACGGCGAGGCAATGCCAACTTTGCCAGGGTTCAGGGCCTTGTTCGAGCAAGGTGTATTCTATGGGGAGCGCCTGGGAGGTTTCTATGAAAGCGTTGACGCCGGCGGTGTATGCATCGAGCATCGCGTGGGCTTCGGAGCTGGAGGCTTGGTAGTCTAATTTGGCGGTGCGGCCCATGCCGGCGGCGCGCAATAAACGATCGCGCGCTATGCCTATGGGGCCGGCGAACTCGCTCCAGCGGCCCAAGGCCTGGTGGCGGTCGAAGTCCATATGCCAGAGGCGGTCTTGCGCGGTGGCGAAACCCTGGGCGAAGAACAGATCGGCTTCGGATTGCGCTTTGATGTGGGGGATGCCCCAGGGGTCGCGGTGGATGGTGACGGGGTGTTCGAGGGCTGGAAAATGTTGGGTGGTTTTGACGTCGGGTAGGGCGGCTTGTAGGTCTTTTTTGTTGACGGGCATGGGGCCTCTATTGCGGGCGGTCGTGGATGGGGCCGGCGTGCTCGCGCAGTTGGCCGCCCTGGCGGCCGGTGAGCACGGCTTGGATTTCTGCTAAGATAGATAAGGCGATGGACTCGGCCGTTTCGGCACCGATATCGAGGCCAACGGGGCTGAAAAGGCGTGCGAGCTGCGCGTGGTTGGGCGTGACGCCTTCTTTTTTTAGCTCATTGAGCAGGCGCTGCGTGCGCGCTTGCGGGCCGAGTACGCCGAGATAGGCGAGCGGCGTATTGATAAGCCCCTGTACTAACGCTAAGTCTTGCAGGTAATTGTGGCTCATAATGACGGCGACCGAGCGATTGTCGAAAGCGAGCCCGTCGGGTAAGTGCCCGGGTTGCGCGAGCAGGACTTTGCGGGCTGTTGGAAAGCGCTCGTCACGGGCGTAGGGGACGCGGTGGTCGGTGACCGTAACGCACCAGCCGAGTTCACCCGCGAAATGCGCGAGCGAGACGGCATCGTATCCGGCGCCGAAGATGTAGAGGGCGATGGGCGGTAGCAGGGGTTCGATGAGCAGAGACGCTTTGCCTTGGTCAAGGTCGTGGTGGCGCGTGAGGCCGGTGGCTACGGGCAAGCGCGTGTCGTCGAGGGTGGTGAGGACTTTGCGGGCGGTGGCGCGGGCGAGATCGCGCAATGGGGCGTCGGCGATATCGTCGCGGGCGTTGCCGCTAGCATCAAGTATTAGGTGTTGTCCGGGCAGCGCGCTGGTTTCACCTTCTACGGCAAAGACCGTAACGAGCATGCCGCGTTGCCCGGCGAAGGCGCAGTCGTACAAAAAATTCGGGTAGTGGAAATCTTTGTTTTGCGGCAGGCGTTCGAGCAGGATGTCGATGGTGCCACGGCAGCCGAGGCCGGTACCCCAAAGGATGTCATCTTCGGGGGTGGCATCGTAGTGCAGTAGGAGAGGGCGGCCGTCGGTGAAGACTAGCTTGGCGTTTTCGCGCACATCGCCTTCGAGGCAGCCGCCGTTCATTGAACCGTGGCTCTGTAGGTTTTCTTCTACCAGCATGCGGCTGCCAGGGCCGCGATACACCGAGCCGGAGGTTTGCACGACGGTGGCTAGCACATAAGGGGTGTCCATCTGGTCGAGTTGCTTAACACGTTCGACGATGGTTTGCAGGTCTTTCAAGAGCGGACTCCAAAACGTTGCAATTGCTCTTCTTTGTTGGCTACTGTCGGTTGCGGATCAGCTGGTGTCGTTGGGCTTACGCATCGAAGCCCTCTTGTTTGACGGTGGCTCCCTTAATATTGCCCGTAGAACCCTTCGTAGCAAGGTCCCGTTGGCAATGTTAGGGCGATTTTTCAGACACGCCCATAGGCTCAACAGCAGGTGAGCTTGGTTGTGGTAGTAGGTCGGTGCCGGGCCGGATTGCCCAATCGCTGTTAGACCATGCTGAGATCGTTGCAGAGCTTGGACAAATACGAGGCGGCGACGAGGTTAAGGGAGGTAGGTGAATTGCAGGCTGAGGTGGGTATTGATGTCGACGATTGGGCGCCAGTCTTCTTGCTCTGCGGCGTGTTGCTCAATGAGTCGGTTTGCCGACCCAAAGGCGTAGGTTGGCGGTAGATCGTCGCGTTGAACTATGCAGATCGCAACAGGTGTTAAAGTTGGATGAAAAAGCTGGTCTGTGGGTCAGGGAAGTATACGCCTTGGAGAAATGGGCCTCGCCATTGCCCACGACTAGGGAATGCCTATATTCTAAAATCGCTTCTCATATAGAGTTATTGCACTTTGCGGATACCCTTTATGCCCCCTGAAATACCAGCGCAATCAGCGATTCGCGACCTCTTGGGTCGCCCACTGGGCTCTTTGCGTGTGTCAGTCATCGATCGTTGCGATTTGCGCTGTCGGTATTGCATGCCTGAAGAAGGCTACGATTGGTTGCCGAAAGAGGGTATTCTCAGTTTTGACGAGATTGAACGGGCCGTGCGGGCTTTCTGCGAGTTCGGGGTGCGTAGCGTAAGGCTTACCGGGGGCGAGCCGCTATTGCGTGGAGACCTGCCCGAGTTGGTCGCGCGGCTAGCGGGTTTGCCGTTGGTTGAAGACCTGGCGATGACGACGAACGCCACGCAGTTGGCGCGCCAGGCTGAGGGGCTAAGACGGGCGGGGCTGCAGCGGGTCACCATTAGTTTGGATTCGCTCAAGGCCGAGCGATTCGAGGCGTTGACCAGGCGGGATACACATGCAAAGGTGTTGGCGGGTATTCGCCAGGCGGCGACGGTTGGCTTTGATGCGATCAAGCTCAATTCGGTGGTGATGCGTGGTTTCAATGACGGCGAACTGGTGGACTTGCTCGAATTTGCTCGTGAGGTTGGGGCAGAAGTTCGTTTTATCGAATACATGGATGTCGGCGGGGCGACGCAATGGTCGCAGGCTGAGGTCGTATCGCAGGATGATATTTTGACGCGACTGGCGGCGCATTATGGCCCGATCGAGCGCGAAGCCGGCCAGGGGGCGGCGCCGGCGGCGCGCTTTCGTCTCGAAGACGGCACACGCTTTGGGATCGTCTCATCGGTCACCGAGCCTTTTTGCGGGGCCTGCGACCGCAGTCGGTTGACGGCCGATGGCTTGTGGTATTTGTGCCTCTACGCGCAACGGGGTATCGATCTCAAGCCATTGTTGCGCGAGCAAGAAGACCAGCAGGCCTTGCTCGAACGGGTTCGCGCGGGGTGGATGGGCCGGACGGATAGAGGCGCTGAAGAGCGCTTGGGCGACCCTCAGCGCGGCGCGCTATATCAGGTCGAAGAGTTGCAAGCGGACCCGCACCGCGAGATGCATACGCGCGGCGGTTGAAATACCTCTTAACATATTCCCAATACATATGGATTATTTTCGCGCCCAGCGCTATTTAGACGCGTTGCCCGATTGGGAGGTCGGTCGTCCGTCCTTCGGGCCGGTCGAACATTATCTGCCCAGGATGCGCGCGTTATTGGCCCGGCTGCAGCAACCTCAGCAACGCTTTCGTTCGCTGATTGTCGGCGGTACCAATGGCAAGGGGACGGTGTCGAGTTTGCTCGCCGCGTTATTGCAGGCCAATGGGCACAAGGTGGGTTTATATACCTCACCGCATTTGCACACCCAACGCGAGCGAGTCCGTATCGCGGGTGAAGTGTTGGGCAAGGATCGCTGGGCCGAGGCGGTCGCCTGTTTAGACGACGGCATGCGTGATTTTGCCGCTGAAGGGCTGGGGCCATTCAGCAAGTTCGAGGCATTGACGGGGCTGGCGGCTTGGTTTTTTGCGCAAGAGGGTGTGGAGTTCGCGATTTTCGAAGTGGGCTTGGGCGGGCGTTATGACGCGGCCAACGCTTGGGATTCGGAACTGGCGGTGCTAACATCGGTCGGTTTGGACCATATGGAGTTGTTGGGGGAGACACTCGAGGAGATCGCTGCAGATAAGCTGCATATCATTCGACCAGGAAAGACGCTGATTACCACCGAGGTGCAAGCACCGGAAGTGGCGAAGCTAGTGCGGGAGACTTGTGCGGGCCAGCAAGTTGAGTTGATCATCCCCGAGGCCGAGTGGCGGTGGGGTGAGCTTGCCGGTCGGTCGGCTAATTACGGGCAGAACGCGTGTTTGGCGTTGCAGGCAACTGAAACGCTAGGGGTGGAATTAACGGATGAGGTGAAATCCCGAGTCGTCGAGACGCATCGTTGGCCGGGGCGTTTTGAGACGGCGCGGGAGGCGCCAAAGGTAATACTCGACGGCGCGCACAACCCGGCGAGTGCTGTGGCGTTGGCAGGCGACCTGCAGCGGCTGGGTGAAGACTGGGTGTTGGTCGTCGGGACGGCGGCTGGGCACGACGCCGCGGGCATTTTGTCGGCACTGGCACCGGTAGCGGCGCAGGTCATGCTGACTTCATCGGATCACCCTCGAGCCTTGGATCCGGCTGAGTTGTTGGCCTCAGTGCCAGCGGCTTTGGTGGTCGAGTCGTGGCCGGCGAGTGCGCAGGCTTTTAAGCGGGCTTTGCAATTGGCCGGGCCGGAGGGGCGGGTGTGCGTCGTCGGGTCGTTGCACTTGGTGGCACGTGCCCGTGAGTTTTTTGACCTGCCCTACGAGCGCGACGGTATCACCGAGGATATGGCGCTCGAAAGTCTGGCGTGCCTAGCCGAGGCGGGCAGGCGTCTTGCCTTGCACTGCGAGTGGATATCGGACGACGGCACCCGACTCAAGCTCACCGGCGGGCACCGCGCGTTTCGCTTTTGGCGCAATAAACACCCCTTTAACGACTATGTCGAAGCCCGCTTAGCCGAGGACAAGGCCTATCAATACGAAGACTTTTACGCCGCCGGGTTGCCGACTCCCTTTGCGGCCAAGTATTTCAATCCGCTAGCCGACCCGCGTTTTGACCGCTATAAGAGCCATGCGACGATAGCGAAGATCGTCGAGGATATTGAGGGCCGGTTTGATTTTCCGCTGGTGGTTAAGAAGTATCGCAGCTCGTTGGCGCAGGGGGTGTTTTTGGAACGCGACGGGGCGGCGCTCGAAAAGCGGCTCACGGAAATTTTTATTCATAGCGCCTTTCTCGACAATATCGTGTTGGTGCAGCAGTTTATCGCCGGGTCGGAATATCGGGTTCTCGCCAGTCACGACGAGCTATTGTTGGCCTACGGCAAGGAGGGTGAAACGTCGGATGCGGGCGGAGATCTGAATCCTTTGCACCAAGCCGAAGGGCGGGCGGTGCGGGTGGAGGATGAACTCTTGTTGCAGGATATGTGGGCGCTAACGCGGCGGGTGGCTGAGGTTTATGCGTTGGGTTTTTACGCGATCGACCTGATCCACAGTGCGGGCGGCTTGGTGATCTTAGAGCTAAACCCCAATCCGATGTGCTCGATTTACAATCGCGATAATGGGCGGCGCGATTTTATCAGTCTATACGAGAAATTGCTCAGGCGTTTTGTGCTGAAGGCAGAGTGAATTGGCAGCGGTGGTAGTCTGACCAGAGGCGGCCGGCTAGCGGCGTTTGCATGCACTCTGCTAAAGCGATTGTTTGATTTATTGGTTGTAGTAAATAGATTAGCTCGCACCAGTGGCTCTAATACACTGTTAAAGAAGAAGATATAAATGCATATACAGACGCGTCTCATACACGCCGGCGAAGAGCAGAAAATCGCCGGCGCTGTCGTTACGCCGATCTTCCAAAGCGCGACCTTCACTTCAAAAGAAGGTCAGGGTTACGACGATATCCGCTATTTGCGGCTCAACAACACGCCGAATCACAATGTGTTGCACGCCAAGCTCGCCGATATCTGCGGCGGTGAGGCGGCGTTGGTGACGGGTTCGGGCATGGCGGCGATTACGACGGCGTTGCTGGCTTTGCTCAAGAGCGGCGATCATCTGCTGATCCAGGATTGCCTCTATGGCGGCACGCATAGTTTTGTCAGCCAGGACGCGCCGGATTTGGGGATAAGCTGCGATTTTATTGCGGGCAATGCGCCGGAGACTTGGGCGGCCAAGCTCAAATCTGAGACTAAGGCGATTTATGTTGAGACGATGAGCAACCCTCTGTTGGAAGTGGCGGATTTAGAAGCGGTGGTGGCCTTTGCGCGCGCGCATGGATTGTTATCGCTGATCGACAATACTTTTGCATCGCCGTGCAACTTTCGCCCGTTAGAGATGGGTTTCGATATCGAGCTACATAGCGCGACGAAATACCTCAATGGTCATTCAGATATTGTCGCGGGGGCCATTGTCGGGGCGGCAGATCACGTTGGGGCGATTGCGCACAAGTTGAATCGTTTTGGCGGTAGTTTGGATACGCACGCCTGTTTTTTATTGCATCGCGGATTGAAGACGCTATCGTTGCGTATGAGGCAACACGACGAGAATGCTTTACAGTTGGCGCACATGTTGGCTGAAGACCCACAAGTGGTACAGGTGAACTATCCGGGTTTGCAAAGCCATGCGCAATACGACCGGGCCAAGCGGTTGTTTGCCGGCGCGGGTGGGGTATTGAGTCTGGAGTTACTGGGAGGTGTGGAGTCGGCCGAGCGCTTGTTAGCCGGCCTGCAATTGCCGGAGTCGGCACCTAGCTTGGGCGGTGTTGAGACACTGATTACCCGGCCCGCGACGACTTCGCATTCGAGCTTGAGTCCGGAGGAACGGGCGGCGATCGGCGTGGGTGACAGTCTGGTGCGTGTGGCCTGTGGGATTGAGGCGACCGAGGATTTATGCGCTGATTTTACGCAAGCGCTCGCAGGGGTATAGCGGCTACAAGCGTATCAATCATGATTAAATCCATCTTGGGGCGACATCCCCCACCGAATCTACATGATTCGGTGGGCGTATTTTGTTGCGCTGATATTTATAGAATGCCGTACTTATCGAAAACTTCGCGCGGTGATGCACCGGCTGCGAGTTCGTCACGCACGGTATTTTCCCCTTCTAATTTTTCCATCGACAATTTGAAGACCTCGTCCTTAATTGCCGCCGGTATGACGGCGACGCCATCGAAGTCGGCCAAGATAAAGTCGCCGGGATGGACCTGCACGCCGCCGCAAACGATCGGCTCATTAATTTTTTCGGTAATGATGCGCCCGGCCGAATCGAGCGGTGAAAAGCCGGTGCAAAAACAATTAAAGTTCATCTCGTTCATCTGGCGTACGTCGCGGGCGACGCCGTCGGTGACGATCGAATTGACGCCTTGTGCTTGTGCTGCTGTGGACAGCAGTTCACCCCAGAGGCCGGCGCGTTGCTCGCCATTGGTGGCGACGACGAATACGTCACCGGCCTTCGTTTCGTCGTAGGCAGCGAAGATCTGTCCATAGGGGTCGGGGTGCGGGTCGGTGTTGGGGTAAGCGTCGAGGGTGAGGGCCGGACCGGCGATGTGTGCGTCGGCGCTGCATGGGCGGATGTCGGGGGTCATGGCTTGCTCGCGGTGGCCAAGGGCGTCCATGATGTCGGTGACTAGGGCGGAGTAGATGGCTTTCCATTCCTCGTGCATGTTTGCGGCTCCTGTGTTGGTTATTGAACGTTGAATATTGGTTGGATGTAGTTTTTTATTTGGGGAATGCGTCTCAGACTTGCGGGGCGGGGGTAGTATTCAGGGAATGCTAAGCCGGCCCTATAAGCTTGCGGAGGGACGTAGCAATGGCTTGGCGGAGCGACCCCTTAAGGGGTCGCGGGAGTGGGCCGTTATCGTTCAACTAATGGCCCTTGGGAGGCATTGCTCTTCGGCAGCATCCAGACCCTTCACTGTGGTGGGAGGATGTCCGCCGCAGCGAAGAGGTCTACGAGACCGGCTTGGAGATGGTCCATATCGCGGTCGTCGTATTGCGATTGTATTAGCCCTGGTGGACGCGGGGCATCAATAACTGTCCGTTGCGGGCAAGCGGTAAACCGGCGAAAGCGCAGGGATTGCCCCAGTGGTCGATGGCTTCGGCGGTTTTGTATTCGTTGATTATGGCGTTGCGACCGAGGCGCGTATAATTGTGGCCGGCGCGGTGCACGACGAGTACGTGGATAATGGCGACATCGCCCGGCTCGGCGGCGAGCACGATATGTTCGTCATCGGGAATATGTTCGTCGGGGATGGTATGGCTTTTTTTTAGGGTGGGGTATTCGCCCTTGAGATGGCTGCCTGGCAAGGCTTCGGTGGCGCCGGCTTCGAAGTCGGTCGCGTCGAGATAGGTAATTGCCGCAGCTAGTTCGGGTTTGCTATGCCGCTCGTAGGGCCAGTCTTGGTGCCAGGACTGGTCGCAGGCGAAACCGGGCGGCTTGTTGCGGATCTTGCCATTGTGGAAGTCGAGGTTGCGGCCTAATAGGTCGACCATCACCGAGACAATGCGCGGTTCGGTGAATTGGTCGAACCAATAGTCGCCGGCCAGGGTCTGGTCCATCATGCCGGCGACATTGCGCGGGTTGAAATCGTCGGGTGCGTAGCCTGATGGTGCATCCATAAAAGAATACTTAACGTTTTTGGGCTGGCTGTCGGTGTCGGTTACCAACGAGTGGAACTGGCGGCGCATTTCTTGCATTTCTTCAGGACTGTAGAAACCCTTGAGCAGCAGGTAACCGTTGTCGTTGAAGAATTTTTTTTGCTCGGGTTGTAAAATCAACAGGCTCATGTGGCGTCCTCCGCGCTTGGGCGACTGGGCAGAAAAAAGGCTAACCCAGCGGTCAGTATAGGTAAGAGCGCCAAGTATTTCAAGGTCTCGGCGACGCCGATTTGATCGCCGAAATAACCGATCACCGGCAGGGTGAGGCTGGCCAGACCCCAACTGAAGCCCAGCGGCAGGCTGGAGGCCAAACCCGAATTCTCCGGTGAGAGCTCTTGTGCGAGGGTAATCATAATTGAATTGGAAGACATCAGCAGGCCGCCGCCGACAAAGAGCAGCACATTGCTGACAAGCGCGCCGTTGGCAAAAATAAAGGCGTAGAGCGGCGGTACTGACAAAAGCAGCGAACCCCAGACCAGCGGTTTCGGGTCGATGCGGTCGGCTAGGTAGCCGACCGCGAGTGCACCGACTACGCCGGCGATATTGTAGATGCCTAAGGGGATGCCGCCGTCGACAAGGCTGAGTCCACGCTCCTGGGCTAGGAGCGCCAGAAAGACGCCGAAACCCAGTCCGGTGACCGAACGCAAAATGACGATGGCGGTGATCAGGCAAAGGGGGCCGGCTTGGTCGCCGAGGTTGCGCCACTGCGCATTACTTTGGCCGTCGGCGAAATTCGGATTGTCGAGGGGGATAAAGCGCAGCAGCAACAAGAGGAAGAGCAGACCGGGGATTGAAACATAGGGCAGGGCTTCGAGGCCGAAGTAATTGGTGTAAGTTGGGGCCCATAACGGTGCGAGACCGAGTCCGAGGGTGCCGCCGAAGATAAAGAGCGCCAGCCCGAAGGAACGATGCGGAGCGCTCAATTCGCCGGCCAGCGAAAAGACTTGCGGATGGAAGGCGGCAACGCCGATGCCGCCCATGGCCAGGATGCCTACGAGGCTTAGATAGTTTGTGGCGATGCCCATTAACGGGGCAAAGATTGTCGCTAACGCCAGCCCACCGACGACCAACCAACGACGGGCCATGCGGTCGGCCCAGATACCCATGAGGGGCTGGCTGATATTGCAGATCGAGACGATGGTGCCCAAAAAGCCCGTTTGCGCCAGGCTTAGTTCGAGGTTGGCCCTGAGCAACGGCAGCAATGGGGCCAGTAGCGTCGCGTAGCTGTCGACACAGAAATGAGAGAGGGTCACGAGGAGCAAGCGGGGTTTCTGCATGCGGCTAGACTAAGCTCATTTGCCCGCGTTGTCCAGACTGCGGCAGAGGCTAATTGCACCTAAGCTGCCAAGACCAGCGAGTGCCGCACCGATGTAAAAGGGTAGGGCGGCGTCCAGGTCGATCAGATAGCCGCCGACCAGACTACCGGTGACCATAGAAGAGCTCCAGGCGAGATGTCCGAGGCCCACGAGGCGGTTCTTTTCTTCCGGGCCGGCGACATCGTTGATCAGGCGGGGGATCAGTGTTGAGACGGCCCAGGCCGTGCCGGTGAGGGCGGTGCCGAAGAAGAAGAGGCTGACGACCGAATCGTGGAAGAGCGCGAGGCCGAGAGCACTGAGGCTAATGCCCATCGCTGAAACGATCAGTGGTTTAGCCCGGCCGAGGCGGTCATTGAGATAGCCGACGCTGAGCTGGCAGCAGGCGGCGACGACGAGCGAGACGGCCGCGAAATAGGCGGGCAGCGACTCGTCTTGGCTGACGCGGTAGATCAATAGCGGCAAGGCCAATGTCGCCATGCCCCAGAAGGTGGTAATGGTCAGGCGTAGGCTGAGCAGCAGGTGCACGTCGCGGCGGCCTAAGAGCGGGCGATAGGCCGCCCAGGTGCTCAGTCGAGTCGTCGATACAGAATGGGCGGCTGGTGCGTCACCGGGTAATGATACAAACGCCACGACGATCACCGCGAGCATGCCGACGCTCATTGCCGTGCCGATTTGGGCGAAGGAATAGTCGGTTTTGACTAGGCCAGTCCAAAGGCTACCAAGGGAGTTACCGATTGTATTGCTGAGAAAGTAGATGCCGCCGCCGAGCCCCAAGCGCGCGGGCGTGATGGCATTGATGAGAATACTTTGTCCGGCGGTCGACCAAGGGCCGTTGGCTGCGCCCATTGCAAAAAGCAATAAGGAGAGGCCCCAGGGATCGCCGGTGCGGAAGACCAGCCCGGTGAGGCTACTGCCGATCAGGCCGATGATCAGCGTTGTTTTGCAGCCGAAACGGTCGCAGAGCCGGCCGGCAACGACGGCGAAGATGCCGCCTATGAGCAACATTAGCGCACGCAGATATCCTGTGAACCAGGGCGGGCGCTGCAAGTCGGCTTCGATATAAACGGGGAAAAGCGAGGAGAAGGGGGAAGAGATAAAACTATTTAGGAAGTAGACGAGACAGAGGGCGAGGAAGGCGCGGCTGTAAAGCCCGCCGTCCCGCCCAGCTGTCTCGTCGGATGTTGATGAGACCAAGAATTATTTCTTGCTGGCGGCGACGGAGTTTTTCAGCACGCCGATAGAAGAGATCTCGATCTGGACCTTGTCGCCGGGGTTCATAAAAGTACCCGTAGCGGCGCCGCAGCCGGAGATGGTGCCGGTGCTGATCAGGTCGCCGGGCTCGAGGGTGATAAACGCCGAGATATATTCGATGATCTTGTGGACCGGGTAGAGCATCTGGCCGGTGTTGTTGTGCTGTTTGCGCTCGCCGTTGATGTAGGTGCTGATATCGAGCTTCTGCGGATTGGGAATCTCGTCGCGGGTCACGATCCAGGGGCCTTGCGGACCAAAGGTGTCGAGCCATTTGCCGTTGAGCCAGTCGAACCACTCGTCCCTCGGGCGGCTGTCGGTGCGCTTCTTGATCTTGAGGTCGCGTTCGGAGACGTCGTTCATCACGGTGTAGCCGGCGACGTATTTGAGCGCATCCTTGGCCTTGACGCCCTTGGCCGTGCGGCCGATAACGACGGCCAGTTCGCCTTCCCAGTCGATTGAGCGGGCTACCGGCGGGATCAGGATCTTGTCGCCGGGGCCGATGACGGTAGTCGTCGGCGGCTTCATGAAGATGCGCGGGGTTTCTTTGTCCTGCTTTTCCATCTTGCCGCCGCCCTCTTCGATGTGATCTTGGTAGTTGCCGGCCAGGCAGAGGACTTTGCGCGGGTTGGGTACGGGCGCGCGCAGGCGAACTTTGGACAGCGCGTGTATGGTTTTGCCATTAGGCTTTTTGTTCGCGGCGGCCGCGGCGGCTTTTTTAGCGGCGCTGATGCCTTTGGGGCCGGCGCCGAGCAGGCTCAGCATATCGGTGAAAAAGGCATGCGATTTGCGCTTTTCTTTGCGGGCCAACGCGCGATCGGCGGCGGTGAGGTCGACGACGATATTGTCATCGCCGACAACGGCACCAACGCTTTGTTCGCCATTGGCCGTATAAGTGATCAGTTTCATTGCTTCCTCCACGGGAAATAGGTTGAACTGGTTAAAATTGCAGGGTCGATTTATATTCGGGCAACATTCAAAAGAAGAGATTTATGACAGAGCAAAAAGATTATTTCGCACACGAGAGCGCCTGTATCGACGAGCCGACTGCTATTGGTGCCGGCACGTCGATCTGGCACTTTTGCCATATAATGGCCGGAGCCCGCATCGGGCAAAATTGTAATGTGGGCCAAAATGTCTATATCGACGGCGCTGTGACGGTCGGTAACGGCTGCAAGATACAGAACAACGTTTCGATCTACAAGGGCGTCACGCTCGAAGAGGGCGTTTTTTGTGGTCCGTCGATGGTTTTTACCAATGTCGTCAATCCTCGCGCCTTTATCGAGCGCAAACACGAGTTCCGCGAGACGCGTGTGGGCAAAGGGGCCACCCTAGGCGCGAATTCGACCATCGTCTGCGGGATCGATATTGGTGCCTATGCGTTGATCGGGGCCGGGTCTGTGGTCACCCGTGAAGTACCCGATTATGCGTTGGTGACCGGTGTGCCCGGGCGGCGGACCGGTTGGGTTTGTCGCTGCGGGGTTAAGTTGCCGGCAGGCGATGGTGAATTGGCTTGCCCGGAATGCAGTGACCGGTATCGTGAAGAGGCGGGGCAGCTGGTTTCGATCGCATAAGTAGAAGTGCGTAAGACACACTCATCGCGGTCAGCCCCGGAGCCCTCATACTGACCGCATCTTCGTAGCAGACGTATTAAAGAAAGTTTCTAGGGCTATTAATCGGTCGGAAACGATAACGGGAACGTCGGCTCCTGCGTGTGGTGGCTGGTGCGTTCGGCTATTTTCATCCCATGGTATTCCTCGATAAATTCGGCTAAGTTCTTGCTGGCCTCCTCAAAGACGATTTTTCCCTTCTCCGCAGTGGCCTTCTCGGCCTCGCCCATCACACCCGAATCTGAATATTGGCTGGTCCATTCGACTAAGCCCATGGCGCTTTTGCCGAAGAGGTCGCCCCAGATGTATTTCGAGCCGCGTTTATTGGTCTTGGCGATCTCGCTTTTGATCTTGTCCTCGCGCACGCTCTCGGGTGAAAGATACATGAGCATGGAGGTCTCCAACTCGCCGGCATGCGAGCAACCGCCGGGAAAGACGCTCTCGCGCCATTTTTCGTCGAATCCCGGGCTGACCTTGAGCAATTGCCACCAGGAGGTGAAGGTGCAACTGGCGTCGGTCTCGACGATGGTGCGGCGGGCGATCATGTCGACGAGGTTGTGGTTTGAGCCGTGGCCGTTGAGGATGATCATCTTCTTGAAGCCGTGGTAGGCGAGGCTTTTGGTGATGCCGAGCACGTATTGGATAAAGTGCTCGTGGTGGATATTGATCGAGCCGGGAAAATCCATGACGTGGTGCACGTAGCCATAACTGACCGGCGGCAGGACCAGGGCGAATTCGGCTTTCAGGCGCGCGGCTTCGGTGGCGACGGCATTGGCGCAGAGATGGTCGACTTTGAGCGGTAGATGGTGGCCGTGTTGTTCGACGGCGCCGGTGGGGATAATGGGGATTTTGCCCATTTCTACCGCCTCGTTGACTTCGGGCCAGGTGAGTTCGTCAAATTGGTAGATTTCTTTTACGCTGGGCATGGGGGGGTTCCTTTTGCTTGCGATCGTGGTCAAGCAGGTGGTGTGTCGTTACCTCGATAATTTCTTTTACCGCGCACTAATATTCGCTTTGCGTCGTCGGTGTCGGCCAATTCGTCGGCGCTGTGGTAACCTAAGGTCATGCTCATGCGGGTATCGGAGGTTTGGTTCGGGCCTATGCGGTGGAAGACTAGTCCATCGATAAGCAAGGCGCTGCCGGCGGGCATGGGCACGGGCACCGCCTGCGCGAGTAAATTGCTTTCTGCGACCCAGGCCTCATTTTCAACTCGGTGCAACACGTCGACGCCGGGTAATAGGTGTGATCCCGGGATGACTTGTGTGCAGCCGTTGTGCGTGGTCGTCTCTTCCAAATAAAGAATGACCGAGACTAGGCTACGGCTCCATTGCACGGCGTCGCGGTGGAAGGAGTCGCCCATTGGTGTGGTGTAGTTGAGGGTGGCGTGGTTGTGGCGATTTTTGATGAGTTCGATTTGCGGACCGAGCAGGGATTCGAGCGTGTCGAGCAGGGACGAGTGGCTGGCCGATTTTAGGAATATGGGGTCGCGGTCGAGGACCTGAGAAATGCGGACGACGCGGTCGGTTTTATCGCGCACGGCGGGCTCGGTTTCTTCGGCGATGTCTTTGAGGATCGTCTCTTTTAATTCAGTGACGGTCTCGGCGGGCAGGAGATCGCGGCACTTGAGATAGCCGTTATGGCGGAAGTGGTGGATTGCTGCGTGCGGCAGGGCCATAGATCAGGCGATCCGGTATTGCGCGACTACGGCCTCGTCGAGTTCGACACCGAGCCCCGGTGCGTCGCTTAGGTGCAGTAGGCCGTCTTTGAATTGTATGCCGTGGTGGGCTAGGTTTTGCGCCAGGGGCGAGGGCGCGCGCGTGTATTCGGTGAGCGGGGCGGCGAGCGCGGAGGCCCATTGTGCCGAGGCGGCCAGCAATACACCGGTGCCAAAGGCATGCGGCACCGGGCGGACACTTTTGGCTTGAGTATAGGCGGCGAGGCGCTGGCCCTGGGTGATACCGCCTATGCGGCCTAAGTCGGGTTGCGCGATGTGGATGCCGCCGGGTTCGATCAGGCGCACGTAGTCTTCGAGTAGGGCCAGCGCCTCGCCGGCGGCGATCGGCACGGGCGATTGGGCGGCGAGTTGTGCGTAGCCTGCAAAGTCGAAGGGTTTGAGCGGCTCTTCGAGCCAGGCGATGTTGTAGGGTGCGAATAATTCGGCGCGGGACAAGGCCGTTTCGACGTCCCAGACGCGGCCGGCGTCGACCATCAATTCGACTTCGGGGCCAAGTGCGTCGCGCGCGGCTTCGACGAGTGCGGTGTCGAGCGCGGGGTCGGGTCCCATCGGCGCCCAGCCGTATTTGACTGCGCGGTAACCCTGTGCGAGGAATCGTCGCGCGGATTCGGCGACCTGTCCCGGGTCGTTCGGCCAGAGCACGCTGGCGTAACAAGGGAGTTGCTCGACGGCGCTTTCACTGAGCAATTGTCGCACGGGTTTGCCCGCGGCCTTGCCTTTGATATCCCAGAGTGCCATATCGATGCCGCTGATGCAGTGGCGGGCGATGCCGCCGGGGCCGTACCACGCCGTTCCGTCAATCATCGCCTCGAGCGCGGATTCGGTGTCGAGCGGGTCCATGCCGCGGACGATTTCCGCCAGGCCGTGGCGGAAGGGGGCCGAACGCGGAGCTTCGACGACGGCGCGCGCGACATAGGAGCAGGAGACGACTTCGCCGAGCCCGGTGAGGCCGGTATCGGTGTGGACTCGGACGATGAGCACGTCCTGGGTGCCGTCGGCGACTTCTTTGACTTCGGGCAGGCGCAGGTGCAGCGCTTCGACTTGGCTGATCTTCAAGGTGTTTTTCCTAGGGCAGACCGAGCGTTTTGTGGATGCGGGTGGAGAGCCGCCAGTTTGGGTGGCGGCTGAGGATCTCCAGGGCCTTTTGCACGTAGCGCGGCTCGGACGATTCGGGTTGCAGGTAGATATACTCCGCCAACTCTTCTTCGACGCGGTCTTCGCTAAAGGCCTTACCGACGACGTATTTGAGCTCGGTAATGTGATCAAATCCGTCGACTACCTGGCGGCGTTTGGGTGAGACCGTCCAATGATCGATCAGCGGAAAGAGCGCGGGGTCGGGGGCTACGACGCCATTTGTTTCGATGTGCAGCTTGTAGCCGGCTGTTTTGAGTTTATCGGCAAGGCTGGCCAGATTTTGGCCCAGGGGTTCGCCACCGGTAAAACACACCCATTGCGCCGGGTGGTGCGCGACTTCCGCGGCGATTTCATCGAGATCCATTTCGGTGAAGCGGTCGAATTCGGTATCGCAGAAATGGCAGCGTAGGTTGCAGCGGGCCAGGCGCACGAAGGTGGTGGGCTGGCCGACGCGCAGCCCCTCGCCTTCGATGGAATAGAAGATTTCGTTGACTTGCAGGACCTGCCCGTTGTCGCGCCAGACGGGCAGGTGGCCGCGGCGTTTTTCGTCGGGGTTGTCATGGTGTTCCGGGTTGTTCATGGGGATAGAAGAACGGGGCCGGACCTAGACGGCGTCAAGCGTTTTAAAAGCCGACGCCCGGGGCGTAGGGCAGGGGGTCGCGCGCGTTGTTGGCTTTGAAAGCAGCGATGCGTTCACTGCAGGCGTTGCATTGGCCGCAGGCGGGGCGCAGACCTTCGTAACAGGTGTGCGTGTCGGCGTAGGGTACGTTGAGTCCGAGCCCGAGCGTGATGACTTCGCTTTTCCACTTGTCGACGAAGGGGGTGTGCAAGGTGAAGGGCGCGTCGCGGGTCGCGCCGTGGCGCAGGGTTTGTTCGAGGCTGTCGTAAAAGGGCCGACGGCAGTCGCGGTAGACCGGGTAGTCGTCTTTGACCGGGGCCAGGTAGAGGTCGAAAATGCCTTGCGTTTCGCAGTAGGCGGCGGCGAGTGTGACGAAGAGCATATTGCGGAAGGGCACGACGGTGTCGATTTGGCGTTGGTCTTCGGCCGTGGGTACAGCTAAGCGCGGGTCGGTGAGCGGGCTGCCGCCGATGGTGTTGAGGTCGAGCGTGATGGTCTTGTGGGCGGCGAGGTTTTGGGCGAGGGCGGCGGCGCAGTCGAGTTCGACGCGGTGGCGTTGGCCGTAGTCGATGCTGATGGTGTGGATCGGGCGGTCTGGGTGTTGGGACTTGAGCCACCATAGGAGAGTGGTGGAGTCCATGCCGCCGCTGAGGAGGATGGCTGTGGTCATAGGTTGATGACTCTGTGAGGATGGGCTATTGGAGCGCCGTTATAATAGATGAGAACGGCCGGCGATTTATCGCGGGTCGAATCCGATGCCGCGTTTAGCGTCGAAACGCCATTCGTCGGCGGACTCAAAGGTCCCGGTCGCACCATGGTTGGTAAAGGTCTTGACCGTGCCGGAGATGAAGGAGTCGTTGAGGTTGAGGGTGTAGACGTAGCGGGTCGTGCTCAAGCTATTGCCGTCGGTGTATTCGCCAGCGATGGTGTTGCCAGGCGGTTTGGCGATTTCGCCGATATAAAAGGAGCGGCGAGCGGCGGTCAGCATCACGTGGCCCAAAAGGCGTAGGCCGCCCTCTTCCTCGGGTTGAATGATCAGCGAAATTGGGCTGCCTTTCTGCCAACTCTCCACCCCGCTGTTGTAGAAGTCGACCTTGCCATTGTACGAGCCGACCCACTCGCCGCTGGTGATGGAGGATGCCGGCGCGGTGAATTTGGCCGTTTGGGGTTCGACGGCTTTTGCGGCCGGGGGCGCTTGCGGTGCCGAGGTAGTGGCGCAACCGACCGCAAGTAGGGGGGCCAGATAGTGCAGGCAGGCGCGCAGTGGGGATTTCATGGATGGGTCTCCGGTGATAAGGACGTGCAGATCTTAAAAATAATCTGCGAGGCTGTCCAATCGCCATCGCACGGTATAGGGATCGACGCGCTCGCCGGCTTTAAGGCCCCGGCTTGCGGTTTGCGCGGCTTCGATGCGCTTGTAGCGGATTTCGAACGATAGCGGTTCGATAAAACGGAAAGGCGCGAATTCATCTAAGCGCTCGGCGGCGGCTTTGGCTCCAGCGCGAATCTCAGCGACGGCGCGCTGGGGGTGCTTGCTGATGGCGGCGTTCCATCCGAGCGCATTTTTAGTGGTGACGGTCTCGATGTTTTGGAAGAAGGTTCTGGCTTCGGCGGTGCCCTTATCGTCGCTGGCGACAAATGCCACCGGCACGTTGTGTGAGCCGGCGACGGCCCCGTCAATGGCCATTTCACCGACTTCGACCCCGTTGATCTTCATGTATTGGTAGGATCCCGAACTAAAAGTATGGCACATGACGGCGTCTTCGGCATTGTCCATCGCGTGATAGCCGATAAAGGCGACCCCGGCGAAGCTAGAATCCAGCCCGGGAAAGCGGTGAGCGAAACCGACGCCGAGGGCGATATCGCAGCGCTCGTCGAGCAGGTCGTAGTGCAGGTTGAGGCTGCCGCCGTGGTTGTCCCAGACGATCACTTCTTCGGCCCCGGCGTCGAAAAGACCCTTGGCGCAGGCGTCGGCCTCGCGGGTGGCCTG
>Ga0315339_1001697_pt1 | contig 18589 bp, 16 predicted proteins | sample ASW17metaG_FD_204514 | JGI IMG/M metagenome (GOLD analysis project Ga0315339, IMG submission 204514) | Ammonia-oxidizing marine archaeal communities from Pacific Ocean, United States - ASW #17 | ecosystem: Environmental > Aquatic > Marine > Oceanic | place: USA: California | collected 2016-12-05
CTCGTTGCCAGCGATCAAATACCTCGGCCAGCTCCGCTGCCGTGTAGCCTCGCCGCCTCTTCTTCTGTTTCCTCTGCATCCACTTCTCCTTTCGGTGAAGTGTTGCATCCATCCATTGAGACCACCGTTGTTCGCGACAGGTATCTGAATCGCGCTAGAATCGGCGTGTCGTGATCGGCTAGACCATCTCTCACTACCGCATCGCCGAGAAGCTCGGTGAGGGAGGGATGGGTGTTGTCTACAAGGCCGAAGACACCAAGCTAGAGCGGCCCGTCGCCCTCAAGTTCCTCGCCGCACACGCCATCGAAGACCCCGAACACAAAGCTCGCTTCGTCCGGGAAGCCAAGGCCGCTGCACGTCTCGATCACTCCAACATCTGCTCGGTCTATGAAATCGATGAGGCCGAGGGACAAACGTTCCTCGCCATGGCCTACCTCGAAGGCCAAACGCTGAAGGATAAGATCGCGGAACGTCCCCTCAAGCTCGACCAGGCACTCGACATCGCCGTCCAAACCGCGCAGGGTCTTCAAGCCGCCCACGAGCAGGACATCGTACACCGCGACATCAAGAGCGCCAACTTGATGGTCACACCGCAGGGCACGGTCAAGGTCATGGACTTTGGCCTGGCACAGCTTGCCGATCGCTCCAGGCTCACCGAGACGACCACAGTCTTGGGCACGCCATCCTATATGTCCCCGGAGCAGGCGGCGGGTGAAAAGACTGACCGTCGGACTGACCTGTGGTCACTCGGAGTCGTGCTGTACGAGATGGTCACGGCCCGGCTGCCGTTCGAGGGAGAACGCCAAGAGGCGGTTCTCTACGGGATCACACACGAAGAGCCGGAGTCGGTAACGGCTCAACGGGCGGGTCTGCCGATGGAGTTGGAATGGACTGTTGGAAAATGCCTGGCCAAGTCGCCCGAAGAGCTGCCAACCTATTCATTGCCGGGTAAGCGCTGATGGTCGATGGCGGCTCTTGGTCTGACTCGCCAATCCATGCCCAAAACGATAAGACGTGGATTGCTTTGAAATGATGATGGGTGAAAGGCGGTGGCGTCCGTACACTGATCCCGTCGGACGATCGTCGCCAGTCCACGTTAACTCGACAGTGCCCTCACGGGGCAGGTATCCGAATTCGCTACTTCGAATTAAGCAGCTCACACCCGACGATTCGCGCGGTCCCAGCGGCACCGGCGCCTCGGTATCATAACTGACAATGTCCGGAGCACACTTCCCATGTACAAGCATAAAGCGAATCCTTTAACCCGTCTTCGCTCCCGCTGCTCGGGGCGTCGCAACCGACTGGGGTCGGTCCTCGGCGTTCTCATCTTGATCGCAGCGCTTCCAGCCTTTGCGGACCCTGCGGACCGAAAGGTGGCCGAATGGGTGCTCCGGCAGGGCGGTCGAGTCGTCCTTTCCGGACAGCAAGAACATCTGCGAGACGTGCATCAGCTTCCGGATGGGGACTTCCGACTGGCGATTGTGAACTTGGTCGGGACGAACATCAGCCCCCCCGATCTCGTGGAACTGGATGACCTCAGGTATATCCGAGAACTTCATTTACCCCAGCCGATGTGGACCAATAACCGTGAGCTGAAAGGCGATCAAAATCACCAGATGCGTCACCTGGCGTCACTGACCTCACTGCGGAGGTTCACTTTCAGCTACTACTTCCGAGAGTTCAACGGCCGCTTCAAGGACGAGGGTATTGAGCAGATCGCTCCTTTGACGAATCTCGAGGAGTTCCGCGTCCGAAGGGCCGCCGTCCGTGGACATTCACTCGGGCCGCTCCGAAACCTGAAGTCCCTGGATTTGACCTATTGCCGGCTGGATGACAAGGGCATGCGAAGCATCCAGAACATGAAGGGCCTTCAGAGGCTCTGGATCGGGGACACGCGGGTGACCGATCAAGGGCTGACTTACGTGCAGGACTTGACTGATCTCGAAGAACTGCATCTACACGGCAACAACATCACCGACGCCGGATTGGTTCATCTGCGAGGCCTTGTGAAACTCAAGACCCTTGATCTGAGAAGTGCCGAGATCACCGATGAAGGACTGGCACAATTAGCTCCACTGACGAAACTCGAAGTTCTCAACCTGTACAACACGAAGGTGTCGAACGCCGGACTCGAACGGCTCAAACAACTCCTCAACCTGAGGGAAGTAGACCTGCGCTATTCACGGGTGACGAAAGCAGGCGTGAACACCTTGCAATCCGCTCTACCCGACGCCAGACTATTGTTCCTAGACGTCTCACCTCGCAACCCGGACGTAAGTACTCTGCCCGCTCCTGCGGGCGGGGGTGAAGAGGCGATCACCCAGTGGGTAGAGAGAATGGGAGGAGAAGCGGAGACGGTTAATGGTTCACTGCGCGCGGTCTCACTCGCCCGAACCGGTGTTACCGACAGTGACCTGGAGAATTTTAAGGACCTACCGAATCTGCACCGCCTCTCTTTGGAAGCTACTGAAACGGGAGACCTCGGCGTGCGCTGCCTCGAGAACCTGCCGGGACTCACCGAACTGGATCTCACGAGCACGATCATCTCGGATGCTGGGCTACGGAATCTCAAGGGCTTACCGGGGCTAAAGAAGCTTCGTCTCGACCAAACCTTGATCGAAGGGCCTGGATTTGAACACCTAAGAGGGTTGCGGCATCTCGAGGACCTGAGTGTTGTCGGAGCGCCGGTTCGCGATGTCGGCCTGCTACCGCTGGTTGATCTACAGTCGCTCCGGAGGTTGTGGATTGCCGAAACCGATATTACGGATGATGGGGCCTCGGCTTTAGCGGCCTTGCGAGACCTTACGCTCCTCGACTTGGCTGCAACCGATCTAACGAACGAGGGATTGGTTCACATCAAGGGTTTGACTGGCCTCAAGTGGCTTTCGCTCAGCTACACACGGTTTACTGATGAGGGCTTGGTGAACTTGGAAGGTTTGTCAGAGATCAGGCAACTCGCGATGGTCCGAACGCGCCTGAGCGATGCCGGCATGAAGTCGATCGTGAAGTTGACGAAGCTCACGGACCTCAGCCTGGACTACACCGACGTTATGGATGAAGGACTTTCGCAGATAGCAGAACTAGGAGAACTGAAGACGCTCAGCCTGGATAGCACCCTTATCACTGACGAAAGCATTGCGCAGATTTCGCGGCTGTCAAAACTGGAAAAGCTCAACCTTTATCACACCCAGGTCACCCCGGAGGGCTATCAGCGATTGAAAGCCGCCTTGCCAGAATGCGAGATCATATGGGATCCCGAATCCAGCCTTCCACATCGACGCAGAAGCTAGAGTCGGCATGGGCTAGCCCGCGCTCCATGCGACACCACCGAGAGAGCTCTTCTGCCCACCCGGCTGTTCGCAAAATAGCTATCTACTTGCAGGCTCTTCTCCTGTTGTTGTTCTGCCGTACCACCGGTAACGCAGCTGAGTTCAAACAAGACGAAGTCGGCCTATGGATCTCCGAGATCGGAGGAACTTTCAGTCGCAACGCGGATGGCGATATCAGCGAAGTCAACCTCACGTCGACATGGATCACTGATGCGGACATGGCTCGCCTTGCGTCACTGCGCGACCTGGAAGATCTCAACCTTTCCTACACGTGGATTAGTGATCTCGGACTCGAACACCTGCAACCTCTCGAGAATGTAATGCGGCTCAATCTTCGGTTTGTTGAGTACATCTCTGACGGTGGGATCGCTCACCTTAAGGACTGGAAGCAACTGCGTTATTTGAATATTCGGGGGACAGAGGTAACAAGCGCTGTTTTTGAGCACTTGGCAGGCTTGACAAGCCTTGAATCTCTCGACGTAGGATTCAGCTTGGTGAACGATGAAAGGTTTGATCGCCTGGCCTCGCTGGAGCGACTTCACTATTTCGCGTTCGGGGGTAACAAGTTGACCGGACGCTGTCTGCCTTTGTTACGGCTCCTGCCTGCGCTGACTCATCTGGATGTCAGCGGCAAGCAGCAAACCGACTCCGGCAAGTGGGCCCTTGAGTTGAACGATTTCAACATGAACTCGCTCGAAGTCTTGACAGGTCTCCGCAGTCTGAACGTTGCCGACATGAGAATCTCTGACGAGAGTATGAAGGTCATCCGGGGGCTGACGGAACTCGAAACGCTCGACCTCAGCCGGACTCTCGTCTCAAGCGCCGGGATGAAAGAGCTGCGAACCCTTGACTCTCTGCGCGACTTGAGACTGGCTCAGGTTGATGGGGTCGATGACCAAGCGGTAGCCGCTTTCGTGGAAATGGATCGACTCGAAACACTCGACCTTGCGGAAACCCAGATCAGCGACCGATCCCTGCCGGACCTGGGACGGATCAAGAACCTAAAGAAGGTCTTCGTGGGCGGTTCCCGCGTAACCGCCGAAGGGGTTGCTGAGTTTCGACGGCAGCGTCCGCAGGTCCAGATCGCATGGTGGGCAGACGAGTGATCGTGGCCAAAGGTTCCGGCAGTCCCGCCTGAATGTTGCTTAGACGATTTCGTTCAGCTTCTTGTTGGCGGATGGGAACTTCTCAACTCTTGTTTTCATGACTTCACTTGCAAGGGTCAAGTAGAAGTCCCCAACGGTACCGGTCGTCTTCGTGTGCAAGCCTGTCTTCAGACCGCCAAGCCCACCGGCAGCGATGACGGCCAAACCGCTGTTCTTGTGAAAGTTAGCTTCGGCGTGTTCGTGCACGAAGACGAGGCAGGTGTGGTCCAGCAACGTCCCGCTGCCCTCCGGTATGGATTTCAGCTTTGCCAGTAGGTAGGCAAATTCTTCGACGTGCCAGCGGTTGATATCCCGTAGGACTCGCTGGCCTTGGGGCGTTTCAACATCGCCATGCGTATAACCGTGGTGCCGTCGGGCGGTGTGCCCAAGCCATGGGAAGCGTGATGTTCCTTGGCACTTCGTCAACATGTAGGAAGCAACGCGCGTCTGGTGCGAAGCCAGGGCATGGACCATGAGGTCGGTTTGAAGTTTGGCGATCCGGGGCCAGTCTTTGAGGTCTCCACCCTCGGGGGGACGTTCGACGACCTGACGGTATTCGGGCGGGAGACTCACAATGGATCGTTCGAGGTCTCGCACCGCAGTGAGGTATTCGTCCAGCCGGTTCTGGTCTTGATGCCCCAGGGCGCGCTTCAAGCTTTGCGCATCGTCTTGCACCGCATCGAGAACACTCTTCTTCTGTTGGATCCAATCTTCGTCTTTGGTTCCAAAGAGCCGGTCGAATAGACGCTGGGGAATCATCTCCGGAGGGAGAGGGCGATCACGATCGACCCAGCTTAGATTCCGCTGGATGCTTTCCCCCAGAGATTCCTGACACACGCCGATCTGGAGAGACCGAAAGCGGGATTCATTGCCAATCTCGGATGCGATCACTTGATCGATCGAGGACCCACCTGCTCCGCGGCCGGTAAATGAGGTACCCGAAACAAGGCCGCTCATGGAACGATGATGGTCGTTACCGGGCCCAGGCATGCGGGCTGCTGGGTTGTCTAGCCCGGTCACGACGTGCATATCGTCCCGGAATGGCGCCAGCGGAGACAGACACGCCGTCATCCGATAGTCTTCACCGACTTCGCGAGGGATCCAAAAACGCTCGAGGATTCCGTTGCCGTTGAACCACAACACGAATCTCGATTCGATGCTGTCGTCGCCACCGAAGCTCTTGGCGGCGGCATACGCCGAGCCGCTCGAGTTGAACATCGCTTCGAGGGCAGGCAACCCGATCCGAACCATTGCGCCTGAGAGACCGACTCCTCTCAAGAACGTACGGCGTGACAGTGCGCGGCGGAAACCCATCAGCTAGTTCAAACCTCCCAGGAACGGCTCAGATCGGACTAATGCAATTATAAGCTCTTGAAACAGAAACCGCGAGTCCCCGAAGTCACGGAAGATCTGTTCGATCGCTTCACGATCTGCCCCTGTTTCAGGCCGCCCAAGCGCATAGCGAAACACTTGCTTCACAATGCACTTCTGACATGTGGGTTCGGACGCGAGGATTACACCGAGTTCTTTTGGGTTTGAGAATCGGGCATGTGAAACGCCGCCTCTGACAGCGATCCCCCTCACTTCGCCGGAAGGGTCGAGCGGCAACTCGTACTTTGTCGGCTCCGTCTTGCGCTTGCTCAACATTTCGTCACGGGTCGGAAACACCGTCAAGAAATGCTTCTCGCGGAAGCGTCCCAGCGTGTCGTACTGTTCAAAACCATAACCAATGGGATCGATCAGACGATGGCAACTCGCGCAACTGGGATTCGTCACGTGCATGCTCAGAAGCTCGCGATTCGTCATCGGTTTCGCGTCGGTAACCGGGGGCAGTGTTGTGTTGACTCCTGGAGGAGGAGGGGGCACGTTCTGGCACAAGAAGTGCTCCCGAACATAGAGCCCCCGGTCGGTTGGAGATGTGTCCATCGGCTTGCCGGTGAGGGTCAGAAACATCGGCTGCCCAAGAACCCCGGCGCGGCCCATGTCAGGAGGAAACTGGACGCGATCGAAATCCTTGTCCGGGGCCGGCAGGCCGTACAGAGCGGCCAAGTCCGCATTGAGAAACGAGTAATCCGCGGAGAACAACTCCATGAAGTTGACGTTGTTCCAAACCAAATGATTGAACAGCCGTCTAGTCTCCTCGGCCATCAGGGATGTCAGACGGCTGTTGAAGTTAGAAAACAGGCGTCGGTCGCGAATCGCGCTCAGCAGCCGGTCGAATCGCAGCCATTGGGAGAGGAACTCCTCCATCGCGGATTTTGCGCGAGGGTCGCGAAGCATGCTACGGGCCATCGACTCGATCTGGTTGGCGGTAGTCAGCTCTTCTCGTTCGGCCTGCCGGAGCATGGCGTCATCCGGCATCGTGTCCCAAAGGAAGTAGGACAGGCGGCTTGCGACCTCGTAGGAATGCCAGTGGCCTTGGCTTCCTCGTTCGACACGAAAGAGGAAGTGAGGGGACTGCAGCATCGTCTCGACTATGCTGCGGGCTCCCCCAAGGAAATCGCCATGCTCCTGCACGCCCTGCTGGAACAACGCTTCGTACTTCTCTGTTTCCGATGGCATCAAAGGCCGGCGAAAAGCGCGCCGCCCGAATTCCCGAACAAACCGGGTTCGGCAGGATGTATCGGCATCCGGAACAGGTTCACACGGAAGTAGACCCTGTTGATTTCCTCCACGAAAAGCGTTCTCGGCCAGCTTCTCGGCCGCCTTACTGTAGGCTTCCGCTAACAGCAGTGACATACTTTGGCCGCCGGTCTGGTTCTTGAAGCCGCGGACAAAATCTTCAGGGGGGAACTGTGTCGCCGGCCGCGTGAGGTCACCGAGCAGGTCCCGCACCGTATTGTTGTACTGCGTGTGTGTGAGTCGCCTGATAACCGAAGGAGGAGCCGGACCGGACACGGTTGGTAGAGAAGGGGAGTGCGAGGCTCCACCGTGCCCTTCGGGCTGGGTTGCCAGATAGCGAACCCATGCAAGCAATACTTCTTCATGTTTGCTTGCCTTGGGAATACGTTCCCCACCTGAGTGATCCAATCGATTCGTCGGTTTGCGGAATAGGAGCGACTGGCGTGGCTCCTGCTGGTCGACAAACGCCCGAAGGTATCTTCCGAACGCACGAACCTCGTCGCTCCCTGCCGCTTCGGATGGAAACTTCAGGCGAGATCCCGAGGCGACACCGTCGTCGCCGTGGCACAGGCGGCACTGAGCCTCCTCGAAAATCGGGTACAACTCCTCCGCGAAGTAGGCATCTGTCACCTGCTCCGTGGGCTCGCCGGCAGTTTGCCCGATTCCGAAGCCGGCGAGGACTGTCAGGAAACCGAGAGCCCCAACTGCACGGATGAGTAGCCGGCCGGTCCTGAAGTGTTCTGTGACCGGAAGGGACTCAGTACTCGACTTCAAAGTTTTTTGTTCTTCACGCACGTTGACTCATCCGAAGAACAGCTCAATAGCGAACGACATGGCGCTTGGGGCCACCCCTGAGAGGAGTTTGACCGAAGTTTGCGGTTCGTCAGTATGCTTACATGTATCGAATGTTGGCCCGCTTCAGAAGGTTGAAAGTCTCCCATGTTAGCTGACATGGGAGTTGTTTGGTGATCGGGACGCTCCTAAAGGAGTGCTTCCAATCGAACGATCCCGGCCGCCATTGAGTAACTGGACGCTAGGCCGCCTACTCCGCCCACCTTGTTCATGGCAGATCCATCGTCATCTCGGCCCACGTCAAAGGGTTCCGAAGATGACTCCAGTTCCGGGACGCCTGTGAAGAGCTCCAGCTCCGGCCTCTCGCAAACGTCCGCGGTGTCTTGGATCGCGATTAGTACGTCCGGAAGAGACGACGAGGAAGTCCCTGTCGAGGGTAAGACGTCCTGCCCTAACAATGAGCGCAGATGAATGGGATACGGACCGGAAGAACTGCTCTTTCGCGGTCATTCGATGTCAACAGATGCCAATTGGGACGCATTTGGATGCTGACACTATGTTGACAGCTAGCAATTCGTCCCGGACAAATATCTCTGTAAGTAGCTGAAAGTAAATGGTGGGCGCGCGGAGACTCGAACTCCAGACCTCCTGCGTGTGAAGTGTGGGGTCTGGGCTTCTTGGAGTGCTATGGAGCGTTATAGAGTGCCCTATCCATGCGGTGTGGCCCTGTAGTTGTAGCACTTCGTGATACTCCGTGTCACTCGGTGAATGTCGGTGTCACTCGCCTAGTTACGTCACAATCCACGTCACAATCCGCTGACTCGGCCTTTAGTCGTCTTCAAGTCGGTGAGTAGGCGGGAGCGCTGGGGGTACACCCCAATTCCGAATTGGAGTCCCACCCGCCGCCGTGGGTGATGAAGTGCGCGTAGGGGTGTGACAGGCTGGTCGCGGTAGGGATACCGGTCACCCGGCACCCCCCGCACAGATCCGTACGTGAGCTCCAACTCATACGGCTCCTACCTCGGATGATGGCGACCGAGACGCCGCAACGCAGCCTCCCGACGCATGCTCGTCTGCCACGGTGTCACCGCTGCCCGCCTCTGTGTGCGGACGGTGCGCGGCGAAACGAGCGTTCTCCTTGGTGCAGGCCCTTCCCTCCAAACTCTCCGCCAACGATTTCTCGTCTTTGTTCGAATCCTTCGCGGGTACTATGGCCCACTCCGACTCCTCCGCCCCGTACACGTGGGTCGTACGGCATGTGGCCTTCACCCACCGGCCTGCTAACAGCAGAGCGGGCAGAGGCCTCCCGGTTCTCGCGCAGAGAGTTTCCTGACGTGCACGGGTTCTACCGACCGCGCCGGGCTCTCTTGCCGCTCGCGATGTCACGACAACAGATGTGGCCTTCCCCTTCTGTCCACAGGGTCGGCGCCCGAATCTCAGTATTTCGCGGCTCAATGGCCGGCCCGCCAGTGCCTCTGTCAACGCTTCACCCGCGGCGTCGCCGCCGCCAGCGCATGACTCGAGGTCAGCGTGGTTCGCTACTCCTTCACTGTGGGGCTCCTTCCTCCCCAACTCTCCGCCGGTTTATCCCGGCGCTTTCGGACAGCCTCAGGCGCCAAAGGCAAGCGTGCTACCAACGGGCTTGGCTCCGGGCGCTACTCGCGTCCAATGGCTACCTGACAGATCCGTCCACCCCTTCGTGTAGGCGATTACCCTGTCGTCGAAGCTGGTCCCAATCTGTGCCTCCGTCTTCCCAAGTGAACCGTCCTTGCGAACCAACCTCAACTTGACGCTCCAACTTGGCTTCACGTCGCTCGGCTTCGGACACCAATCGAGAAACAGCGATAGATCACCGATCTCGACCACCCTCCAGCGCCGCTGCTTGCCATCTGGCCTCGTCTCGATAAGTTCATCGCCGACCTGATACGGGGTGCAGGCGGCGGCATTCTCTCTCAAGATCGCCCGTGCTTCCTGACGATCTCGCGCAACCGTGCTAGGACTTCACGTCTCGTCGACATCTCTCCCTCTTTTCTCCATCTTGCGCCTTCCGTCCTTGGGTCCTACATAGGTCCATTCCACGGTAGAGGTAGTCGCGTCTGTATAACCTTGATTCAAAGGCAGTTATACCATATGCTGAAGCATGCCACGCACTTGCACAATCTGCATCCACCCAGCCCGATCCTCAATCGATCAGGCTCTGATTGCACAGGAACCATTCCGTCACATCGCGTCACGCACCGGCACATCCACCACCGCCCTCCAACGCCACAAGAAAGACCACATCCCGCTCTCTCTTCGTAAAGCCCAAGACGCTGAAGAGATCGCTCATGCCGACGGTCTGCTCGACCAGATCCGGGAACTTCAGGCGCGAGCAATGGGCATTCTGGCGAAAGCGGAGAAGGCCGGCGATCTCAGGACTGCGCTCGCCGCGATCGGCCAAGCGAGAAACGTTCTAGAGCTATAGGCGAAGGTGACGGGCGAGACGGAACGACCGGAAGAACAGCCCAGTGCCGTTCCGCTTCAAGTCCTCATTCAGAACATGATCGGAATGCCCAAGATCGGCGCTGACGTGCCAACGTCACTTCCGCCTGTTCTCGGCGGAATCGACCTTCGCGCCAAGAATGTCCGGAATCCGGACACGACTGATCCTGTGTAGGGGGTGCAACCCGAATTCAGGTTGGGGCCCCCGATGGCCTCCCTTCCGAGCTATGAATTGCCTTGAGGGGTCTCCGACAGGCGGATTCCTCATGCGAACCGGATTTCGCGACAGTAATCTTTGAGTGGACTCCATCTCGTTGACGTTGTGAGAGTTAGGAACTCGTTCTGCTCGCACGATCTGCCCGCCGTTCTTGGCGCGGAACTCACCCACCGGATGGACTTAATCCGGCCTGCCGTCGAGCATCAAAGTGAGTACTATCATTCGAGGAGCAAAGTTAAAAGGCAAGCCCCTGCGGCTGCTGATGCTACGTGGTGAGCCGCGACGACCTTGCTCCCAAGCCTGCTCAAACCCGCTGCTGGCCGATCTGATAGATTGGAGCGGGTCGGCTTCCCGGGGCCGCCCGATGATCCGATCTCTGTGCTAGGAGCGAGTTCCTTGACTAGAAACTCTGTTTGCCTGTCTCGTTGCGTCTGTCTGTGGGCGTTCCTGCTGGTCCTGGCGGTCGAAAGCGCGGCCCAGGCGCCCATCATCCAACCCGGCGCGCCGGGAGAGTCGGCGCGGGAGCTGAGCGCCGACCAGGCGATCGAGATCGCTGAATCGAGCTACTCGCCGGACGACGTACGCTTCGTGCAGGACATGATCCCGCATCATCACCAGGCCCTTGAGATGGCGGCGCTGGTAGCCGAGCGCACGAACCGGAAGGAGGTAATCGACGTCGCCGGGCGGATCGACGCCTCGCAGGCAGACGAGATTGCGTTCATGCAGCAGTGGCTGCGCGACCGCGGTCAGCACGTGCCGGATCCGACCGAGCACGAGGCGATGCACACGACCCATAAGATGGCCGGCATGGCCTCGGCGGAACAGATGGCCGAGCTCGCCGCGTCGAACGGCGCCGCCTTCGACCGGCTGTTTCTGAAGCTAATGATCCCGCATCACGAGGGTGCGGTGAAGATGGTCGAGGAGCTCCTCGATCAGCCGGGGTCGGCCTATGATCCGGTGCTGTTCGAGTTTACCTCCGAAGTCACGAACGGTCAGACCGCGGAGATCGAGCGCATGAACGCGCTGCTCGTCAAGTTGTCCACGGACCCGCGCTCGGCTTTATCTCCCGGATTCCGGGACGCCGGCGAGGCGCAGTTGAACCTGGAACTCGTCGCCTCGCTGCCCAAGCCGGCCGGATTCTTCGACCCGGAGAATCCGGCCAACCTGCCGCCGAAGCGCCTGAAGGCCCTCGCCGCCGAAGAGAAACCGGGCGATCCGGCGGGCGAAAAGCCCGAAGTGAAGGAAGACGAAGACGAGGAGGATAAGAAAGGCAAGAAGGATAAAGACAACGCGCGCTCGCCGCTGTTGAGCTTCGCCAATACCGACATGGCTTTCGCCGGTGATGTGCTGGTCGTTGGCAACTACCACGGCTTCAACATCTACCGGTTGGTCGACGCCGGCCGGCCGGAACTGCGCAGCTCGGTGGTCTGCCCGGGGGGCCAGGGCGACGTCTCGATCGTCGGCGACCTCTTGATCATGTCGGTCGAGCAGACCCGCGGGCGTCTCGACTGCGGGCTCGAAGGGGTGACCGAGGACGTGAGCCCGGCGCGTTTTCGCGGGCTCCGCATCCTCGACATCAGCGACCTGAGACGGCCAGTGCAGGTGGCCGCAGTCCAGACTTGCCGCGGGTCACACACCCACTCGGTGGTCTCCGGACCGGGAGACGACGGCAAGATCATCGTCTACAACTCCGGGATCTCCTCGGTACGCGAGGGGGAGGAGCTGGAAGGCTGCTATGACGAGTCTCCCGGTGACGACCGCACAGCGCTGTTCCGCATCGATGTCATCGAGATCCCAGTCGACCGGCCGTCCGAGGCGCGCATCGTCGACTCTCCGGCGGTCTTCGCCGATCCCGAGACCGGCGTCCTAGCCGGGCTGTGGAGAGGCGGTGACCACGGCGACGACACCCAGAAGACCAGTCAGACCAACCAGTGCCACGACATCACCGTCTTCCCCGAGCGCAAGATCGCCGCGGGCGCTTGCTCGGGCAACGGCATTCTCTTCGACATCTCTGATCCGCTCAAGCCGCACCGACTCGACGCGGTTCTCGACACGGGCTTCGCCTACTGGCACTCGGCGACCTTCAACAACGACGGCACCAAGGTCATCTTCACTGACGAGTGGGGCGGCGGCAACCGGCCGCGCTGCCGCACCTACGACCCGCTCACCTGGGGTGCCGACGCGATCTACGACATTGTCAACGGCAAGCTCGAGTTCCGCGGCTACTACAAGATGCCGGCGCCGCAGTTGGACCAGGAGAACTGCGTGGCGCACAACGGCTCCATCGTCCCGGTACCGGGCCGCGACATCTTTGTCCAGGCCTGGTACCAGGGGGGCCTGTCAGTAATCGATTTCACTGATTCCGCCCACCCGGTCGAGATCGCCTACTTTGACCGTGGACCCATCGACGCCGAGGAACTGGTCATGGGCGGATACTGGTCGACCTACTGGTATCACGGTCGCATCTACGGCACCGAGATCGCGCGCGGGCTGGACGTCCTGGCACTGACCCCCAGCGAATTCCTAACCGAGAACGAGATCGCCGCGGCGGCCGTGGCCGACGGGGGCGGCGTCTTCAACCCGCAGCAGCAGTTCCCCGTTCAATGGCCGGCGGAGCCGGTCGTGGCCCGGGCCTACCTCGATCAGCTTGAGCGCGGCGGGGAGTTGTCGGAGTTGTTGGGGGCCAAGCTGACGGCGGCGCTCGATCGCTCGGAGGTGCAGCTACAGGACGGCGCGCGCGATGAAGACCTGGCTGCCGGGCTGGAAACGCTGGCGGCGACTCTCAACGAGAACCGGGGCGACGGCGTTGCAGGAAAGCGGGAGGCGGCGCTGAGCCAGACGCTGCGGGGGATCGCCGCCAGACTGCGCTGACCTCCAAATGCCCGTCGGGGAAAGGTACACCGGCCGATTGTTGCGCTGATCCTGCGAAGCACGATGGCCACAGCGTATTGCCGATAACTGTACGTAACAACCGATGTCATGAATGATGACATTTTTTCGCGTTCAGGGGCCTGTGACGGCTTTGCTTTCGCCTTCCGGGGCCGCTGGCCCAACCTCCTGGCAAGGGCGATTGTTGGTGAGAAATAAGTTCCTCGGTGTCCGTCACGGCACCCTATCCGTGATCTCCGAGCGTCGTCTCTTTATCCAGTTCCACTGACTGAAGCACAGCCCTCACTGTTGCCGGGTACCACTTCGCTCCACCCTGGGCGGTAGCCACACCATCGCTGTTCAGACCATCGGCGATTCCGGCCAAGGTGGCCCCTCGCTGTCGCTCCCGGGTAATCCGCCTGACAATCCGCCGATTCAACTGCCGCGGCCGGCCGAGCCGTTGACCACGTGCCTTGGCCGCTTGCAGGGCTGCGCTCGTGCGTTCACCGATCAAGCGCCGCTCGAACTGACTGAACGACGCCATGACGTTCGCCATCATCTCGCCGCCCGGAGTTGTCGTATCCACGCCGAGATCAAGAGCCACAATCGACCAGCCCTCACGTTGCGATCGCTCCATCAGCAGGGCGAAGTCGAGCAGGCTGCGGCTGAGACGATCGAGCTTGGCCACCATCAGTACATCCGCTTCCCCTTTGGAGAGAGCTTTCGAGGGCCTCCTGGATGCCGGGACGGCGGAGATCCTTAGCCGAGTAGCCCTTGTCAATAACGATGCGAATGTCGGCCCAGCCGCGCCTTTCGGCTTCAGTCTGGATGGCCGAACGCTGCGCTTGGAGACCGAGGCCGGATCGGCCCTGTTCCTGGGTGCTGACGCGGCAGTAGCCGATGATGCGAGGGGAGGAAGAGGTTCTGCGAGGCCGTCGACCCACAACGTGATTATATTAAATGGGGGATTACTTTATGACTGTTCAGTTGCCGGACACAATCGCCTTCGACTTCGCCTTCTTGAACCCGCCTGTCATATACGCAGCGAACATTCCTCCGGTCTTGCCCACCTGATAAGCCGCTCGTTCGATCGCAATCATCCGCCGAGCGTCATTCTTTACGGTGTAAAGGTAGACTCCCGAGTCGTGAGCAGTATCGGGGTCATTCACATCCACTGAAATACCACTATGAGTTCCGGGAGCCGTCGTAGCCCCAGACGGATTTGAATGGATAGCAGACCCGAAAGGAAGGACGCCGACTCCTGTCACGGGGGCTACGACTTGCTGAGATGGCTGTGCGGGTGGTGCCGGCTGAGCCTGAAGCGATATTGCGGCGGCAGGATTGATCTCCGCTTGAGGGTCGAGCATTACCTTCAAGATGTTGTCGCTAACCCCAGACTGCTTGAGTTGCACGAGTTGTAGCGCGGAGAGGTCAAATGCCTTGTCATCCTGACGAATCGCCAGAATGATCACGTCCTCGCCGAGACCCGCCTTGACCATCGCGAGAATGTCGTCCGTGCTGAGACCGGTTGAAACAGGTTGAGACGCAGAGGCGGGTGGTTCCGGCATCGTTTTAGCCGGAACACGTACGGCAGCCCTTTGTGCAACCGCTGCTGCTGAGAAGGCGGAGAGAACGAAGGTGACCAGAAGAATCTGTCGGAGTGCCATGGGATTCACGAATATTCCTTTGAGCGGTGACAGGCACGACTCCGAGACGCGCACGCGGCCGGGAAAGAGAACTGTTGCAAGCTGCTCATGAGCCAATTGGCACCGTGTGTACTGCCCTTCGCGGGAAGGTTTATATCGGTTCAGCCGCACGGGCAAGCCCCCGCGATGCCCTGTCGTCACGATTTGATATGACATCGCTTTCTGTCGTACCGATCTCGCGCAATTGCTGGGCTCAGTCGCGACAAGCATCGTGAGACTGGCAACCAAGTCTGGTACGGTAGGAGCGAAAATCGACCGAGTCAGGAAGTCCGGTCGAGACGGTGCAGTGAGGAGAGACGAGGTCCACTGTGGCGGACGAGACGATGACCGAGAACAGTGGCGGCGAGCTACACTCCTGGAAGGAGATCGCCGACTACCTCAAGACCACGGCCCGCACGGCGCAGCGCTGGGAGACCGAGAGGCACCTGCCGGTCCGGCGTCTGCGCGGCGACCGGGGGCGGGTCGTAGCCCGTGTTGCCGAGATCGAGGAGTGGAAACGGCGGGACGCCCTTCAGCAGGTTCGCCCCTGGAACAATCCGAAGTGGCTGCGCCTCTATGCAGGTGCGTTGACGGCCATACTCCTGGTCAGTGCGGGAATCCTTGGTGCGAAGTATCTCTCCCAACCTGCACCGGGTCCCGCGTCGTCCTTCCAGTGGCACGATCGGCAGATTCTCGTTTTTGATCAGAATGGACAAGAACTCTGGACTCATACTTTTCCGAGGGCGCTAGGCGGACGATTCCATACGGACTCAGGACGCCTTGCGGCCCAGTACGTGGATCTCAACGGCGACGGGAAAATCGAGACAGTCATCGCATCTGGATCGGCCGAACACATGAAGTACACCGATGAGTTGTACTGCTTTTCCGAATCCGGCGAGGTGCTATGGCGATTCTCAGCGGGTCTGACGATACAAGACCGGGGCGTCGAATTCTATCCGCCTTATCATTTCGGGTTTCTGCGGACGATGGCCTCACCCGAATCACCGCGAGAACGCTGGGTCGTTGTTACGTCAACACATCACCTGAGCTATCCGTCACAGCTTGTTCTGCTCGACGCTCGGGGGCGGATACGAGGCGAGTACTGGCATCCCGGCCACATGGATGAACTCGAGATCGCGGATGTCGATGGAAAGCCGGGCGAGGAAATCCTTGCCGCGGGCGAGAACCGGCATGAAGGAAAAGCCTCAGTGGTGATCCTCAACCCTGAAAAGATGGCGGCTCTCCCCCCGACGCGGCCGGTAGCGATCGACGACAATCCAGAAGGCGCCGAGTTAGCAGTCCTTTTCTCTCCTCGGACCAGGTTGAACCTCCAGCTTGAGGAAATTAACCACGTTGGCCGTATCCACTGGACCCAAGAGTTCCTGGAAGTCCAAGTGGAAGAGGCGCGCGTCCAGCGTCCATCCTCCGACCTGAATTACGTCTTCGACCGCAGCTTGAATTACAGCCATCTACCCGTGGGACACAATTTGTTCGTCATACAAAGAGGTTTTCGGTTCTCCCGAAGTGGGAGCGAGGCTCTTCTAGGAAGACCTCGAAAGAATGCGCCGCGAGATTGTCGTCAAGTGGCGATGATGGAGGGATCGATTCACGCTATCTTCGCCCCGCGGCGAAGCCGATCGGTTCTTTCTTCCGGGCATGAGGTGGAAAAGATAAAAGGGTACATAAAGGACGTTATGTTGTTGTAATTAAGTAATTCAGGTATGGACGGGCCCTCCCCCTCGCGCGGCCGAAATCTGGTTTTTAGCAATGAACCCCATGCAAAGTGGGGCGCTGCGAACAGCATGACGGAACCTCGCTCACGGCAGCTGTGTCCCAGTGTTCCCTCCGTACCGAATGACGGAATTCCGGAAGGGTGGAAGGATGAAAGGCTGTTCAGTGCCGTTGTCAACATAGCGCTATTCTGTCATCACAGCGAGACACAGGGGCGCCGGGGGCTTCTTGTCGCGCTGTCGGCGGTTCCCAACTTTGTATGGGGTTCATTGCTCAAAATGAAATTTCTGGCGCGCCGTCGGTCACACCTAGGTCGGGATCCGGCCGTTCAGATTCATCAGTTTGAGACAGGCGTTGAGAATTGGGCCTGCGATCGGAAGCGCGGTCCGCATCTACCGCTTGAGTTCTTAGTCCACAAACAAACGGCTGCCACGGCACGAACCTACGAACTCCATGACCGCGGTGTGATCTCTCCGGGCTATCGCGCTGACGTCAATGTCATCGATTTTGCGAACTTGCACCTGGAACGGCCCATCGTCGTGCATGATCTCCCAGCCGGTGGCAAGCGCATCGTGCAGCACTCCGTCGGCTACAAGCACACGTTCGTGCGTGGAACGGAAGTCAGACACGACGACGAAGACACAGGTGCGCGACCCGGCCGGCTCAGAGGCCGGAAAAAGATAGCATCTACGACACTGCCGCGAGGACTGGGTGGTGCAAGGGTCCTGCTGGACACGAAAACAAACGCAATGCTGTTCTCCTCACGCAGCCAAACCACGTTCATTACCCGCTCCACCATCCGGGTCCCCGGACCGATCTACCTCAATTTCGAGTTGGACGGCGACCCGTCGAGTGTGTTTGAGATTCCCATCGTCCCTAGCAACCCCGGCATCTTCGCGCTCGATGCTTCGGGAGCCGGACAGGGTGCGATCCTCAATCCCGACGGCACCGTCAACAGCTTCGACAACCCGTCAGACAGCTTTATCGTCGCCTTCGGTACCGGCGGCGGGAAGAACACACCGCAGTGCCCCGACGGCGGCCTAGGTCCGGCCGAGGAGCCCCTCCCCCGCCTCCAGCCCCCGGCAACAGCGACAATCGGCGGAGCCCCAGCCGACGTCCTCTACGCCGGCTCAGCGCCTGGCCTAGTGTGCGGTGTCAACCAATGGACCCTCATGCCGACCAACAACCCCGTAGGCGCGGAGGTCCCCGTAAAGGTCTGCGCCGGAGACAACTGCACCCAAGAAGGCATCACGGCCGCCTTCAAGTAGCAACGGAAAGACAACGGCTCCGTCGTTTCATGCCGCTACGGGATCGTTGCCCTCTGTCAATCGTCGGACCTAGGGAGAGTACATCAAGATCCTTGGGCAGGCTAATGCAGGGAAAGACTTGGTTGAGATCCTCCAGCATCTCTCTGCTCCACAATGGCGTAACACGGCCCACGTGACTTTGACCACGGGCGGTTAGAGCGCTAGTGGACTGTCGCAGAGATCGTTTTACCATGGCGGATGCGGCGTGAAGGTTTCGAATACTTCCAGCGGAACGGTTTGGCGTCTTTCGAGTAGGCGTTGATGTAGCGGCGTAGTTTGCGAGCGAAGTCCTGGGTTGACGTGAAGACGCCGCGGGCGATGACATCGCGTTGGATCTTCGAAAACCACAACTCGACCTGATTGAGCCAGGACAAGTAAGTCGGCGTGAAGTGGAGCGTGACGTTGGGATGGT
>Ga0315339_1001698_pt1 | contig 18567 bp, 13 predicted proteins | sample ASW17metaG_FD_204514 | JGI IMG/M metagenome (GOLD analysis project Ga0315339, IMG submission 204514) | Ammonia-oxidizing marine archaeal communities from Pacific Ocean, United States - ASW #17 | ecosystem: Environmental > Aquatic > Marine > Oceanic | place: USA: California | collected 2016-12-05
AACCCAGTAATGTAGTTTGTATGCAATCACAACACCGATAGCACCAATAAGCATTGCTTGTATCGGGTGATACAAATCATTACCTGCTGACGCACAGATGATACCTGCTAGTCCACTTGAGTAAGTCCAGAAAGGATCACCTTTGGCGACCACGTATCCAGCTAATAATCCACCTGATAATGACATCAAGAAGTTCATTGTAATACCACTAAGTGTAGTAGGGGTTACATATATGTTTGTTGCCGTCCAGAATGTTACACCTTCCATTCCATACTCAGGTCCAAGATCAAATATCGGTATATTACATGCCGCATAGAATCCCCAAAAACCAGTATAAATTAGAAACAATCCAATTGTGACTAGCCAAGGATTTCTTGGTCCTATATTTCTTGGTTCACCACTTGATGAGAATTTTCCAATTCTTGGCCCCAAAACCATTAGAACACCTAAAGCAAATCCACCCGCAATTGCGTGAATTACACCTGATGCATAAGCATCATGATATCCTAAAATTTTGAGCATCCATCCATCAAAATGCCATCCCCAAGCAGCATCAATTGTCCAAAAAACAGATCCAATTGCAATTGCTAAAATTCCAAATGCAAAGGTTGTAATTCTTTCAATGATTGCCCCTGAAACGATAGAAGCAGCTGTCCATGAGAATAGTAAGAACGCAGCCCAGAATACTCCACTTATGTGGTCATTTAAGTTAACCGCCATAAATTCTGTATTCGGCAAATACCATCTTGCACTAAATGTACTTTCGTCAGTAATTAGTGCGGCACTTTCATTCATTATTGAAGGTGCTATTCCCGGTCCTGTTGGGAAAGCCCAGTAAATCCACCAACCAAAGAAAAACCATGTGACCGTTACTAACGGTATCAACATAGTATTTTTCATTAGAGTGTGTTGGTGATGTTTATAACGTGAGGCTCCCACTTCATACATACAAAATCCTACATGAATTAAAAACATCAATACCACTGTTATCCAGTAGTAGAATTCTGTAAATATAGTTGTCAGAGCTCCTAATTGATCGGTCATAATATCTCCCTATATTTATTTAATAAAAAACATTAGATAAGTTAAGTGTGACAAACAACACTTAATTTTATATATATAAAATATATACTAGTAAAAAAGCCAATGATTATGCCGATAAATAAACTGTATAAAAAATTATAAAAAAATAACAACCTTTGATTGTATATTTTAAACGCTAAAATTTTAAATATGCTTTTTTTAAATCAACAAGTGGATGTTTTGGAGACATTTGAAACTTAACTAAAAGCTCTCTAGCTATCATATCTCTATCTTGTTGATTATTTGGAAGTTTAATAGATTTTGGAATAGTAACCCAACCATTTGCATTTCTACAAAATACGGCAGGCTTACCTTCTTCGTATCCCATATGAACATCTTCTAACCAGTTAAGATCATCCCAACCCATAGCTTCAACATATTTTTTTAAGAATGGTGTAATCTTTTTATAATCAGGTAGTAAATTAACATCATATCTATAACCGATATGTTGTCCGATCATTTTTTCTCTAGCCGTCTCTTTATTAGATGTACCTAATTTTATTTTTTTTTCTTTTTTAGGTTTTGTTTTTGTTTTTGTTTTTTTCTTAGTCATATTTAATCCTTATATTTTATGGAAGTTATCAACACCAACTGTGTGATTAGTTCCTGATAAAGGAACTTTTGCTAGAGCAGAAGCTTCCATTGTTAGAGCAGCTAAATCTTCAGGTTCTAAAGAGTGAATATTTGTTTTACCACAAGCTCTGGCTAAAAGTTGAGCTTCTAATGTCATTGCATGTAAGTAGTTATAAACTCTTAAAGCAGCATCATCAGGATTTAATCTAGCTCTTAATTTAGGATCTTGTGTTGCAACACCAACTGGACAACGACCAGTATGGCAGTGATAACAGTCACCTGCTTTAACACCCATCTCTTTTTCAAAGTTTGCTTCTGGTATATCTTTGTTACAGTTCAAAGATATTAGTGCACCTGTTCCAATTGCTATCGCGTCAGCTCCTAAGGCTATAGCTTTTGCCATATCAGCACCATCTCTAACACCTCCAGCATAAATTAAAGTTACTTTTCCAGTTTTACCAACGTCATCAAGCGCTCTTCTAGCTTCTCTGATTGCAGCAATTCCAGGAATACCTGTATTAGCAGCAGCTATATGAGGTCCAGCTCCAGTTGAACCTTCCATTCCATCTAGAAATATAGAGTCAGGTTCACATTTTGCAGCCATACGAACATCATCATAAACTTTTGAGGCACCTAATTTTAATTGAATTGGTACTTTATTTTTTGTTAATTCTCTTAACTCCTGAACTTTTAAAGATAAATCATCTGGTCCTAACCAATCAGGATGTCTAGCAGGTGATCTTTGGTCGATACCAGAAGGTAAAGATCTCATTTCAGCAACTTGATCAGTAACTTTTTGGCCCATTAAATGTCCACCCATTCCAACTTTTTGTCCTTGGCCAATAAAAACTTCAATTGCATCAGCAAGTTGTGCGTGGTGTGGGTTAAAACCATACCTTGATTGGATACATTGGTAATACCATTTTTCAGAATATCTTCTTTCATCAGGTATCATTCCACCTTCTCCAGAGCACGTGGCACTTCCAGCCATTGTTGCTCCTCTTGCTAAAGCAGTTTTTGCTTCATATGAAAGCGCACCAAAACTCATTCCGGTGATATAAACTGGGATATCAAGTTCAATTGGGTTTTCACAATTTGGGCCAATTATAGTTTTTGTTTCACATTTTTCTCTATAACCTTCAATTACAAATCTAGTAAGTGTTCCTGGTAAAAAAACCAAATCATCAAATGTTGGAATTTTTTTCATTAATGCCATTCCACGCATTCTGTATCTTCCCAATTGGGATTTAATGTGAATATCGTCTATAACTTCAGGAGTGAAAATTGCATTACGACCAAGCAAACTTTTATTTCTACTACCATCTTCATTTACATGTACATCAGCTTTTCCACCAATATTGCCACTTTTCTTTGTATTTTTTTTAGATTTTTTCTTAGCCATTAAATTGCTCCTTTTTTCTCTGTAGGTTCTAAATTATCGTAATTCCAAAGTTTTTTACCAGCTACTATCTTTGTCATTTTGCTAACGTCAAATTTTTCACCAATTTCTGCAACTTTTAATTTTCTTTTTAACCAACCCTGGTCACTAGCAGTTAGATCAGCAGGAACAGCATCACTTCCAAATGATCCTATCTTTCCACCAATAAATATTGTGCCGTCATACATAGAATCTCCCAAATTTATTCCGACATCTCCTAGGATAATTATTCTTCCTCTTTGCATCATAAAACCAGTAAAAGCACCAGCATCACCACCAACAATGATTGTTCCACCTTTCATGTCGATTCCAGTTCTTGCACCGACACTTCCTTTACAAATCAAATCACCACCTCTTATAGCTGCTCCAAAACATGATCCAGCATTTTTTTCTATAACAACTTTTCCAGCCATTAAGTTTTCTGCACAAGACCAACCAACTCTTCCGTTAATTCTAACAGTAGGTCCATCACATGATCCCATACCAAAGTAACCTAAGCTTCCTTCAAAAATTAAGTTTAGTTTATTTAAAATACCAACACCTAAACTATGTTTTCCTTGTGGATTTTTAATAACGATTGTTCCGTAACCCTGGCTCATTAAATTATCAATTTCTTTATTAGCCACTGGCGCTGTCATTTCTTTAACATCAAGCTCAGTTCTTTTATTGAAATCAACATCATAAGTTCCGAAGTAGTAAAAATTTTCCGCCTCAGAAGGATTAAAAAATTTTTGTTGTGTTCTTCCTGTAAGCACTTCTGTGTGCATACCCATTGACTGGGATTTAGATTTTTTGTCTGTAGTTTTTAAATTTGCCATACTTTTACCTCTCCATCAAATGGGTCATATGTATCAATTTCTTGTGGAAGCATTGATCTGATCGCGATTTCTTCTGAACCCATTGCTACTAAATCGTCTGACTCGTAAAGAACTAAAGGTTTTGCAGCCATAGTGTCTTTTGCCATTCCTAAAGAATCTTTAGTAGCAACAAAATATGTAAATACTCCATCAAGACCCTTTAAAGAATCTCTCATACCTTCTTCAAGACTAGCTCCTTCTCTCATTTTTTGCGCTATGTATACAGCTATTAGTTCTGAGTCACATTCAGACATAAATCTCATACCTTTATTTTCCAATAGCCTTCTGTTGTTCCAATAGTTAGTTAATTGTCCATTGTGAACAACAGACACATCACTAAAAGGATAACCCCAGAAAGGGTGAGCAGATTTAATATCAACACCAGACTCTGTAGCCATTCTAGCATGACCAATTGCATGAGTGCCAATAATTTTGTCTAAATCATATCTGTCACAAACCATTTTAGCATTACCCAAATCTTTAATTACCTCTAATGATTTTCCCATAGAAAGAATTTCTACACCTGGAATACTTTCGATTTTTTGTGAAAATGCCAGTAAATCCTTTGCGCTGTAATCTAATTCATATCTTAAAGAGTAAGGTAAAATTCTTTCCTCTTTAACTATTTTAGCTCCCATTTCAGAAAGGTATTGGTCAACAATTTTTTTTCTTTCATCGTAAACAGAAGCTTCTTCCATTACTGACGAACTTCCTTCACCAACGTTTTCTCCAACTTTAAATCGCATAATAAAGTTTTTACCATCTGTATCTCCATATAAAGCATAACCAGTGGAGTCTTCTCCTCTATGCTTTAATGCTTGAAGCATGCCTTGAAGCTCTTTTCCTACGTTGGAAGATTTCCCTCTATGAATTAACCCTGCTATTCCGCACATATATTTTCCCTTTTATTATTAAAGACTATGGTAGACAGTCTAGATAAGTATCTAGATCCCATTGAGTTGTTGCACCTAAGAATTTTTCCCATTCATCGTTTTTATACCAATGAAAAACCTTATACATTTCATCAGGCATAGCTGATTTAATAACCTCATCTTCTGCTAAACGATTTAATGCTTCACCAAGGCTTAAAGGTAATTTTTTAACCTTTTTCCCCGCGGCTTGAGCCTCATACATACTTCTCGATTCAGGTTTTCCAGGATCAATATTATTTGTTATTCCGTCTTCAAAACATTTTAACAATCCAGAACCCATTAAATATGGATTGTGCATTGAATCAACTGAACGATATTCAAATCTTCCTGGTGCAGATACTCTTAATCCACATGTTCTATTTTGATATCCCCAGTCAGCATAAACAGGTGCCCAAAATCCTGTATCCCATAACCTTCTGTACGAGTTCACAGTAGAAGATCCAATTGCGGTTAAAGCACCCAAGTGTTTCATAACTCCACCAATAGCTTTTAAACCAACTTTACCTGGTAATTGAACATCTTTAGTATCTGGCATAAAAGTATTTGTTCCACCTTCCACATAAGTAAATACCTCATCCATAGCTGGTAGAGATTTGTGGTGTAATTTATTAATTACATCTTTTCCTCCTGTCCACAAAGACATATTAGTATGACAACCACTTGCAGACACACCCATAAATGGTTTTGTCATAAAACAAGCTATTAAATTAAATTCTCTAGCAACTTGTGCGCAAATTTGTCTATAAGTTGAAAGTCTATCTGCATTTCTCATGACATCATCATACATCCAGTTTAATTCTAATTGTCCTGGGGCATCTTCATGGTCACCTTGAATCATATCAAAACCCATTGCTCTAGCATATTCAAAAACTTTCATGAAAACTGGTCTTAGGGATTCAAATTGATCTATATGATAACAATAAGGTTTAGAAAAACCTTTGCCAGTAGGAGTTCCATCTTCATTTTTAGTTAACCACATCATTTCTGGCTCAGTTCCAACTCTTAATTGATAGCCATGTTTCTTTTTAAATTCTTGAGCGTGTATTCTTAAATTTCCTCTACAATCAGATGTTAAATGTGCGCCAGGATTATCTCTTTCTTCTCTGTTTCTAAAACAAGTAACAAACACTCTTGCAACTTTTTTATCCCAAGGGAGTTGACAAAAAGTTTCAGGATCAGGTATACCAACTAATTCTTTTGCTTCTGGTCCATACCCAATATAACTACCATGACGATCTACAAACAGGTTTGCTGTTGAACCATAAACTAATTGAAAACCTTTTTCGCAAGTTCTTTCCCAATGATCAGTAGGAATACCTTTACCTACAACTCTTCCAGTTACAGAAATAAATTGAAAAAATATATATTCAACACCTAGCTCGTTAATTTTAGCTCTAACTTGTTTTACTAACTTGTCTCTACCAGGTTGGTTAACATGTTTTTCTAGGTCAGTCATTGTCTCTCCCCTTAATGAATTTTTATTAATTGAACGTTAACTGATAAATTTTTTTTTGTCTAGGTTTCTTGAGTATAATAAATATATATAATTTTTATAACTAGTCGTTTAAAATTAACTCCAAGGAAATGGACTGTTCGAAGTTGGATGAAGTTCACCCTTCTCGTAACGGTTGAATCTAAAAGGTTTTAGCAAATCACTTTCAGTTCCAAGAATTTCTTTTGCAACAAGCTCACCAACACCAATCATTTTATAACCATGGTTAGCATCTGCAATCATATAAACATTTTCTAAAAATCTATCAAAAATCGGAAATGAATCCGGAGTCATACACCCAAGACCACCTGAAGGACCTTTTCTATATAAATCAGATTTTCCTTCAAATCTTTTTTGACAATGTGCTAAAGCAGAGCACCACATGTCATTAAAAGCTTCTGTTGTTTGGTATTCTGGAGATTCAAGTCCATAAGGATCAACATTTACTTCATCAAAATGTTTATCAACAATGTAAGGAGAAGTTCCACCCTGAACACCTAAGCCTTCAATGTCTGGTTTATAATAAATTCCCCATATTTTATCTGTAATTAATTTTTTATTTTTGTCAGAATATAGCGGAGCAGTAGAGTCGACATGTATAACAGGAGGCTGACCACCATCATTCGTCTTTAAAAAATCTTTATCAACACCAATAACACCTTCTTGAAGCATCCAATATTTCCACATATCTGCTTCATGCATCTTTCCGTCTTTGCCCTTAATATTTGTCGTTTTCGGAAGTTCTAGCATATTCCAAAAATCTCTAACCCAAGGACCAGCACCAACAACTACCTGCTCGCATTCAATTAAACCTTTGTCTGTTTCAATTCCACTAACCGCTTTACTATTACTGTCTCTTTTAAATCCTGTAACTTTTACTCCTTTAACAACCTTAACTCCATTGGATGTTGATTTATTTTCAAGCGCTTTAATAGAATCTTTATTAAATGCGTAACCGCCTTTTTTTTCGTGAAGAATAGATGTGATTTTTTTTGCTTGCCAGTCGTCAAACATATTTTTCATATACTTCATACAATCAGCTTCACCTTCAATAAATTCTGATTCATATCCTATGGCTTTTTGTTGCTCGTAAATTGTTGCAACATCTTCATGCATAGCTTCTGGAGATATTTGCATATAACCAACAGAATTGTATTTAAAAGCTTTTGGATCACTTTCCCAAACTGAAACTGAATGGGCCATTAATTCTCTCATTGCAGGTTGGAAATAATTATTTCTAACAACTCCACAAGCTATCCCGCTAGCACCCGCTGCAACATCTTTTTTTTCTAAAACAACAATATCATTTTCATTTTTGTAAGTTTCAGAAAGTTTCCAAGCTGTACTCAGACCATGAATACCACCACCAATGATTACTACTTTTGCTTTTTTAGGTAAATCAGACATTTTAATTTTTTATTGGATCCTTAACTAAAAATTTTGAATAATAAAAGTATTTTTTTTATTAATAAAACACATACATATTTTATTACCGTAAAAATGTTTAAATAAGTCATAAGGTTATTTTGAAAGGAAATCCAAAGCAGCCATTATACCTCCTTTTTTAAAGGGAATTCCAGATTGTTTTAAACCCATTTCAACTCCTGATAGGGTACCGGCTAATGTTAAGTCATTTAAATCTCCTAAATGACCTATTCTAAACACCTTACCTTTTACTTTATTAAGACCAGTACCTAAAGACATGTTGTAGTTATCATAAATTATTTTTCTAAGATTATCTGAATCATGTCCATCAGGAACCATGATGGCAGTTATGGAATCTGATCTCTCAATTGGATTCTTAGCTAATATTTCAAGACCCCAAGTTTCAACAGCAATTCTTGTAGCATCAGCATGTCTTTTATGTCTTTTAAATACATTTTCTAAACCTTCTTCTAAAAGCATGTCAACCGCTTCATTTAAAGCATACAATAAATTTACAGCTGGAGTATAAGGATAAAATCCATTTTTATTATTTTCTAACATCTGACCCCAGTCAAAATAAGATTTGGTAAGATTTGATTTTTTGTAAGCCTCTAAAGCTTTAGGGCTCATTGCATTAAAAGATAATCCAGGAGGACACATTAAACCTTTTTGAGAACCACCAACTGTAACATCAACTTTCCACTTTTGATGATCATAATTATAAGAGCCTAATGAAGAAATAGTATCAACCATAAATAAAGCAGGATGATTTGTATTATCAATTGCTTTTCTAATTTCTTCTACTTGGCTTTTAATTCCTGTGGACGTTTCATTATGAGTAATTAATACAGCTTTTATTTCATGATTTTTATCTTCGCTTAATTTTTTTTCTACAATTTTTGGATCAGCTCCTGTTCGCCAATCTCCTGGCACAAAATCTACATCTAATTTATATCTACGCGCAGCTTGACACCATTCAGTAGCAAAATGTCCAGTCTCAAACATTAAAATTTTATCACCTTCGCTCAAGGTGTTGGCGAGAGAAGCTTCCATTGCACCTGTTCCAGCACTTGGAAAAATAACAACAGGGTCTTCAGATTTAAAAATTAATTTAATTTTTTTTAATATATTATTTGATAAATTTTGAAAATCAGGACCTCTATGATCCATAGCTGGAAAAGCCATAGCCTGTAGAACTCTATCAGGTATATTTGTCGGTCCAGGAACTTGTAAAAAGTGTCTCCCAGCTTTGTAAGTATTAGATTTTGTCATAAAATTAATTTAATTTATTTGAAAAAATAGTCATATATTTTTTTTATATATAGTTTTTAATAATAAAAAATATGAATTGTTAATGATTATATTAAATATCATTTCATTCATTTTAAAATCCTTATAGTGTAAAGGAGTAAACGGAAAAAGAGTGCATTCCTCTTGTTGTGAAGTTTATTAGCACTTTTTTTCCAAACAAATTTGGAGAAAAAATGAGCCATAAATTTTATGTGCCAGCACAACCAAAACTACAAAGAAGTGAATTAGCAGTTCCGGGATCATCCCCTAAAATGTTTGAAAAAGCACTTAACTCAAGTGCAGACTATATTTTTTTAGACCTTGAGGATGCTGTTTCACCTAATGATAAAATATCAGCTAGAGCAAATGTAATTAAAGCACTTAAGGAAATTAATTGGAGAGAAAAAGGAAAAACTATTTCTGTAAGAATTAATAGTCTCGATACACATTACATGTATAGTGATTTGATTGAAATTGTAGAACAAGCAGGTGATAAAATTGACACAATACTCGTTCCAAAAGCTGGAACTGCTAGTGACGTATACATGGTTGACTGTCTTTTGACACAAATAGAAACCAATAAAAAATTTAAAAATAAAATTGGAATAGAGTGTTTAATTGAAACTGCACTAGGCATGTCTAACATAAAAGAAATTGCAAAGTCTAGTAGCAGACTAGAGGCACTGCATTTTGGTGTAGCTGATTATGCTGCAAGTTTGAGAGCAAGAACAGTTGTAATAGGAGGATTAAATCCTGATTATCCAGGAGACCAGTGGCATCATGGATTATCACAACTTGTGATGACTTGCAGAGCTTATGGCTTAAGAGCAATTGATGGACCTTTTGGAGATTTTAATGACCCTGATGCATATGTTGCATCAGCAAAAAGAGCTGCAGCGATTGGCATAGAAGGTAAGTGGGCAATCCATCCTTCACAAATTGATCTTGCAAATAAAGTTTTTTCACCACCAGAGACCGAAGTAAATAAAGCACAAAGAATTCTTGAAGAACTTGAGAAAGCAGCAAAAGAAGGAAAAGGTGCTGCGCAATTAGATGGAAGAATGATTGATGCAGCCTCAGCTCGTATGGCAGAAAATATTGTGAATATAAATAAACTTATTCAAAGCAAATAAAATGGACATACACGAATATCAAGCAAAAAAAATACTTTCAGGTTTTGGTGTTGAAATTCCAAGGGGAGGAATTGCTTATAGTCCAGAAAATGCTGAAAACAAAGCAAGAGAAATAGGTGGATCAAAATGGATAGTAAAAGCACAAATTCATTCAGGAGCGAGAGGTAAGGCTGGAGGAATTATTGTTTGTAATAATGCTTTAGAAGTGGCTCAAGCAACAGATAAACTTCTTGGAAAAAAATTAGTTACAAATCAAACGGGGCCAGAGGGAAAAATTGTTAATAGAGTTTATATCGAAGAAGCAACAGATATTAGAAAAGAATTATATTTAGGATTAGTTTTTGATAGAAGCTCAGAATGTATAATGGTTGTTGCTTCAACTGAAGGTGGAATGAGTGTTGAAGAAATCTCACAAGAAAAACCAGAAAGTATAATTAGATCAAAAATAGAAGCTGTAGTGGGTATGCAAAAATTTCAAGCAAGAGAAATAGCTTTTGCATTAGGAATTAAACCAGAATTAATATCAAGAACAGCAGAAGCTATAATAGGATGTTATAGAGCTTTTAGCGAATTAGATGCAACTATGGTTGAAGTAAACCCTTTAGTGATTTCAGAACAAGAGCAAATCTTAGCCTTAGATTGTAAAATGAGCTTTGATAACAATGCTTTATTTAGAAGAAACCAAGTTTCAGAGCTTAGAGACAAAACACAAGAAAATATAAATGAAGTTTATGCATCTGATAGAGGTCTTAACTACGTAAGTCTTGATGGAAATATTGGGAATATAATTAATGGAGCAGGTTTAGCTATGGCATCAATGGACATGATTAAATTAGCAGGGGGTGAGCCAGCAAATTTTCTTGATGTTGGTGGAGGTGCTACACCTGAAAAAATTGTTAAAGCATTTAAATTAATATTAATGGATAAAAAAGTAAAAGTTATATTAGTTAATATTTTTGCAGGCATCAATAGGTGTGATTGGGTAGCAGAAGGAATAATTCAAGCTTTACAAAAAATAGAAATTAATATGCCCCTTGTGATACGTTTAGCAGGAACTAATGTTGAAAAAGGTAATAAAATTTTAAAAGAAAGTAAAATTAAGTATATTGAAGCAACTACCTTAGAAGATGCTGCAAATAAAGCTGTAAAAGCTTTAAAAGAATTAAAAAAATAATCATGACAATATTAATTGACGAAAAAACAAAAATAATAGTTCAAGGTTTTACTGGCAAAATAGGATCTTTTCATGCAGATGAAATGATAAAATATGGTTCAAATATTGTTGGAGGAGTGACGCCTGGAAAAGGCGGACAGACTCATTTAGGTCTTCCAGTTTTTAACACAGTAAAAGAGGCAGTAAAAAATACAGGAGCAAGCGCATCAGTATTATTTGTGCCCCCAGCATATGCTGCAGATTCAGCAATGGAAGCGGCTGATTCAGGAATTAAAACGTGTGTTGCAATTACTGACGGAATTCCTTCTCACGATATGATTAAAATAAAACGTTATATGCGAAGGTATTCAAAATCAGAAAAAATGACTCTGATAGGACCAAATTGTGCTGGAGTTATTAGCCCTGGTAAAGCTCTATTAGGTATAATGCCTGGGCACATTTATAAAGAAGGTGGCGTTGGAATCATTGGAAGATCAGGAACACTTGGATACGAAGCGGCACAACAATTAAAAAATTTAGGAATAGGAATTTCCACAAGCGTTGGAATTGGAGGAGATCCTATTAATGGAAGTTCATTTAAAGATATTATTGAAAAATTTGAAGAAGATAAAAATACTAAAATTATTTTAATGATAGGTGAAATTGGTGGACCTCAAGAAGTTGCTGCAGGTAAATTTGTTAAAGAAAATATGACAAAACCTGTAGTTGCTTACATAGCCGGTTTAACAGCTCCTAAAGGAAGAGTTATGGGACATGCAGGAGCCATAGTTTCCGCATATGGAGAAAGTGCAATAGAAAAAGTTGAACTCCTGCAAGAGTGTGGTGTAATAATTTCAAAAAATCCATCGATCATGGGAGATACTGTAAAACAAGTTTTAAATGGTAAAAAAAATTGATTATAAGATAAGGAATATAGAACTTTCAAAAAATATAAGTTTACTAGGAAATATTTTAGGTAAAGTTGTTAAAGAACAAGAAGGAATTAAACTATATAATAAGATAGAGCAAATAAGGTTTTTATCAAAAGCAAGCAGAGGTGCAAAAAATAAAAAAAAAATTAAATTAAATGAAACGAAAAAATTTCGACAACTAATATCAAGTATTAATAAATTAAGCGCTAAAGAATCTTTAATAATAGCTCGTTCATTTAGTAAGTTTTTAAATTTTTCAAATTTAGCCGAGTCTCTTGATAATGTTCACAAAATTGACGAAAGAAAAAATCAAAAAAAACAAGAATCTGATTCATTTATTGTTTTAGAAGATGCAATTGAAAAATTGTTAAAAAAAAAATTTATATCAAAAGAAGAATTTTATAAGTGTGCTAAAAATTTAAAAGTAGATTTAGTTTTAACAGCTCACCCAACAGAGGTAAAAAGAAGAACACTTATACAAAAATATACAGAAGTAAATAATCTCTTAGAAAAATTTAACAAATCAAGGATATTTAAAATAAAAAATATTATAAAAGAAAAAAATATTTTAGAGAGAAATCTTCATGAAGAAATTACTTCAATTTGGAAAACTGATGAATTAAAAAGATCCAAACCCACTCCATTAGAAGAGACAAAATGGGGATTGGCAGTAATAGAAGATAGTCTGTGGAATACTGTTCCAAAAATTATATCTCGTTATGATAAAGCCGTTCTAGATTATACTGGTAAAAAATTACCAATTGATTATTCGCCATTCATATTGGGATCGTGGATGGGTGGTGATAGAGATGGAAATCCCAATGTTACGGCAAAAATTACTCAAGAAGTTATTTTTTTATCGAGATGGGAGGCGGCAAATTTATATGAAAAAGAATTTACTAAAATTATTCAAAAACTATCTATGCATGAATGTTCAAATATTATTAAAAAAAAATCAGGAAAAAGTCAAGAACCTTACAGAGCTTACTTAAGACCAATTAGAGATAAATTAAAAACTACACAAAAAGAAATTGAATTATTTTTAAATGAAAAAAAACCTATAAATAATGCTTTAACTGTTCAATCAATTAATGAAATTATTAACCCTTTAACAACAGTTTATAAATCGTTATGCGAAGTTAAATGTGAGGCAATCGCAGATGGTTCAATACTTGATTTATTAAGAAGGGCTCACACATTTGGACTAAATCTTGTAAAATTAGATATACGACAAGAAGCTAGCAGACACAAAAAACTTATGACTAATATTTGTAAACACATAGGCCTTGGAGATTTTAATAAGTGGTCAGAAGATAAAAAAAATAATTTTTTATCAAATGAATTTAATTCTAAACGACCTTTAATATCAAAAATTATGAAATTTGATAAAGAAGATAGTGAGACGTGGGCTACATTTAAAATGATTTCAAAATTACCAAAAGAATGTATGGGCGCTTATGTTATTTCTATGGCATCAAGAGTATCGGATATACTGACAGTCTTGGTTCTTCAAAAAAAATCTGGAATTAAATCTTGTTTACGAACAGTTCCATTATTTGAAACTTTATTAGATCTGCAAAACGCAAATAAGGTAATAAAACAACTTTATGATATCTCTTGGTATTTAAAATATTTTAAAAAAAACCAAGAAGTGATGATTGGATATTCAGATTCTAGTAAGGATGCCGGAAAGCTTGCTGCAAGTTGGGCACAGTACTGCGCTCAAGAAAAACTACAAAATGTTTCAAATGAATATAATGTTAATTTAACTTTATTCCATGGTCGAGGAGGATCAGTAGGAAGAGGAGGTGGGCCAATCTATGAAGCGTTATTATCTCAGCCGTCAGGAACTGTTAATGGGCATACAAGAGTAACTGAACAAGGAGAAGTTATACAACAAAAATATGCAACTGAATCTTTAGCAGAGTACAACTTGGGTACATATATAGGTTCTGTTTTAGAAGCAACTTTGTCTCCACCAATAAAGCCAAAAAGACAATGGCGAAGATTAATGGATGAGATGAGTAAAATTTCCAGTGAAGAGTATCGAAATAATCTTAATGATAAAGATTTTTTAAAATACTATTTTAAAATAACACCACAAAAAGTATTAGAACAACTGTCGATAGGTTCAAGACCAGCAAAAAGAAATAAATCCAAAGACATTGAAAGCTTAAGAGCAATACCATGGGTATTTGCATGGACTCAAATACGCTTCCTTTTGACTGCATGGCTTGGAACTTTTAAAGCATTAAATTTTGGACTAAAAAGTAAAAATATATTAAAAGAAATGGTGGTCAGGTGGCCTTTTTTTAATGCACAGATGGATATGTTGGATATGGTTCTAGTAAAAACAGACCAAAGAGTAAGTAAATTTTATGAAGAATGTTTGGGGGATAAAAATTTAAAATTTACTGGTGAAAGATTAAGAAAAGAATTATCATCACTGATACAAGTAAATAAAAAAATTATTCCTAATTATATTATAGAAAAAAGAAAAGAATATAGAAAATCTATTAGAATAAGAAACACTTACGCAGAAGTATTGAATATTTTACAAGCAGACATAATGAAAAAGTTAAATAAACAAAAATTAAAAAATAAAGATAAAAAATATTTAAAAGACGCAATGTTAATTACAATTGCAGGTATTGCAGCCGCTATGAAAAATGTTGGATAACCTTAAAGAATCAAGTCTTTTAAAGTTTTTATATATTCTTCAAACTCTTTTACGAAAGATTCAGTAGGTTTAATATTTTTTTTTCTTTGGTCTATTGATGTTTTTTCTAAAAAGAAAAAATTTTTTTCACACGCTTCGTTAATTATTAATGCAGATTTTGGTCTAGATGTTTTAAAAAGTTTTGTTTTAAGTTCTTCTACAGATAATTTTTCTTCATGTTTGTATGCAGACATAACCAGTAGCATCATGTGATAATGTGAGGGTGATTTTCTAAAAAAATAATTACTTGAGGTGTGAGAATGTTTCATTTGCTCTTCCCAGAAATTTAGTAAATCTTTTGTTTTTTGCATTTAAGCTCTTACTCTTGATTTTGTTGGATCGTAGAACGGGAAAGGTACAACTTTTGCACCAATTCTTTTTTGATGACCATCAAGTTTACCTACCTCAACTTCAGTTCCTATTTCAGAATATTTTACGTCAATTTTACAAAGAGCAATATTTTTACTAAGTTTAGGAGACAACATTCCACTAGTTATAATACCGACTTGTCCTCTACCTATGTGAACACAGTCTCCATTTATTGCTGGCTCATGGCCAACTAATTCGAGACCAACTAATTTTTTTTGTGGATTGGCTTTTCTTTTAATTAATTCTTCTTTACCGATGAAGTCATCTTCTTTAGTTTTAAGCGGAACAGTAAAACCAATTCCTGCTTCAAAAGGATCTGTTTGATCGTCAAATTCATAACCATAAAAAATAAGTCCAGCTTCAATACGAACCATATCTAATGCTTCTAAACCTAATGGAGTAATAGCAAATTCTTTTCCTGCGTCCCAAACTTTATCCCAGACCTCACTCGCATCTTTAGGGTGACACCATATTTCGTAGCCAAGCTCACCGGTATATCCTGTTCTTGAAACAACAATTGGTGTTCCTGTCTCATTTTCTATTCTTGCAATGGTAAACCTAAACCATTCAAGTTCAGTGATTGATGGTTGTATTGGAGGCGTCCATACGAATTTTTCTAAAATTTTTCTACTATTTGGCCCTTGTACAGCAATGTTATGAATATGATCAGTTGCTGATTTAATCCAGACTTTATAATTTTTCTTTTTAGCATGTTCTTTTAACCATTCACCACTGTACTCATCTCCACCAATCCACCTAAAATTATCTTGCCCTAATTTAAATAATGTACCGTCATCAAGCATACATCCATTTTCATAACACATCGCTGTATAAACAACTTGTCCAACTGATAGTTTTTTAACATTTCTAGTAAGAGTATATTGCATTAAGTTTTCAGCATCTGGACCCAAGATTTCAAATTTTCTTAAAGGTGAAAGATCAGTTGCAATCGCACTTTCTCTACAAGCTGTGTATTCCTTTATAGTTCCAGAATTAGTAAAATTATTTGCCAACCAGTAACCTTTATATTCAACAAAATTTCTTGTTAGTTCGGAGGTTTTTTTATGAAAGCCAGTTTCTTGAGTTAATCTTGGTTCAGCGTCTGTTTTCATTCTAAATGCTATTGCTTTTGAATATTTTTTTTCCTTTGGATAAGTTCTAACAAATATATCTGTTGGATTCCACCCATTTGCTGCATCTATATCGCATGGGCAAGCTGAAGAAATACACGTTAAATCTTTTAATGCTTTAAATAATACATAATCGCCTGGTCTTGAATAAGGTTCATCAAAGCTAGCAACATTATTTGCGTCAATAGCTGTATTAAAAAAAAGATTTATTGCCGACCAACTTTTTCGAGAATTAATATCATATTTATTCAGTCCACTATTAAAATTATCTGTGCAATTGATGTGACCCATATAACCCATATCTTCGTAATACTTAGATGTACAAGCAAGATTAAAGGTGTCATGTCTTCCAACTGTATCTCTCACAACCTCAATCATTGCTTCATGATCACCATCATAAAATTTTGAAAACAATCCTGGCCCAGGGTAAGCACTACCCATGAATGTTCGAGTTGCCTTATCATCTATAATGCTTTCAATTCCATCGTTTAATTTATGTGTATCAAAAGCTAAAAAATCAGAACATTGCCTTCCCCCAGGATCAATTATTTGAATATATTCTCCAGCTTTTACTTCATATGTTTCGGCGGTTCTTCTTTTTACAAGTTGCTCAATAATTGGATCATTAAGCGGATCTGGCAGAATGAACTGCTCATCTGTTTCTGTAAATTTTGCTTTATTTAAAAAAATTGTTAGATCTGTTGGTGGGTTTTGCTCATGAACGTTCATTGCATTACCGGGTGCAGCAATTATGACAACACATTTCTCTTTTGAAGTTAAAGTTATTTTTTCACCCATCAAACAATCTTCATTAAAAATAATTGATGACTTAACTTTGCTAAGGTCTAATTTTTTTTTCTTAAATAGTTTTGAAATTTTTTCATCATTAGCAATAGTTCTTTTTGAAAAATCTGCATTTGCATTCTCTTTTAAACTTAAAATTGATAAATCTGGTTTATTCTTTGAATTGAAAACAATTATTTCACAAATTTGTTTTCCTTCTTCATTAATAATTTCTATTTTATCCTCTGGAGAAACTTCTATTATTGAAAGACCACCGCCTCTTACAAAATATTTTTCAACTCCAGGTGGTAATATTTTTAATCCAGGGTTTTTAATATTTAAGCTTGTTTGCATCTATATTTGTTATTCTTTAATTCTAACAACACTAATTCATTAAGTAAATCAGAGTATTAATATTAAATATATATAAAATATATTACGAAGCAGTATTGACTATAATTTCAAATCAGAACATAATTAATTATTAAACTAATGAAGGGGATATAAATGAAAAAAATAATATCATTGTTATCTGCCATAGTAATTTCGGTAGTGAGTTTTACAGGAGTTTCTAACGCGGCAGACAGTAAAAAACCTATCAGAATTCCAACACACAATTGGTCAAGCCAAGTTGTTATGGCTTACGTGATTGGTGGGATTTTTGAAAGTATGGGAAATAACGTGGAATATGTACCAGCTGACTCACAGGCTGTTTATGAATCAATTCGAATAGGAGATGTAGATATATCACATGAAGTTTGGGAATCTGCTTTTGGAAAATCATTTACAACAGCAATGGACAAAGGTGGTTTACTTGACTGGGGAGATCACGAAGCAAGAACTCTTGAAGATATGGGATATCCAAACTGGGTTGCAAAGTTATGCCCAGGTCTTCCAGATTGGAATGCTTTAAAAAATGCTGATTGTGCAAAAGCTTTTGCAACACCAGACTCTGGTGGAAAAGGACGAATGCTTGAAGGACCACAAACTTGGCACGGAGACTTAATACCTCAAAGAATAGATGCTTTAGGGTTAGGAGATCTTTGGGTAGTTAAATTTGCTGGAAGTGCAGATGCACTTTGGGCAGAATTAGCAGCAGCTAAAAAAGAAGGAAGAGGAACTATAATATTCAACTGGACACCAAACTTTACAGATGGTGCTGGTTTTACATTTATAGACTTCCCTCCATACACTGCTGGTTGTAGACCAGAAGATGGTGGTGATGGAAAATGTGGTTCACCAGATGGTTATTTGAAAA
>Ga0315339_1001701_pt1 | contig 18550 bp, 14 predicted proteins | sample ASW17metaG_FD_204514 | JGI IMG/M metagenome (GOLD analysis project Ga0315339, IMG submission 204514) | Ammonia-oxidizing marine archaeal communities from Pacific Ocean, United States - ASW #17 | ecosystem: Environmental > Aquatic > Marine > Oceanic | place: USA: California | collected 2016-12-05
GTCGCATCCGCCAAGATAGCAATTCCCCTTGTTGTCTTCTCGGGCTTTGAACAGCAGAAACCTGGCCAGGCCTTTATTTGCAGCCCGGACGGCCATTCGCGCGGTTCGGATCCTGATGGATCCGGACATTGTCATGTTTTTCTCCAATTAGTTGTAGTGAAAATGATTTGGGTTTCAACTTTAGATTTTGTCCAACGTAAATCTGGGCCGTCAACGGATCGTTGCCATTTGGGAATTTTTGGGAAAATTCTTTATGCAAAAGACAAAGATAATGGCTACTTGGTCAACTTTAATAATAAAAACAGCGCTACGGGGCTTACAGCGCATTGCCCTCGTGAAAATGCTGATTAACAAGACCGACACCCAAGAGAAAGGCCAGCGGAAGAAACAAAAATACAGATTGGTTCGCACAAGATACGTTATGTAACGTTTTAACATTTAGGCACGGTCGATTAACATAATGCATCTAGTATCAGACGTGGTTCAGGCGCGGGCCGCCTGGGCGAGTGTTAAAATACGCAAACCGTAAAAATATATAGTCTCGTTGGATATTATTGTTTGTTATAGCAAAGCACATGTAAAAGTTCGCAACTATCGTGTTAAATTAATTTAAGTGCAAGGCTCACGCTACATCGCCACATTGGTTGGGACTCGTATCACATTAGCGATGAGAGATTCGACTTAATATTAAAAAGTGATCCTCCACGCATGAACAAGTTCAACATTTATACAATCGAATCCTCCACCGATGTAACCTATCCATTTACTAGGGGGATATTCGAAGATTTAGAAGTCTTCTACCACGGAACCTCCAGTATTTACACAGAACGACTTGAGGAAATCGGATTCCAGCTCGGCGGCGTTCCTTATGACATGAACGACATACTTCGGTTATGTAAATCGTATGAAGCGATCAAATTCTACGGGGTTGGTGGCGGTGGTTATGGTGTCTTATCCGCTTTCACTGCTGGTGCCTACGAATCTACAGGGCGTGAGTATATGCCTGTTAGTTTTGCATACAGTTATTGGTGCGCCAGGCGCTATGCTAGAAACCCTGGAGGAGAAACCGTCTCTCATATCGTCAAGGCAGGAAGTCAGTTAGAAGACCTTATAACTGATGCTGATAAGTTGAGCGAACACCGGAAATACCTAACAGACCGCCTTGAACATCCAGCACTTGCTCCAGGTGCTTATTCAGAACGTGATGCATGGTTAATAGCATTAGAAAAGTTATCTGACCGAACCTTCCTCTTTGGCGAATATGAGCAAGCCCTCGGGATTCGGAAGAAATACCTTGACATGTTGGAAGAAACATTTCCAGTTGTGTACGCTGTTAAGTTGTCAGACGAACTGATAGAAACAGAAGGGCAATACGGATGGAGAGCTGATCGCGAGCAGTTGTTATACGAGGACACGCCGAGTGAAATCAGATCCAGGGGCATGGTTCCACCGAGCGCCATAGTGGGTCGTGCCGATTTTGTGAACGGAGCGATCCGTTGGGAAGAAGGTGAAACTGGAGAGGGATTACCTTTACCGTGGCTGTAGATGTAAGAGGTTACGGAAAAGTGGTGAAAGCAAGAGTAGAGTTATTCGTAAAGTTGCTGCGTCTTAGCTCACAGCTGCCAGGATAACCAATATAAGGCAAAAATCGTTTACTTCAAGGCTCTTTGGCATTGGATAATTCTGGGGTTTCTATCGAGATAGGCGAGTCGCGAATTGAATAGAAAAGTTATTGGATCGGGTCATTAACTCTTAGACTAGGATATGCCGATCATGAAGTTCCCGTCGCCTCCCGTGGAACCGTAATATTAGTTCGTCTGCCATCTATCGAATTCGTTTGGTAATAAAGCCAACATTTCGCCGGCAGACATATCGTAAAAATCAAACGTCAAGTCGAATTGGAGAAGGACCTCCGCTAGACGTCGGACGTCTCCCGGTCTCCTGTTGCGCCCTCCGGGTGAAGCTCCCGTCTTGACCCTGTATGGAGGAGCGCTATTTCCCAGATAAAGGGAATCAACCAGAGACAATATTGACGGGTTCGATATAAATTCTTGTCTCGACGCTATTTCTTCTACTACACCACCCGGCTGAGTTAGCGAACCGGCTAGTAACGCTTTACCGATTGTTCCTCCATGATTACGGACCAACTGGAATGGTGTGTACAGAATATGTCGATAATAAGTCTGGTGATTAACTTCCTGGTAGTCGGGCTGGAAACTGTAGCGATACCCTTCGCTTTGGTTACCTCGACTCTCTATGGGGTAAACTTGATCTAGATAGAACAACCCGAGCCAGCTCCAGAGTCCGTCGTGAGCTGTGGTGATTTCATTACTCAGATGAGCGAATTGTTCAACCAGGTAATTGGCAGCAGTTAGCTTGTTGTTTTCGAAGTCGAATTCTTGGTCTAGATCTGGTGCATCACTTATATTGGCAGTAAAATCATCGGCTTCCAGAAGGTCCCATGGAGGAACTATCGACCCATCGGTCATACTTTCACTCAGGTAATTCCTGAACCTAGAGACTCCTTCTTCAGAAAGGCGTCTAGCTTCCATTCTCTCGTCCTCCACTAAACCTTTCCCGGAATCTGAATTCATCTGCGAATTTTTCTACGTACAACTTTATCTTTTCTGTTGCAAGACTATAGTCTCCCTCGTAATCGGTCGGGTCTAGAAGTCCTTCTCCGGACAGCCTTGAAGCTAATCTGGCCCAAGCGCTTGGCCAGCGATCGGGATCTTCTACATCCTCGGTGTCGACTATGATTTTCCATAAGATTTGTTCAAAAGCCGCAGGATAAACTAATGATTGGAACTCCCCGTCCGTTTGTGCTAGTTCGATTATGTTAGGTTCGGTGACCTGACTGTTGAGTAACAATACTGGCCCCTCGTCCTGGAAATCTACCCTCCACAGTACCTGCCCAAGGTTTTCGCCTTGCACTGGCAGTATGGTATCTCTGTTGCTCCCTGGCATAAACGCAGGAATCGCGTCCGCATGACCTATGAGTTTCCCGATATCTCCAGATGACGGGTTTATGATCTTTAACCGGAATAAAATTTTATCGCCGCGATCAATATCGGTTAATCTCCGATTAGAGGGAGTGGTAATGGCGCCCACTGTACCGAAATTAAACCTCATGTACGAGGATCTTCTGTAGGCCTCTATGAACACTCTCGCATCTTCTGGGAACGCAAGATCGTCTATGCGCAACACGCAATCAAACACTGGTATGCCACCACCAGAATTATGTAGAGTGATTTGAACCCGATCTCTGGTAATGGTACGTCGGTCGGTGTAGTTATATTTATCAACAGGCATCTTCAGTCGGCCTAACCAGTGTTGACTTGATATAAATATCCCGGTTTTTGTCGAATCCCGTAACAGTAATACTGCCCCCTACAGATTCAGGCCTGAAGCTGATTGTGTTGTCGTGGCAGTCAAAGACGTCAGCCGAGTCAGGAGAAATGTTTATAGGGGATGCGGCGAGATCGAAATCGTGCGAGCGGTATTTTTTTAGTGGATTACCTCTCCGGATATGGTAAGCAGTTTCGAGTTTTATGTAATGTTGGCTTGATGGTAAGGGCCTATCCGCCTTGACTCGGAACCCGCCCTGAGCTGCCAACTTTGTGACGGAAAAGAGTCTGGGTTGTGGAGGCGGGATTGGAGGGGGCGGAGGAGTTCCTGGACCACGGGGTACTCTGGGATTCACCCGGTCGATGCTGAAGAACTCGTTTAGTAGATCGTTGTATCTGGCGTCAGGTACACGGGACAGTATACGTATGATTTCGGTCACGGAGCGTTTGACAAACAGTACAGTGGATTTCCCGTACCTGTAATGAGCGCTATTAACTTTCAGAGCCCCCTCCTTCCATGTAGAGTGGGACGGTTCCTCGGAGTCTCTGAGCATCTCTTGAAGGGGCTTGTGACCGGCATGGAGGAGGGCCCGTACCGGCTGAGTTGATGCTCGAGACAGGTCAGGTATCGTCAAATAACCCCGGACGTATGTATCTCGTAGCGATGAGATACTCAGGTCCTTTTGTAGGATGATGTCGAAATACGAATCCGCCGGTTCTAAGCCGTTTTTGTACACGCGGACAGGAATTCGGAAGGGAAGAGTCTCTCCGGTTTGGTAGCGATCCCGAAGGTCATCCAGCAGTTCTTCCGAAAATCTTCCGTCCCAATGAGGTGTACCACTTGGTTGCTGGGCAGCACTAACAAATTCTTCCTCGGGTGTGGTTTTTAACCCTTGGGCCAATTCGAAGTTTTTTTTGACATCTGATGCTGATGGTCCGCCGGCAGGCCATTCCACATCATCCACCAGAGATGTAGCAGAGTTTAAATCCACAAGCCATGAGTCATCGGCGTCTTCGATCTCGACTTCAAGGTCTCCACTCAATATCGGCCAGAAATAATACCTCAGCACGGAACGAAGAATATCGACCCCTATGATTTCATCTTCAGGAAAAGGTATTACCAGCGACAATCCGGTTTCGTTGCTTCTGCTTAATTGAAAATCCTCCCTGAACTGGCGTTGGAAGTTTGCATCAAAGATGGGGAGCTGCAGCCCGTCCTGGTCCACGGCGAAAAATCCATAAGGAGCATATCTATGTGCACCCTCCCCATCTTCTATTGTGTGTTTCTTCAATATAGACTGGCCCATCAAAACAACGTCGTTCGACGCTGCCCGGACGCTATAGGCGAAAAATGAATTAATTTTTGAGGTGTCGGGAATTACCCATTTTCCTACTCCCCAGCTACCGCCGTCGGTCCCGCCTTTACCAGTTCGACCAATGTTTCTGAAAAACCAGTAAAAATTGTTGCCCTCAGCTGATTGGCCTTGCCAGTCATTGAATTGGTTCACATCCCCGATAAGACCGTTTGTACCGAAATCCTCGATCGTCATGAAAGGAACTGAATCCGAATCCCTGAGTAATCCCACTAGATCGTCATTAATGCCGGGAGTGACTTCCATGTGGGGTATCAGCCCGCCGAAATAAGCTCGCGCACGGCTCATATCTAGGGGATCATCGCGGTGTATGGCTATTCGCACCTTCACCCTCTGGCCGTTCAATGATTCGTCTAGCGAATTCTGCTTCGTTTCCCGAACGAGTCTATCCACCGAATCCCGCCCGGTGAAAAACTCGCCTTCGAGAGGATCGGAGTTCTGTTCCCCATGGCTCATCTCACGGAAAATCCATGAATAATCTGGCATAGAAAGCCTCTTTTTTTGCATCAATTACCCAGCGGACACGTAATGGTCCCCTGTTCAGAACGAGAACTTTTTGATTTCCTTCTTGGCACCATTGAATTTTGATCGGGTCAATTTCAATTCTTGATTGATGGCTGTGAATATCGCGTTTACCTGGTCGTCGTTATAGCTATAGTTATTTCTGCTCGCACATTGTCCGAGTAGGCGGAGTTTGTCAATTATTGAATTTACTCGATTTTCCGCTATCCTGTTGAACCGTTCTTCTTTAGTAAAATTTTCCGCCACGTTGAAACCTCATAATGCAGTATATTTAATAATGTATACTACATTTATAAAATGTAGTATACAATGTGTGTAGGAAGTATAACATATTGATAAATATGTTAGCTAGTTTCCTGTCTGCATACTAAATCACATACAATTCGTGAATACCCTTCTGGAGCCGTGAATTGCAGTCTGTTTCCAATCCGCGGCCGCAACCAGGTAACATTACCTGTAGTCTATTTGATCAGTATCTCTGTCCGGTCCGCCCTTCAATCTACGGAGGACCGGATTATTAGCTGGAGAATATGGAGTGACCGAAACAGGCTGGTCGTTCGACATAAGCACGTTGAATAACTTTGGCAGGGGAGCCGATGCTGGCATTACTGCCATGCAACAATACTCTAGAGTTGACTATCTGGTCAGGGAGACCCTCCAGAACTGCTATGACCAAAAGACAGGTGACGGTTCTACCGTTTCCGTGGTTTTCTCGGTTTATCGTCTCTCTTCAAGCTCGCGCGAGGCATTTCTTCAATCATCTGGATGGTACGAAACGCTACGTGACCGGATAGAAGATGTGGTTGAACGAAGTGAAGCACCGAGGGAAGAACGGGAAGGCTTTCGCAGAGTTCTTGAAGACGTTGATTCTGGTGAACCACTCTGGCTGCTCAAGATATCCGATTACGGTACTACCGGTCTGGTCGGCGGCGATGATGAGGGCGGGAAAAACTTCAAGCTCCTCTGCAAGAGCGAAATCAACACCCCGTCGAACAGACAGAACCGTGGCGGAAACACCGGCATAGGGAAATCTATGTACTGGATGTACTCTTCGTGGCGCACGGTGTTTTTCTCCTCGAGGGTTCCTTCGACGGCTGCGAACGACATCAGGTTGACTTCGGACGTTCCAACCTGTCAGGAAAACGAGGTAAACCCCTTACGGATTTTCGCAAGGACGGCCTTCCCATCATTCCGATCGGTTGATGGAGCCGAGTATTTCGGCCCGGGATTTTTCGGAAGGCTGTATGAAAGTCCACAGCACCCGGGCCACAAGAAAGCACTTTCTATATGGTCAGAAGATGCCGAGTCGTTGGGGTCATCGACGAAATTGGACCGTGATGTCTCGGACGGACCAGGAACCTCCATTCTCATAACCGGACTCCATCATCCTGCCGAGACAGATCCGGAATCGGGGGAGATGGGATTGCATTCATGGGTGAACGAGATCAAGGACGCCGCGGGAAGGTGGTTCTGGCCCGCTATGGCAAACGACGACGTGCCCCTTTCGGTAACGGTCGAAGCCTATGATAACGACGTATGTGTTGTATCCGATCCCGTGGAGATACCGCATGACGCCAGGCCGTTCGCTGACATCCATAGTCGGTTTATGTCCGGGGAGTCAGCATTAGTTGACGCGGGTATTATCCAGGAAGAACTGGAATTTCGGATACCGGCCCGGAAGCCTGATCCGTCGGACGAGGAATATCCTGATGGTCACGAGGCAACAACAGGTGCATTCACTTTGCTTATCGGACCCGCGGAACCGGATAGCGACTCTGGCAGAGAGAATCAGACCGCGTATCTACGTGGAGATTCGGGTTATATCCTTGACTACAGGGGCCGAAGGATAGGGAGGAGCGGATCCGGGTACCATGCAGTGCTTCTCGGCGGGACGGCTAGAGGTGACACGGAAGAAGACAGGCGCATGGAGAGGTTCCTCTGGAGGGCGGAACCATTGGGTCATGACAGATGGGATGCCCGAAGACCGGAACTGAGGTCTCTTTATCTGAACGGAGCTGTAACCTCTTTTAACACTCTGGAAAGAACGATAAATGCCCGACTCCGCCGGTTTATGGAAGGAGACCCCGAACCTCTACCTCCGGGCACGAGTCGGCTGGGCAGGTTGTTCAGGTTGAGAGGAAGAGGAGGGCCGCCACCGGGCCGCCCGAGGTTCAACTGGAATATTTCCAGCATGGTGAGGGACGGAGACCAGTGGAGATTTTCCGGCTGGGCAACAGGTCCGGAAGCAGATGGAGTGCGATGGCAGTTTGAACTTTCATTATGGCAGGATGCCGTGAGCGGCAATGGCACTTACATCCCCGTAGAGCAACTCCGGGTGAGTACCGGTACCCCTGAACGGATAACCCGGATGACGTCCGGCCAGGAATATGAAATCGGATGGCGTTGTCAGACACCTTCTGCATGCAGGAGGGTGGAATTCCAGGGCACTACGGCGTCGGAAATTGGTGAAGAGTTTCTGGTAGATATAGAACGATCACGTGTCCGGATCGACATGCGCCAGGCTGTTTGCGAGGACTGACATGGGTAGCAAACTGTTTTATCCACACAATGTCGGAGATAACTCTATCCAGTTCGGGATATCTCCCGAGCAAGGCGGACTTATACAGTCGGCAGACGGGAATTTCGAAGCCACAGATACCAGGGATGAAGTAGTTACGTTCAGAGCCGGAGCTGTCCTCGATTCCTCCGTGATGAGGAATATTCTTCATGAATCCGAAATATCAAGTGCATCAGATATACTCTCGCTGGTGATTGTCTGCAAGTCACGTGAATCAAGGTCCACGGAGATTTTTCAATTCGGACCTCCCGATGAAAATAACGGTACCCTCCGTTTCGGGACCAACGTGTCGCTAGACAGATCTGTCTGGAAAGGCGAAATAAGCCTCCAGGCCGTTCTTTCCAGACAGATCTCCAACTATCAACTGCCAACTGAATATGGCAGAGAAAAAGGATGCAAGCTGTCATGGTCGGAAGAACGAAGGCTATTTTTTGACGGGCGGGCAAAGCATTCCGGAACAGACATTGATGTTAGGTGGGATAGTTTCGAACAGAACGAAGATTTGCGGATGTATTCAAGGCAGATGTTCCATCTGGATCTAGATCCTGTGAGGGTACGGCCCGTGCTCTACATGAACAGGGATCTTGGCGAGCGGTTCGAGGAATTAATAGAGAGTACTTTCAGTCCCGGAGACAGGTCACGGGACCAGCGTACAGTCGAAGCGGTTATCCAGTCACAGGTATACGGGCTTTTATTAACCGCTGCACTGGAAAGCTACAAGACCGCCGCCCGTGATTTCCTTGCGAACCACAATCAGGTGTCCCCGGATGATGAGGAAACACACGAGCTTGATCTGCGAGATTCCGACGGAATATGGGTGGATTCCTGGAAGAAGGATATTTTACTCAGGCACGCTGGCCAGATCTGTCCGGGTGAGTCTGACCCGGAAGAATATATCCGGCGATGTGCACACCAGTCTGACGATACCGATTTCATGAGATTGATTGGAAATGTCGGGGACGTAACCCAACAGATAAGTAATCTCTCGGACGCGATGCGCACGAGATTCGTCCAGTACGCTGCGGAGGACCCAGGGGACGTTCTGGATGGTTAGCTATGCCTAGTGAACAAATACGCATTTTAAGATACCTGGAGCCCTTGCAGCCAGGACAACTAAATACCGCTATTCATTCTTCTGAATTTATGGAGACTGTCGGACTTGATCTGGCCCCGGTGGATTTCGGGGAATTCAATGCTGCTATCGACCAGGTACGGCAGAGTGGTGGAACCAATGCTCTGAGGAGGGGCGCGTGGGACCGGGTGCTAGCTGAGCCGTTTCATCGCGCTCTAGCAGGTCTATCTTATTCCGATGCCCTTGATATGCGGGTCTGGCACTGGCTCTGCGTCGAAGGGTTCCCGGAACTGGTAAAAGACCGCTGGGCCATAGCCGAATGGACTCCGGAACAGGTAGGGATACCGCCCGGCCACATACGATATCTGGGAAATCCGACTCTGTCGGGATTCGCCCGTAACTGCCTCTCCAGGCTGTGGTGGGCCGGTCATACATTGTATTCTGAAGAAGATGGATATCAGATGGTCAATGGGGTTTTCGATCCCCAGGACCTGTTCACTGCTGTTTTCGAAAGAGATCTTGTATTAAACCGGAACGCCGCTCGAGCATGTGTCTCTTTGTTACAGGGTAAGGATGGTGCTGAGGTCAAATTGGCTTGCAAGAGACTCAGCCAATGGGCTACGACGATCCAGCTCGAGTTGCTGGATGAAGAAGACATACGGCAGCTCATGGAGCAAGTAGTCTGATTAAAGAACCGACACTGATAACGGAGCCTTTCTGGGCTAGATTAAACGGATGGTATACCTCTAACGGACGTCACTGGCTGCCATGGAGGGCAATCAAAGACCCGTGGTTGGTTCTGATCACGGAATACCTGCTCGCCAGGACCAGGGCAGAGGCTGTCGCGGCTTCTTTTTCATCTATTGCGGCCCGGTTTGATACTCCGGAATCTGTTCTTTCTTCGGGTGGAGATTGGGAATATGCTACGCGGTCACTCGGGTTGAGAAACAGGTCGAAAAGGTTCATCGAAACGAGCAGGGAGATCGTGTCACGTTTTGATGGGTGTGTGCCGAAAGAGAGAGAAGATCTTCTTTCGTTACCCGGAGTCGGTCATTATATCGCTGCTGCGGTTAGGAATTTTGCCTGGGACATTCCTGAAGTTCTGGTCGACACGAATACTATAAGGATAGCGAACAGGGTTTCCGGGAGGCCTGTAGATAAAGCCAATCACAGGAATAAACTGGTAGTATCACATGTATCTACACTCGGTAGTAACCGGATAGGCCTGACTTCAAGACGTAATTACGCCTTGCTTGATCTCGCAGCTCTGGTCTGTACTCCTACCGGTCGGGATTGTGCATCCTGTCCGCTACGAAGTACCTGCTCTAGTGCTGATAAGATATAGACTGAACCAATTTGATTATCGGTCGGGAAGCGGTGAGGGGACGTGGTCAATAATCTTCCGTTCAAGAAAGGCAATAGACTAGAACTTGAAGATCATCCTGGCGCGATCGTCCTGGATGGTTTGCAGGAATACGCCAGTCAACTGGAAGGTCCATTAGCTATAGACCTGTTTTCGGGTGCCGGCGGTGTGAGCCTGGGCCTCGAGCAGGCCGGTTTCAACGTTATCCTGGGCGTAGACAGAAATCCAGACGCGGTTGCCACCCACAGGGCCTATTTCCCTGGCGTTTCTATGGAAGCAGACCTCTCCCGTCTGGATACCGTAGATGCTATCGTCGATTCCCTTTCAGGTATCCAGGTAGACCTGGTGGCTGGATGCCCTCCATGCCAGACATTTTCCAGAGCTTCACAAGGTATCAACAGACACCTTGCCAGTAAATCAGATTCTCCACAACCTGACTCCAGGCGTGATCTCTGGGAATATTTCCGATTGTTGATCGAGAAGCTCTCTCCAGAAGCACTGCTAATGGAAAATGTTCCGGAAATATGTTTCGGCGAATATACAGGTATCTTTAGAAAGCAGATATCGTCTCTTGAAAAACTGGGATATACGCTGTATCCGCGGATTGTAAGCACCGATGATTATGGTGTCCCCCAGAAACGCCAGAGGCTCATAATAGTCGGTCTTAAATCGCCTGTTCCGTTCTCATGGCCTGACCTTGTAGAGAGTCCTTTTACCTTGCGTGATGCAATAGGTGATCTTCCGCACGCCGAACCGGGCGTAGACCAGATCACAGCTACATATGCTACGCCGACCATGACTGGTCTTCTGGGATATTACAGAGAAGGGGTGCAAAGCCCGGATCTGGATGTCATTTACGATCACTCTGCAAGAAGGGTACGTGATGACGACCTGAAGGCTTTCAAACAGTTAACACCGGACATGAAATACTCTGACCTTGAAGATGAGGTCGACGGCACGACGATCAAACGTTATCGGGACGACATATTCAAAGACAAATATAACCGGCTGTCATGGGACGAACCAAGTAGAACCATCACTGCTCATATAGCCAAAGATGGTTATTGGTACATTCATCCCGAGAAAGATAGGACCCTTACCATAAGAGAAGCCGCCCGGATCCAGACGTTTCCTGACAACTTCCGTTTTAGCGGTTTTCCTACAAGCCAGTATCATCAAATCGGGGAAGCGGTGCCTCCTATACTCGCGAGGGAACTGGGCAAACGATTGATAGCTGCGTTATCTAGTGGATCAACCCGCACGGATAACCTGGATCAGACAGACACAACCACGACGAGTTCAGTCTTGCCGCCATCTTCCCGGGATGTTCTGCAAGCACTCGAGGCTTACCAGGACCTTGAAGAGGATTCCGAATGGAGAAAGCCCTGGAGGAACAGCGGAGATTACTGGCAGAACCTGGTTGGAATGATTATGTTCCGGGAAATGGATGTACCATCGATTTCCGGTCAGTGGTCCAACATCAAGAATATGTGGGCTACTCCGGAAGATTACATCAATGATCATAACCATGATGCCGATTCCCCCCGCTTAGATGCTCTGGTGGCTTACGGGTTGAGACACTTCGACATGCCATTCCGTCGCCTTGCGGAGTTCTTAGAATCAGGAGACCCGGGTGCTATGAATCCCGAAACAATAGCTAATGACATTCTCGATATAGATGGATTCACCCCGGCGATGGTGGAAGAGGCACTTTCACTTTCGGGGCGTTCGGAAACGGTGATTGGCCAGGCTCCGCCCAGACGCATGGCTGCGAGACTCTATGGAGAATCGACCTGGGAGAACAATGTGAACTCTCGCATGATTCTGACGAGATCTCTGGGCGACGTTGTGGAAGCTGACAGATATGGCAGATTTATCGAAATCAGCGAAGAATTCTGCGGATCTGATCCCGAATGCAATGATTGTCCCATGAATAAAATCTGCGTGACTGGAAGGCAATCTTCTTCGTCGCGTTTCCGTCTTATGTAAACTGACGGCCTGGTATTGGCGTTGCTGCGCATACTACCGCACGCTGGAATTGGCGGACTATCTGACTCTATCCCTGGTATCTGTCTAGACCCATGAGATTCCCGTGCCCTTGGGGAGGTTAATCCGAAGTCGTATAGAAACGAAGATAACTGAACGTATGGGAGTCGCTACCCGAACATATATGATCCTAACATTACTAATCGGAGGTGGTAGCTACCAATTCTTTCTGTTTTTTGGGAGGAGAAGGTTTTTCGGCCGTGGCTTTCCGATTCTTCGGGACCTTCATTCGGTTTTTGAGTTCAGCCCCGATCTTCTCCACGATTCCTACCACCAACGCGTTGCCCATCAAGAAAGCGCGTTTGCCATCTGTGATAACGGGATAATCCAGAGGAAGCTCGGTATGACCTATCGGGAATCCATTAAGTAATTCTAGTTCCTCTGGAATGAGACGCCTTTTCCTGTCGCCATCCCAGATAACGTGTTTGAACCTAGAAGGTGTTGTACCACCCTCACCCGTCAGTATGGTTCTAGATGCTTTATCCAAACTGTCTGGGTACTCAATAGCTCCTTCGGAATATTTGTACTCGAAACCACTGGCTCGATGTATACGCCCTTTGTCTTTTTTCCCTTTCAGGTATTCCCATTTCTCTTTTTCATCTTTGTTAGAATCGTCAAGGTAAAAACGTTCTTCGATTTTCTGAGGAAGACCACGTTTTTTCTTATCTGCCTTTACTTTTTCCACCACGTGCCGGAGAAATTGTTTCTCTTTGTCATCAATTTCGATAGGTTTTACATCAACGGTATGTACCGATCCATCTATCATCACACCGGCATTACGGAATCGAGTCTTTTTTGCGTTTGCTCCGAAAGCCTCACTAACCTCTTCTAGGTACGAGGTTATCGCATCCGCTGTTTGTGAACCGACATTGTCGAGAGGTTTATCCGATAATGAGAATCCAGATACCAGGTCGATAGGACGGGTTCCTTCTGGTTCTCTAACTTTCAAAGCTTGAGCCAGAATACCGTTTGCGAAGATGGTCTCCTCGGCCGTGGATTTGGTCGGATTGTTGTTTGATGTTCTCTTAGGCAATTCACCGACTATGAATACTCTACGACGGCGCTGAGGAAAGCCATAGTCAGCTGCATTAACGATCCGCCATTCCACCTGATATCCGAGGACATGAAGAGATGCTAGCATCACAGCGAAGTCTCTGCCACGCTGGTTTGCTGGTGATTTGATAAGACGGTCTACATTTTCTAATAAGAGGAAGCGCGGTAACTTATTTTTCGATTTAAGTAGCTGGAGTAATCGAAATATGGACCACCACAAGACGCCTTTCTGTCCTATTAGACCGGCTGCTTGATTCAGTACTCGGGCAACTGAATAATCCTGACAGGGGAATCCGCCAACCAGCAAATTATGTTCCGGAGGGAGATCTATTTCCCCGTTGGACATCTCGTCAAGGACTTCATTGATGTCACGGTTAACGTGAGTGGTTTCATCATCTTTGAACTGATATCTGTATATCTCTGAGGCATGTTGACGTGTTTTTGTTGAAGGTTCGTATTGATTGCTCCATACGACCTTCCAATCACTTTCTCTAAGTCCTAACCTGAACCCGCCTACACCTGCGAACAGTTCGATCGCACTTAAACTACCCGACACTTCTAACCTCTCGAACCTTCGACGCCCATCATCGATTATGTTAAGCGCTTTGACTCACCGATTATAACTATAAATACCTAGGGTTTGGCTACCTTTTTAATGAAGAATTCGATGATCCGCAATGCGCTGAGACCGGGCAGTCGTCGCATCTCGGAATCTTGGGCATACAGACAGCAGCAGCGATGTCGAGTATCGCCCAGTTCAGGTCCCGCCATCTTCCTTTCGGTGCGTGGGAATAGACTGACCTAGCCAACGCATCGTCGTTTTTGCCGTGCGATCGGTCTCCTAACAACCGTTTCATCACTCTACTACTAACCGAATCTACAGGTGGTTCAGTAGACCAATACATCGCTGCAGCGGTTGCTTTTGCCGAATACGGTCCTATCCCTGGTAACTGCAGTAACTCCGAAACGTTAGTCGGAACCTGATCAAGTCCGTCCCATACGGAAGCAAGTTCTTTTATCCTTGAAGCTCGTTGTTGCAATCCTAGAGGCTTGATAATTGCTAAGATCGACCCAATGTCAGCTACTTTAAGGTCGGTCGGTGTCGGCCATCTTTCGAACAGGTCTGTATAAACCGGTCCTACAGATCCAGACCGAGAGCGCTGCAATAGGAGTTCTGCTATTAGTATCCTGAATGGATCGTTCGTGTTCCGCCAAGGGAAGTTTCGGCCGTATTCTTCCCACCACTCCACCGCACACGCTAACGCAGCTTTTAATTGTCGAGCTGATGAACGTTTTTCACTTTTCTTCCGTTCCATACTTCCACTATGAAACCACGGAAGGGCGTAGCAAGTCTAACCTAGTAAAGTGAATCATGAGAGTGGTAAATGTCAGTCATTCACATCGAATGAGCATCATTTGTGGCGATCAAACATATATTCCAAGACAATAAAAACTTGACGAAATCGGGTTCTCGGCGTAATCATTCGAGCGTCTACGTACATGTTTATCTGGAGGTAGTCCGTTGGTTAGTAAACCGTACGATGAGACCGATCCTTCGAGCATAGAAACCTACGCTAAACGACTCGTTGGTCGGACGCTTAAGACCACTAAAGGTACACAAGATGTCCCTATCCGGTATCTGGGCGAAAGTACCGGTGTCCGGACCAAAGGGGTATTTGGTACTTTGGTAGAGCGACATTATTTCGGGATCAACCCTGGGAATACGCCTTGTTCTCCAGATTTCAAAGGTGCAGGAGTTGAACTAAAGACGACGGCGCTGGAACGGCGCAAGAAAGGTCTAACTGCGAAAGAGCGGTTAGTGTTACAGATGATCGACTACACAGAGATCGTAAATGAGACCTACGAATCCAGCTGTTTCATGAAGAAGTCTCGGCTGATGTTACTTGTCAGTAATGAGTACCAAAACGATAAGCCGGTTATCGATTCCAAGATATTACTGGCGAGATTGATCGATCTCGCGGAATTACCTCCGGCTGACCAACATATCATCCGTGAGGACTGGAAGATCATAGCGAAAAAGGTCCGTCAAGGTGTCGCGCACGAACTCTCTGGTTCGGATACGACCTATCTAGAGGCTTGTACGAAAGGGATAGATGGATCTCGATTGGTCAAACAACCTAACAGCCGTATCCTAGCTAAACCGCGAGCTTTCGCTTTAAAGAGTGGTTACGTAACGAGCCTTGTGCGGGAGTGGTTGAATGATGTCGAATCGCTAGTCATCACTGATGAAACTGAGTTGGCCGGTATAGGTTTCGAAAGAACGATCATAGAAAGATTCTCGCCGTTTCTCGATCTGACAACCAACGAGATAGAGACCGTTTTGGGTACTGAACTCAACCTATCTGCCAAAGGTTATCGTGCAACTTTAGCTAGGCGAATGATGGGGGTATCAACCAAGAGTGTCGAAGAGTTCGACAGATCTGGAATCTCTATGAAAACGATCCTTATTGACGAGCAAGGCAGGTCTCCAGAATCTATGTCGTTCCCGGTGTTCCGATATATGGGGCATGGCAGCATATTGGAAGAAGACTGGGAATCAGACGAAGATGATGAGATTCCACGTATCAAACGTATATTGGAGGATACTAGGTTCTTATTTGTTGTTTTCCAAAGATCGAGAGGAGCCATCAGATTGAAAGACGTGAAGTTTTGGTCAATGACCAGTTCTGATATCGAGACCTACGTGAAACCGGTATGGCAAGAGACCCGGAAGAGCATAGAGCTAGGTAAACTTCCCGACCTACCTAGAGGGTCTTTCAATGGTGTTTGTCACGTCAGACCTCACGCAGCTAATAAAAAAGACACTTTCCCTACTCCACTCAACGGGGATCAGGTGAAGAAATGTTTCTGGTTAGACCGCCGGTACATCCAGAGGCAAGTTTCGGACAGGTGACTTATCAGTCCAGATCCCGTCTAAGGCAAGGTCAGATAGCGGCATTGATATACGTGTCGTTCTCGACCATTCACTACTATCACAGACCGGTTTGGGATAGGTTAATAAAGGTGTGGTAGTCTCAGCGAAGAAACAAGAATCAGCAGAGTATTCCAGAGATAGTAAGGAGCCAAACCCATGACCACCAAAAAGGCGTACCGTTACGACCCTTCAGATCTTTACGCGGTGCAAGTGCATGACCGAGAGTACCTCAACGTCGACGGCGTAACCCGACAGGTCCGCATCTACCAACCTGAAGGACCCGGGCCTTTCCCGATGCTTTTAAGCATCCACGGCGGAGCTTGGACTGACAAAGACCACACCGATTACGAATCTACAAGCAAGCCATTAGCCGCGACCGGCATGGTTGTGGCTGCCATCAGTCAACGTGTGGGCGAAGGGTTCCCTTACCCCCTGCAGCTCCAGGACATCCACTACGGCGTCCGCTGGCTCAAGGCTCATGCCGCCGATTTCAACGGTGACCCAGATGCTGTTGGTGGTATCGGTTACTCCAGCGGTGGACACACCTTGCCTTTAACCGCCATGCGCATCGACGATCCCAGGTATTCGGCCACGCATCTGAAAGGCTCGTCACCGTCCGACGCCAGATTGGCCTGGGTGATCTCATGCTGGCCGGTTATCGAACCATATTTCAGGTACGAGATCGCCAAGGAAAAAGGCAACACTGAATTGATGGAAAAGCATCATATGTTCTTCCAAGGCGACGAAGCGATGCATGAATCCACTCCTTTGAACGTCATCCAAAGGGGCGAGAAGCTGACGTTATCTCCGGTGTTGGTCCTTCATGGCACTGCGGACGACGTTATGCCGATCGAAGCGTCTGAGAGGTTCGTATCCGCCTACAACGGGGCAGGTGGCAACGCCCAACTAGTTCCATTCCAAGGAAAAGGCCATGGCTGGGCTAGGGAGGCAGGGCTGGAGGTAGACGAGTTCGTGAAAGTAGTTACGGGATTCATATCCAAACAGCTTGATTAAAGACTTCAAGCTATTTATCACTGATAAGCACCCAGTGCCTCAACCTTTGAAGTACCGTGAGTTGGATGTGAGGTGGCCAGGGACAAGAAAAGCCCACTCGTTTGAGTGGGCTTATTTCATCTTTGTCGCAGGGCAAAAAAAGAGCGCCCTCAGAAACTTTTCTGAAAACGCTCCGCTATCATAGCATGCAGGAAGTTGTTATGTCAAGGGTTTGTGCCTAGATTTAAAGAATACACCATTCCGTTAATTACGACACGATGCCATTGAAGAGCTCTCCCATCTTAGCACCAGCTAGCCTCCATTAACGCCGCGTGGCTCCCGCATGAACAACTGAATTATCAACGCAGATATGACCACGGTTACCAAACAAAAAATACCCACCGCATTGAACCCGCCGATGGCAAGGAACGCCCCGCCAAGCGATGAACCAAGAACTCCACCCAATCGGCTGCTGCCGCTCATCATGCCAACGGCAGTGGCCCGAGACTGGCCGGAAACGTCGGTGGCAAAGGTCTGGAACACAGGCCAGCCAACGCTCAACACACAGACCGCTCCAAACGCGATGAATACTGTTACCCAAATGGCAGGCTCGATTGCGAACAGTATCAGGGCCGTCGCTCCGCCGGCCAACGCGGAGCTAGCAACGAAGTTGAGTCGCCTCCGGTGGTTGGCGATGACACCGCCCCAAAGACTTCCAATCACAGCGCCCAAGCCAACCACCGCCAATGGCAAGGCAGTTTCGCCGACGCTCATACCGTAGGTTTCGATGAGAAAAGCAGCCAGGTAACCGATTACGGCATAGAAGGCGATGCGTTGGGAGACGTTGGCTAACATACCTATCCGGAATACTGAAATGGAGCCAAGTTCTTTGAACCTACTTAGGTAGGAAAATGAGCGTGACTCTGTAGCTGGCCCCTTGGGGTACCACAGCCAAGATAGGACGAAAATCCCCAGCAGCAGACTGCCGCAAACAATGAATGGCAACCGCCAGTCGGCTACGCTGGCCAATATCGCTACAACCGGCACGCCGATTACCGCCGCAGCCGTGCTAATCCCTGAAGCTGCGCCGATTGCCCGGCCTCGTTGTTCCGGAGTTACAACATCGCTGATGGCCGCCATACTATTTGGCGGAATCATGGCCCCGCTCATCCCGGTGCCAAGCAGAAGGATCATCAAGACGTAGAAGTTTGGCGCAAAGGCCGCAGCTAGGATGCAGGCGCCCATCAGAGCCAGTCCAATCAATGCGA
>Ga0315339_1001703_pt1 | contig 18529 bp, 16 predicted proteins | sample ASW17metaG_FD_204514 | JGI IMG/M metagenome (GOLD analysis project Ga0315339, IMG submission 204514) | Ammonia-oxidizing marine archaeal communities from Pacific Ocean, United States - ASW #17 | ecosystem: Environmental > Aquatic > Marine > Oceanic | place: USA: California | collected 2016-12-05
GCGAAGCCGATCCTCGATGATCTGGAGGCATGGCTGCACCTGCAACTGCCAAAGATATCCGGCAAGACGCCGCTCGCCGCCGCAATCCGCTATGCGCTCACCCGGATCAAGCGCCTCAGGCCCTATCTCGACCACGGCATATTGGAACTCGACAACAACACCGCCGAGCGATCCATGCGCCCGATAGCACTGGGCCGAAAAAATTATCTCTTCATGGGTTCAGAAGGCGGAGGCAAAGCCGCTGCCATCGCCTATACGCTGATCGAGACCGCCAAACTGAATGGCATCGATCCACAGGCATGGCTGACCGACACGCTCACCCGGATCGCCGACCACAAGATCACAAGGATCGACGAACTGCTTCCCTGGCGTTACGCTCAACACTGAGCGTAACAGGCACACGGCCCTCGCTGATAGGCGGGGTTGGGCGGACGGTCACGCGTTAAGTCAGGTGGCGGGGGTTAGAACAGGTTTCCCTGCGAGCCTTTCGGCGAGCGAGGTTTTTTGGCCTTCGGCGTTTTATCGTTCGTGTTCGCGACGGCGCCGACACGACCGTCCTGGAATTCGATCTCGAGTGCCGCGCCTGACGCCACCGCTCCGGCTGATGATAGCGGCGTGCCGGAGGCATCCCGTACAACAGCGAAGCCACGGGCAAGGACGCTCGTATAGTCCAGTGTCCGCAATAGCTGCTTGAGGGCGAGAAGGCGTTCCGTGCGTAGCTCTATCCGCCTATCGACGGCTCGTGCGCCGCGCGCCGAAATCTCGGCCAGCCTTTCGCCCGAACGTTCGATCAAGCGGGCGAGATTGCCGGGCGATAGCCGTGCTGCTACCCGCGCGAATTGAGTTCTATGAATTTGCGAATTGGCGACCAGCGCGCGACCAAGACGGCTCGACAATTCGTCGAATGTTCGCCGGGGAATTGCGAACAGATCCTCGGCGCGTGGCAACGCCCGCGCCGCGCCCCGAAGTTCCCGCTTTTGTCCCTCGATCAGTCGCAGGGTTGAACCGATCAATCGGCCGGCGATGCTTTCAACGGCGTCGAGCAGCTCGGAGCGGACCGGTACCGCCATTTCCGCCGCGCCGGTTGGCGTCGGCGCCCGACGATCGGCAACATGATCGATGAGCGTCCAGTCGGTCTCGTGCCCAACCGCCGAAATGAGGGGGATCGCGGATTGTGAGGCCGCACGCACAACGATTTCTTCGTTGAAACTCCACAAATCTTCCAGGCTTCCGCCACCCCGCGCCACGATCAAGAGGTCCGGCCGCTCGATCGCACCGCCCGGCCCGATGGCGTTAAAGCCGTCAATTGCCGCGGCAACCTCACCCGCCGATGTCTCCCCCTGCACGCGCACCGGCCAGATTTGAACGTGAACCGGAAAGCGGTCGGCGAGCCGATGCAGGATATCGCGGATTACCGCGCCGGTTGGCGAGGTGATAACCCCGATGACGCGCGGCAGATAGGGAATAGGGCGCTTGGCCGCCTCGTCGAACAATCCTTCCGCGGCGAGCTTTTTCCGTCGTTCTTCCAGCAGCGCCATCAGCGCGCCGGCACCGGCCGGCTCCAGCGATTCGATGACGATCTGGTATTTTGATGAACCAGGGAAAGTTGTGAGTTTTCCCGTGGCGATGATCTCCAGCCCTTCCTCGGGCTTGAATTTGAGTTTGCCGAAGACCCCGCGCCAGACGACGGCTTCGAGCCGCGCCTTGTCGTCCTTCAGCGAGAAATAGGCATGGCCGGAAGAATGCGGGCCGCGATAGCCGGATACCTCACCGCGTACACGCACATAGCCGAAAGCATCCTCGACGGTTCGCTTCACGGCCCGGGAAATCTCGGAGACCGTGAACTCGGCAATGTTTGCGGTCGGTTCGGCCATGCCGGCAGTGGTGCCGCTTGCCGGCCTCCGGGTCAAGGTCGAGACTTGCGCAATTGCCCCGCCTCGCGCACCCTTGTTGGCAATGAAGAAGACGCCACGGGATATCAAAAGCCAGCGCTTATATCTTCGCGCACCCCTGTCTGGCGGTGCACGAATTGCGCTTGAGCGCGGGCAAACCAACTATCTTGTCAATGTCCTCCGCCTGCCGCCGGGCGCGGAGATTTGTGTCTTCAACGGCCGTGACGGCGAATGGTCGGCAAGGCTCCGCTCCGAGAGCCGCAAGGCGTTCTGCCTCGATATTGGCGAATTGACCCGTCGCCAGCCGCCTGACCCCGACCTTCACTACATTTTCGCGCCACTCAAACAGGGTCGAATCGACTATATGGTTGAAAAGGCAGTCGAAATGGGTTCTGGTCGGCTGCGCCCGGTGCTCACCCAGCACGGCCAGGTCAGTCGCGTTAATGCCAAACGCATGGAGGCGAATGCGGTCGAGGCGGCTGAACAATGCGGCCTCTTGTCGATTCCATCGATTGATGCGCCAGTGGCGCTGAAGGCCCTTGTTGATGGCTGGGCCGAGCTGGAAGGGGGCAGACGCATCATTTTTTGCGACGAGGGCAGCGAACAGTCGGACCCGCAAGCGATCCTGTCAGCGCTGGAGCCGTCGCGACTTGCGGTTCTGGTCGGTCCGGAGGGGGGGTTTTCTGACGAGGAGCAGCGATTGCTTCGCTCGCTGCCATTCGTGACGGCGCTGGCGCTTGGGCCGAGGATCATGCGTGCGGATACAGCCGCCGTCGCGGCGCTGGCGCTCGTCCAGGCGATTTTGGGAGACTGGCGAAATGCCTCGCCATACCATTAAAATAGTTGAATTGGTCGATGCGGAGCAGAGGAACTTGCGCATGAAAGATAGGCATGCAATGCCGATAGCTGGCCAAAACTTCCGGCGGCTAATGTCAACCTCCATTACTTTCTTGAAAGCATAAGAATGGCCCGCGACGTCTCCGATGCGACGCCGATTGAATCGCGCGATCAACTCGTTGAAACGATTGCATCGGGATCGAAGCCGCCGAGCCAATGGCGGGTCGGTACCGAGCACGAGAAATTTGGGTTTTTTGTCGATGACTTTCGGCCGGTTCCCTACGGCGGGGATGCCGGCATCCGTCGTCTCCTTGAGGCAATGGAAGGTCTGCTTGGCTGGCAGCCGGTTACCGACAAGGGAAATATTATCGGTCTTGCCGACCCGATCGGTCACGGTGCGATATCGCTTGAACCAGGCGGTCAGTTCGAACTTTCCGGCGCGCCGCTTCTGACGCTCCACCAGACCTGTCGCGAGGTCAATGGCCATCTCGCCCAGTTACGCGAGTGCGCAACCCCGCTTGGCATTGGTTTTCTCGGTCTCGGCGCCTCGCCAAAATGGACACGCGCCGAAACGCCGGCGATGCCGAAGTCGCGCTATGACATCATGGCGCGTTACATGCCCAAGGTCGGAGGCCACGGCCTCGACATGATGTTTAGAACTTGCACCATTCAGGCCAATCTCGACTTCTCCGACGAAGCCGACATGACGCAAAAATTGCGTGTCGGCCTGGCGCTTCAGCCGATCGTAACGGCGCTGTTCGCCAACTCGCCGTTTCTCGAGGGCAAGCCGAACGGCTTCCTGTCGTGGCGCTCGCAAGTCTGGCTCGATACGGATGGCGCGCGGACCGGGATGCTCGATTTTGCCTTCGAGGAAGGCTTCGGCTTCGAGCGATATGTCGATTGGGCACTCGACGTACCGATGTATTTCGTCACCCGCGGCGATAGCTATCACGATGTCGCTGGTGCATCGTTCCGCGATCTGATGAGCGGCGAGCTCGACGAATTGCCTGGCGAGCGCGCAACGCTCACCGATTGGGAAAATCACCTCTCGACGATTTTTCCGGAGGTGCGGCTCAAGAATTACCTCGAGATGCGCGGTGCCGACGGCGGGACCGGCCGGGGGATCTGCGCGCTTCCCGCGCTTTGGGTCGGACTTCTTTACGATTCGGTGGCGCTCGATGCGGCTTGGCAGATCGTCAAGGACTGGAGCCGGTTGGAGCGTCAAAATTTGCGCGAAACGGTTCCAACGATGGCCCTGAAGACGCCCTTCCGTGGCGGCACGGTGCTTGACGTTGCCGGCCAGATCGTCGCACTTGCCCGCGACGGGTTGAGCCGGCGGCGTTTCTTGAACGACGATGGCGATGACGAGACGATATTCCTGCCCTGGCTTGAAGAAATCGTTGCAAGGGGAAAAACACCTGCCGAATACCTCCTTGACGAATTCGATTCCGATTGGAATGGTGATATCAATGAATTGTTCCGCCGCCACGCCTATTGAGGCTTGGCGGCGCAAGCCGCGATCTAACAGCTAACAAGACGGCAGAGGATTTGGATTTCATTGCTCGTACGGTTTCGGTGGAGGACTGATTGATGAACACCACGGGTAAAATAACGAAAACCGCGATCCGGGATATGCTTGCTGTTGTTGATCTTGCCGGTGAGCGTAACTCGGCAAAGCTTGCCGTCAATCTCGCCAGTCAGATCGATTCTCACCTTACTGGTCTGGCTCTCGCCTACGACCCAATTACCCCGGCCTATTCCATGGCCGCGCCGATCCCCACGGACTTCATGGTTTCGGCGCGTGAGCAAGCGATCGAGGACGCCAAGAAGGCTGCGGCCGGATTCGAGGAAATCGCCAACGTCGCTGGCGTTCCTGTTGAGACGCGTGTGTCCGATGTCATGGTCGGCGACGGCTTTGGCGGCATCATCGACCATTGCAAACTCTGTGATCTTGTCGTTGTTGGCCAAGATAACCCCGATCAGCGTGAACCGCTCCGCGAGGTGTTGATTGAGGCGGTGATGTTCCAGGCGGCGGTTCCGACCTTGCTGGTTCCCCATGCCGGACCAGCCGAGTTCACGCCCGACCATGCGGTTATCGCCTGGAACGGCGGTAGCACGGCGGCGCGCGCCGTGCGGGCGGCGCTACCACTGCTTTCGCTGTCAAAAAAGGTGACAATCGCCATCATTGACGATAGCCGGGCACGGAGTGAGATTCCCGGCGCTGAAATCGCTACCTATCTAGCCCGCCACGATCTCAACGTAACCGTCCGAAAGGTTCCGCGGGCGTCCGCCGGTATTGCCGCGACGGTCCTCGGCATTGCTGACGACGAAGGTGGCGACTGGGTCGTAATGGGTGCCTTTGGCCATAGCCGGCTACGTGAATTCATCCTTGGCGGGACGACCGCGCGCATGCTGAAGTCGATGAGCTTGCCGGTGCTGATGGCGCATTAGGGTCTTTCATCGCAGTTTCACCGGTGGTCGTGGCCGCTTGAAACGCTCGCTGCGCACTGACTTGTGAATGGTATTTCAGGTCGGGATCAGTTCAAATGCGGGTGGCCGAACAAATTTCTAGCTATTTTGACGGCAATTGAAGTTAGCTAAAAAATAGTCGCGGATCGAAACCGCCAGGAGATTGATATTATGACTCTGCAGATCGGCGCCGATGCGCCCGACTTCGAAGCGGAAACTACAGAAGGAAAAATTGGTTTCCACGACGGGCTGGGAGACTCGTGGGGGATCATCTTCTCCCACCCGAAGGATTATACCCCGGTGTGCACAACCGAACTCGGTTATATGGCGAAATTGAAGGGTGATTTCGATAAACGCGGTGTCAAGGTCATCGGGTTGAGCGCTGATCCTGTCGACGCCCATGCCGGCTGGGCGAAAGATATCGAGGAAACGCAGGGCGTTGCGCCAAACTACCCGATGATAGCCGATACCGATCTTTCCGTGTCCAAGGCGTACGACATGCTGCCCGCCTCCGCCGGAAACACTTCGGAAGGTCGAACTCCGGCCGACAATCAGACGGTTCGCAATGTCTACGTCATCGGGCCCGACAAGAAGATCAAGCTGGTGATCTCATACCCGATGACGACCGGCCGCAATTTCGATGAGGTCCTGCGGGTTGTCGACTCGCTTCAGCTCACGGCGAAACACAAAGTTTCGACACCGGTCAATTGGATCAATGGCGAGAAGGTTATCATCTCCGGTTCGGTGAGCAATGACGATGCCAAGAAGATTTGGCCTGACGGGTGGGAAGAGCCCAAGCCCTATATCCGCATTGTCCCGCAACCGCGTGACTGAACGCGATAGTCCAATTTCGAAAACGGCGCGCCGTGTCGCGCCGTTTTTTATTTTGTCAAAGGAACCTGTGTGTGTTCCCCTCGAGAACGAGGCATGTCAGCCGTCCGCCAAGAACCGCACCGGTGTCGATATTGATGCGGTTAGGCTGTACGTCCGGCTCCGGTTGCGGCGTGTGTCCATGAACGACAATGGCGCCGAAATCGATATCGCTTGCGAGAAATTCTTCCCTGATCCAGATAAGATCGAAGGGGTCCTGCGCCTCGAAAGGGACACCCGGCCTTACTCCGGCGTGGCAGAAGAAGAAGTCGCCAAAGCGCGCGGTGTAGTCGAGATCGTTGAGGAAATCGCGATGGTCGACGGGTAGAGCGGCCGCGAACTGCGCAGCGATTTTGATCATATGCCGGCTGTTATCGCGCCATTGACCGGCGTCGATGCCGTAACTCTCCAGCGTGGTGTCGCCGGCGTTGTTCAGCCAAATCGTGCCATTGGCGACCGGGTCGGCCAGAAAATCGAGGAGCATTTGTTCATGATTGCCGCGCAGGCACAAAACGCGCTCATCTGTGGCGCTCATGCGGCTCAACCGTTCGATGATCGCGGCTGAATCGGGTCCACGGTCGATATAGTCGCCAATATGAATGATTCTGTGTGCCTCGCATGGTTGTGTCGTCAGATCGGTGGCGATTTTGGCGTGGACTTCGACAAGAAGATCGTCGCAACCATGGACATCGCCGATCGCGTAAAGGCGCATTCCGGTCGGCACGCGCGCTTCGCCAAGCCACATTTATTTTTCCTCGCCGCTATCCACCCGTCGCGGGTTCTTCCACATTCTACCAATCGACCTTGCTTGGGCCGGATTGAAAAGGTCGATACACGTCGCTGTTATAGAGAATTTTCTCGCATGCGATCGTGTGGTAATTGCCCCTGAGGGTGCGAACCCGTCAGTCCGGCAAATGATCTTGCTGCTCAGCCGACGATCACCACATGTAGTCTCTTCGGCCCATGAGCGCCGAGAAGGATCGTGTGCTCGATATCGGCGGAGCGTGACGGGCCAGTGATCATGTTGACTGTCCGTGGCATGTCGCCCTTGCCATAGCGGCGGCGGATATTCTCCCAGACGGTTTCAAAGTCGCCGGCGATATCCTCGGCCGAAAGCATGACGATATGGGTCTCGGGCAGAAAATTGAGTGTCGTTGGATTGTCGGATCCGGAGATAAGTACGACGGTTCCGGTCTCGGCGACGCCGGCAAAGGCGTGACTGACCGACACCGCGTCGCTTCCGTCGGACGGACCATGAGCAATAGTGATCTGCGTTTTAGATGCCCAGGGCAGGCCAGCAAGTAGGCTGTCTTCGCCCATCCGGATTTCCGTCGGAAGGTTATGATCGCGCAGATAGACGGCGACGGCTTCGGGGATTCCGTCATTGGAAGGAACCCGAGCGATGCTCGCCGAAGCCTCTTCGGCTATCTGACAGAATAGCGCCAGGCGTTCGTCGGGAGGCAGCTGCCCGCGCTCCGGAATGACACCGCGTGGCGGGTGATCGAGCCGGGCGATGACGATTGCCCGCCGACCGGCATCCGATCCGCGAGCCTCCAGAGAGCGCCGGATATTCGACATGATCGCATCGCGGGCACTCATGATTTGCGGTCCCGTTCCGCCCAGAGTTCCTGAAAAGTCTTGCCTTCGGGTGCGGGAAAATCGCGATGCCTGGTCCAGCCGCCGGCGAAAAGCAACTTCTTAAAACGACCCTTGCCGGAGCCGAGTTTTCCAAGAATGCGAATCGCTAGCCGCGCGCCGAGACGATAGATTCTCGAATGCTTGGCGAAAAACGCCCAGAATCCCAATCCCCAGCGTGTCGTGGCTGGTGAGAGATGCCGTTCGAATTCGTCCTCGCGCCAATGGCGCATCATTTTGGGCAATGGAATTCGCATTGGGCAGACGCTTTCGCAGCGCCCACAAAATGTCGAGGCGTTGGGCAGATGGCCCGCTGCGTCAATCCCGACAAGTGAGGGCGTCAGGACGGCGCCCATTGGTCCAGGATAAACCCAGCCATAGGAATGGCCGCCGACCTCCTGATAGACCGGGCAATGGTTCATGCATGCGCCACAGCGAATGCAGCGAAGCATGTCGTGAAATTTCGAACCAAGCATCGACGAGCGGCCATTGTCGAGAATGACGACATGGTACTCCCGCGGCCCGTCGGGATCTTCAGCCCGGCGCGGGCCGGTCGAGAATGTGGTGTAGACCGACATTTCCTGACCGGTTGCCGATCGTGCCAGCACTCTGAGAATCTGGCTAACGTCATCGAGCGTCGGCGTGATTTTCTCGATTGTTGCGATGACGATGTGAACTTTCGGCAAGATCTGCGTGAGGTCGCCATTGCCCTCATTGGTGACGATGACCGATGTGCCGGTCTCGGCAACAAGAAAATTGGCGCCGGTAATTCCGACATCGGCGGCAAGAAAACGTTCCCTGAGCACGCCGCGCGCTTCGGTTAGAAGCGATGTCGGCTCCGAAAGGTCGCGTTCGGGAGACAATTGGGCGTGAGCGCGCCGAAAATCGACTTCAATTTGCTCTTTGGTCAGATGGACCGCCGGGGCGATGATGTGGCTCGGCGGTTCGTTGCGAAGCTGAATAATGTACTCGCCAAGGTCAGTCTCGACCGGCTCGATGCCATTGGCCACCAGATAATCGTTGAGGCCGATTTCCTCGGCAACCATCGACTTACCCTTGGTCACAATTCGCGCGCCGGCGCGCTGGCAGATGCCGAGAATATGTTCACGGGCTTCGGCGGACGTCTCGGCGTAGTGGACCTCGCCGCCGGCACCGCGAACTTTTTCCTCATAGGCCTCGAGATAAAGGTCGAGATGTTCGAGCGTGTGATTCTTTATGTCCCGTGCGCTATCGCGCAATTGCTCGAACTCGGGGAGCGCGTCGGCGACCTGCTGCCGTTTGTCGATGAAGCCGGTGCGCACATGCCCCATCGCCTTTTGCAATTGCGGGTCGCCGAGTGCCCGGCGGGCGTTGTCCTTGAAGGCGGGCGAGGTGACTTCCATTCTCAGGACACCTCACCGATCGGTGGCACATCGGTCATGCCGGCAAGCACTTCGGCGACATGCCTAGCCGAGACCGAAACGTTCTGCCTCTGCAGCTTTCCGGCCATGTTCATCAGACAACCAAGATCGCCGGCCAGCAGCGTAGCGGCGCCGGTCGCTGCGATGTCGGCGGTTTTCCGCTCGGCGATCGCATTCGAAATGTCGGGATACTTCACACAGAATGTACCGCCGAAACCGCAGCACACATCCGCATCCTTCATCTCGGCAAGGGTCAGTCCGGCGACTGATTTGAGGAGTGCCCGCGGTTGGCTCTCGACACCGAGTTCCCGCAGGCCGGCGCAGGAATCGTGGTAGGTGACTGTTCCTTCGAACTCGGTCTCAACATCAGTCACGCCCCGGATGTCACACAGGAAACTGATCAATTCGTTTACTTTGTCTGCGAAGGCGCTAGCGCGTGCCTGCCATTCTGCGTCGTCGGCGAATAGCGTCGGATAGTGAACTTTCAGCATTCCTGCGCACGATCCCGAAGGGGCGACGATATAGTCGAATGACTCGAACGCAGCGATAACTTGGCGTGCGATGGCTTTGGCATTGCGCTGGTCGCCGGAATTATAGGCTGGTTGGCCGCAGCAAGTCTGAGCGCGGGGCACCTCGACGTTGCAGCCGGCCTGCTCAATCAGTTTGACGGCAGAAAAACCGACGGTGGGGCGGAACAGGTCGACAAGACAGGTGACGAACAATCCGACAGTCGGCTGGCGGTCATTATTCTCGGCCATTCCAGCTTTCTCACGAAACTCAACGGGCAATGCTTGCTTTCAAGGATGTCGATATCAGGTCGGGCTTGTCCAGTCCAAAATGTAGGCTTGATCGAGGCCGGCGTTCAATCGTCTCGCCGAAATTGCTCAAATCAACTAAGATCGTTCAAACGGAGATATTTCCCGTGCGCGAAGGAATTTGAATGTCGACAATCGCTATGCCGGCGCCGGACGAGGGCGTCCTGGCGCGTCGCGACGAGATCGTTGCCGGTCTTCGGGCGATTGTCGGCGCGGAGCATGTCGTGGTGGCCGAGGACGAGCGCCGTGTCTATGAGACCGACGCCTTGACCGCCTATCGTGCCGTGCCGCTTTCGGTGGTTTTGCCCGCCTCGACCGACGAGGTCGCAAAAGTCGTGAAATATCTTGCTGACAACGGTGTCAAGATGATCGCGCGCGGCGCCGGGACATCGCTATCGGGCGGCGCCTTGCCCTCGCCGGATGCCGTCGTCATCGGCCTTGCCCGCATGAACCGCATATTGACGGTCGACTATGAAAACCGCACGGCGCGCGTCGAAGCGGGCGTGACGAACATAAAGATTACCGAGGCGGTTGCGCCTCGCGGATTTTTTTACGCACCGGATCCCTCGAGCCAGCTCGCCTGCACGATCGCCGGCAATATCGCAATGAACTCCGGCGGCGCCCACTGCCTGAAATACGGCGTGACGACGAATAATGTGCTTGGCGTTCGCATGGTATTGATCGACGGTTCGATTGTCGACATTGGTGGCGAGCATCTCGACGCTCCAGGCTACGATCTGCTCGGCCTCATCGTCGGATCGGAGGGGCAGTTCGGAATTGTCACCGAAGCGAGTGTTCGCATTCTGCGGGCGGCGGAGGGGGCGCGGCCGATGCTCATGGGCTTCGCCTCAGCTGAAGCGGCCGGCGGCTGTGTTGCCGCGATCATTGCCAGCGGCATCATTCCCGTGGCTATCGAATATATGGATCGGCCAGCGATTAAAGTCTGTGAAGCCTTCGCCCATGCCGGATATCCGCTCGATGTCGAAGCGCTGCTTATCGTCGAAGTCGAAGGCTCGGAGACTGAGATCGAGGCGTTGATTGGCCGCATCACGAATATCTCTGAGGAATTCAACCCGACGGCGTTGCGGGTTTCAAAGTCCGAGGCGGAAAGTGCGGCGATATGGAAGGGTCGCAAATCGGCCTTCGGAGCCATGGGGCGTATTTCCGATTATATGTGCATGGACGGCGTTATACCGACGTCGAGGCTTCCCGATGTTCTCAAGCGGGTTTCCCAAATTTGTGCCGGATACGGTCTTTCCGTCGCCAATATTTTTCATGCCGGTGACGGCAATTTGCATCCGCTCATATTGTTCGATGCCAATTCTCCCGAGGAGCTGGTGAAAGCCGAGCAAGCCGGGGCCGAGATCCTGAAGCTTTGCGTCGAGGTTGGCGGCTGCCTGACCGGTGAGCATGGCGTTGGCGTTGAGAAGCGCGATCTCATGGGCGTGCAATTCTCACCCGTCGATCTTTCCTTGCAAATGCGGGTAAAGAGCGTGTTCGATCCGCAATGGCTCCTGAACCCAGCCAAGGTCTTTCCACTTGAGGGGCGCCCGGTATTGAAAGAGAAAGCGGCCTGAGACCATCGCCGATATGTCCTCCACGATATCGCCCTCCAGTGAGCTAGAGCTCGCCGACAATATTGCCGATATGGTGGCACGGAATCTGCCGCTTGCCATCGAAGGTGGTGGCACACGTGCGGGGCTTGGTCGGCCGGTGCCGAACGCGACGCCGATGACGACATCGGCGCTAACCGGGGTGACCCTCTACGAACCGAGCGAACTTGTTCTGGCTGCCCGCGCCGGCACGCCATTGGCTGAGATTGACGATCTTCTTGCTACGAAAGGCCAGCGATTGTCGTTTGAGCCGATGGATCACCGCCCTTTGTTCGGCAGCAGCGGCACGCCGACGATCGGCGGGGTCGTCGCGGCCAATGTTTCTGGTCCCCGCCGGATACAGGCTGGTGCGGCGCGCGATAGTCTCATCGGCGTGCGCGCGGTGACCGGAAAGGGTGAGATTGTCAAAGCGGGTGGGCGGGTCATGAAGAACGTCACCGGCTATGATCTGGTGAAATTCCTTGCCGGGTCCTACGGCACGCTGGCGGTTTTGACTGAGGTGACCTTTAAGGTGTTGCCGATACCCGAGACGGAGACGACCTTGATGCTTTCCGGCCTCGACGACACCGCCGCAATTCAGGCGCTTTCCGCATCGCTCGGCTCGCCATTTTTGGTCACCGGCGCTGCCCATAGTCCGGCATCAGCCGATGAGCCGGCGCGCTCCTATGTCCGCCTAGAAGGTTTTGCCGCCTCAGTTGCCGATCAATCGGCGCGGCTTGCTACCGATCTTGCTGGCTTTGGAGCAGCCGACCACCTGGAGGGTGCGGCTTCGACGGAAGTCTGGTCGACGATCCGCGATGTTGGACGGCCTGGCGATAACCGTGACGTACCGATTTGGCGGATATCGACGACGCCAGGCGGTGCACCAAGGATCGTTGAAACTGTCTGTCGCTCGTTGGATTGCAAAGTTCTTTACGATTGGGGCGGGGGGCTCATCTGGATCGCCGGGGGCGGCGAGGAGGACGCCGGCGCGAGCGTCGTCCGCGCTGGTGTCGCGGCGGTCGGCGGCCACGCGACCCTCATCCGTGCTCCCGCTAGTGTCCGCGCCACGGTCGAGGCTTTCCAGCCACTGGCTCCGGCGGTGATGGCGCTGACCCGACGGCTTAAGCAGACCTTCGACCCCGACGGGATACTCAATCCCGGCCGGATGTATGCGGGGGTTTAGGCGATGCAGACCAATTTCACGCTTGCCCAACTCGCCGATCCAAAGATCGAGGTCGCGGAACAAATTCTTCGATCTTGCGTTCATTGTGGATTCTGCACGGCGACGTGTCCGACCTATGTGCTGCTTGGCGACGAGCTCGATTCCCCGCGCGGCAGGATCTATCTGATCAAGGATATGCTGGAGAATGACAAGCCGGCGAACGCTGAGGTTACCCTCCACATCGATCGCTGCCTGTCGTGTCTTTCCTGCATGACGACCTGCCCATCCGGGGTCGACTATATGCATCTTGTCGACCATGCCCGGCACCATATCCACGCGACCTATAGGCGGCCTCTGGCCGATCGGGTAGCCAGGGCGATGCTCGCGATGGTCTTGCCCTACCCAAAACGCTTCCGCCTGGCGGTGGTCGCGGCCTTCCTGGCGCGGCCATTTTCAAGGTTCGTAGAATTGATTCCAGGTCTGTCGCGATTTGCCGCCATGTTGAAGTTGGCGCCGGCCCGCATGCCATTACGTTCAGTCAATGAAAACAGATACTTGTATCCAGCTATTGAATCAAAAAATGCGCGGGTGGCGCTGCTCAGGGGATGCGTGCAATCGGTCCTCGATCCGGCAATCAATGACGCGGCAATCCGCATTCTGACGCGTAATGGCGTCGAGGTTGTGATGCCGGAAAGCGCTGGATGTTGCGGCGGTCTTGTTCATCATATGGGACGGGAGGATGAATCCATCGAACAGGCGAAGCGCAATATCGATGCCTGGACTGACGAAATTAAGACCCGTGGCCTTGATGCCATTGTGGTTACCACGTCGGGCTGCGGGACGACGCTCAAGGATTACGGATTCATGATGCGTTTAGACCCGGACTATGCCGACAAGGCGGCCCGTGTGTCCGAACTGACCAAAGACATCTGCGAATATCTTGAAACGCTTGATCTCAATGCGCCGAAAATCCCGCCCGGCATGAAGGTCGCCTACCATGCCGCTTGCTCACTGCAGCACGGCCAACAAATTGTTGCCTCACCGAAGACGCTATTGACCCGCGCTGGCTTCGATGTGAGCGAACCGGCCGAGAGCCATTTATGTTGCGGCTCGGCCGGCACCTACAATTTGCTTCAGCCCGAAATTGCTCAAGGCCTTGGCAGCCGCAAAATCGCAAATATCGAGGCGACCGGTGCCGATCTGGTTGTCGCCGGCAATCTCGGTTGCCTCATTCAAATCGGCAGCGGTACCGATCTTCCCGCTATTCATACCGTAGAACTTCTCGATTGGGCCGATGGCGGCCCAAAACCGGAACGGCTGGCCGCGTTCTAAACGGTCGCAGAAGTCGGCACCAATGTCTCTAAGTTTTCAGCCGATAGCCGGTCTTGAACATCCAGGCGATGATCGCCAGGCATATGCCGAGAAACCCGAGAGTCGCGGCAAGGCTGATGGCGACATTGACGTCGGCAATACCGTAAAAGCTCCAGCGAAATCCGCTGATCAGATAGACGACCGGATTGAACAGCGTCACGGTCTGCCAGAGCGGCGGCAGCATGCTGATGGAGTAGAAGCTTCCGCCAAGAAAGGTTAGCGGTGTGATTATCAGGAGCGGAATTAGTTGAAGCTTCTCGAAGCCATCGGCCCAGATGCCGATGATAAAGCCGAGCAGGCTGAAACTTACCGCGGTCAGCACCAGGAAGAGAAGCATCCACACTGGGTGCTGCAGTTCGATTGGCACGAAGAGCCCGGCCGTTGCCAGGATGATCAGGCCGAGAACGATCGACTTGGTCGCCGCCGCACCGACATAGCCGAGAACCACCTCATAGAAGGAGATCGGCGCCGACAATAGTTCGAAGATTGTGCCGGTAAATTTCGGAAAGTAGATGCCGAACGATGCGTTCGAGACGCTTTGCATCAACAGCATCAGCATAATCAAGCCGGGTACGATGAAGGCGCCGTAGCTCACCCCATCAATCTCGGTGATTCGTGAACCGATCGCCCCGCCAAAAACGACGAAATAGAGCGACGTCGAGATCACCGGCGCGACAATGCTCTGAAGCAGCGTCCGCCCGGTACGCGCCATCTCGAAATAATAGATCGCGTAGACGGCCCGATAATTCATTTGCCCTGCCTCACCAGTCCGACGAAGATCTCTTCGAGCGAACTCTGCTTGGTCTGGAGATCGCGAAACCTGATTCCCGCCTGACTGAGTTCCGAGAGAAGTGTTGTAATGCCGGTGCGCTCGCCCTGCGTATCGTATGTGTAGGTTAGATCCATCCCATTCTCCGACAGGGACAATTGCCGGCCGGCAAGCGCTTCGGGAATTGCATCAAGTTTCTTCTGCAGTTGTAGGGTCAATTGCTTCTTGCCGAGCTTGCGCATCAGCTCGGCTTTCTCCTCGATCAGGATAATCTCACCCTTGCTGATGATCCCGATCCGGTCGGCCATATCCTCGGCCTCTTCGATGTAGTGGGTGGTCAGGATGATGGTTACGCCGGAATCACGCAGTGATCGCACACTTGCCCACATATCCTTGCGCAACTCGACATCGACGCCGGCCGTCGGCTCGTCGAGAAACAGAATTCGCGGCTCATGCGCCAGCGCCTTGGCGATCAACACGCGACGTTTCATGCCGCCCGAAAGCGCCATGATGTTCTCATCCTTCTTGTCCCAAAGCGATAAATCTCTGAGGACCCGCTCGACCAGCCCGCGGTCGGCCGGCTTGCCGAAAAGTCCACGGCTGAAATTGGTCGTCGCCCACACCGACTCAAATGCATCGGTGGTCAATTCCTGCGGTACGAGGCCGATCATAGATCGCGCCGCGCGGTAGTCGCTGATGATATCGTGGCCAGCAACAGTGACTGTCCCGCCGGATGGGTTAACGATCCCGCAGACAATGTTGATCAGTGTCGTCTTGCCGGCACCGTTCGGACCCAATAATGCGAATATCTCACCCTGGCGAATTTCCAGATTAACGTCTTTCAGGGCCGCGAACCCAGACGCGTAAGTTTTCGATAGGTTGGTGATGGAGATAATCGGTTGCATATTTGGGTGTCGATCGATGCTGATATTTGCGCCGCTACCAATTGCCGAGCGCGACGGCGTGTGAAACCTGAAAAAATTTGTTCCGTCTATCCAACTGGACAATTGGTCGGGCTTAATTTGCTATGCAGCGCCCTTAGTTCCGACAAATGACCGCGTCGGCTCAGATTATTTGCACAATCTGAAGAAGTTTCAATATCGCCGGTGCAAACGCAAAGGTGGAGACTTCCGTGGCTGAATTCAAGGGCCGATGAGGCTCCGGTAATCAAGTGATCGGCAACGCCGATAGTCCCGCCATCCTTGCCGGTTTACAGGCTGCTCTTTTCATCCATTGCCTTGGCGTCGGTCTGATTTGTTGCGCCGCGGAGCGGAATTTCCTTCATGGCAAGGAGAGCGACATAGGCGATCGCCAGCGAGATCGCCGCCGCCGCGAAGACCATCTGAAATACCGTTTCGATATTTTTTCCGCTCCGTGCGGCTTCGGCCACGAGGATTTCGAGGGCGACAATACGTTCAGAGCCGTCGCCGATACCGCCAAGGAGTATGGCGCCAAAAGCGGATACGATAACCGCGCTGCCCAGGGAGCGGAAGAAATTGAGATTGGCGGTCGCCGTTCCAAGTTCGTGTGCCAGGACCGCGTTCTGCACACCGGTGGTCATCACAGGGAACTGTGTACCGATACCCATCCCGACAATCGCCAGCAGGATCTCGAACCAAAGCATCGATAAATTATCCGCCGACGCGGCAAGGATCACCAGGGCAATAATCGAAAACGCGACGCCAACCAGGGGCGGCCGTTTGTAATGTGGAGTTATGCCCATGAGCTTGCCGGTTATGATGGCGCCGACGACCGTACCGGTCATCATTGCCATCAGGTACAGTCCGGATTGCGCGGCGCTTAGGCCGCGAACCGCCTCGAAATAGATCGATACATAAATTGACAGGCCAACCATGGTGCCGACGGCAAAAAAGCTTGCGGTAACGCCGGCCGCGACCACTGGATTCAGCAAGACCGTGAGTGGAATGAAGGGTTCGCTGGCGGTCACCAATCGGCCGACGAAAAGCGCGAAGGCAAAAGCTGCGGCGAGGAGAAGCGCGATAATTTCCGACGAACCCCACGCAAGTGAACGTCCGCCCCAGGAAAGCGCCAGGAGGAGTAAAGTGGTCCCGAGAATCATCAATATTGCACCGATGACGTCGAGCCGGTGGGGTCGATGATTCTGCGGTAGGCGACGAAGCTCATTCCAGGTCATGCCAAGGGCTAGTGCGCCAAGCGGCAGATTGATCCAGAAAATCAGTGACCAGTGAAAGTGTTGGGCAAAAACACCGCCGAAGAGCGGCCCGATAATACTTGCAGTCATGAATACGGTGGCGAGATAGGCCTGATAGCGCGGCCGGTCGCGCGGGGCGACGAGATCACCGACGATCGTCTGGGGAAGCGCCATCAGGCCGCCGCCGCCGATCCCCTGAAAAAAGCGGGCGAGGATAAGCATGGTCATGTTTTGTGCCAGCGCGCACAGCACTGAGCCAACCAGAAATATTACGACCGCGACGAGAAGCATGGTCCGCCGGCCGTGGATGTCGCTGAGCTTACCGTAAAGCGGCGTCGCCGCGGTTGCGGCGAGGAGATAGGCGGTCACCACCCAAGCCAGAAGTTCAAGATCGGCGAGTTCACGGCCGATGGTCGGCAATGCCGGTGCGATGATGGTTTGATCCATCGCGCCCAGCAGCATGGCGAGCATTACGCCGACCATGATCCGTTTTACCGCGGATTGCTCTAGCGGTGTATCGGGTTGCGGAGGTGAGATGGTCTCGGTCATAACCCGGTGGCGGCGAGAGAAAAAAAGCGCCGCCCGAAGGCGGCGGCGTCATTGTACCGGATTTCCAGGACCCGGTTTAAAGCACAATGACCTTTGCGCCCACCTGGGCCCGCTTGTAAAGGTCCATAACGTCCCGATTGACGAGGCGGAAGCATCCGGAAGATACATTTTGGCCAATCGACCAAGGTTCGTTCGAGCCGTGGATTCGGTATGCGGTGTCGCCGGACCCGTTGTAGAGATATAGTGCCCGGGCACCGAGCGGGTTCTTAATGCCACCCTTCATATGCGCCGGCAAAATGATTCCCTTTTTGCGTTCGCGGACAATCATTTCCTGCGGTGGTGTCCAGCCTGGCCATTCCGCCTTGCGGCCAATTCGAACAGTACCATTCCATCCAAACCCGGCGCGACCGACCCCGACACCATAGCGAATAGCCTTGCCGTTGCCGAGAACGAAATAGAGATAGTGCTCTTTTGGATTGATGATAATCGTGCCCGGCGATTGTTTAGTCTGGTAGGCGACAACTTTGCGGGCATATCGTTTGTCTACCGAACCGCTGCCCATCTGTGAGGCGCCGATATCGGCAAAGGCTCGCTTAAGCCCCTGAAACAACTTTGGAGCGGAACGTGACGATGTCTGCGTTTGTTTCTTTTTCTCTTTCGGCGGATCGACGAGTTCGCCAAGCGTCTTCTTGATATTGTCGAAAAAGTTCTGCGCCGATGACGGCGTGGAACCGGCCGTCAGCATCGCGGCAATCGCAAACATCAAAATTAACTTAAACGGTCTCACGTCAGGTTCCCCCGCGCTCCCCTTGGTGTCCAGTTATTCTTACCAGCGTTTCACGCCGACTGGAAACCTTCACTCAGCAATCACAGTACTCGACTCTCTCTCATACCGGTATTGATTTCAATACGTTAGATTGACATTTCGGGGACATGAGACTGTGAAGGAATTCGATTATTTGCGCCTCGCTTGCGCAAGCGTAGATTTTACG
>Ga0315339_1001704_pt1 | contig 18520 bp, 18 predicted proteins | sample ASW17metaG_FD_204514 | JGI IMG/M metagenome (GOLD analysis project Ga0315339, IMG submission 204514) | Ammonia-oxidizing marine archaeal communities from Pacific Ocean, United States - ASW #17 | ecosystem: Environmental > Aquatic > Marine > Oceanic | place: USA: California | collected 2016-12-05
TCTGCACGAGACCGAACATCTGGCGATTCAGCGACCATCCGATTCTTGAATCGCAAAGCGATCCCCAAGTCCAGGAAAATCCGCTAAAAATCACGAAGCCGGGAAACAACCTGGGCAGTTACATTTTTTTGTCAAAATGCACGACAAGCGCATTGAAATGGCGACGTTAATCCGCTTCAGGACTTTAGTCCTTCGTTCACGGCTTCGAAAAAATCCTCTTTGGCATTTGACCTAGGGAAATCCTTGCGAGGGATAGACTTGCCAAGAAATGTACACAGCGGCTCCCAGCCTTTTTTTGCCTCGAACACCAACAGACGATCTTCGGCGATCAACGACTTGGCCGCCGCTTCATTCGACATGAATGCAGCAATGATTCCGTCTCGATCCGTCTTGCCGCCGAGGCTGCGATTGATGATGACCTCCTCAGCCATCTCGAACCAAGGGCGCGCCGATTCCGGCCATTTGTCTGGCGCGAGAAAGACTCCAAGGATTGTTTCCGAAAAACTGGAAAACCAGCTTTCGGCACTGCGGGACGACAAAATCACTTTTGCCCCCGGATATGCCGCTGCCAAATCTGGCCAGAACGCAGCCGACGGCCAGTCTACTGCGGATTTGAAGCCAGCGAAGATCCGATCAAAATCGGGTTTGCCGGCGGCGGCGTCTGCCCAGAGCTGAATCTGGTCAGGATCGCTAATCACTTCCTTCATGTGATGACATGGCCCGAACCCGAGTTCTTCCAGCGCGAGCTTCAGAGACATCGTCCCAGTGCGGCCAAAGCCTGCACCGATAATTTCGAGTGCCATTATATCTTCCCGCTTTCACCGTCGAATGCTGCGATTCGATCGCGTCTGAAGGCCAGCTTTGTCTGAGAGTTCGTAATTGGCAATATCTTGGACGTGAATTTCATAGGACGGAAGCGGTTTGAATTGCCAAGGCCAATTTGTTCTTGATATGTTCTGTTCTGAGCGATAAAATTCGGATCATGGATTTGCTCAATCAAAGACCGGCCAGGGCACCACAAGCGGTCGCGCAGACCGAAAGTCTCCGTGGCGTCCTAATTGATCCAGACCGCAGGCGCGGACGGGGTGCCGAGACCAACCGCTCTGGGCGCTTTGAAAAGCTGAAGCGTGCTTACGTCGATGACGGTTGGGGGGCACGGGACATCCTGCCGCCGTTCAAGACCGAAATCCATGAAGAGACAGCGCGCAAGATCATCACACGCAACCAATCGCCGGATATCTCGTTCGATCGCTCGATTAATCCCTATCGCGGTTGCGAACACGGCTGCGCCTATTGTTTCGCGCGGCCGACGCACGCTTTTATGGGGCTGTCGGCGGGACTCGATTTCGAAACCAAGCTTTTTGCTAAGCCGAACGCGGCGGCGCTCCTCGAAAAGGAGTTGGCCAAGCCCGAATACGAACCCAAAACGCTGGCGATAGGCACGAATACCGACCCGTATCAACCGATCGAAAGGCGCTACAGAATCATGCGCGAGATTCTCGAAGTCCTGGATTGCGCTAATCATCCAGTCGGTATTGTCACCAAATCGGCTCTTGTTATTCGCGATCTGGATATCCTGTCGTCAATGGCGGCGCGCGGACTTGTCAAGGTGGCGCTGTCGGTAACCACGCTCGACAGGCGACTGGCGCGGGCCATGGAGCCGCGCGCGGCAACCCCACAGCGGCGGATCGAGACGCTAAGACGTCTTCACGAGGCCGGCGTGCCGACCGCGGTGATGGTCGCGCCGATCATCCCGGCGCTCAACGAATCCGAGATCGAGCGCATCCTCGACGCCGCCGCGGCGAGCGGTGTCAGCGAGGCCGGTTACATTGTTTTGCGTCTTCCGCTTGAAGTGCGCGATATATTTCGGGAGTTTCTTGAGCGTGAATATCCGGACAGGGCGAAACATGTGATGTCGCTGTTGCGTTCGATGCGCGGTGGCGCGGATTACGACGCCGAATGGGGCAAGCGCATGAAAGGCGACGGGCCGCATGCCTGGCAGATCGGCCGGCGTTTTGAAATCGCCACCAAGCGTCTCGGCCTCAATAACCAACGAGAGAGACTGCGAACCGATCTGTTTACGCCACCGGTGGCAGCAGGCGCGCAAATGAGTTTGTTTTAGACCTGAAATTGACGCCGGTAGAGCCGCTGAAGCTCCGCGACATCGTCAGCCTCAAGCCCCGGCAGCTCGGAGCACGCGACCGCTTCTTCGACTTCGGCAACGTTCTTGAACCCGGGTACGACCGTACCGATCGCCGGATTGTCGAGACAAAAGCGAAGCGCCACCTGCGATAATGTGGTGAACGGAGATTTCTTGAAGAAAGAGAGATTCTTCGCCCGGCCGTGATCGCGCGCGACATCAGAATCGGCTTTCACCAACCGGTCGAGATCGTCGACCAGCGCGCCTGCAGCGTGCGAACGGATCCCTATCACACCGATATCATTTGATTGCGCAGGCGCCAGCGCCTGACCTTGATCAAGATCATCAAATCCAAGCGGTGGCAGTGCGGCTGCGGTCTGGTTGATCATGTTGTAGAGAATTTGCGCTGTATCAAAGGCGCCACTATCCAGAAGCGTCCGAACGGCGCCGGCTTCGCTGTCCCAGCCGGTGATTCCCAGAAAGCGCACCTTCCCCTCGCGCACCAGATCACGAGCCGCCTCGGCAAACTTCAAACCGTCGTCAACCGACAGCTTAATTGCAAATCTCGGCGGATCGGCAGTGAACTGATATTGCCCCCGTACCTCACCGACTTGATGATGGATCTGGAGGATGTCGATGGTGTCGGTGCGCAGTCGTTTGAGACTTGCCTCTACTGAACGTCGGATGGCCGTCGCCATGTCGCCAAGCTCTTCTTCCGTATGCAGACGGGCTTTTGAGGCAAGAACAATCTGGTTACGCTTACCAAGCAGGGCCGCGCCCAGATTTTCTTCGGACTTGCCGGTGCCGTAAATTGGCGACGTGTCGAAGAAATCAATGCCAAGGTCGAGGGCGCGGTGAACCGCCTGAACACATTCAGCGTCGCTGGTCTTGCCATAGGCATGGCCAAGTCCGGCCCCGCCAAAACCTACTTCGGAAACTTCTAGACCGGTTCGTCCGAGACGGCGTCGTTTCATGGGGGACTCCAGCGGAAAGTTCTAATTTTTCTTGTGCACGGTAGATGCCGGCCGGCCACGCGGCAACATCGATCGGCTCGGGTGGTCGTCAAAAAAGCACTGCACGAGCGAATTGGCTGCTTGACCGATGACTTGCCTCGCACCTGGACGCACGCCAGACTCACACCATGCCTCGACGCAAAATTGATTCGCCGTCGCTCCTGGAACTGCCACCCGTGCCGAGCGACCGGTTCGAAAAAAATGCGCGTAAACGCGGAGCCCGGCTTGTCGCTGGGCTCGACGAGGCCGGGAGGGGACCGCTCGCCGGACCCGTGGTCGCCGCGGCGATCGTCTTCGATGGGCCGAATTATCCTGATGGGCTCGACGATTCGAAGAAGCTCAGCGCGGCCAGACGCCAGCGGCTTTACGATCTCATTATCGACAGCGGCCATGTCTCGGTCGCGGTCGCCAGCGCGGCGCGGATCGACCGCATGAATATACTGCGTGCCTCGCTATGGGCGATGGGACGCGCCCTTGCCGGCCTGCCATGCCGCGCCGACTATGTGCTTGTCGACGGGCGCGACCTGCCGCCCGATCTGTCTTGCCCAGGCGAGGCGATCATCGGCGGCGACGGATTGTCGGCCTCGATCGCAGCGGCCTCGATTGTCGCCAAAGTGACCCGCGACCGGCTGATGGAGGCGATGGGACATGCCTATCCCGACTACAGCTTCGAGCGGCATAAAGGTTACGGCACAAAACTGCATCTCGCCGCACTCGACCGCCATGGTCCGTGCCCACACCACCGGCAAAGTTTCGCGCCGGTCAGACTTGCGCTCCAAGCGCCAGTTGAAGTTGACGATTAGCCGGGAGAGGCTAGTGCAGCTTGGACTTCACCTCGTCGATCGACCGGGCGATCAGTGAATCGGCTGCGGCACCCTTGACCTTGGCACCAAGGATTTTTTCGGCGGCGGCGATCGACACATTGGCCGAAAGTGCCCTGACCTCCTGAATCGCCTGGGCTTCGGCCTGGGCGATTTTTTGTTCGGCCAGTTTCGTGCGGCTCACGACATATTCGTCAAGCCGGCGGCCGGCTTCGCCAGCCAGAGCCGCGGCCTCACGCTTGGCCTGGTCGACAATCTCTTCCGCCTCGGTTTCGGCCTCACGGCCCTTGCGCTGGTACTCGGCGAGAAGAGACTGTGCCTCCTCGCGAAGCCGCCGTGCATCATCAAGTTCCGTACGGATCGTCTCAGCGCGCTTGTCGAGTGTGCCAGTGACTGTCCCCGGCACCTTCAAATAGACCAGGAGCACAAAAAACAGAACGAGCGCGACAAGGGCCCAGAAGGTTGGATCTTCGAGCATGCCGCCTCTCCTATTTGGCCATGGCCGAGGAAACCGCCTCGGCAATTTCGCCGCTACTAAGCTCGACCTCGACCAAACTCTTGACCAGCGCCTCGGTCGTCTCGGCGGCAATCTCGCCGACATCGGCGAGCGCCTTCGACTTGATCTCGTCGATACGCTTCTCGGCGGCGGCGAACTTCTCTCCGAGGCTGGAATCAATCACCGCGCGCTTGGCGGCGGCAGCCTGCCTGGCGCCATCGCGTGCCCCTTCGGCAAGCGCGCTGGCACGGATGCGGGCCTCGCCGAGCGCCTTCTCATAGTCGGCAATCGAGGCTTCCGAATCCTGCTTCAAACGGTCCGCACGTTCAAGATCACTGGCGATACGGTCGCGGCGATCCTCAAGGATGCCGGCAATGCGCGGCAACGCGATTTTGGCCATCAGGTAGTACAGCAGCGCGAAAGTGATCGCGAACCAAAGGAGCTGCGAGGCAAATGTCGTCGAATCGAACGGCGGGAACACCTTGTGCTCCACCGGCGTCTCGACCAGAGTTCCACCCTCACCAGGCGAAAAACTCTCGTGTTCCGAATTCTCGGCCGCCATTGCGGTTCCTATCCGATGTTAAACCAACGACTTAGCCGAAGAGAAGGATAAGCGCGACGAGCAGCGAAAAGATGCCGAGCGCCTCGGTAACAGCAAAGCCGAAGATCAATCGCCCGAACTGGCCGTCGGCGGCGGCTGGATTGCGGATCGCCCCGGCGAGATAGTTTCCGAAAATATGGCCAAGTCCGATTCCGGCGGTTCCCATACCAATGCAGGCAATGCCCGCGCCGAGAAATTTCGCTGCTTCCGCTTCCATTTTGTCATGCTCCTGTGAAGGCTCGTTAATGTCGAATAGGGCCGAAAACTGATTAATGGCCCGGGTGAATTGCATCGTTGAGATAGAGGCTGGTGAGGATGGCGAAGACATAGGCTTGCAACGCCGCCACCAGGAATTCAAGCGCGGTCAGCGCTACCGCGGCAACCAGCGGCAGGATGGCGCCGAGAATACCGACAAAACCAAGCGAGCTCAGCGTCACCACGAAACCAGCGAAAACTTTCAGCGTGATATGGCCGGCCAGCATATTGGCGAAAAGCCGGATCGACAGGCTGATCGGACGCGAAATGAAAGAAAGAATTTCGATCAGCGTGATGAAGGGCAGGAGGACTTTTGGAACGCCGCTCGGGACGAAAAGCTTAAAGAAACGCAGCTTGTTGCGCCACAGCCCATAAACGATAACCGTAAGGATGACCGCCATCGACATCGCCGCGGTAATGGCGATGTGGGACGTTACCGTGAAGAAATAGGGAAACATCCCCCATAAATTGGCAACCAGAATGAACATGAAGAGAGAAAAAACAAAGGGAAAGAAGCGCATCCCCTCGCTTCCGGCCGAATCGCGCAGCGTACTGGCGACGAATTCGTAAGTCATTTCGGCCGCCGATTGCCAGCGCGTCGGCACCAAGCCGCGACCGCGGGTCGAAAGGATCAGAAAGGCGGAAGCGCCGGCGACGGTAAGCGCCATGAAAAGCGATGAGTTGGTGAATGAGAAATCGAGGCCGCCGATTTCTATCGGCACGAGCTTCTGGATTTGAAACTGGTGAATTGGGTCGGTTGCCACGCGTCTTTCCCTATTTCACGTCGCGGCCCCGATTGGAGCCGCCGGTCCGTGGCCGGACAGGTCCGGCCGATCGCATTACATTCACGAGTCCGGCGGCAAATCCAAGTAGGACAAACACGACCAGTCCCCAAGGGGAGGTATCAAACAGCTGATCAAACCCCCAGCCGAGCGCCGCCCCGACAATCACGCCGGCAACAAAATCCGACGCAGCACGCATAGCCATCGCCACGTTCGGATTACGCGGTACGGAATCCCTAGGCGCATCCTCGCCCGGATCATCCCGATGCTCACCGAGTTGCCTGCCAAGATCGCGCAGCCTGCCGGAAAGTTCGGTATCCGAGGCGGTGGACGAAGGGTCCGGCTTGCCGTCCCTGTCGCTCATAGATCCGCTCCGCGTCGGTCGAAAAGCCCCGGAACCCCGATTCACTCCCCAAAACCGGGCGCACCATAGTTGTGGCCCAAGACAGTGTCAAGGAGCCCAGCGACCCGCTTAACTAATTGATTTATATCTGTTATTCGAATAGCGACATCAGGTCGCGACGGGGTTGGCCGCGTTGCGCAACATAGTGGCATAAATCGCCGATGTCGGGGCTCCTTTCGTTCGGCGGGCGCTCATGCGAAAAGAAGATCATGGTTGAGCGCACCTTTACGGCAAAGAAACACCGGACGGTCGGGCTTTCCGAGTTGGTTGGCCGGGCACTCGACCCGGTGATTGCGCGGCGTGGATTTGCAACCGCTGAACTCCTCGCCGCCTGGTCCGACATTGTCGGCGCCCGTTACGCCGATTGCAGCCGTCCAGAAAAAATCGTCTGGCCGCGCGGCGCGGCGAACGAAGGCGCCCCGGGCGTATTGATTGTGGCGATCGAGGGACCGCGCGCACTTCTCCTTCAGCATGAAGTCGATCAGATCGTCCAGCGCGTCAATGCTTTCATTGGCCATGGCGCGATCAATAAAGTCAAAATCGTGCAGGGATCGGTCAAATCGCGACGCGCGCCGGTAATTCAGGCGCCCGGACCGATTGGCCCGCGGGAAGAATCCAGCCTTGCGGCATTGCTATCCGGCCTCGACGGCGAGAAGCTTTACGCCGCGCTTGACCGCCTCGGCCGCGCCGTTCTTGCTGACCGCGACAATAAATCGTGACTGGCGGCAAGCTGGAAAGCGCCATAATTCATTAGTCCAGTCATCCCGGCTTACGACAGAGCCATCAAGACTCAGGGATTTCCCGAACGAAAGAACAGGACAAACACAGTGGCCATGAATGCACGCAACCTTCTGCTTATCGTCGGAGCGGCGGTCGTCGTCGCCATCGCCGGCATTTACTACTATATCAGCCTGCCGGATCCCTCGACGACCTCGTTTGCCGAATCCGCCAGTGCGCCGACCTCCGGCGACGATATTCTTGTCGCCGGACCGCTTGGTGAGCAGTCGCTGGGCGACCCGTCAGCGCCCGTCACCGTCATCGAATACGCGTCAATGACGTGTTCTCATTGCGCGACCTTCCATGAGGAAACGTTCACGCCGTTCAAGGAAAAATACGTCGATACGGGCAAGGTTCACTTCATCTTCCGCGAATATCCGCTCGACGCGCTGGCAAGTTCGGCATTCGTGTTGGCGCGCTGCCTTCCAGAAGAGCGCTATTTCGCCTTCGTCGATCTTCTTTTTCACCAGCAGGCGGTTTGGGCCTTTTCCCAGAACCCCGCGATAGAGCTCCTGCGAATCGGCAAACAGGCTGGCTTCACGCAAGAGAGTTTCAAAGCATGCTTGACGAATCAGAAGATTCTCGACGGAGTGAACTGGGTGAAGAACCGTGGATCGGAGGAGTTCGGTGTCAGATCAACGCCGACCTTTTTTATCAACGGCAGGAAACCGTCGAAGAATGGAGCACTCAGTCTTGACGATCTGTCACAGGAAATCGACCCGCTTCTATAGGCCTTCCCGGCGTGCCATGGCGCCAGGTTCGGCGATGGAGGCAACGCGGTGAAGTTCACCCGTCTGCGCGTTGTTGGTTTTAAGTCTTTCGTCGAACCGACCGACTTTCTGATCGAACCCGGCCTGACCGGTGTTGTCGGCCCGAATGGTTGCGGGAAATCCAATCTTGTCGAGGCGCTACGCTGGGTGATGGGCGAAAGCTCATACAAAAACATGCGCGCTTCGGGGATGGACGACGTCATCTTTTCAGGAAGCGGCAACCGGCCAGCCCGCAACACCGCCGAAGTATCACTGCTAGCCGATAATTCCGAGCGGCGGGCGCCAGCCGACTTCAACGATGCTGAGATGCTCGAGATAAGCCGACGTATCGAGCGCGAGGCGGGATCGGCTTACAAGATCAATGGGCGCGACGTACGAGCCCGCGACGTCCAGCTCCTTTTCGCCGATGCCTCTACCGGAGCGCATTCGCCTTCAATGGTCGGGCAGGGCAAGATCGGCGAATTGATCGCGGCCAAGCCGCTGGCTCGCCGGGCACTACTCGAGGAGGCGGCCGGCATTTCCGGCCTCCACAACCGCCGTCACGAGGCCGAACTCAGGTTGAAAGCGGCTGAGCAAAATCTTGAACGGATCGACGATGTCGTCGCCGAGATCGAGACGCAACTCGAAATGTTGAAACGCCAGGCACGCCAGGCGGTACGATATCGCAATGTCTCGGGCGATATTCGCAAGGCGGAAGCAACTGTCCTTCATTTGCGTTGGCTGGCGGCAAATGCGGCGCTCGGCGAGGCTGAAACCTCGCTCGCCGAAGCGGCGAGCATCGCCGATGGCCGCGCTGACGAACAGGCCAGCGCCGGGCGCGAGCAGGCTGCAGCGGCAGGCGCCCTCCCCGACCTTCGTGATGCCGCCGCTCGCGCTGGCGCCGCGTTGCAGCGGATTCTCCTGGCACGCGAGACCCTCGACACCGAGGAACGACGTATTCGCGATCGTTTTACCGAACTCGACGGACGCCTCGCCCAGCTTGGCGACGACATCGCCCGCGAGGAACAGATGCTCGCCGACAATGGGGCGATTCTCGTCCGGCTCGACGATGAGGAAAACGCGCTCACCGCGGCCAATGCCGCAATGGTCGAGCGCCAGGCTAGCGCCGGCGAACGATGGCAAGCCGCCCAGACAACGCTCGGCGAAAGTGAAAGCGGGCTCGGGAAACTTACCGAAGAACTTGCCGAGATCACCGCCGCGCGTGGCCAGTTCGAGCGGGCCGCTAGAGAGACGGAGGACAGGGCAACGCGGCTGCGGTTACAGGCCGCCGAGGTCGAGAGGGAGTTGTCCGATGTCGACGCGGCATCGGCGGCGCTTCCGGCGATCGAGCTTCGTCGCGACGCCGTCGATGCGGGCGAGAGGGCGCTTAATATCGCCGAGGATAATGCGGCTACCGCCGAGTCGCGGACGGCTTCCGCGCGGGATGGACAAGCGGTTATGCGCGAGGCGTTCGCCGACGCCGAGCGCGCCCTCAGTCGCAAGGAAGCTGAAGCGGCGACGCTTGCTAGTCTGCTTTCAAGCACGATGAGCGAGGGCTCCGCGCCGGTCATCGACGTTGTCGAGGTTGCGTCGGGCTATGAGGCGGCGCTCGGCGCGGCCTTTGGCGACGACCTCGACGCGCCGGCCGACGAAAGTGCCCCGGCCCATTGGCGCGCAATGAGCGGGACAACCGCCGAGGAGATATTGCCGGCCGGTGTCGAGCTCTTGTCCAGCCATGTCAAAGCCCCGGCGGTGATCGCCAGAAAGCTTGCGCATATCGGTATTGTCTCGCGTCATGATGGGCCGCGGTTACAGCCGCTCCTCAAACCGGGCCAGCGTCTTGTCAGTCGCGAGGGCGATCTGTGGCGCTGGGACGGTTATACGGCCGCGGCCGAGGTGCCGACCGCCGCCGCACAGCGGCTGGCGAGCCGCAATCGGCTCGCTGTTCTTGAGGAGGAAGCCAATGCGGTGCGGGTTGTCGTCGCGGAACGACAGCGCGACCTCGATGCCGCCAACAAAGAAATGCAAGCCGCGAGCGAGCAGGAGCAGCAGCAGCGACAACACTGGCGCGAGGCACAACGGGCGCTGGATGGTATGCGCGAGGCTTTGGCCGAAGCTGAGCGCCAAGCCGGGCGGCTGGCCGCGCGGCGAGGTGCAATCGATGAGGCCCAGAATCGTTTGGCGACAAGTCTGAGCGAAGCTGAAACTGCGCTGGAAACAGCTCGCAACGGCCTCGCCGCCACGGCAAAGCCGGAGCAACTTGGCGAGCGCCTGGCCAGCTTGCGAGAAAAGGTCATCGAGGATCGCACTGGATTGGCCGAGGCTCGCTTGGTGGTCGAAAACATGGCGCACGAGGCAGAGCTTCGCACGGGTCGGCTGGCGGCGATCGAGGTCGAACGTCAGACTTGGCGTGAGCGCGCCGCCAACGCCACGGCGCAGATCGCGACCCTCTCTGCCCGGTCCAACGAAGCGGAGACCGAGAAGCAGAAACTGGCCGAGGAGCCGGCAAGGATCGAAGCGCGGCGACGGGCGCTTCTTTCCGAGATAGCGAACGCGGAAACGGCGCGCGGTGAGACGGCCGATCAACTCGCGGCAGGCGAGAGTGCGCTGGCGGCGGCCGACAAGCTCGCCCGAGAGGCGCTCGATCGGCTCGCCGAGGCACGCGAGTTTCGCGGCCGGGCCGAGGAACGCGCGGTTGCGGCGGCGGAGCGCCGGCAGGAGATAAATGATCGCATTCACGAAGCGCTCGATTGCGAGCCTGAGGCGACGGCGGAGCTTGCCGGACTGAAAGCCGACGCCCCCCTGCCTGACCTCGACAATATCGAGAAACGACTTGAACGCTACAAGCAGGAGCGCGAGCGGCTCGGCGCGGTCAACCTTCGCGCCGAGGCCGAGGCAGCTGAAATTAGCGAGCGTCGCGACACGATGGTCGGTGAGCGCGATGATTTGGTTGCCGCGATCCAGCGGCTTCGCCAAGGCATATCGAGCCTCAATCGCGAGGGCCGCGATCGATTGACGTCCGCCTTCGACACAGTCAACGCGCATTTCAAACAGTTATTCACCCACCTCTTTGGCGGTGGTGAGGCCGAGCTCCAACTCACCGATTCCGACGATCCGCTTGAGGCCGGCCTCGAGATCATGGCGAGACCGCCAGGCAAGAAGCTGCAGATCATGACGCTACTTTCCGGCGGCGAGCAGGCATTGACGGCGCTGGCGTTGATCTTCGCGGTGTTTTTGACGAATCCGGCGCCGATCTGCGTTCTTGATGAGGTTGACGCGCCACTCGACGACGCCAATATCGAGCGCTTTTGCAATCTTCTCGATGAGATGGCGCGGCAGACCGATACGCGCTTCGTGGTCATCACCCACAATCCCATTACCATGGCGCGGATGAACCGGCTGTTTGGCGTGACCATGGCCGAGCGCGGTGTTTCGCAACTGGTCTCGGTCGACCTCGAAACGGCCGAGCGGTTTCTCGAGGTGGTGTGACAGTCCAAGCGAGTTCGGGACAACATTTGAACCAAGCTGACGGAATAAAATTGCGGGGAGTCACGCCGCCTGATCCCAAGATCCTCCTCGCCTGGTACGACCACAATGCGCGGAAGCTTCCCTGGCGCGTCGGACCGAAGGATCGTGCCCGAGGCGTAAAGCCCGATCCCTACAAGGTCTGGTTATCGGAAGTCATGCTCCAGCAGACCACCGTCGCGACGGTAAAGCCTTATTTCGAGGCTTTTATGCAGCGCTGGCCGGATGTCGCCGCGCTCGCCGCAGCTTCGCGCCAGGATGTGCTGAAGGCTTGGGCGGGGCTTGGCTACTATGCGCGCGCCCGCAACCTCAAGGCTTGCGCCGAGCGCGTTGCCGAGGAATTTGGTGGCCACTTTCCCGAGACCGCGGCGGTGATTCGCGGCCTTCCTGGCATCGGCGAATACACGGCGGCGGCGATCTTGGCGATCGCCTTCGACAAATCGGCATCAGTCGTCGATGGCAATATTGAGCGCGTGATCGCCCGGCTTTACGCAATCGACACGCCGATGCCGACCGCCAAGCCGATTATCCGCCAGCACCAGGCAAGGCTGACGCCAAAAAAACGATCTGGCGACTACGCTCAGGCGCTGATGGATCTGGGCGCGACGATCTGTACGCCAAGGCAACCGGCCTGTGCTGTCTGCCCGTGGTCCGCGACCTGCCTTGCCCATGCCGCCGGCAACCCGGAGGCCTATCCGGTGAGGACACCGAAGCCGCACCGGCCAATACGATACGGCGCGGCGTTTGTCGCGATACGCCACGACGGGGCGATATTGCTTCGCCGCCGCCCAGACCACGGCCTTCTTGGCGGTATGAGCGAAGTGCCGACCAGCGATTGGACAAGCCTGATTGACGATTTGACGGCAACCGATAAAGCGCCGTTTCGGGCGAAATGGACCCGGTTACCCAATAAGGTCATTCATGTTTTCACGCATTTCAGGCTTGAACTTTCCGTCTATCGTATCGACGCATCCGCGACCCGCCGCGCGCCGTCCGGCATGTGGTGGAGTTCAGCCGCCGCGGTTGCCGGCGAAGCCTTGCCGAGCGTCATGAAGAAGGCGATCGAGACGGCGGCGCCCGGCGCGACAAAGCCCGCGAAGGAACCGGCCGCGTGAATGAAATACGCCATATCGTCTTTGATCTTGGCCGGGTTGTCCTTCACTGGGACCCTGAGATTCCCTATCGCCGATTGATTCCAGACGCGGCCAAGCGTCAACGTTTCCTGACAGAAATCTGCAACTCGGACTGGTTACGCAATACCGATCTCGGCAGCGATTGGGGTAATGCCGAGCGCGCCCTCATCGCGCAATATCCCGACGACGAGGAATTAATCCGCGCATATCGTCGACACTGGCATGAGATGGTACCGAATATGGTTGAGGGTACGCCCGAAATCATCGAAGCGCTGATCGCCAATGGCCACGATTTGACGGCGCTGACCAATTTCGCCGAAGACACTTTCGAAGAAGCCCGAACTCGCTTCCCGATATTGCAAAGCTTTCGCGGCATTACCGTTTCGGCGCGTGTGCGTATTGCCAAGCCCGATCAGAAAATCTTCCATCGCCATGCGCGCGACTTCGATGTGGAGCCTCGCGCCACGCTTTTCTTCGACGATATGCCGGAAAATGTCGCGGCGGCACGGCGGGCGGGCTGGAACGCGGAGCGCTTCAGCGACGCCGGAACGATGCGCGCGGATCTAAAGCGTTACGCAGTCGAACTTGGCTGACTTCTCACGCGCCGGCGGCGGCAAGGTCGCGCCTGACCACCGCCCGCAAATCGTCGATTGGCGCAAGCGTGCCTTTTCCGAGCGTGTGCCAAAAGGTCCAGCCATTGCAAGCCTCAAGCCCTTGAACGAGAGCGCCAACGCGATGGATCGAACCAATGTGATCGCCGGCGCGTAGCGTCCCGTCAGCGCGCACCTCGGCTTCATGACGGGCGCGGGCGTCAGTTAGAATGGCACCCGGCGCAATAAGCCCCGCTTCGATCAAAGTGCCGAAAGGGACACGCGGTTCGCCACGTTTACCCGTCGAGATTGACAGGAACGATTCCGGTGCTGGTTCGACGGCCGCGATGCGGGCAAGCGCGACATCGATATAGGATTGTTCACGCTCGATGCCGATGAAATGGCGCCCGAGCCGCTTGGCCACCGCACCGGTCGTTCCCGTACCGAAAAATGGGTCGAGGATGACGTCACCCGGTTTCGAGGCAGCGAGCAAAACGCGATGCAGAAGCGCCTCCGGCTTCTGGGTTGGATGAGCCTTTCTGCCGTCGGTTCCCTTAAGGCGCTCATTGCCGGTGCAGATCGGCAAGAGCCAGTCGGAGCGCATCTGCAATTCATCGTTCGCCGCCTTCAGCGCCTCATAATTGAATGTGTAGCTCTTATTGGCGTCGCGGCTCGCCCAGATAAGCGTCTCATGTGCATTGGTGAAACGCCGGCCGCGAAAATTTGGCATCGGATTAGTCTTGCGCCAGACGATGTCGTTGAGGATCCAATAGCCGAGATCCTGGAGCGCGGCGCCGACGCGAAAGATATTGTGGTAGGAGCCGATAACCCACAGCGCCCCATTCGGCTTGAGCACGCGGCGACAGGCCAGGAGCCAGGCGCGGGTAAAATCGTCATAGGCCGAAAAACTCGCAAACTTGTCCCAGTCGTCATTGACCGCGGCGACCTCCGACTGATCGGGACGGGTAAGCCGGCCCTCGAGTTGAAGATTGTATGGCGGGTCGGCGAAGACCAGATCGACCGAAGCCGGCGGCAACTTCTCCAGCTCGCTAATGCAGTCACCTTTGAGGATCGAATCGAGAATCTGCGGATTCCCGCTCGCCTTACGCAACGCAACCATGAACTCACTACCCTTACCCGATCGACCATCTGTGTGGATTGTCAATCGGTTAAGGTAAAAGCCGGGTTAGGGTTCTTGGTTAAGCAGGCGTAAATGACAGATGACGCCCGCTGAGCCGCCATGCAGAATTGGGCCTTCCCTCGCGACAGCCGTCCCGCTACACAAACGCGAACCCAAAGAGTGGCGCCGTCAATGCGCGGCGATTGTCCGATAATGCTTTTCCTATTTGATTGCGACGGCGTGCTCGTCGATTCTGAAATCATCGCGGCAGAGGTCGATTCCCAGCTCTTGAGCGAATTTGGCACGCCAATTTCGGTCGAGGATATATCCCGCCGATTCGCCGGGTTGACCTTCAGGAAAACCGTCGAGCTTGTAGAAAAGGACGCTGACCGAAAAATACCGGAAGCCATCTTCGACCGGCAAAAGAAGGAGCTCGAAGAAAGGCTGACGAAAAATCTCAAAGCAGTGGCTGGCGTCGACCGGCTCCTCGATCGTCTCGAAGGGGAACGTTGCGTGTGTTCAAACTCGACCAGTGAGCGAATGCGCTTGACGCTGGGTAAGACGCAGCTCCTCGAGAAATTCACGCCGAATGTTTTCTCGGCGGTTGAAGTCGGAGACCACCAGCCCAAGCCTTCGCCAAATGTTTATCGCTATGCGGCCGAACAGTTCGGCACGCCCCCGCGCGAATGTATCGTGATAGAGGATTCACTGTTCGGCGTTACCGCGGCGCGCGAGGCGGGAATGCGTATCGTCGGCTTTACCGGTGGCGCTCATACATGGCCAGGACACGCGGATGTGCTAACCGAGGCAGGCGCCGAAACGGTGATCGACCGTCTCGCTGACCTGCCGGCCGTCGCCGAAGCCTTCAAAGTCTGGGACGGCTTGCCGGACTAATATCCGACCAACAAGTTTCAGATTATCCTATGCTGCCGGCAGCGCATCGCTGATAGTCGCCGTTAGCGATCCATCGTCAAACCCGAACGTATCGCCAAGCCGGTCGAAAGCATTGCGCTCTCTCGGTAGCTACTCCGCCGCCGCCTTGTAAGGCTGCGTCCTTTCCCATCTAAGCTTGGGCGATCTTGCCGCCCGGGTCTCGTCGAGGCGGCGGCGCGGCGCCAATTGCGGCGCCTGGGCGAACCGCTCGACTTCGCCGCGCTTGGCACGGCTGACCAGATCGCGCAGCGTCGCAATGAAAAGGTCAAGAGAAGCTTTCGATTCCGATTCGGTCGGCTCGATCAACATCGCGCCGTGGACGACCAGCGGAAAATACATCGTCATCGGGTGGAAACCTTCATCGATCATGGCCTTGGCGAAGTCGAGCGTGGTGACGCCAGTCCCCTCGAGAAATCCATCATCGAACAGCGCCTCATGCATGCACGGGCGGTCGCCAAAGGGCTCTCCCATGAGGTCGCGAAGCCCGGTGCGGATATAATTGGCGTTCAATACAGCATCCTCCGAGGCTTGGCGCATGCCGTCGGAACCGTGCGATAGCATGTAGGAAAACGCACGGACGAACATCCCCATCTGACCGTGGAAAGCCGATATGCGACCGAAAGGCTGGGCGCTGTCACCAGCCTCGCGACGGGTCGCGATGAGCTCGGCACCATCCTTGGCGAGCTGCACAAAGGGAACCGGCGCATAGGGGGCTAGCCTGTCCGAAAAGACAACCGGGCCGGCGCCCGGCCCACCACCGCCATGCGGTGTCGAGAAAGTCTTGTGAAGATTAATATGCATGGCGTCGACGCCGAGATCACCAGGCCGGACCTTTCCTACAATCGCGTTGAAATTGGCGCCATCGGCATAGAAAAAAGCACCAACCGCATGGACGGCTTCGGCGATCGCAAGGACATCACATTCGAAAATTCCACAGGTGTTCGGATTGGTCAGCATGATCCCAGCGACGTTGTCGTCGAGGAGTACCGCTACCGATTGCGGATCGACGGTGCCATCGGCCCGCGCCGGCACGTCGACGACATCGAAACCAACCAGTGCCGCGGTCGCCGGATTAGTGCCATGCGCGGATTCGGGAACAAGGACCCTCGACCGCGTCTCGCCGCGGGCTTCGATTGCCGCCTTGATCGCCATCATGCCGCAAGCCTCGCCGTGAGCGCCGGCTTTGGGGCTCATCGCAACCGATTCCATGCCGGTTGATTCGAGAAGCCAATGACCAAGCTCGGTGATCAGCTCGATGGCGCCGGGAACTGTTGAAAGTGGCTGAAGCGGATGAATATCGCCAAAGCCGGGCAGCCGAGCCATCTTCTCGTTGAGACGCGGATTGTGCTTCATCGTGCATGAGCCGAGCGGATAGATACCGGTATCGATTGCGTAGTTTTTTTGGCTGAGGCGCACATAGTGGCGAACCGCCTCCGGCTCGGACAGGCCAGGAAGATCGATCGCCGTCCGCCTTGCATGGGCGCCAAGTTTAGAAGTGGCCTTTGGTGCATCGGGCAGATCGACACCGCTGACATCATGGCGGCCGATCTCGAAGAGCAGCGGCTCTTCGATTTGCAGCCCACGATTGGCGGTGAAGGTTTGTTCCGGCGCTATATTGGCGGTGGTCGGTGCCGTAGGTCGGCCCTGACTATTCAGCATCGAGTATCTCCGTCAGTGCCGTCACGTAGGCGGCCCGATCCTGATCGCTGTTGATCTCACTTGCGGCCACGACGATCAGATCGTTGAGTTCGGGATTGCTTGCATCGAGCCGCGACACCGGCACGCCTCCAAGAACGCCTTTCGCCACGAGTTTTTCGATTACACCCGCGGCGTCGCCAGGAACGCGGATGGTGAATTCGTTAAAAAACGAGTCGTTGAGGACACTTACGCCGGAAACCTTAGACAATGATTCAGCCAGCTTGACGGCGTTCGCATGATTGAGCGCGGCAAGCCGTGTCAACCCGGCTTCGCCGAGAAGGGTCATGTGGATGGAGAAGGCGAGGCAGCACAGACCCGAATTTGTACAGATGTTGGATGTCGCCTTGTCCCGACGGATGTGTTGTTCGCGAGTCGAAAGGGTGAGCACGAAACCACGCCTTCCCTCGGCATCGACAGTCTCTCCGCAAATCCGGCCCGGCATTTGCCGAACGTATTTCTGTCGCGTGGCGTAGAGGCCGACATAGGGCCCTCCGAAGCTCAGCGAGTTGCCAAGCGATTGCCCCTCCCCGACCACGATATCGGCACCTTGCGCGCCCGGCGGCTCGATGGCGCCAAGTGCGACGACCTCGGTGAAGACGGCAACAAGCAACGCGCCGACCGAATGCGCTTTCTCGGCGATTGGCTTCAAATCGACGAGGTGTCCGTAAAAGTTCGGCGACTGTACGACGACGCACGAAGTTTCTTTGTCGATCGCCGCCAGGATATCTTCACTGCCATGCGAATCGGGACCAAGCGCGGCGAGTTCATTGCCGGCCATGCCAGAGACCGTCTCAACGACAGCACGGTAATGCGGATGCAGGCCTCCGGAGAGAACCGCCTTTCGCCGCTTGGTTAGGCGGTGCGCCATCAAGAAGGCCTCGGCGGTTCCGGTCGACCCGTCATACATCGACGCGTTCGCGACCTCCATCGCGGTCAGATTCGCGACCTGAGTCTGAAACTCAAAAAGATATTGCAGAGTGCCCTGCGACACCTCCGGCTGATAGGGCGTGTAGGAGGTGAGAAACTCCGAACGCTGTATCAAATGATCGACGCTCGCCGGAATATGATGGCGGTAGGCACCAGCACCAATAAAAAATGGCAGAGAGGACGCGGCAAGGTTACGCGCCGCCATGCGAGCGAGAATCCGTTCGACTTCAATTTCACTCTTCGCGGCCGGCAGGTTGAGCGGCGCGGAAAGCAGCTTATCGCCGGGAACATCGGTGAACAGTTCGTCGATATTGGCGACACCGATATGGGCGAGCATCGCCTCGCGGTCGAGGTCTGAATGAGGAAGATAACGCATGGATTCACTGTCTCCGGAAGTCAGTTACCGCCCCGCACTGCCAAATATGGGTGTTAGGTGTCACATCCCGGACGGTAGCATGGTTTTTTCTTGAACAGTTGAGGTTTGCGTTTATGCCAATCTTTCATGGTGTGCAAGGGCGTCTTGCTACCCAAGGCTGATTGAGGAAGCTGCTGGTTGT
>Ga0315339_1001705_pt1 | contig 18512 bp, 15 predicted proteins | sample ASW17metaG_FD_204514 | JGI IMG/M metagenome (GOLD analysis project Ga0315339, IMG submission 204514) | Ammonia-oxidizing marine archaeal communities from Pacific Ocean, United States - ASW #17 | ecosystem: Environmental > Aquatic > Marine > Oceanic | place: USA: California | collected 2016-12-05
GCCAAAGTTCCGGGATCGAAGTCGTACACCAACCGCGCCCTGATTCTCGCGGCCATGCGGCCAGGCACGACCGACTTGCTCGGCGGACTCAAGTGCGACGACACCTACCGGATGTCTGAGGCATTGAATGCATTTGGGGGGCTCACTGTCTCCGAAACAGAAAACGGATTCCGAATCGTCCGCAAAGCCGAACGCCTCACAGCACCGCTCGAGCCACTTCATCTAGATGCTGCAGGAACACCGGCTCGCTTCCTTCTGGCATTCAGTACAGCTGCCGAGGGCGAAACGACAATCACCGGAACAAAGCGGCTCTGTGAACGCCCCATGGGAGAGATTCTCGATGCACTGCGTGCACTGGGCATCGAGGCCCATTGCTTAGAAGGCGAGCAGCAATTGCCTGTGCGGATCACCGGCAGCCCCATCACCAGTCGAACCTGGGCGACTCATGGCCAGACCTCATCGCAGTCTGCCAGCGCACTCCTCTTGCTTGCGTCCCAGCAGTCGCAAGGCCCCGTTCGCATCGAACTCCGCGGCCGCTCTCTCTCAGCACCCTATATCGACATGACGCTGGCCATGATGAATGCGTGCGGCATTCCTGCGTCCCGCACGGACGATTCTGCAATCGTCGTGCAGCAGGCCGTCGTCCAGGGCGACACGATTGCCATCGAGCCCGATGCCAGCAGCATGGCCTGCTTTCTCGCGGCCGCCGCCATCACAGGAAGTGAGGTTCAGATCCAGGGCATCGGCAGTTCCTCAATTCAGGGCGACGTAGGCCTCGCACACATTTTCGAGCAGATGGGATGCACGCTCTCCATAACCCGCGACGCCATTCGCCTGAAAGGCGGTCCCCTGACAGGCCTCGACATCGACATGGGAGCTATGCCCGATGTCGTGATGTTGCTCGCCGTTGTGGCTGCTCGTGCCTCGGGTACGAGCAGGATCACCAACATTGGCAACCTGCGCTTCAAAGAATCCGACAGGCTCCACGCAATGGCCAGCGGATTGCAACAACTGGGAGTCACCGTAGAACAAGGCGACGACTTCTTGATCATTCACCCGGACGTCAAGCGGATGATCGCATCACCCGTTGCAACCTACGACGATCACCGAGTGGCCATGGCGTTCTCGGTCCTCGGACTCGTGGTGGATGGCATCGAGATCGAGCATCCGGAATGTGTCGCCAAATCTTTCCCCGGGTACTGGCAAGAGCTGAACAGATTCCGTGCACACCACCACGCAGCCCCTTCAGGCCCCTGAAGCCAAGTCGCTTCTCAAACCGAGCGCAGGCGCTCAGTCCATGAACAGCTTGACCAGAGCATGCCCGGCCCAAACGGCCAGCAGACCAGCCACCACATTCAGGGCCACGTTGCCGAGAGCCAGCGAAACCCGATCTTCGCGAAACAGAGCGAGGGTCTCGGCACCAAAGGTCGAGAAGGTCGTAAAGGCACCCAACAGCCCGGCCCCGAGGAAGTGACGCATTCTGGGATCGAGATCTTCGCGCTGGAAGACAGAAGCGAACAAGATGCCAGCCAGAAAACAGCCGACCACATTGACGGCAAGGGTGCCGATCGGCATGGAGCCCACATAGCGCCTGTGAAGAAATCCAGCCAGGCTGAAGCGTGCCAACGCACCTAGCCCACCACCAAGACACACAAAAACCCACGCGTGCATGAACCGCGATCCCAAGAGAAACATTTGGAGTTCCTCTATGATCGCCTTCCCTGCCTCCAGATTCACCCCCGAGTCAAGGAATCGCGTCAAGCGAGCAGCCTTTCATGAATGCCAAACCGAGCGTCCTCTTCGTATGCATAGAGAACTCATGTCGCAGTCAGTTGGCAGAGGCCCTGGGCCGCATGGCCGGGCTGGAGACTTACAGCGCCGGCACTCGACCTTCAGGCACGGTGGACAGTGGCGCCATCGCCAGCATGGCGGAATTGGGATATGACCTTGCAACACACCGCAGTGAATCCATCGATCAGTTCGCTCACCAGGAATTTGCAGCGACCGTCACCATGGGCTGCGGCGATGAGTGTGCCCACGTAAGCGCCGAAAGCCGTGAGACATGGCCCATCCCGGATCCCAAGGGCACCGACGCAGACAACTACAGGCGAGTCCGCGACGACATCGCAAGCAGGGTAGAAACCCTTGCGAAGCGCCTTCTGGACGCGCAAACGCACGCATGACGCAAGACTCGACGCTCGACTCCGGCCTCCGCGCGAGCCTGGCAAAACACGCAAAGCGCACGGCTTTCGCTTCGAGTCAGCACACCCTGACCTACGCCGAACTGGACAAGGCGGTCGAAGATGCCGTGGGTTGGCTGGCAGAGCGAAGCGTCACTCCCGGCGACCGCGTGCTGCTTCAGATGGACAAGGGTATTGCGTTCCTTCTACTCCACCTCGCAAACATGCGGATGGGCTCGGTCACTGTTCCGATCCACCCTCTCTCTACCGCTCAAGAAGTGGCCTACGCGATACGTGACTGCAGCCCACTTCTACTGGTATGCGGCCTTCAAGAAGACCGTGCCCAGCCCTCTTCGTTGCCAGAACACAACGGAACAGCAGTGGCTTTCGTGTCTCCATCAGAGCGCCCTGTTGGTAAAGCCCCACGCCAAAGCGACCCTCCTCAACCAGGGGACCTTGCCTGCCTGCTTTACACATCGGGCACAACCGGTCCCCCAAAAGGTGCACGTTTGTTGCACCGACAACTCGCTGCGAACATCGCCATCCTGGCCAAGTCCTGGGGCTGGACACCTGAAGACCGTCTGCTCCACGTGCTCCCTTTGTTTCATGTTCACGGGCTCTTCGTGGCGGCTTCCGTCGCACTCCACTGCGGCGCGACCCTTGAATTAGCGACTCGATTCGAGCCGAGCGAAACATGGAAAGCATTGCTCTCCGGCCGCATTTCGCTCTTCATGGGCGTCCCAACGATGTACCACCGATTGCTGAGCGCTGCCCCCGCCACCGCACCGCGCCCCACCGCTGTGCGACTCTTCACTTCAGGCTCTGCCCCACTCCGCCCGGAAACCTTACGGGCATTTGAAGCACTCACGGGACAAGTCATCCTCGAACGCTACGGCATGACCGAGGTGGGTATGGCGGCGAGCAATCCACTACACGGCACCCGCAAGCCCGGAAGTGTCGGCCCTGCCTTACCAGGAGTTGGCCTGCGCATCGCCCCGCCACCAACAGGCCGCGAGCCTGACTCAGAAGACATTGGAGAGGTTCAAATCTCGGGGGCCTCCATCTTCGATGGCTACTGGAATCGCCCAGAGCAAACGGAACAGTCGTTCACGAAGGATGGCTGGCTACGGAGCGGGGATCTCGGCTTCCTGGACTCCGACGGATACCTGCATCTGGTCGGCCGAGAAAAAGAGCTCATCATCTCGGGCGGACTCAATGTCTACCCGCGTGAAGTCGAGACTGCCCTGGACGAGCACCCCTACGTCGCAGAATCAGCTGTCTGCGGTGTACCCGACGAAGACTTCGGCGAAGCCGTCGTCGCTGGAGTCGTGCTCCATGCGAAAAGTCAGCCCGGATCTGTCCCGGACCTTGAAGAACTCCTCGCGTGGGCACGCGTGCGACTGGCCCCTTACAAACTGCCCAAGCGAATCGCGTTCCTCACGGAACTGCCTCGCAATGCCATGGGCAAGGTGCAAAAAGATCGCCTGTCCAGCCTTCCAGAACTGCGCGGAAGCGGTTCCTAGGCCTCTTGTCCCTGGCTCTTGGGCCCGCGCAGATGCCCATCCAGCAAGCGTGCAGCCACACCGATGAAATCTCGCTCGGTGATGATGCCCACCAGCTTCCCCTCGTCTACGACGGGTAGGCACCCGACTTTTTCGCGCCGCATCACGGCAATCGCATCCAGGGTGCTCGTGTCCGAAGACACCGTGACAGGATTTGCGTTCATGATGTCGCTAACGGCAACAGGATCCTGACTCTGCTTGCGCCTGCCATGTGCAACAAGCCTCAAAAGGGAGCGATGCGACAGCAAGCCGACCAGGCGCGCCTGGTCGTCTTCTACCGGAACATGCCTCACATGCTCCCAGTCCATAAGACTCGCAGCCAAATCCACAAGATCGCCGGGTCGGACAGTGAAAAGGTCCGTTGACATGAACTGCCCTACGGTCTGAATCGCATCACTGCTGTCGAGAACAGCCTGAAGCTCAGCAGCCTCGACCGGTGCCCACTCATGCACCGGAGAATCGGTGTCCTGTCGCTCCAACATCACGGCGGTGAGCACGCGATCTCTCACGTCTCCCGACCCCGCATCCGCCATGCTTCTGAGAGACTCTCTGACCCAACGCGCTCCAGTCGCACCACGACTCACACGCTCTTCCAGCACGGAGAGATAGCGTTCGATATCAGCTTCGTCGATCTTCGAGGCGCGCAGTCCCTGCCGCGCCATGGGCAACAGTCGCTCCAGGATCAACTGCGAAGCCGGAATCGTCTCTCCATCGAGCCAGGTGAACTGCGCATTGAGACCGTGGCGTGCTGCCGCGAAGAAGTTGGACTTCGCATCCTCAAAGAGCATGTGTTCATGGATCTGTCCGTATTCCTCCACGCAGGCGGCCATGAGTCCGTAATAGAAGGCCGCATTGGCCATCTGATCAAGAATCGTTGGCCCTGCCGGAAGCACCCGGTTTTCGATACGCAAATGAGGGCGAACCCCATCATGTCCGTAGCACACGCGATTCCAGCGATACACCGTCCCGTTGTGCAACCGAAGTGCTGAAAGCTCGGGGATCCCGTCGGCATCCAACACGGCATCGGGATCTTCTTCCAGGTCTGTCACAAAAAGCACCCGGAAACGTGAGATGTTCTCACGCCAGACTTCAGCAGCTGATTCCTTGACCCATGCGTCCCCAAAGCTCACCCGAGGGCGGACATTTCGAGCCTTCTGCACCGTGGACCGCGAATCCACGGAGTGCTGAAAGAGCGCCACTCGCGTTTCGTTCCAGAGTTGCCGGCCGAGCAAGACGGGCGAGTTGACTGCTGCGGCAAGCACCGGAGCTGTGATGGCTTGCGCTGTGTTGTAAAGCTTTGAAAACTCGGCAGGCGCCACCTGGAAGTGAAGTTGGAAACTTGTATTGCAGGATTCGAGCATGACGTTGTCGTGCGTCAACTCGAGTTCATCATTGCCCTTGATCAACACATGGAAATGTCCGCCCCGTGCAGCGCACGTGGCTTCGTTGATTTCCATGTAGCGAGCTTTTTGCGTCATATTCGCCAGAGAGAGATCCTGAAGACGGAGCGTGGGGAGGATCCCCGTGAGCAGAATGCGCGCTCCTTCCGACTCGGCGGAAACGTCAGCTGCTCGCACCAGTTGCCTCAGCTCCGATTCCATCTTCGAGAGGCACTGCCCGCCAAAGACAAGGGGGCTCGAATTGGCCTCGAGATTGAACTGTGCCAGCTCATTGACGAGCTCGGGGCGATCCGCATGCCTCAGAACAGCATCGGCAATGGGCATCGGCCGCATCGAACTGTCCACGAGAAACATCTCCTGCTCTGCACCAATCCGCCGAATGCCCGTCTCGAAACGGTCTTCTTTGAGCATGCGTTCGAAGGCATGCACATCCGTCAACAGCGCTTTCATAAACCGGCGCTGCTGGAGCTCATCAGTCGGTCTGGTCGAGGTCATACGCGACCCTGGTTCCCTGAGAGGGTGACGAACCAGAAGATACCACCTCAGGCCCACGGCGACCGTATGGTGGTGCCCATGAGAAAAACCTGGAAGAGAAAGCGTGGCCCCCCTCTGCCCCCCCACTCCCAGCGCCACCTGCCCGGCGCGGCAGCGGCCCTGAACCGCTCGAGACGAGTTGAGCTTTCAGAGAGCCTCAGGTCACTCACCCTGCTGTCAGCCCTGCTGGTTCTGGCGAGCTGCACGGCACCCGAAGTGTCCCGTGCGTCTCCCGACATAAGGCTCGGTCACCAACTGACCACCCACGGGGGCGCGGTCGCATGCGCCGACCGACTGGCTGCCACCATCGGAGCCCAACTACTGGCACGCGGAGGCAACGCCGTAGACGCCGCCGTGGGCACGGCACTCGCCCTTGCCGTCACCTGGCCGTCAGCCGGCAATCTGGGTGGCGGTGGCGTCATGATCATTGCGATGGCAGACGGAACCCAGGTCACCGTCGACGCACGCGAGACAGCCCCTGCAGCTTTTCACGAAGACGCTTTTCTTGATGAGGGAGGAAACTACGTTCCCTCTCGAGCCACTGATCCCTGGCTGTGCATCGGCGTCCCCGGAAGCGTGGCCGGATTGGCCCTTGCGCATGAACGGTTCGGGACACTGCCATGGCATGAACTCGTAGCGCCCGCCATTCGCCTTGCACACCAGGGTTTCGAACGCGGAGAGATGTTTCACCGCATCCTCTCCAGTTCTGCAACAGCCCTCGCTGCGATCCCTTCGAGTCGCGAGGTCTTCCTCAACCCCGACGGCTCCGTGCCCGCGACGGGCACGCTCCTCAAGCAACCGGCACTCGCCCGCACTCTGGAGCAGCTTGCAGAAAACGGCCCCGAAGCCTTCTATCGCGGACCTCTCGCGAAAGCTCTGGCAGCCGACATCCAGGAAAACGGCGGCTTGTTGACCTACGAGGATCTCGCGTCCTACCGCGCGGTGTTTCGGCCGCCGTTGACGCTAGAAATCGCGGGAACAGAAATCCTGGCCATGCCTCCGCCCTCCTCGGGAGGCGTCGCCATCGGACAGATCCTGGGACAACTCGAACGCCACGGTGCGCTCGACGGCGACCCAGGCTCTGCCGAGTTCCTCCACCTCTACGCCGAGAGTGCGCGTCGGGCATATGCAGAGCGGGCCCGATGGCTGGGCGACCCCGGGTATGTAGAAGTCCCCACCGCATGGTTGCTGGCGCCGGAAACGATCGACGATCTCGCTGCCAGCATCGACCCGACTCGGGCGACAGCGAGCACATCCATTGGCCCGCCCATCACCGCACTGCGCAGAACCCCCGACAAGAAACAGACCACTCATCTCTCCGTGATCGACGGCGATGGAAATGCCGTCTCATTTACAACCACTCTCGAAGCGACCTACGGCAGCAAGGCCGTCTCCGCACGAACCGGCGTCCTGCTCAACAACGAGTTGCGTGACTTCAACCGCATCCCTGGGCAATCCACCGAATCGGGACACATTGGGACAGCGGCCAATCTCGCCGCACCCGGGAAACGCCCCCTCACGTCGATGTCGCCCATCATCGTGCTGGAGGACAACGAGGTGGTGCTGGTGACAGGCAGCCCCGGCGGACGAACGATCATCAACACCGTCTGTCAGATCTTCCTGGGTTTTGTCGGTCGCCGCCTCTCACTGAGTGATGCGGTCGCAGCACCGCGCGTGCATCATCAGTGGTTTCCCGATCAGTTGGTCTTCGAGCCGGGCTTCCCCAGACCTGCCGTGCGCGAAGAACTCATCAACCGCGGTCACACCGTCGTCAATCGAGAAGACACTCCTCCAGCCGGAGGGGCACTGGGCTCAGCCCACTCGGTTTCACGTAACCGGCTGACGGGAATCGTTACGGCTGTAGGCGACCCAAGAAGAGACGGTTGGTCGGCAACAGACTCCTGACTCGACGGCTTACGAGTCAGCTAGCGCGCGTGAACTTTCACGGTCTCACCCACCGTGTCCAGCATCTTGCGCAGGGTGTCGTAGTCGGGATGCCGCATGCGCACCCAGGCGTTGGCCATGAAGCCCCCCTCCACCGGCTGAGTCTTCGAGCCCGGGCCCGGGAAATGGCTGTCGATGATCCACTCGCCCCAGTTCAGATGCAGATCCTCGACACCCTCGTAACCGACGATATGTCCGTCGCAGTCTGGACGCAGGGCAATCATTCCTGCCGCATATTTGCGCGAGGGCTGCTCGACTGACCGCCCATGCACAATCGTGTTGGCCCACTCCCCGTACACGTCCATCTCGTTGCCAGCGCAGTACAAGTCCCATGCACCAACACCCGGAGGGCGGCAACCGATTTCTGAGAACTTCAGGCCCTTGGGGCCATAGAACCACTCCATGTGCGTGGCCGAGGTCTCAAGGCCCAGTTCACGAATGACCTTCTTTCCCAGGTGCTTCACCTCTTCGTAGGTGTCAGCAGCCACACGGTTGGTGGCGACAATCTGCGGTGAGATCCAACGATTGCGCATGCCCTCTAATACGTTCGGGTAGTAGTGGCATATGAACTCGTGGACGACCTCCCCGTCGACGCACAGCGTGTCGTAGAAACCCTCATGCCCCTCAATGAACTCTTCGAGTGCAACTTCTGCACCTCGCGGGACATCTGAGTTGTTCAAGGCCTGCTTCAGCTCTGCATCACTTCGAACGCACGAGGTTCCAGCCGCCCCGGCTCCATCGCGCGGCTTCACAATCAACGGGTAACCCACGCTCTCCGCGAAGGCCATCGCCTCTTCCATGGACGAAGTCCCCATGGACATCGCACATGGTATGTCTGCATTGCGCAGTGCCTCCTTCATGGCCGGCTTGTCACGGCACAGGAAAGCTGTCTTGGTGGAGGTTCCTGGAATACCGCAGGCTTCACGTACATTGGCAGTTGGCTGAATGTGTGCCTCGATCGTTGCTTCAAGGCGATCAACCCATCCGCGCTCCTGAATACGGCGCACAGCCTCATGAAGCGAAGGCTCGTGCACAACAGACGAGACCTGCTCATAAGCGCCAAGCCACTCGCGCAGCTCATCGTCCAAAAATTCGAGCGGCCGTTCGCCAATCCCAGTCACAAAAGCACCCGCTGAAGAGAGTGCGCGTACAAATTCACGCTGATTGTTTGGGAAGCCAGGCTCGACAAAAATCACGTGCATCGCACTGCTCGCTTATGAACCGGAAAGGGCCACGTATCCGCACCACGGATCATTCAAGTCGTCAGGCTGGTGCGGCGGCCTGCAGCTGATAGTACAGCTCCTCATAGGCCGCGGTCTGCTGCTCCCACGAGAAATCCTCGGCCATGGCATTGCTTTGCATGCGCTCCCAGGCGGGGCGGTCTGCCCAGAGTTCGAGAGCATAGGTCAAGGCCCACCGGACTCCCTCGGGGTCGAACTCATCGAACAAGATTCCGGTTCCCTCGCCGGTATGCCTGTCGAAAAGCCTGACCGTATCGGCCAAGCCGCCCGTCCGGCGCACGATCGGAATCGTTCCATAACGAAGGCTGTACATCTGATTGAGCCCGCAAGGCTCGTAAAGCGAGGGCATCAAAAAAGCATCGCTCCCCGCTTCGATCAAGTGCGCCAAGGCATTGTCATACCCTCGGTAGAAGCACATTCGCCCCGGGAACCGTCGTTCAAGATCCGCGAAGGCCGTCTCGTACTTTTGCTCCCCGCTGCCCAGCACCGCGACGCGCACATCTCTCCCCGAGAGCATCTCCGAAAGCGGCTCGAAAAGCAGCTCAAAGCCCTTCTGGTAGACAAGCCGTGAAACGACACCGAAGACGGGCACATCATCGCCCGGCTCAAGTCCCAGTGACTCCAGAAGAATCCGTTTGTTCTCGAGCTTTCCGGACAGATCTCCCGACGAGTAGCTCGCCGGAATGAGTTCATCGTTCTCCGGACTCCACTCGCCGTAGTCGACACCATTGACGATGCCGATCACGCTCGCCGCACGCTCACGCAACAAACCGTCAAGCCCCATTCCCAGTTCTTGGGTTTGGATCTCACGCGCATACGTTGTGCTCACAGTCGTGATCGCATCGGCATAAAGCAGGCCGGTTTTCAGAAAGTTGATCTTCCCTGCAGCCAAGTCCTCCTGGTGCAAGAGATGCGTCGCGTCATCCAGTCCGAGGTCATGGACGGCATCTGCTGAGACCATGCCCTGGTAGCCGATGTTGTGGATCGTGAGCACAGTCCGCGTCCGTGCAAACAGGTCCTCCCAGGAGGACAACAACTTCAAGTAAAGGGGCAAGAGCCCCGCATGCCAGTCATTGCAATGGACGATATCAGGCGCCCAAGACGTCGCCTGACAGGCCGTGAGTGAAGCCCGCGCCAACAACGCGAAGCGCAAATGTTCATCTTCATCCGCCGTGTAGATGCCTTCTCGGTCGTACAACTCGGGACAGTCGATGCAGGACACTTCGAGTCCTGTGCGCTCGATCGTCGTATTGAACACCGAGATGCGCCCCGAGCGCGGCCCGAGGGAAACGCTGAGATTCCCCATACCTGGTGCCGGGACAAGAGACCGGCCAGCCTCTCGAAGCTGCCTGTAGAGAGGCATGAAGACACGAACCTCGTGGCCCCGGCGGACCAATTCGGCCCCCAGGGCAGCCACAACGTCGGCCAATCCGCCGGTCTTGGCGAGCGGAGCGACCTCTGACGAAACGAGGCAGATCTTGAGCGGCGGCATGGAGGGCCTCTCGGGGTCTTGAGGAGCGCGTCACTCTATCCCATCGGGATGTGTGCCTCACGCCTCGGCAGGCGGTATCCTGCCCGACCCCGGAATGCGCCCGACATCCCGGACCCTCTTTTGACGCAGGAACCGACATGCGCCACGCGGTGTTCGTCGTGCCATTCCTCTTTGAGACCTCCGTGCGCTTTCTTCGCGCGGCTCTTCGCCTACCCGGCGTGGCTGTGAGCCTCGTGAGCCAGGACCCCCTGGAGCGCTTTGACCCGGAGATCCGCTCCGGACTCGCTGCGCATTGGAAAGTCGACAATGCCCTGGATGCCACTCAACTGACCCAAGCGGTTCAGGGCCTGTCTCGGCAGATCGGGCCGGCAGATCGACTCATCGGAGTGCTCGAACAGCTTCAAGTCCCCCTGGCCGAAGCGCGCGAGAACCTTGGTCTTCCCGGACTCTCGTCCGAAGCAGCAGAGTGTTTTCGCGACAAGTCTGTGATGAAGACTCGACTACGCGAAGCCGGTTTACCTTGCGCACGCCACTGCCTCGCCACGAACACTCAACAACTTCAGGGGTTCCTCGAAGAGGTGGGCTTTCCTGTCGTGGTCAAACCACCAGCTGGCGCCGGGGCCGTGGACACCTTCAGGCTCGACAGCCCGGAGCAAGTCCCCCAGATGCTGGCCACGTGGCCCCCCCATCCATCTCGCCCGATGCTGATCGAAGAATTCATCGTCGGCGACGAACACTCTTTTGATGCTGTTTGCATCGATGGGCGCTGCGTCTGGTTCAGCATCAGCGACTACACGCCAACTCCACTGGAGGTCATGAGCAACAACTGGATTCAGTGGTGCGTCCAACTACCACGTGAACTTGAAGGCCGCGGGTATGAGCCCATCATAGAAGCCGCCCCACGCGCCCTACACGCCCTCGGCATGGGGACTGGCTTTGCGCACATGGAGTGGTTCCGCAGACCCGATGGTTCGATTGCCATCTCCGAAGTGGGTGCGCGCCCACCCGGCGCACAATTCACGACACTGCTGAGCTTTGCTCACGACACCGATATGTACTCGGCCTGGTCACGCCTCATGATCGAAGATCATTTTGAGCCCCCCGAACGCACGCACTCCGCCGGTGCTGCCTACCTACGCGGGCAAGGCCAAGGTGCTGTCAAAGCCATCCACGGCCTTGAACAGGCCCAACGGGAGCTCGGCGAGCTCGTGGTCGACGTCAAGCTCCCTCAGGCAGGACAGGCGCAGGCCAGTGGCTATGAAGGTGAGGGTTACGCCATTCTGCAGCACCCGCATACAGACATCGTCGAACACGGCTTGAAGCGAATGATCGAGATCATCCGGGTAGAGCTTGGTTAATGGCTCCTATGAAGACTCCACGATGAATGTGCTCATGCTCTCTCCCGGATTTCCGGATGAGATGAACTCTTTCACCGAAGGCCTCGCGGCCGCAGGCGCACGCGTCTACGGTGTCGGCGAACAACCGCTGGGCACGCTTCCCGCTCGCTGCCGCACTGCCCTGACGGCGTATCTTCAAGTGCCTTCCCTCTGGGATGACGAAGCGGCTATCGGCGAGATTTCAAAGGAAGCACGAGCCAACAACATTGAGTTCTCGCGCATCGAATGCCTGTGGGAACCACTCATGATCCTCGCAGCACGACTCCGAGAGGCCCTCGGCGTGCCCGGCATGACCGTCGCAGAAACCGTCCCCTTCCGGGACAAAGAGATCATGAAGAGCGTGCTGGACGCTGCAGGCATCCGCACGCCTCATCACGCACGCTGCACAGATGAGAATCAATCGCGCGCTGCTGCCGAGCGCATCGGCTTCCCGCTCATTGCCAAACCGATTGCGGGTGCAGGCTCTGCGGACACGCATCGCGTGAACGACGAGAAAGACCTCGATCGAGTGCTACCGCTGATCCGACACGTTCCAGAGGTGAGCATCGAAGAGTTTATCGAAGGACGTGAATTCACCTTCGACACCATCTGCGCCGCAGGCGAGGTGCTCTACCACAACATGTCCTGGTACAGGCCTTGCCCGCTCATCGCGAGAACGGTCGAGTGGACTTCACCACAGACCATCGCACTGCGAAACCCTGGCGTGGGGCCCCTCGCAGCCGGTCAGGAGATGGGCTTTGCGGTCCTCAAGGCTCTGGGATTCCAGACGGGCTTCACGCATATGGAGTGGTTTCTCACGGATTCGGGCGAAGCGGTCTTCGGTGAAATCGGAGCACGCCCGCCAGGGGCCCGTTCCGTGGAGATCATGAACGTCGCCAGTGACATCGATCTCTACCAGGGCTGGGCCGAAGCGGTCTGCACCGGACAGCTGTCACAGCAGATTCACCGTCGCTACAACGCAGCTGTCATCTTCAAGCGCGCCCAGGGCGAGGGTCGTATCACTCAAATCGAGGGGCTGGGCGAACTTCTTTCTCGGTTTGGCCCGCACGTAACCTCCGTAGACCTTCTGCCACCCGGCGCCCACCGTCGCAACTGGAAGCAAACGCTCATGTCGGATGGGCATCTCGTGCTGCGCCATCCAGATCTCGAGACCTGCGTCGAGATGGCAGATCGCGTCGGTACAGACCTCCGGATATATGCAGCCTGACTCATGACAAAGGTCGTCCTCCTCGGTCCACAGGGCAGTTCCCCCACGGTGCGATCCACTCTCGATGAGTTGGAGTTGAGCGGACCTATCGCCGTCGTGACTGCCGGCTGGGAAGAACGCGAAGCAGAAGTCGACGAACTGGCAACCCATGTTGGTCGAGATGTTTGCAACTTGCGTCTCTTTACACGCGCAGAAGCCGCGCTCGAAAGAGACCCAGAGCTCGCAACGGCTCTGCGAGAGCTGAACGATCGCCTACGTACACTACGCATCTACTATCAGCTGCGCCTCTCAAACGCAATGAGTGCCATACGCGACCTGGCGGAGCGCGAGACTCCAAAACATAAACAGGAGCTGGATGAAGAGATCGAGCACGCCCTGGGCGCCGTACACGTACTCGATCAACATCACCGGCAGCGCTCACGAGATGCTTTTCTTTCTTTTGATGAACGCATGACACCAAGCCACCGGGATTCGATCGGTCGCGCTCGCGGAAAGATCCGCAAAGAACTCTCCCGGTGCAAAACGCTTGCCATCGCCGGGGGCCATGTGGCTGTCTTGCTTGGCCGCATGCGGCTCTTCGTCCTGGACGAATTGATCGAGGATCAAACCATCATCGCCTGGTCCGCGGGGGCCATGGCCCTCACCGACCAGGTCGTCCTCTTCCATGACAGCCCTCCACAAGGCCGTGGCGACGCCGAAGTCCTCTCCGAAGGGCTGGGGCTTTGCCCGGACGTCGTCGCCTTGCCGCACGCCCGGCAACGCCTTCTGCTCGACGACCCGCTGCGTGTCAGCATCATGGCGCGTCGCTTCGCCCCCTCGCGTTGCCTTGCACTGGACAAAGGGTCCCGAGCCATCTGGAACGGAACCAGTTGGACCGTTGCTCCCGGCACAAGAACCCTGCAGCCAGACGGATCATTGCACGTCGGGGGAATCTCATGAGCAGCCCGATCCAAAAACTCTGCGCAGAGGGCATGCCGTCTCTCGAGAAGATCGACGCTTTTCTGGCAAAGCACAGCGTTCCAATCGTCGAGGACCAACGGGTCACCTTCATCTTTCGCGGAGATCTGAAAGCTGTCTTCCTGCAGCACTTCATCTACGGCCTCGAATCCACACGCCCCTTCGAACGGATTGAAGGTACAGACCTCTGGCATCTTGAGATGGAGATCCCTCGAGAGTCTCGCGTTGAATACAAACTTCAACTTGAACACGCTGACGGACGACGAGAGCTCGTACGCGATCCGCTCAATGAGGCCGTTGCACACGACCCCTTTGGCAGTAACTCTGTCTGCGCGGGCGCTGGCTATGAAAGGCCTCTCTGGACTCTTGAAAACAACGACACGCGGCCAGGAACTCTAGAACACCGCCGTATTCAGAGTCATGCATTCGGAAACCGTCGCGAAGTCAGCGTGTATCTACCAGCGCGCTACCGCAAGTCGGGTCGCTATCCGTTGCTTGTGGTCCATGACGGAATGGACTATCTACGGTTCAGTTCCTTGAAGACGGTTCTCGACAACCTGATTCACCGGCTTGAGATCCCCCCCATGGTCGTGGCATTGACCGGCTCAAGTGACCGACTGCATGAGTACGCCGACGACCCTCGGCACGCGGCCTATATCGCCGAAGAACTGGTTCCCGCCATGGAACAACGTTACTCGCTTGTGAGTCACGCCGATGCACGGGGGCTGATGGGAGCCAGCTTTGGAGGCGTCGCCGCTCTCTCGACGGCATGGCGGTATCAGGGCACATTCGGACGCCTGCTCCTGCAATCGGGCTCTTTTGCGTTCACAGACATCGGCGTCAATCCGCGAGGACCAGACTTCGACCCTGTCGTGCGCTTCATGAACGAGTTTCGCAAAGACCCTGGGCGCCCAGCGGAGCGACTGTTCCTGAGCTGCGGAACCTATGAATCCCTCATCTACGAGAATCGATCCCTCGTGCCGAGACTCCAGCAAGCCGGCATGAGCCTTCGATTCGTGGAAGCCCGCGATGGGCACAACTGGGAGAACTGGCGCGACCGGCTCCGCGAGGGCCTGTCCTGGCTCTTCCCGGGCCCCCTGTGGATGGTTTATGAATAACGCCCCCGTTTCAGAGACGTCCACCAAATCAGGAGGTAGCTGTGGCTGACATCACAAGGCGCATCGGACTCTCACTGGGTGCCGATCTTTGCTGGCCGCTCTGCTTCGAGGAGATCGTCCGCCGCCTGGATCTCTCGATACCCATCGAGGGAGACACGATCCGCTTCGACGTGAGCCGCGTCGCCATCGAGCCTTACGACCTCCGTGCACGCACGCCCTATGACGTCATTCTCGACCGCGTGACTCACTGGTACCCCACGACTCGCGAGTGGATCAAGAAGTCCATTCTCATGGACGGCGCCTATGTGCTGAACAATCCATGGTCACTGCAATCCATGGAGAAGCAAACCTCCTACTGCGCCATGATGCGACTCGGCATCCCCGTGCCAGACACATGGATGGTCCCACCGAAGGAGTACGAGGACTCGCAGGATCTGCAGCCGACGCTTTCACGCTACGCCAAAATGTTCGACCTGGGTGAGGTTGGAAAATCTCTGGGCTACCCGATGTTCATGAAGCCCTATGACGGGGGAGCGTGGAAAGGTGTCAGCCGTATCGAAAACGAACAGCAGTTGCGCGACGCCTACGAGAAAAGCGGCCGACTTGTCATGCATCTGCAGAAAGCTGTTGAACCGTTTGACTACTTTGCACGCTGCGTCGGAGTCGGCCCACAGGTCCGAATCGTCCAGTATGACCCGAGCGCCGCCCTGCATGAACGCTACATGGTCGAAGAAGGCAACCTATCGGATGAAGATCGACAGCTTCTGAAGGACATGACGCTCACCATCAACTCGTTCTTTGGCTGGGACTTCAACTCGTGCGAAGCCTTGCGAGGCGACGGCATCTGGCAGCCCATTGATTTCGCCAATGCCTGCCCCGACAGCCAGGTCACCTCACTCCACTTTCACTTCCCGTGGCTGGTGCTCGCCAAGGTCCGGTGGGCGCTCTTCTGCGCCGCGACTCGACGTGCTTGCCCACTGACCCTCGACTGGCAGCCCTATTTCGACATCGTCGAAAAAGACCCCGACATGCCCTTGCGAGACCGGCTCTCGGCCTTCGGACAGCTTGCCCGCGAACGCTTGTCTGCAGATGCTTTCGAGGATTTCTGCCAAACTCATCTCGGCGACCTGGAAGCGGTGGCCTCCGAATACTTCCAATCCACGCATGCCCACGACGCCATCCAGCAGAAGGTCACCGCACTCTTCCCGGCGCACGAAGTGGACTCGTTCACGCAGCACTTCTGGGACCGCGTCCAACTCTGGCGAAAAACCCAGGCAGAGCAAGGACCTCCGAGTGCCACCTGCTGACCAAGCTCTGAACTTGAGCAAGATCTGTTCAGAACGCTCGGAGCAACATAAGGTAAGGCTCCCGCAACGAGGAACCAGGCCGTGAAGGAATCCGCTACGTGGCACTCAGAACGCCTCCAGACCGACGTCAAGTTGGTGCGCTGGGGAACCTACGGGACACCTGTCCTGCTCTACCCCACGGCCGGAGGTGACGCTGAAGAGATCGAGCGCATGTTGATGATTCGCGTGCTCGACCCCCTCTTATCGAATGAGCGCATCAAGATCTATTCCGTCGACAGCATCGCAGCACGGGCCTGGGGAGACACGTCGACATCTGCACAGCATGCAACGAAGTTGCAAAACGACTTCGACTCGTTTGTGCACAAGGAAGTTGTGCCCACCATCCGACGCGACTGTGAACAGGACGACATCGAAATTGTTGTCGCTGGCGCATCCATTGGCGCCTTCAATGCCATGGCCTCCATCTGTCGCCACCCGGACATCTTCAGTCGCGCCATCTGCATGAGCGGCTCATACGACATCCAGCGATTCATCAAGGGCATCAACCCTGCAGAAGAAGATTCTGACTTCTACCACTCATCTCCCATGCACTTTGTTCCCAACCTCCCCGACGGCGAGCAACTTGAGTTGCTGCGCAAGCGACACATTCTCATGTGTCACGGAGGCGGTCGCTGGGAAGACCCCGAGCAAGACTGGTCCATGGCCAGAATTCTAGGAGCCAAGGGCGTGCCCAATCGAGTGGATCCCTGGGGCACAGAGTACGACCACGACTGGCCAACCTGGCGCGCGATGCTGCCCCGCTATCTCGAAGAAGTCTGAAAGCCGGTCAGGCTGTCAGGTCGCGAAGCGCAGGCTCGAGCTCTGGAAAGCGGAAAACGAGACCCTCTTCCAGCACCCGCTTCGGCACCACATGTTGTCCGCGAAGCAGGACGTCCGCGGACTCGCCCAGCAACAGCTTCATGGCGAAGCCGGGGACGGGTAAGACAGCGGGCCGACGCAACACGCGGCCGAGCGTCTTCGTGAACTCGCCCATACGCACGGGGTGTGGAGCGGTTCCGTTGTAGGCGCCCTGGCAAGAATCCTTCGACAACAGGGCCAGAAAGATTCCACAGAGATCGTCGAGATGGATCCAACTCATCCACTGTCGCCCTGAGCCAAGAGGACCTCCGAGGCCCAGCTTGAACGGCGTGAGCATGCGGGACAGGGCCCCGCCCCCTTGACCGAGCACAACACCGATTCGCACCGAGGCCGTGCGAATTCCAGCTTCACGCGCAGCCTCAGCTGCAGCCTCCCAATCGCCGCAAAGCTTCCCGAGAAAATCGTTGGAAGCAGGTGCCGACTCCTCAAGACCTTCAACCTCCGACGGGCCGTAGTAACCGATCGCCGAGGCCGTCAGAAAACAACCCGTCCCATGCTTTGCAGCGAGTTCCGCGAGTTGCCGTGTGGTGCAAAGACGGCTCTCAACCAACTCGCGCTTGTAGGCAGCTGACCAACGCTTATCGAGAATGCCGGCTCCGGCCAGGTGAATCACCGCATCGGCAGCTTGCACCCCCGCAGAGAGGCTCGCGTCCGACCAGTTAAAATCGGCACCGGCCCGGCGACTCACGAGAAGCACTTCATGCCCCTCGTTATTCAAAAGCTGTGCGAGACGCCCTCCCACAAAGCCCGTCCCACCGGTCAGCAAGACCTTCACGAGGAACTTCCTCGACTGGTTTTCCGGCGTGCCTTGCCAACCAACACCTTGAGACCAAGGCGCTGCAGCACACCACCTTTGAGGGACTGATCGGCCAGTTCATCGACGAGGGCGACGATGCCCTCGATGTCTTCAAGCCGTTCCTTCAAGACAACTCCTTCTTGAAGAGCCTCGACGTCCTCACGAATGCTCTCTCTTGGCTCAACCATGTGAATCAACCTAACGGGGCTTCCTGAAGTTTCAATCCTTCCTGAAACCTTATCCGCCGTCGGCCTCTGGCGGTGAGTTCCGGCGGACCAACGATGGAAGTAAAAGCGCTGTCGAGATCCAAGACACGAGCAAGGCCACTGAAGACATCAATCCAAAGTTCGCAAGGGGAGGAAAACGCGACAGAGACAAAACCAACAAACCGGACACCAAAATCCCTGTCGTACAAGCCATGGGCTTCAACTTTTGGACCAACGTGCGACGAACAACCTC